>Ga0209121_10001831_pt1 | contig 22183 bp, 24 predicted proteins | sample Cruoilmetagenom3_FD_187292 | JGI IMG/M metagenome (GOLD analysis project Ga0209121, IMG submission 187292) | Oil polluted marine microbial communities from Coal Oil Point, Santa Barbara, California, USA - Sample 3 (SPAdes) (version 2) | ecosystem: Environmental > Aquatic > Marine > Oil seeps ... | reverse complement strand
CGGACACCCTGCCAAGAAGGTTGTCAAGCAAAGTATCATCAGGCAATTTTTCAACATCGTTCCGCCTCCGTTTGGTATCTTCAATGGTTTCTATCCGCTTAAAAACCGCTTCTGCTGCCAGTCTTGCGCGCTCATCTGCTGCCGCATCGTTTCTAAGCCAGGCCACAGCCCCCCACAGCGCCAGCATCAGGCCTGCGACCAACATCAGACGCGCAGCGGCATGTGACAGGCCCAGAGAGGCAGCCAGCGCGGCAATCATGCCAGCCCCCGCATACAAAGCTGCGTTTCCTCAGCGCGCCGATTGACGAGCCCTCGAACCACGCGGCCACCAGCTTTATTCCACCACCCGAGGGCCTGGCAGCCACCCGCAATATCGCCTGCGTTCAACCGGCGGGTCGCCGTGCTTTTGCCTGCGCCACGGATACCAACATTGTACGCTAGAGACACATAGGCGGCGTCCCTGTGTGGCGTCAGGCGCAAATTGATTGTGTCATTGTTGAAATACCCGTGCAGACCCGCGCGATATTCCAGCAATCCTGCCTGCAACATGGCATGGCACTCTGCGTCGGTGTAGGTATCACCTGGACGCACACCCCGTGTCTCGCCATAACAGACCGTCCAGACGCCGACGATATCCCTGTACGCCTTGTTGCGCTTGCCCTCCCACTTAGCAACCAAAGGCGTTGCAACATGAACGAACTGTGCCTCTGTGACCTCTGGCCCAGTCTGCTGTGCAGCGGGTGGTTCTGGGACGATGGACATAAGGACAGCAAAAATCAGCACGGCTTCCGGGCTACGGACGATGCCTTGATCTTTGATCCGGCCAATCACGCCGTAAAGGATCAGCGCAATTCCAAGCCACCACCAGGTGCGCGGGTTGGTATCGCGCTCAAACAGCCAATAGATCAATTCGGGTGTGATCAGGCAAAGAATGCCCAGATAATTGGCCCACATCGAATGGGCGCGCAGGGCAACACGCCCCGCATTTGGGATAAGTTTCATTCGTCTCTCCTTACCGGTTGCTTTGGTTCAGGCGTTTATCTATGGCCTGAACCAACCTCAGAATTTCGTTCAAACGCTCTTCTTGGCGAGCGCTACCCGTTTCCAGCACGCGAATTGCGCGTTCATTGATCCGAACGTCTGCTTCGACACGGCTTTCATCCCGCTCCAAGACACCTAAGCGCCCAGACACGCCTGCCGCCCACCATATGGCCGACCCAGATTGCAGGAAAATGGCTAGGATCAATGCCAGTGGAATGCGGCGATCCAGCGTCCAGTGTGGCTTATCATCACTCATTTGATCTGCCCAAAGTTATTGGCGGCGACAGCCGCAGTGATCAGGCCCACGGCCAGCATGATCCGCACGACCACACCATTCAGCTCACGCCCGCCTTGGCTTAGAACTTTGTTCGTGGTCCATACATCTGCAAACTGGGCACAGATGAACAGCGCCCAGATCAGAACAATCTGCGTCATGGTTGTCTCTCCAATGTTGATGAGTGTCAGGCCAAAATTTGTGTCTTTGCTGTCGCCACAGCTTTGACGGCTTCGGCTTCGGCTTCGGCCCATTCGATGGCCTGCATCACGTCAGCCGGTGTTTCTGCTAATTGTGGATCACGCATAAAGCCGCTTTGCTCGTTCATACAAGTTTGGGTTAATCGACGGACGGGCTGTAAAGCTCTTGCCAATGAATGCCGGGCTGGAAATCCAAATCAGTGTTGGCAACGCCGCCACCGGGGATACTCGGTCCCTGCAAGCGCACCTGTATTGCGTAGTCTACCTCTTCACAGTCCGGAATTACCTCATGGAAGGTGAACGGCGTCCACTTAGGATCGGTCTCCGGGACACCATCGAATAGCTCCATCAACTCCCAACCGTTCCAGGTTCCCGCTGTCTTGACGTTCCGATAGACACGGGCTTCTGTGTAATAATCCCCACTGGAATGAGCTTGCAGCTTACCTTTGATGAAAACCTGTCGCTCGTAACCACCGCCGATGATCGTATGTGTCCTGAACGTCTGCCATGGAGACCCCAAAGTGAGTACCACTAGGCCGCCCGCAGTACCCGATGCTTGTATCGCCTCTGGGTTCATTTCGGTCACGTTCAAGAAAGTTGCCTCACCTGTCGTGAAATCAATCTTAACAAGCGGATCGCCATCGCCATTGACCGCAACGCTCTGGATGTAGTCGGAAAAGGTTGCATCACCAAAACTTGCAGAAATTGTAGAGAGATCAGCAACATCTATCTTTTCGGCTGTGATCGCGTTGGCCATAATGCCATCGCCTGTGATCATCGTTACACCCCCGTGGGCATATGCGGAAAATTCCGTCGCGCCTTCATGGGTGATCCCGAGGTAGGGTTCATGCAGAAAAATATAACTCGAAGTGCCCGATGTCGTGGCCCCTTTTCGGTAATCAACCGTTGCATACGCGGCCCCGGCCGGAACTTGGTGGAACCCGCCGAATTGATCCCATTGGCTCGGATCACTGATGTCCCCTAAAGTGTTGATTGTGTCAAGCGTGCCGCTGTCTCCAACGTAACCCCCGGAGGCGTTGTAGTAGTAGATCACAATGGGGGCCGTGCATCGCTCGACGGAACCCAAGACATGAGTTTCGAGCCACTGACCCTCTTTCACCGGCAAGCCCGGACTGACAGTCGCACCGTAGGTTTGTGGGGTGTAGTAGATATCTGCGATCCCAGTCGCACCCGCCCCATCTTGGAAGGCCATGAGCGTGGGGTAAGTTTTGCCTGCATAGGTCGCGTTAGGGGGGCGCAGCGACATGGTGGTTTCGGTTGACTGAGAACTACCGGCTGCAAAGCTCCAATCTGCCACACCATTTGCGAAGTTTGTGTTCGTGAGCAGGTTATTCCCCCGCCCAATGATCAAGGCATCCGCTGCAATCTTCACGCTACTGACCGGACCACCAGCGATGTCAGCTGAGGCATGAAGTTCCAACCCGGCAGATGCCCCTCCCGCTCCAACCCCCAAGACGTAACTGGCCGCCATGTTCCCCTCTATGGTGGCCAAAGTGCTAACGGTTTGAGAATACCAAGAGCTATTCCCATTTACGTCCACGTTCATCTCGGTAAGAAACACTCCAAGGGCGCTGAGTGGGGACACCGTAAGGCCCATGATGTTCGTTATGTCGCCTGAGTTACTCCCTATGCTGACGTTAAGGGCGGTTTCCAGTGCAGCAAGAGCAAAATCAGTTTCAGCAATAGTGTAAACAGTTTGGCGAATGTCTGCGGCTTCGGTGATGTCCTCGAAACGAACATCGTAAGCGAGAATTTCATCTGTTCCGGAAACAGTAACATCAATAGCGGGGCAGAAATTTAAGGCATCAACATTGCCAGTGATTTCCCAACTGCCCTTAATCCAAGCGCCGCCTGTATCGCCGATAGAGCCAAACGTTGATAGAGCCGCCCCAGTGCTGGCTTCACGAAGGCACCACTGATTATTGACAGCATTGGATTTGACCCATGCGGTGATCCGGTAGGTTCGGCCATTCGGGTTGCCCAACCTACCAGGCTTTTCTCGGGCACCATCCAGAAAATCAAGAGACTTTGCTCCGACAGGTGCGTGGGCCGGTACATCGGCATTTTCACCTGTGTCAAACCAATCGCCAACACCCCCGGTGGCATCAGTTGTGTGAACGATATTACCATGGCCTGAGATCGACAGAATATCCTCGCGTTGACCGTCAAATCCATCCTCCAGGTTGCCAACAAAATCACCGACGAGAGCGTCATGAGCGGCTTTGGTCTCCGCGTAAACCTGCGACACATCCGGTGAAATCTGGGAAGGCAGCAGTGTGACCTCTGCCGGTGTTTCGCTCTGCTGGCCAAGCTGCGACACGCCCGCCACATAATAGGTGCCCGCCTGAGCCGGAACCGTCGCTGTGTCGCTGGTGATGTTTTGCGCAACCGGCGTAGCATCAGCCCAGCCACCCGGCACGCCGTCAGCCAAAAACCGGATTTCATAGAAATGTGCCTTGGGATCATCTGTTGCCCAACTTAGGGTGACGTGATTACCAGCAATATCGCCATTTGCAGACCCCGGCGTGCCGGGTTGCAACATGGCGGTTGCAAGTTCAACTTCAGCAATCGCCGGATCAGATACCAAACCGGCGCGATTTTCCCGGCGCACTTCGATGCTGTAGATGCCCGTTGCGGACAATGGCACCTCAAATTCACCTTCGCTAAACGGGCCGTATGGAGTGGTGACGGCGGAAGGGTCGATGACCTTGACGCGGAATTTCTCGGAATCAAAACGGTCATATTCCGCAATCTTGATCCGGGCCGTCACCACGACAGGTGCGCCCTGCACCACGACAAAGGCTTTGGTGATAACCGGCACAGACGGGCGCAGCACCTCGCGGGGCGTCACATTGGTCAGGATCGGCTCATAGTCGGGAATTGTACCCTGATCTGCCTGCAAGACAGCGGGGGCAGCTGGTACACCGGTCAGGGTTGCAGTCATATCACCGGAATGACGCACCGACTTGATCAGCAATTCCATGCTGTCTTGGCCCATTTCTTCCACCAGCACCTGATCACCTTCCGCAATACCAGCGGCACCAATCACATCGGTTACAGTCCAGATGCCGTCATTGCTGGCAGGCGGGTTGGCGTGAAACAGGGTTTCTGATCCATCTGCCGCTCGATGGCGCAATCGATACGGCCCACCGGCCAGCGACATGAACTCATCCAACACCAGATGCGTCAGGTTGTCGCCACTGCTGGTCAGCGATTTGATCCACCCTACACCCACACCAATCAACGGGACGTCATGTACCAGACGCACTTTGTCGCCTAGATTTACGCGAAGATGATCAATATCGGCCTGCCAGGTGAATTCTTCGGGTCTCAGTATGCTCTGCGCCAAATGGTAGCGCCCCAAGCGCCAGGCATTGCCGCCTGTGGCGTCATCCTTGCTCAGAACCACCCCGCGCAGGGGCAGTTCTTCCAATTCGGTGGCCGTGGTGGCGTCGTATCCGTCTGCATAGACAATAACTTCGTCTTCTTGCCACTCCATGCGCTCTGAAATGCATTTCACGCGCAGGCCATGCAGTTCCTTTGGGAACTGGCGAACACCTTGAAAACCCCACGAATTGCGCGGGCTGAATTGTTGAACGACCGGACCGGCTGCCCCGTCCCGAATGACTGAATATTTCATGTCACGCAGAGTGCGGCGTGCCCGGCCCGCCGCGCATATCATATCAACGATCTCGCCCACGGTTGCAGGCTGATCAATCACAGCATCACAAGTCCAATGCGACTCTTCGTCAGCCCATGCTTTCAGATCGTCAGGTTGCAACCGGTCCCTTGCCACTGGGCGCTTCAAGGACGGCCCGGTGAGGGCGTGGGCATAAATCCAAGCCGGATGGCGTACCGGCTCATGTGGGCCCCATTCTGTGCCATCCCAGACCGGGGCCAATTGCTGCACAATCCCGTTCAGGGATTCCAACTGTTTGTTAAGCTGATCACTGGCTTTAAGGCGCACTGCCACTTCGGCAATGCGCGCTCGGCCTCCATGGCTGGGCAAAGCACCGGCCTGCGTTGATCGAATGGCCGAAAGATAGGCATCATCGCGGATGGTTTCCAATCCCGGCTCAGCGGTCAGGCGGGTTAGCTCAATCTCGTATTTCCCCTCTCTCGGGAAATGAAAGGACTTGGAAAACCGCAGGGGGCTGGTGGTCGCGCCCTCATGGGTCATGGTGCCCGCATCGATCCAATTTGCGGCACCAAACTCACGGTAGCGATATTTAACATCAACAGTCCACGGCGTAGGGTTGCCATCACCATCAAACCAGACCAGCCCCTGATAGGTCACGTCCACTTCGGCTGAAATCGCCCGGTCTCGCGTTTCGCGTACTATCGCCACATCTTCGGACAAAAGAACCGAATAAGGCTCTTCGGCCACGTCATCGGGATAGAGCGACATACGGTCCCCACCGTGACGCCAGCCGCCAATATGCGCGCCGTCCGCAAACTCAATATTGGATTCGAGAATCCTCACGCGATCAACATCACCGCCCGCAATCTCGACCCGAAACACCAACGCCTGCGATGTGTCGATGGCTGTGGTTTGCCAGGCGGTTTTCCCCCCATCGGGCCGCGTGATCGTATCAACAACAGTCCAGGTTTCAGAATTCAAAGGCCGCGATTTGACGGTCAGGGAAAACCCGCCAGCCTCTTGCCACCCCACATTCGGTGGCTTGTTCTCGGGATCACCTGCCCATGCTATCTTCTCTTGTGCCGAAAAACGCAGCGCGAAGCTCTTGGCAAGGCTGTTTGCCTCAATCTCATAGACGCCGCTCCACTCCTGCACTGCCTCGAACACAGTGGGCGTATAACCGGCGCGATAAATACTGAAATTAGGCACTTCGTTTTGGCTGTAAACTTCAGTGACCAGAGCATCCAATTCAGGCATGTGTGCCAATGTGCGCGGCTTATCGACATTCAAAAATTCAAGCTCGACGCCTTCAAATTCCCAGATTGGTGTTGTGCCAATTTTAAGGGTTTCCAGCGCGACAGGTCCATAACCGAAGGTGAAGCGCCCCCGGTAATAGATGTCTTCGCCTTCGCCTTCAGTATACCCCTTCGCCGTCTTCGGCGGATACATTTGGTGCCGCCCCAGAACAGTGGGATAAACACCATAGCGCGCTTCGGCATTGGAAATGCCGGTGATTGAGAAATTGAAGTCTCCCGAGGCCGGAGCTGGCGGTGCTGACGGCGGGATCAGCGCATTGATCAAAAGTGATCCAACAATGGTGAAGGCCGCAAAGGCAAGCGAATATGCCAGCGTGCCAACGGCGAATAATGCGCCTGCGGCCCACCCTGCAACAGCCGGAAGCGCCGCCGCTAACACAGCCCCAAGAACAGGCGCCTGAACACGCGGTGTAATCAGGACGTGACTGCCTTCTTTCGGGCGCACGCGGTGCCACATATCCATAGGCAAGATGCTTTGGTTCGTACCCTTGCTGATCACAACCTGAATATCGGGCAGAAACTTCGGATCGATCTTCGCGCGCACAACCAGTTCAGCGACGGTCAATCCTTCAGGCAGATTGGCATGTTTGAAATCCGACCGGAACGGGTGGTCATAGCTGACCACCTCAAACCCTTTTGTCAGGCCCGCATCATCCAACATATCGGTAAATTCCTTCCAGCCGCTGACCCCATCTGGAACCGCGGAATTCTTCGATCAGTGACCCTGTGGCCTTTTCGGTATGCAGCATGCGACGATCATCCAGCGCAAAGCCCAAATGTACCGGCGCGCGATAGACACGAAACATCACCGCGTCGCCTTCGCGTGCGGTTTCAACAGGTTCCCAAAGCCTCTTCTGGCGTGCCGCAATCTCACGTTGAATGGCTTCATCTGTGGTACAAAGCGGATCAAAGATAGATCGCTCAAACCGCGCTGATTGCAGAGCAACAAAAAGACCCAGGCAATCATAGCTTTCCGGCCCCCTGCCCATTTCATGGTAGGAGATGCCAACCCAGTCATCTGTCCACATCAGAACAACGCAGGCGCATTTTTGGGGTTAAACTGCATATAGCCAAACGGCATATCCAACACCGGTTCGATCCCCATGGTGCCGCTCAACTCTTGGGCATCATATTTCGCACTGCGCATTTCCACGTCATATGGCCCAACTTCAATGTGCTCAGGACTGGACGCCAATACCCACACGATCCGGGCTTGCACCAGCCCAATGACTGATCGCATGGCCTGCACCATCCGGCGATCCGTGTTGTCAGCGCGCCACGCCACCACCGGGATTGTGTCCTCTTCCTCATCTGGCAGCGCGATATCAAATCCGAGAGGCAAATAGGTGTCACCCTGATGCACGATCGGCTGGGTGTTCGGCACAATGCAGATCGGATCTTCCCATCCATCCTGCGTCATCTTAATCAGTGGCAGGATGACTTCGCTGGTGTGCTGGGCATGCATAGCCGCCAACATGGGGCCTGAAAGGGCTTCTCTCATGGCAACTGCTCCAGATTGATCGTGACCGCGAATAGGTTGCCGCTGGCGCGCACTTCTGGCGGCGCATTAAAACTGAATGTTTTTGCTTCGCCCGTAACAGGGTGATCCGCATCAAAGGCCACCGAACCATCCGCCAGATCATCAGAAAACCAGTTCTGAAGAGTGATTTTCTGGGCCAAGGTCATATCCGGCAAGGCAAAGGTAATATCCGTAGACACAGCCGTGAACCGGCGGCGCGAAAAACGCGGCCCGAAATCAGGCGACGAGCGGCGCACATTGTCACGCGGCTTTTCGCGGTAGGTGTCCACCACCACGCAGAATGGAACAGTTGATGGCCAATCTGGCATATCTCAGCGCCCCCTTGCCGTTGGGCGCACTCCGTAGGTGCTTTGCATTGCGCGCCGCCCCCTTGGCCCCGTGACAGTATCCATAATCATGATCTCCAATTGCCGCCCGTCTGGTGACATCTCAACTTGATGATCCCCCTCTGGCGCATTGTGAATCACCACATTCATGCCTGGCCTTTCACCTGCAGCACCGGATTTGAAACCGCCCTTCGGAATGACCAACTCGCCATCCTCAAGAATGGTCGCAATCTCATTTGGGCGCAGGCCTTGCATGCGGCCAGTGTGAAACCGTGGTGCGCCCGTCCATGTCGATGCAGGCAGTGCCCGTCCATGGCTGTATCCATCCTGACCGGCCATGCCGCCTTCATGCAGAATGCCGGGAATGATCGCGCCACCAAAGAGACCGCTTGAACCGCCGCCAGTGCCACTAGGAAGTGCACCAGAGAGCCCGCTAAACACATTTCTGATCGAGTTGCTGATCCCACTTGCAAGAATGTCGTGGGCAATTTGAGTGAATATGCGCTTGATACTATCTGCAAATTTTTCACCTTCCAGAACAGCATCGGCAAAGGCATCGCCAATTTCGCCGATTCCTCCTTCAAAATCCTTGGTTGAGGATTTGTTTTGATCAAGGCTCCGCGTGGCCTGAGCCACCGCTTCTGACGCCTGCCGAACATGTTCAGCATAGGTCAGTTCAGACCCGGCGATCTTTTCATTGACGTCGATGCCTTTGGCTTTGGCATCGTTCAAAAGCCGGTATTCAGTGCGCAGCCGGGCCACTTCTTCGGCAGATTTGCCGATCAGACTGGCTTCAAATTCAGCGTCTGCCACCTCCTGATCGGCCAGGGCGATCAAATCCAGACGCACCTGCATTTGCTCTTCCAGGGCGCGTGTGGTGTCCTCTGCCGACTGGCGCGCTGCCTGATCTGCGTCCGAGCGGGCGCGCGCCGCATCTTGCTCTTGACGCAGGGCCGAACTTTCAATTCCTATTCCTGTTTCAAAGATTGTGGCCTCGGCAACCCGCCGAACATCATTCACACCACCATTTGGCCCTTGAAGTCCCCGGATCGCAGCTCCTATCTCTTCACTCGAACCATCGCGCACCGCACCAACAATCCGATCTGGAAGTGATCCATAATTGTATGCGATGGATGTTAGTGCCGCCTGTTGTGCGGCAGTAAAGCTGTCAAATCGTTCCGTGCCGATCTGCCCGCGCACGACATTCTGAAACTCTTCGACACGACGCAACAAATCGCGGTTGGCATCCGCCACAGACACGCGCATGCCCAAAACCACCTTCTGAATGCTGCCATCGTCAAGGGTGATTGTGTCAGACCCAAATCCAACGCGATAAATATCTGGACCAACTTGATTGCCCAACTTATCTGTTTTGGGATCATTGTAGGGCGTGGCCCGGAACCCTTCGAATTGACGCAACAGGGCAGCCGATGCTGTGACACCATCCGTTGCAGACCCCAGCGCATTGATCTTGGTGCTGATTTCCTTGGGCAGTTTCTTGAGAGCATCGCCGAGTCCTTCGACTTCATCTTTGGCGTTTTTCGCCCCATCCTCGGTGCTATCAAACGGGTTACCACGCGCAATGATTTCATCCATCTGATCGGCATTCGCCTTCAATGCCGCTTCAATAAGCTCAATTTGTTCCTTCGATGCACCTGCGGCAGTCAACATGTCCAAAAGCGCGCGCCCGGCTTTGCCGCGAATAAGCTCACCGGCATCGGCCACATCGAACAATGCTTCGCTAAGCGCCGTCGCAGCGGCTGTAGTTTCCACCGGCCCATCAGCCTCTTCAAGACGCGTTAATTCATCATCAAAGCCACCAATAGCCTCCGCAAGAACAACCATCTGTTCGATGGTCTGGGATAGGTCAATTTTCTCAGGATTTTGCAAGCCATGGTACATATCTTTTGTCACCTGAATGACTTCGTCACCCGCCCCGGCCAAACGATCCATTTCACGAACAAGGCGCGGAATGTCGCCGTTGCCAGCTTCCAATGCCTTCAGTTGCGCAAGTACCCCCTCAAGAACCGGATTGCTGGCATTGGTGCGCGCAATCTGTGCTAACCGATCTTCGATCTGATCAATCGGCTTGGTGACAGCACTGACATCAAAAACACCTACACCCAAAATGTCGTTCAACGTATTTTGGTGTTCCTCCCGAAGATCTGTCAGATTGGCCTGCAGGGTTGCCCTGCTTTGGTTCAAAATAGCGCTTGTCGCAGACGAAACCTTGCCTTCTAGTTTGGCTTGTTCTTCTGCAGCCGATTTTGACTGCCTGGCAAATTCTTTCAAAGCGCCGTGGGCAGTACGCGCCACCCCTTCCAGACGATCCACCTTGTCGGCAGTCGTATCGGTTAGCAGGGGCAGTGTCGTCAGCGCAGCAATTGCCAACCCGAAAGGCCCCCCCAAAAGCCCCAGCGCTCCCTTTAGGACGCCCATACCACCCGCTGCGAGGCGGGCTGCGCCGCTAAGGCCCACAAGCCCCGCCTGAGCCGCCCTGACGTTAGTCAAAGCGCGTGTCAACTGCGTCAGCAACACCGGGCCAATGAACCTTCCCCCAAGAATGCCACCAGCAATCACAACGGCATCCAGATTACCGGCCAGAAGCTCAAGTGCAGATACGATCTTGCCCGTGGCGTTCACGCTGCCATCGGCGGCGCCGATATACTCGGTCAGCGCATTGCGCAGGGCTGTGAAACCCTCACCGATTGTGCTGTTGGTCTTGGAAAAAGCAGCTTCGATCTTTGGTTGCGCATTCAGGATTGCCTGGAACACCCGATCAGCAGTTAACTGACCTTCTTCACCCAGCTTTTTGACCTCGCCAATGGTCACGCCAAACTCGTCGGCAATCGCTTGGGCAATGATTGGGGCATTTTCTCGGATTGACCGCAATTCATCACCCTGCAACAGCCCAGAAGACAAGCCCTGCGCCAACTGCAAGATGCCCGAAGCCTGTTCTGACGCTGCGGCCCCACCAGCTTTGAATGCCTTGTTGGTTAACTCGGTGGCGCGGGCCACATCTTCTTCGCTGTCAGCCACATCCTTGGTGGCCCGCAACAGCTTGGCATAAAGGTCTGCCGTAGTCGTCAAGCCAGTGCGGGTTTCATCCGCGATATCGTTGATTGCAGACAAGGAACGGGCCTGCCGTCCGGCAATTACCTCAGCCGCCGCAATCTTGTTGCCCGCCACAGTCCAGGCATCAGCGTAATGCTGGAGCTCGCGCACACCCAACGCACCAACAATCGTGCCAGCAAATCGGTTCATATTACCAGAGGTGCGGGATAGCGCACTGTCCACGCGCTTAAAATGCCCTGCAGAACGTTCTGACCCTTTGCGAAAAGAGGCCTCCATGCGCTTCGTCGACTTCTCAATTTGAGTGTGTCCACGCGCGAGCTCTTTGGTCAGCTTGGCCAAGGTAACGCCAAGCTCAATATCCAGCGGTTCTTTGTTAGGCATTATGCCCCCTCAATTCCGAGTTCGCGCAATTTCTCTCGCGTCATGGGTTTTGCTTTGCGTGCGCCGGGCTGACCTTCGGCCAGACCTTCGATCACGGTTTTCAAATCTCGCAGCATGGTTTTCTTGGCCTCGCGCGGTGCAATTCCAACCCGCATGGCAGCGGTCAGGATTTCGGCGAAGTCCCACTTTCTGAGGTCGCGGTCTCGCCCTCGGGCTTTCCCGGCGCGTCTTCGCCCTCCCCATCTTTGGGTCTGGGCGCGATGGAATGCACCAGGACTTCTGCTGCCACCCCCAAAAGCGCAACCGGACCATGCCGATCCAGTGTCTTCATCACCAGATTGCGGGCCTCTAAGGCCTCAGTTCCGCCCCCGATCAACCCAAGGCGCAAGCTGTCAATGATATCCCCAATGCGCCACGGCCCCAAGTGCGGCGCATCCAACGTCATTGATGTATAAAGACGGCTCAGCACCTCGCCGGGGCCGCTATCGGTGGCCAATTGAAGGGCTTCCAACTCACCCACTCGGAGGGCGAACAAATGCTCGCCCCCCACCCATGGTAGCAACTTTGCGTCCACAATCAGGCCTTCGCGGTTGGTGTTACACCACCGTCAAACACCAGCGAAACTGACTCGCTGATTACATCGCCTTCAACATTGCCGATGCCATCGTTGGTCAGCCCGGTTAGCAGCGCTGTGCCATCGTAATACTCGACCTCACCCACCAACGCGTTGGGATAATGAACCCGTGTTTTCAGCTTTTTCTGGTTCAGTGCCCAATCAGACGTTTTGGCATGGGTCGCGCCCGTCCAACTCGCATCGACATTCATCCGAACAGATTGCCCGGAATAGTTGACCAACTCTTGCACCGGCGCTGTCCAATCATCGCAATCACCCACTTTTTGGGATTTGGTTTCGTTGGCGATCTCGAAGCGGATGCTGTTTGCACCACACCAGTTGGTGTAGGTGCCAGCCGCGCCCACAGGATCAAATTCAACCATGACAACCGCGTCTTTGCGCCCGCCAGTTTCAGGAAGTGCCATTGCTCAGGCTCCTTTTTTGCTGCCTTGCCCAAGGGCGGAAAGGGCGGGAGTTTCAGAGTTTCGCAGGCGGGGACTTCGCCGGGTCGGCTTCGGTATATTTCGCACATTTCGCATCCACAGCAGCCTGACGCACAGACGCAGGAATATGATCAGTGTGCATACCCGGCTCCAGCCGATAGCTTTTGCCACCTGTTTTAGGGGTGTGATTGAACACCTTGGTCACAACGATACTCTTCATGATTTTCTCCTCTTCATGAATTTTTGATGGATTTTCGAATGGTGCGCGTCATCGCGCCTTTTGCCGCCCGGCGCTCAAGACGCCATGACGTGTAAAAGTATGGGCTGGCTGGCGAATTGGATGTTCCAAATTCTTGAATAAGCGCGTTCTGGAACTCCACGCCCCGGCTGTTGGCTACAATCGTGCTGTCATCCCCGGCATAGATCGTGATCGACAGCTTACCGAATGCACGCCCCCCCACATTGCCAATCTTCAGTGACCCGGCAGGTGCCGCGCCCCAGGTCCAACCGATGGAACGCTTTAGCTTGCCCTCTTTTTCAGGCACCAAATTACGCATATGCCCGACAATGCGATCTGCATATCGCTCCATCACGGGTTTTAGGTCGTCAATGATCTTATGCGGGATCGCTTCAAAGCGCCGCTTGAGCGCATCCAAACCCTGGACCATTACAACTCTTCGATCCGCGCGCCAACCTGCACCACACCATGGCCAGTCACACCATCCGGATCCAGAAAAACGCGCGACAGAACCACGTTAAGCGACACAAGTGCATTCACTGGCAATTCTGCATCCGCGTGGTGCAATGCCGCCTTTACAGCGTCCACCAGTTGCTTGGCGGGCCCAAGCCTGCCTTGCGCCTGCACCCAGCAATCCAGCTGCAATGTCTCGCGCCGAGCAGTGATACAATCAGCATCCTCTGGGCTGTAATCAGATGGCCCAAAGGTGATGCAAGGATAATTGCCGCTGGATGGCATCGCGTCATAGACGTGATCGCCCACAATGGCGGCCACATCCGCATTCGCTTTCAGAATGTCACCCACAAGGGTTTGCAACTCCAAGGAGGGGCTAGTCATACCGCCACCCCGCCCTCAATAATGATGTAGATCCACTGCCGGTTGGTGATCACATCAACTTCACGCAGATTGTATTCCACATCCTTGTCCTGCTGATCTTTTCGGCGCAAATCCCGCATCCGCCAGGCCGTGGTGATGGCCCTTGTCTGCGCACTGGATCGGATTCTGATCTTGTAGATGGCCCGGCCACTTAAGCGCGCGGCCTCAACCGCCTCAGATCCTCGCTGATAGATGAATTCAGCCCGCCGGTTGACCGCGTCGGCCGTGTCCCAACCAGTTTCGACACCATGTGACCCGTCCGGGGCAACCAGTGGCGGATCAAACGCCACTCGCTCTTGCAAACCGCCCGCACCCCTCATCAGGAATGCACCCTATACGACGCCAGCAGGCCTTTAACGCTGACGGGAATGATATTGCCACTGGCCGCCTCACGATCCGCATAAAAAGCAGCCACAAGGATCATGACAGACGTAACGATCGGCGTCGGCCAATCGCTGGGGTAATCGGTGTCGAGATCTCGGCGAAGATAATCCTGAATACGCTGCTCGGCAGCATCAATGTAGGATTGAAGCATTGCATCATCGTCGTTCGTTTCGATGATACAATGCGCCTTCACTTCGGCCAGTTGCACTTTAGACACGGATCAGGCCTTGGCTTTGGCGTCGGCATCAGCCTTGGCTTTGGCGTCGGAATCAGCCTTGGCTTTGGCATCAGCATCGGCCTTGGCTTTGGCTTTGGCGCCCACGTCAGCCGCCTGGGCCGCCGCATCTTGACCTGCGCGCGAAACTTCCTCCGCCGACGCCTTGGCAGCCTCAAGTTTCTTCGCTGCAGTTTTCACCGCAAATTTTCGCTCGATCAGAAGCTTGAGCGATTTTTCCTGATCAGGTGTTTTCGGATCCAGATTATATGCAACACCAGAATGCAACATGCCAAAGGCAGTGCATTGTGTGCGGGTCATTTTTACTAGCATGGGCTTTCCCTCCATACACTTCAATAAAAACCGACGGCAGATCACCCGCCGTCGGTATGTGGTTCGACGCCGGATCAGGCGAAGGTGAAGTTACCAGTCACCAACGAAGTCGGGCGGCGCACAGCAAGTGCCAGACGCTTGGTGCCCTTCATCGTTTTCATGCCATCCACGAAGTTGGTGCCATGCTCGGACGAAATCAGAATTTCCGTTTCCATCCGATCATAGAGGCGCGCAGCCATCATCATGGCCCCCACCAGCCAGCTGTTCGCTGTCATCGAGTTGCTTTCGACCACTGGCAAACGCCACAGGGATGGCCCAGCAGGCGCATCGGGCCCACCAATGATAAACTTGCCCGTGGCGGTTTCGCGCTGCAGCTCAACCCCCGCCCAGTCCGTCGGGTTCATCACCACACCGTCCGCGGCATAATCGGCCAGCGTCACCTGCAGGATCGCCAACCGCAAGCGCTCAATCCGGTCGGTATTGGGAAGCCCCGCCGCCGCAGAAAACGCTGTTGCATCGGTCAACAAACCCGACAAGTTTTCGCCAGTGCCATCGCCAGCAAGGATCTGATTTTCTTCGACCAAGTCCAAACCGTACCGCATCTCGCCATCGATCTCACCCTGAAGCTGCCCGCTATCCGCAAGTGCCTCATCCGAGATATGGGTAACATGGGCAATCTTGCGCACATTGGCAGTGTCTTTGGTCCAACCGTAGCTGGACGCTGGGGCCGCGCCTTCTTCAGCCACGGGGGCTGCGGCGTTAGTGCGCGTGGTCTGCTTGGTGTAGTCAATTACCTGCGCTGTGGTTGTCACCACATCCAGAAGGTCACGGATCCGCAGTCGGCGGCGGGCCATATTTACCGGCACCTCATCGCGGTCTGACCAGATCAGACCACCACCTGACCCGCCTGCAGATGTGATAGCTGCCTGAACATCGATCTTGTGCGAGCCTTGGGCGCCGCCACTAATCCATGCCTTCAGGCCCTCAGATTCGGCCACTTGTGCGCCCATCGTGGTTACTTTGCCACCAGCGCCAATGCCACCCTGCGCCACCAACTGTTCAAGGTCAGTGTTGCGGGTTTCCAAGACTTCCATCTTGCCTTCAAGTTTAGCCGCCTGCGCATTTGCTTCGTTGAAGTCGGCCATCAGCTTGTCCAGGCCCACTTTCACTTCGGCGCCGATCTCGCCCGATTTGGCTGCTTCTTTCAGTGCCAGTTCGGCCTTCGGAAACAGATCTTCCCGCATAGCAGTGATGTCGGTTTTCAGACCAGCAAGGGCGTGGGCCACATCACCGGTTGCTTCCGCGCGTGGTTTAGCAAGCACACCCACCGGGCACGCCGCAAGGTGCAGCGCCAGGGCGCTGGTATTAATGAGAGACTTTTTCACAGTCTTTCCTTTCAGTTATGTTTTCAAAAAGTCGCGCAAATCATTAATCTGCGCTGCCAAATCCACAGCACCGGGCGTGTGGGTCAGGGCCGCGCCAGGCAGGCCCCCCTTGCACTCGCGCAGAAGATCGCGGGCGGCACTTCTCGAAAGGCCAGCTCGCGCTGCAACAAGGTCAAATTTCTTTTCTGCCCGCAGTGATTTGGCCGAGGCCCCTTCACCGTCATGGGCAACGTCATCCGATTCCAAAAGATCGTCGGCAAAGCCCTGATCAACCGCCGACTGGCCATTGATCCAGGTTTCATCGTCCATCATGCCCATCAGCTTGGGACGCGACAGGCCCGTGCGGGCCTCATAGACATCCCCAAGGGCAGCATCGAAGGGTTCCAGCCAGTCAGATACGTCACGCAGCGCGTGGCGGTCACCCATGGCGATCACCCAGCTATTATGGATCATAACAAACGCCGCGCGGCCAATCCGGACGCGATCTCCGGCCATAGCGATCACCGATGCCGAACTCGCGGCTAGGCCCAGAATATTCACTGTCACCTCTGCGCTGTGTTCCCGCAACAGATTGTAGATCGCCAACCCTTCAAACACATCGCCGCCAGGGCTGTTGATATTCACCGTGACCGGGTTATCCCCGATGGATCGCAAAGCCGCCGATATCCGTTTGGCAGTCACGCCTTCACCCCAGAAATCCTGACCGATCGGATCGAGAATGGAAATTGTGGCGTCATCCCCATTTGCAGCGGCACGCAGATCAGGGCTCCACCGGTCAATCGCGGTGGAGCTAATATCACTGCGCACGCCAGGGCGCACGCTCACATCTACCTTTGGCAGGTTGCGTTTCATGTGTCTTCCTTTCTCAGGTCTTCCAGCGGGGCCAGCGCAGTTTGCGCCAGCAAATCATTCGCCGCCGGATCTGCGTGATGATCTTTGTTCAGCACTTCCCGGCGCTCGTTGGCCGTCAGTGTGCCAGAGGTGGCCATTTTCGACAGGAACTCTCCCTTGGCCTTACTGTCCATCTGCAGCATGGCTTCCCGGTTAAATTCAAAATACCAACGGCCGCGCTTGTCACTCGGCACTAGATCGCAGTTCATGCGGGCCTCGATCCGGCGTAGCAGCGGGTTGATGCCGGTCGTCAACCACGACAGCATGATGCTTTCCACACCCGATCCCCACATGGTTTGACCTTCTGCCGAATGGCCAATGATGATTGGAGGCATGCCAAACCATCGGCAAATATCCTCGACTTGGAACCGCCGCGTTTCTAGCAGCTGCGCGTCTTCAGGATTCATCTGCACCTGGTTCCACTTCAACCCGGCTTCCAGTACCAGCGTTTTTCCCGCTTTGCTGGATCCTGAATAGGTGGCCAACATTTCTTGCAACTGCGTTCGCTGTTCTGGCTGCAACAGATCGTCCGATTCAAGCACCCCAGACGGCATCAGCGCGTTGGAAAACACTTTGGACGCCGTGCAATCCGCCGCCAGAGCCGCGCCAAATGACTGAACTCCATACTTGACGGCCGACAGGCCCAGGCCATCGCCACCGCCAAACCCACGAAGGTGAAACACCTTTTCAGGAGGCAATACATAAATCTTACCATTTTCGTTCACATGATAGTCGAACCGACCATCACCACGCCGTTTTGGCACCGCAGACAGCAATGGCCGCAATCCGACCAATCGGTTTGCGATCATCAGTTTCTCAGAATAGCTGTTGCCATGCAGCAAAGCATGTGCACCCGTGCCTTCCCAAAACTCAACCGAAGTTTGAACAACATTCGGCTTATTCGTCACCATCGCTGACAACTCGTTGTCCAGACGCACGCGCCCGCCTTGTAGCTGCTTTTCATATAGGTTCAGCGGCAGCGTTCCAATCAGCTGTGATGTCCGGCTCACACAAGCCCAGACAGCAGACAATCGCATAACGGTTTCAGACGACACTGTGGTGCCTGCGTTCGACAACAGACCCATCTCACTGAACAACTGATTGCCAGACAACGCCACCCAACCAGATTCACCAGCCGCCAATTCCGCCTTAACACCGCGCAGGGCGGCGCGCATCAATTTCATCATACGACCATCACCGGATTTTCAAAGAATGCACTCAGGTCTTTCTTGGCGGATACTGGGTTCCAGCTCATCAACATCACCGTGTTGAACATTGCCATCAGCGGATCAATTTTAGCCGATCCGCTTTGTGCTTTTGTTACGATCACAGCATTTCCTCGCTGTTCGGTTTTTGCATTGCCCACACACCAGGTCATCAAGCCTTGGCCGCAATGTTTCATTGTCCCGTTTTTTAGTTTGACCGGCGCTGTTTTGATCGCTGCGTTCAGCTTGTACCCTTGACTGATTGACGCGATGTTTTCGATCACGAACCCCGCCTCGACCAGCGCATCAATGATTGATCCAACACCTTCGGGATCCATCCCAATTCCATTCTGCTCAGGGAAAAGGTCCGCGTCCCGGATTTGGCTGCACAATTCTACTATCTCAGGATTAGCCTCTTCCTCGATGTTATCCACCAGGATCAATTCACCCTTCGCCGCCAGAGCCAGCAGTTCGGGCGCGATGATCTGGCGCAACTTCAGCACATCCCGATCCGCCCAGGCCCGCCCCCAATGCAGCCATTCCTTGGTCTGCGCATGGCGGCCCATCACCGAAAACCCCAACAGATCATCTAGTCCGCCACCGTCAACACCAGCCACGCACACTTCACAAACATCAAGAATGTACTGCAAATCCATGTCGGACTTGGCACCCTTCAACCAGTAATCAGCACCAACCCATCGGCCAGAGTTCAGGCCTATACCAATCTCAACATTCAGATGTTGCGAAGCAAACAACGCCATCGCATCTGGGCCATCACGTTCCGCCTCTTGGTATTTTTCCTGCAAGTATTCGAGCGCCACCGAGCGATCCAGATTGGGATTGACCATCCCCCATGTTTTCTCATCACGCCACGCTTCAGCCTCAAGCATTTCTTGTGGCAGTTCATACAGCACAGCCAAAAGAGAGCTATCACGCGTCCCGTCCCGAACCTCGCGGGCCCGCACCAACTCCTTGTCAAACTGGCCGGTAGGGCGTTCCTTTGACTGCGTTGTAATTTGCAGCATGAAACCTTCTGGCCGCGAGGCCAAACCTCCACGAAGCTCAAGAAAAATATCAGGAGCCTTGTGCTTCGACCCCAGAACATGCGTTTCATCCACTAGGATATATGCAGCTTTAGAGCCGGTAATCACATCGCCATCAGATGAAAGGATTTTGATCTCAGCTTCAGTGTCCAGATGTGTGATCGTCTTAACGTGGTTCTGCACTTTGAAGACATTTGCCAGGGCATCATCCAGCGCAATCATGCCTTTGGCCTGCTTAAACGCGATCTTTGCAATTTCCTGCGTCGGGGCAATCAACAGAAGTTCCGCTTGCGGGCGCTCATTCAGGATTGCGGCCGTCACTATTATCGCAGCTGCTATCGCTGATTTTCCGTTTTTCTTTGGGATCAACAGGAAAAATTCTCGGATCATCCGGCGTTTGGTTTCCGGGTCATAGCTGCCAAAGATGACGCGAACCAAATCAAACACCCAGTTTTCGCATACATCGCCATACGTTGGGGTGCCAATCAGGTCTGGCACCTTCAATCGCTTGAAAATGCGCAGCGCTTTTTCGGCCACCTGATCAAACAACGGCAGATCAGGGATCAACGAACGCCCATTCAAAATACGATCTTCCCAATCAGGCACGGCAGTATTCCATGCCGGGTTACGGTGATGATCAAATCCACCGTCCATCAGTTTGCGTACCCCGGTTTCAGGTCATCATCCCAGCCTTCGACCTTGTCCGATGATGTCAATTCATGTGCGGCCCTGCGCTCCATTTCCTTTTTGCCAATGTTTTCAAGTGGAGTTTCGTCTTGAGCATCTCGCAATCGGGTCGCGGCCAGCATCATATCATTCTTGGCAACCAGCTGATCCAAAAGCCGAAGCGCACCAACATTGCCGCTATCAGCAGCGGCCATCACTTTCTCAAACCGCCAGGCATCCAATCGGTCTCGCTGCATTGACCGGCGTTTCAATTCCGAAAAATAATACCGTCGCAGGGTTGGGCCTGAGCAGTGAATTGCATTGGCTATCCGCTCTTGGCTCCATCCAAGCCCCAGTAACACTATGACTTTATTGCGCAATTTTTGTGTTGGCACATGCTTCGGGCGACCACGCCGCCCATTGGGTAACGTGCAAGGATCGCCAAAGAGGTCAAATTCCACGTCACTCAAGAAAAAAATCTCCAGATGCTGGGGAGGCGGGTCTAGGGCTGGAGGGGTTCCAGACTTTTGACCCACCCCCCCTTGATGGTTGGGTGTGGTTGACGGCTCAGATGTCGCCGCGCCGCTCTTGGCTTTGCTTGATCCGGTCGTGGTATTCCTTCGACACGGTCTGCAGGTTGTCTTCGCTCCAGAACAGATCCGGATCGCCGCGATGTGGGGTCTTGTGATCCGCGACTGGGCTGTTTGGTGCAGGGTGTTTGCCAATCAACCTCGCGCCGGTTTGTTGGCAGATGTAGTCATCGCGTTTCAACACCTTGAGGCGCATCTTTTGCCAACGCGCCGTCTTGTACCAGGCGCGCCAAGGCTGGGTTTCATCCCGCTGTTGCGTGCGCTGAGTTTCCGTTTGAGGTGCCGCCCGCCCCAATCGAGGTGGTGCGGATGCCAAACGAGGCGGCAGGCCTCGGCCCGCCAGTTTACCCATTAGGCTTATCAGACCGGGTCAGGCTCGGGGCCAGTACCGACCATGATGGGTGGGTGCGACTGGCCGAGCAACTGAACATAGACCGGCGCGCCCTTCATCAATGCCTGCAGCTCATCCGGTGTCGGATGCCAGGCCGTGACCATCGCGGGTGTGTCTTCACCATTCACCGTACAGTTGATCCTCACGTCACGGATGGGCAGGCCAAGATAGCCCTGTGTTTTGCCAATGGTGCGCGTGGCACCTTCGATGTGTGCGATGTGCATGTGCATATCCCCTGTTGCAACGGCCTCGGCAAGCAGGGCAATGGCCTGCAGGTTGGACAGGCCGACGTCATCAACGGCCATCAACTCGACAAAGGGAGGGGGCTGGATGTCGAATGCCCGGTCAGTTGAAGGGGAAGCGAAGGCGGCGAAGGCACCCACAATAAGTGCCACGCTGGCGAGGGCCAGTTGTTTCATGATGATCTCCGATGTTGGGGTAAATGCCACAAATGAGAACGCCCGGCAGTGGTGTGATCCACTCCGGGCGCAGCTGTGTTGAGTGCGTCTTGTCTAGGGGGGGCAGATTTCAAAGTCAAATCATTTTCGCCAAGGGCGCATCGGCGGCATCTCATCCGTCACCACCCAACGGGTCAGCGGCATGCCGGTCTGCAAGGTCAGGCGCACATCCAACAGGCCACCCCACCAATCCAGCCAAGCCCGGCGCGCGTTGGCAATTTGCTGCACTGTTGGTTCTATCTTCACTGGGGTGCAGCGCGAGCGATCATAGACCGTCTTGCCCTTGCGATTGATACGGCAAAAAGGCTTCCAACCCTCTGGCCCAAGATCAGTCGCATCCGCAGTCCTTGGCCGCATGCCGTGCTGGTTTTCCTGCCAGTCAAGTGGCCGCACCTTTGGCTGCGCATCCACCATCGGATCCGGCGCACTACCGGTTCGGGCAAGCTCAGCGATATAGGTGGCAACCTCACGCCGCGCCAGGTTCTCAAGCGCATCTGCAACCAAATAGGCATCATCGTGGGGGAAGGACACACCGCCGCCATCGACACGCGCGCCAACCGGGCCACGCTGCATCATGATGTATTCCACCCCAACACCGGGCAGCGGCTGACCGCAAAGCCGGGCATGTTCACCGAAGTC
>Ga0209121_10001830_pt1 | contig 22183 bp, 21 predicted proteins | sample Cruoilmetagenom3_FD_187292 | JGI IMG/M metagenome (GOLD analysis project Ga0209121, IMG submission 187292) | Oil polluted marine microbial communities from Coal Oil Point, Santa Barbara, California, USA - Sample 3 (SPAdes) (version 2) | ecosystem: Environmental > Aquatic > Marine > Oil seeps ... | reverse complement strand
AAACTCGGGCGGATCATGCATCGACCTGAATCTACTACGCCTAAATCGTCAAGCAGTTCTTCGGGTGTTCTCGGGTGTTCAAGGACTCGCAGTATAATTACGTTTCTGCCAACCAATTGGATCACTGAAAACGTCGCGCGCGGGACGGGCGCGACATCGGGTTCCCGGCGGTTTGGCCAGGCGCGCCATTTCATATCCGGTCAAGCGCCTGCATCAGGTCCGCGATCAGATCGTCCGTATCTTCCAACCCGCAGGAGAGGCGCACCAGGCCGGGCGTGATGCCCAGAATGTCCTTCTGCTCTTGCGGTAGCCGTTGGTGCGTAGTGGTCGCCGGATGGGTCACGATAGATTTCGCATCGGCGAAGTTATTGGAAATAATAAAAATTTCCAACATATTGAGGAATTTGAAACAGGCATCGCGCCCGCCCGACACCTCGAATGCCAGCACCGTCCCGCCCGAGGGCGATTGCGACATGGCCACCTTGTGCTGCGCATGGCTGGGCAATTGCGGGTAGCGCACGTCAGCTATTTTCGGATGCACTTCCAACGCTTCGGCCACGGCCATTGCCGTCGCCGCCTGCGCTTTCACGCGCAGATCCAGCGTTTCCAACGATTTCAGGTGCGACCAAGCGGTAAACGGATTCATCGCACCCCCGGTATGTTTGACATATGCCTCAATCGGGCCGCGGATCAGGTCGCGCGTGCCGCAGATGATGCCGCCCAGCATCCGCCCCTGCCCGTCCACGTGTTTCGTGGTCGAAACGACCGAGATATCGGCCCCGCATTCACGCGCATAGGAATAGATCGGCGTGGCCATGGCATCGTCCACGATGACCAGCGCTCCGTTCTTGTGGGCCACGGCGCAGACATGGCGCAGGTCGATCACCTCCAGCGTCGGGTTCGAGATGGATTCGAGGAAAACCAAGGATGTATGGGGCGTAATTGCAGCATCCCAAGCGGCGTTGTCGGTGCCATCCACCAGCGTGATGGACACGCCGAAGCGGGCCAGAAGCTCCTCCAGAACATACAGGCAGGATCCGAACAGCGCGCGCGAGGCGACAATGCGGTCGCCTGCCTTGGACAGCGCCATCAGCGCGCCGTTGACCGCCGCCATGCCCGAGGCACAGGCGAATCCGTCCTCGTAGCCCAGAAGGTCGGACATGCGATCCTCGAACATGCGGACGGTGGGATTGCCATAGCGGGCATAGATGAACTCGTCCTCGCCGGCTTTGACAAAGCGCGCCTCGGCTTGTTCAGCACTGTCATAAACAAAGCCCTGCGTCAGGAAAATCGCCTCTGACACCTCGTTATACTGGCTGCGACGCGTGCCAGTGTGAACCAGTTTCGTCCGCCTTTTCAAACCGTTAGTCATCGTCATCCCTTTGGGCCACGCCCGATCAAAAAAACCCCGTTCGCGGTCGGGCGAAAGGGGTTCCCTCGCCTCGACCTGATTAGCAGCATGTTTAACGTGGCCCGCAATCCGGTACAAATCGCCACACCCCTGCAATATGGCGCAAGGGGACGGGCGTCAACACCGTCACATAGCCGTAACCAGACATTCACTTCTGTGTTGCACCGTTGGGTTAAGAGGACGGGAAACCATATCTGGTGGGGTGTGGGGATGCCGCTACTACGTATCGACGCGACGGATGATGGCCCGGTCATCCACAACAGCCCGCGCAGCGCGGGGGCCAGGCTGCGCCGACTGGCGCAGGGGGCGGGGCCGGTGGTCATCATGGTCCACGGGTTCAAGTTCAGCCCGGGCGATCGGGTGCATTGCCCGCACATTCATATCCTGTCCACGCAGGAAAGCCCCTGCCGCAAGGCGGTCAGCTGGCCACGGGGGCTGGGCTTTGGCGGGGGCGCAGACGAAGGGCTGGCCATTGCATTTGGCTGGCAAGCGCGCGGAACGGTGTGGCAGGCATGGGAGCGTGCCGCACAGGCAGGCCGGCAAATGGCTGATATCATTTTCGAAATCCGCAAGGCAGCGCCGCTCAGGCCGATCCATTGCATGGCGCATTCGATGGGCGCGCGCGTGGCGCTGAACGCGCTTGGCCGTGTGCCCTTGGGCGCGGTGAACCGCGTACTGCTGCTGGCAGGGGCAGAGTTCAACAGCGCCGCGAGGCGCGCCATGGACAGCCCCGGCGGGCGCGGAGCCGAGGTGATCAACGTCACCAGCCGCGAAAATGACCTGTTCGATTTCGCGCTGGAACGTCTGATGGCACCCGATGGCGACACCTCTATCGGGCGGGTTTTCCCAAATCTTCCCAACAGCTTGACGTTGCAACTTGATGATACCGAAACGCTGGCTGCGCTGCGGCGGATGGGCTTTCCCATTGCCGCGCCGACCCATCGCATCTGCCATTGGAGCGCCTATCTGCGGCCCGGTGTTTTCTCATTCTATCAAGACCTTATGCGCAACGAGGCAGAGCTGCCGCTGGCCTACCTCAAGGCGCACTTGCCGTTGCAGGCGCAGCCGCGCTGGTCACGCCTTTTTGCGCGCCCCCGGTTCAGCCTGCCCTTGCCGATACTGTCAAAAGCGTCATCATGACCCCCGAAAAAGGGAGAAATGACGCACATGACCCAACCTATTGACCTGTATTACTGGCCCACGCCGAACGGCTGGAAAATCTCTATCGCATTGGAAGAAATGGGAATTCCCTATAACCTCCACCTGATCAACATCTCGGCCGGGGATCAGTTCGCCCCCGAGTTCCTGAAGATCGCACCGAACAACCGGATGCCGGCCATCGTCGATCCCGACGGGCCGGACGGAGAGCCGATCGCAATTTTCGAAAGCGGCGCGATCCTGCAATATCTGGCACGCAAGACGGGCCAGTTTTGCGGCCCCACGCAACGCGACAGAATCGCGGTCGATCAATGGCTTATGTGGCAGATGGGTGGCCTCGGGCCGATGGCCGGACAGGCGCATCATTTCCTGAAATATGCCCCCGCGATGGATCCGCCCAACGACCTGCCCTATGCCAAGGACCGGTATCGCAACGAGGTGGCGCGGCTGTATCGCGTGCTGGACACGCAACTGAAGGACAACCGCTACGTGGCAGGGGATTTCTATTCCATCGCGGACATGGCGATCTGGCCCTGGGCATCGCTGTGGGAAGGGCAAGAACAAACCCTTGATGACAAACCGAATTTGGCCCGCTGGCTGGAAGACGTGGGCGCGCGCGACGCGGTGAAGGCAGGCCGCGCCGTGGCCGCCGAACAGCGCAGCAACATCCAGAAAGACAAGGATGCGCAAAAAGTGCTGTTCGGCCAGAAAGGCTGAGCCACGCATAGGCGACACCAAAGGGGGGCGCGGGGGTGAAACTCTGCGCCCCCGCGCTTTCGTATGATCCGGCCATCATTTCGTGGAAAACCATGAAAACGCCGCCCGGATCGTATAAAGCCAATCCGTCACCGTGAGTATGTGGAACAATCCCGCCTAAAGGGCGGATTTTGGAAAGCGCCGATCACTCGCCCTTCGCGTCCTCGATCCCGTGATCGCGGAACAGTTTGCCCTGCGTCATGAAGAAGGCAAAGATCGCCGCCGACAGGCCGAAGGTTTTGAACGTCACCCATGTTTCGGTGGACATGGTGCGCCAGATCGCCTCGTTCGCGACGGCCAGCCCCAGAAAGAACAGGCACAGGCGCTTGGTCAGGATCATCCAACCGTCATGGGTCAGCGGCATCGCCTCGGCCAGAACCAGTTTCAGATAGCTTTGCCCGCGCAGCAGCCCGACCCCCAGCAGACCGGCGAAGATCAGATAAAGCAGCGTCGGCTTCATCTTGATGAACCGCTCGTCGTTCAGCCAGACGGTCAACCCGCCAAACACCACAACCAGCACCAGCGTCACAAGCTGCATGGGCGACAGCTTGCCAGTCAGTTTCCACATGACAATGGTAGTGACGATCATCAGCGGCACGAAGGCGGCGGTGACAAGGATGAACCCATCATATTCGGTGCCCGCGACCATGAAGCGTTGGTCTTTCACCATGAAGTAGGCGGCGAAAAACGCGATGATCGGCCCAAGTTCCAGCGTGGTTTTCGTGATCGGGTTGATCTTTTTCATTCCGGGTCGCCTTTTGCCGTTACATCTGTGGATATAGGGGCGTCAGCCCGCGAATTCGACTATCACGGCACCGATCGCAATCAAAGCCATCAGCGCGGTTCGGCGCGGGCCAACCTTTTCGCCCAGCACCAGCCAGCCGATCAGCGCGGCGAACACGGTAGAGGTTTCGCGCAGCACGGCGGCCTCGCCCACCTTGTCCAGCCGCGTCGCCAGCATGATCGACCCAAAGGAGAAGAAGGCAAGGATCGCCCCGGCAAAGCCCTTGGTCATCAGTGGGCGAAGCGCCGGTTTGTGGGTCATGTTGCGATAGCGCAGCACCGCCAGCACCGGCATGGCGATGCCATCCACCACGAAGAACCACGCAAGAAAGGTGAACGGGTTGGCCGTGGCCCGGATGCCGTAAGCGTCGTAGGTTGTGTAGAGTGCGACGAAAAGCCCGGCGATCCCCGCAAGGCCCAGCGCGGCCGGCAGGGTTTCGCGTGCGACGGTGACGTGGCGCAGGTTATAGGCGGTCAGCCCGAAGATCCCCGCCATCAGAAGCGCGATACCGCCCCACTGGCCAAACGTGAAGGTTTCGGAAAAGATAAGCCATGCACCGATCACGGTGAAAAATGGCCCGGTGCCGCGCACCACAGGGTAGACCACCGTATAAGCGCCCTTGGAATAAGCCTGTGCCTGCAACAGCTTATAGGCAGTATGGATCACGAATGCGCCGCCAAGGATGGGCCACAGGTGCGGTTCGGGCCAAGGCACCAGCAGCAGCGCGATGGGCAGGGCAAGGGCGCCGTAGCAGATGTCGATCGCGCCGCGCATGATCCACGGATCATAGCGGCCCTTTTGCATCGCGCCGAACAGGGCGTGCAGGAAAGCGGCCAGCAGGGCAAGGCCAAGGGCCGCGCTGTGCCCTGCCTCGGTACCCTCGATGGAGGTGATCCAGTTGCTCATGCAAAGGGCGCTTTCGGCGGGCTGGGTTCAGAGTATTTTCAGAACAATGAAAGGGTCAGGCATCAAGCCCCGTCAGCGCCGCGGCAAATTCCTGCGGATCGAACGGGGCAAGGTCGTCGATCTGTTCGCCCACGCCGATGGCATGGATAGGCAGGCCGAACTTGTCGGCCACCGCCACCAGCACGCCGCCCTTGGCGGTGCCGTCCAGTTTGGTCATCACAAGGCCCGACACATCGGCCAGTTTGCGGAAGGTTTCAACCTGTGACAGCGCGTTCTGGCCAGTGGTGGCGTCCAGCACCAACAGGGTGTTATGCGGTGCCTCGGGGTCTTTCTTGCGGATCACGCGGACGATCTTGGCCAGCTCCTCCATCAGGTCTTGGCGGTTTTGCAACCGGCCCGCGGTGTCGATCATCAACAAGTCGGCACCGTCTGCCTCGGCCTTGGTCATGGCGTCGAAGGCAAGGCTGGCCGGGTCGGACCCTTCGGGCGCGGTCAGCACGGGCACCCCGGCACGGTCGCCCCAGACCTGCAACTGTTCGACAGCGGCAGCGCGGAAGGTGTCACCGGCGGCGATGATCACCGATTTGCCCGCTGCGCGGAACTGGCTGGCCAGTTTGCCGATGGTGGTGGTCTTGCCGGACCCGTTCACGCCGACAACCAGAACGACCTGCGGTTTTTTCGGGAAAAGCGGCATGGGGCGGGCGACAGGTTCCATGATGCGGGCAACCTCGGTCGCCAGCAGCTCCTTGATCTCGCGCGAGGAAAGTTTCTTGCCAAAGCGCCCTTCGGCCATGTTGGCGGTGACGCGCAGGGCGGTTTCCACGCCCATGTCGGCCTGGATCAGCAGCTCTTCGAGCTGCTCCAGCATATCGTCGTCTAGTGTGCGGCGGATTTCGGCCTTGGCCGGGGCGCGGCCCATGAGGCGGCCAAGGATGCCGGGTTTCGCGGGTTCGGGGGCGGGTTGCGGCGTAGGTTCGGGTTCCGGCGCGGGTTGCGGTTCAGGTGTAGGTTCGGGTTTTAGCGCGGGCGTGGGTTCAGGCGTGGGCTTTGAAACCGGCGCAGGTTCGGGTGTGGGTTCGGGCGCAGGCGCGGCGGCAGGTTCCGGCGTGATCTCGGGCGGGGTTTCCTCGCCGCCCTCTGCGACGATCGCATCCAGCCCTTCCTCGATCTTCGACGAGGATTTGAACAGCCGTTGCTTGAGTTTTGTGAACAGAGCCATGCGCCCCTCCTGCTGGTCCTTAGGTTCCAACTAAGCCCATTCCGCCGCCGATGGAAGCCCCCGCCCCTGCCACCGAGCGGCAAAGCAGTGCCCGCGTTAATGATTAACAAAGGATTGAGTCGCCCGAGGCAAAATTGAATGGTATTTTAATCAACATGAAACAGAGCCTTGCATCCCCCCGCCTTGCCGCGCTTGTCGCCACGCTTTTCGCCCTGCCCGCAGCGGCCCAGGACAGCCTGAGCGCGGCAGAGTTCGATGCCTATACCCAAGGCAAAACCTTTTACTACGGTTCCGCCGGAGCGCCCTATGGCGGCGAGGAATACCTGCAGAACAACCGCGTGCGCTGGTCCTTTCTGGATGGCAAATGCAAGGAAGGCATCTGGTACGAGGAAGCGGGCGAGATTTGCTTTGTCTATGAAGACAGGCCCGAGCCGCAATGTTGGACCTTTTCCAGGAACGCTGGCGGGCTGGTCGCGCAATACCAAGGCAAGCTGGGCGGCGCGCCGCTGTACGAGATCGAGCAACGCATGAAACCGATGCTGTGCCATGGCCCCGAAGTGGGTGTCTGAGCCGCATTGATCCTTAGCGCCCGCGCGCTTACCTTTCGGGCGATTGCAGGGGGCGGGCATGATCTTTTTCACCATCGCGACATTGGTTCCGGTTTTCTTGCTGCTGCTGGGGTCGGCCTTTGGTGGTTGGGCCGTCATGGCCGCGCTGGCCTATATCACCGTGTTCATCTGGCTGTTGGACCGGCTGGTGCATCGCGGGGTGGTGCAAATGGCCGAAGGGGCGGAATTTCCCGGCGGCGACGGGTTGCTGGTCGCTCTGGCGTTCTTGCATGTGCCGTTGATGGGCGGGGCGGTCTGGGCCGTGGGCGCATCCGGTTTGGGGCCTTGGGAAAAGCTGGGGCTGGTCGTGGGGCACGGGCTGTTTTTCGGACAGGTCGGCCACCCCTGCGCGCATGAGCTGATCCATCGCCGGGCACGTTGGAAGCGGGCGCTGGGGCGGATGGTTTATGTGCTGATCCTGATGGGGCATCATGCCTCGTCGCATTTGCGGGTGCATCATATCCATGTTGGCCTGACAGGCGATCCGGCCAGCGCACCACGCGGTATGGGGTTCTGGCGCTATGCATGGCGGGCCTGGGCCGGGTCTTTCCGTGCCGGTTGGCGGGCGGAAACCGCGCTGCGGGCGCGCGGGTCCGGTGGCGGGGTGCATCCCTATGCGGTGCATATCGGCGGGGCTTTCGCGGTGATGGCAGCCGCTTTTGCGCTGGCGGGGCCTGACGGGGTTCTGGCGCTGTGGGCCATGGCAGCATATGCGCAGGTGCAGGTGTTGCTGTCGGATTACGTGCAGCATTACGGACTGCGCCGGACGCTGAGCGCGGATGGACGGGCCGAGCCGGTGGGCGCGCGGCACAGCTGGAATGCGCCGCATTTCGGGTCCAGCGCAATGATGCTGAACGCGCCGCGCCATTCGGACCATCACATGAACCCCTTGCGCCCCTATCCCGCACTGCGACTGGATGGCGATATGCCGGTGCTGCCCTATTCGGTGCCGGTGATGGCGGTGGTGGCTTTGTATCCACGGCTGTGGCGGCGCATCATGGACCCTCGGTTGGATACATTATCGAACCACTGAGCAGTTCGTTGGCGCGCTTGGGTATTTGCGGAACAGTGAAATGGCCGGCGACGTGATGCAGGGGGAGACCGCCCGCAGGGCGTGGCGAGGGGGCGGGCAGCCCCCTTTCCGATCAGAAAAGCGAACCCTGTTCGGGAGGCCTTTTCGGTGTTTTGGATTTGGGTTTCGGGCGCGGTTTCGGTTGCGGCGCGGGATCAGGCGGCGGCGCAATTGGCGCGGACCCATCCAGCGCGATGCGCCCGTCGGCGAACTGGATTTCCAAGGTGCCTGCGGCGCGGGCAGCCGCGGTGGTCGTCACCACATTGCCATCGCCGCGCACCACCGCGTATCCGCGTTTGAGCGTTTCTTCATAGCCAAGGGTTTCACGGAGCCGGCCCAGCGAGGAAAGCGCCTTGCCCCAGCTTTGGGTCTGGGCATTGGCGGCGATGGACAGGCGCTGCTCTAGCGCGCGTAAATCGCGGGCCTTGCGGGCAAGATCGGCCCGGATCGGCGCGGCGGACAGGCGCAGGGCGGACAGCCGGTCGCGTTTACCTTGCGCGGTGCGGGACAGCGCGGGGGCAAGCCGTTGTGCCTGTCCATCCAGTTGGCGTTTCTCGTTTGCAATCAGCGATCTGAGCAGGGACGGCCGCAGCGCGCCCGCGCTGTGCGACAGGGATACACGGCGGGTTTGCACAGTGCGTATCAGCGCAGCGGGCAGTGCCGCCCCTGCCCCGTCCAGCCGTTGACGCGGCCCGTCCAGCAGGTTCGCCGGGCGCGGCAGGGCACGGGCCATATCGGTCAGCCGCTGGCGGCGTTGCCCCAGCGCGGTGGTCAGCGCGCGCGCCAGGCGGGATTGCTGATCCTCGGCCCAGGACAGCAATTCCATCCGCACCGGCACGGCCATTTCTGCCGCCGCAGTGGGGGTGGGCGCGCGTTTGTCGGACACGAAGTCGATCAGCGTGGTGTCGGTTTCGTGCCCCACCGCGGAAATCAGCGGAATGTCCGATGCGGCGGCGGCGCGGGCCACGGTTTCTTCGTTGAAGCCCCACAGATCCTCGACCGAGCCGCCGCCACGGGCGACGATGATCAGGTCGGGGCGCGGGATCGCCCCGCCCGGCGTCAGCGCGTTGAAACCCTGGATGGCGCGGGTCACTTCGGGGGCGCATCGTTCACCCTGCACGGGCACGGGCCAGATCAGCACCTTGCGCGGGAACCGTTCGCGCAGCCGGTGCAGGATATCGCGGATCACCGCGCCCGAGGGCGATGTGACCACGCCGATCACCCCCGGCAGGTAGGGGATGGGCCGCTTGCGCGACGGGTCGAACAGCCCTTCGCTTTGCAGCAGCGCCTTGCGCTTTTCCAGCATCGCCATCAGCGCACCAACGCCTGCGGGGCGCATTTCCTCGATCACCAGTTGGTAACGCGACTGGCCGGGGAAGGTGGTCAACCGGCCGGTTGCGATCACCTCCATCCCCTCTTCGGGGCGCATGTTCAGGCGGCTGGCGGTGCCCTTCCACATCACCCCCGCGATTACGGCGCGGTCGTCTTTCAGATCCATGTACATATGGCCTGAAGCCGGGCGGGAGATACGGCCCAACTCGCCGCGAATGCGGACATGGGCGAATTCGCCTTCGATCAGGCGCTTGATCGCGCCGGATAGTTCGGAGACGGAAAATTCGGGCGCGTTGGAGCCGTTGTCGGCATCGTCAAGAAGGTCGGACATGGGGCCACGTTAGCGTTGCCGCGCACGGAGGGCCAGAGGGGAAAGCGGCGCGATGCTTGCCCCTGCGCGCGCTCTTGTTTATGCCCGCGCACAACAGCGACAAAGGAGTCTGCGGCGTGAATATCCTGATCCTCGGCGGCGGCGGCCGCGAACATGCTTTGGCCTGGGCCGTTATGCAAAACCCCAAGTGCGACAAGCTGATCGTTGCACCGGGCAATGCGGGCATTGCCCAGATCGCCGAATGCGCGGCGTTGGATATTCTGAACGGCGGCGCGGTGGTGAATTTTGCCGAAGAAAACGCGATTGATTTCGTGATCGTCGGGCCAGAGGCCCCGCTGGCGGCGGGCGTGGCGGACGATCTGCGCGACGCGGGTTACCTTGTGTTCGGGCCATCGGCGGCGGCGGCGCGGCTTGAGGCCTCGAAGTCCTTTACCAAGGAAATCTGCGACGCGGCGCATGCCCCCACCGCAGGCTATGGCCATTTCACCGATGCCGAGGCCGCCAAGGCCCATATCCGCGCCAATGGCGCGCCGATCGTGGTCAAGGCCGACGGTCTGGCCGCGGGCAAGGGCGTGATCGTCGCCATGACCGAGGACGAGGCGCTGGACGCCATCGACGACATGTTCGGCGGTGAATTCGGGGCCGCTGGCGCCGAGGTGGTGATCGAAGAATTCATGGAAGGCGAAGAAGCGTCCTATTTCATCCTGTGCGACGGGAAAGATGTGTTGCCCATCGGCACCGCGCAGGACCACAAGCGCGTGGGCGAGGGCGACACCGGCCCAAACACCGGCGGCATGGGTGCCTATTCGCCCGCGCCGGTGCTTTCCGATGCGATTGCCGAAAAGGCGATGGAAGAGATCGTCAAACCCTGCATGGCCGAGATGGCCAAGCGCGGCGCGCCCTATCAAGGGGTGCTTTACGCGGGGCTGATGATCAAGGACGGCCAGCCGCGGCTGGTGGAATACAATGTGCGTTTCGGCGATCCGGAATGCCAGGTGCTGATGCTGCGTCTGGGCGCACAGGCGCTTGATTTGATGGAGGCCTGCGCGCGCGGCACATTGGCCGAGGCGCGGGTGAACTGGGCAGACGATCACGCGGTGACGGTGGTTATGGCCGCCGAAGGCTATCCCGGCGATTATGCCAAAGGGTCGGTCATCGGCGGGCTGGACGAGCTGCCCGAGACCAGCTTCGAGATGTGTTTTCATGCGGGCACGGCCGAGAAGGACGGCAAGATCGTTGCCAATGGTGGGCGCGTGCTGAACGTGACCGCGCGGGGGGGGGCCCTGCGCGTGGCGGTGGACCGCGCCTATGCCATGGTGGACCGGATCGACTGGGCGCAAGGGTTCTGCCGCCGCGACATCGGCTGGCGGGCTTTGTAAGCAATGGTTTCGGGGCGTGTGGCGCCCCGACCGGAGGCCGGTTTTTCTAATGAAAAACCGGCGAAAGGGGTCTTGCCCCTCTTACGGATTGCATAATAATCCGCAATTCACCCCAGAATATTTTTAGCAAATGAAATATGCTCGCCAAAACCGGATGGCACTTCATTCCGCCAGGCGTTCTTGCGCAATATGATGCAGGGGCAGCCCCCCCCCCCCCCCCCCCGCAGAGCGTGGCAAGGGGGCGGGTAGCCCCCCTGTTCGCTTTACTTGCAGCGCAGGGCGGCGTTCAAGCTTTCGGGGCCTTTATGGGGACCGATATCGCGGGGTTGCGCAGTTTTCCCGTCAAAACGCGTGGCCATGATGCGTGTCCAGTCGGCATTTGCAGTGACCAGTTCGGAGCCATTGCAATTGCGGAGGCCGCCGGGGATGTGGGTCCAGCCGATGCGGTGGTTGGTCAGCCCCTTGTGATCTGCCACATGCAACAGTTTGCCATCCTGATAGCGCCATATACGCAGAGTTTTAGCCAAATGGGGGCGGTCGATATAGGCGAGTTCAATATGGCCGTCGCCGTCCAGATCGGCAGCACCGATGGGCGCAAGCCAGCGGTGGGTCTGGCCGATATGGGGCGTGGCCGCGATTTTTTCGATGCGGCCTGCTACCTCGCCATAGATCGCCAGTTGCGCACCGCGGGGCGGATCGGTTTCGATCACCACGACTTCAGGCGCGCCATCGCCTGTCACATCCCAAAGCCGCGGGGCGGTGTCCTCGAACACGCGCTCACCTTCGGAATGCCCGACCAGAAACCGCCGCCCGCCAGAAAGCGTGACCACCATGCCGGAATATTCCACCGCATCGCCCAGTATACCGTGATCGTAATGAGTCGTCGGGCCGATGAACCGCGCCGACTGGATATCGGCAAGCCCTGCGGCAGGCACGCCTATCAACAGGCACAACGCCAGCCATGCGCGGCGGGCGCGCCCCAGCACAGGGTGGAGCGGCAGACGCCGCGCCCACTTGGTCATCAGATCTGTTTCTCGGGCATGTTCACCACCAGGCCGTCCAGCGCGTCGGTTACCTTGATCTGGCAGGTCAGGCGCGAGCGTTCGGGGTCGGGCTGGAAGGCGAAATCCAGCATATCCTCTTCCATGTCGTCCTTGGCGGGCAGTTTTGCGACCCATTCCTTGGCCACATAGACATGACAGGTGGAACAGGCGCAGGCACCGCCGCAATCGGCCTCGATGCCGGGGATGTTATTGTCGCGCGCGCCTTCCATCACGGTCAGGCCGGTCGAGACCTCGACCACATGCTCGGTGCCGTTATGCTCGATGTAGGTGATCTTTGCCATGTCTTGCTTGCTCCATTTGCCGGTTGGGCGATGTTCTAACCAAGGCGGCTTGCCTCTGCCAGTCCCTTTTGCGTGACCTCTTGCGCGGCGGGCGTATGTTCCTGTATTGTTCCCGCCATGCCCCTGCCGCTGCTTCCTGCCGACCACCTTGCCAATGCCCCGAACGGGCAGCGGGTTTGCGTGGCCGGGCTGGTGATCTTGCGCCAGCGACCCGGCACCGCCAAGGGGGTGATTTTCCTGACGCTGGAGGACGAGACCGGCGTGGTCAATGTGATCGTCTGGCGCAAACTTTACGAAAGGTTCCGCCGTGCCGTGGTGGCCGGGCGTTTGCTGCGCGTCACCGGACGGCTTCAGCGCGAGGATCGGGTGATCCACGTGATTGCCGAAGGGATCGAGGATATCTCCTCCATGCTGGACCTGCTGCCCGCGCTGGACGAAGCCGGCGCGCACCACCTGCCCCGCCGCTGAGGCCGCAGCGCAGGCTTCCACGGTACGGGAAAACCCGCTAGAGTGGTGCGAAAGGCCCGCATCAGAGGCCGATCCGAGGCAAAGGCAGAAGCGCAGATGACCCCACATGCAATCCCCCGCAGCTTTGCGGTGGCCGCGCTGGCCCTGCTGGCCGCGTGCCAGACCGCCCTGCCCGGCGGCGAACCTGCCCTTGTCAGCCAGATCGAAGCGGTCCCGCCCGGCGCGCCTGCCGACACCTGCTGGGGCAAGGATGTCAGCCCCGCCGTGATCGAAACCGTGACCGAACAGGTGATGCTGCAACCGGCGGAGATTCTGGCAGATGGCACCATCGCCAGCCCCGCGATCTACAAGACCGAAACCCGTCAGGCCATCGTGAAAGAGCGCAAGGAAACCTGGTTCCAGACCCCTTGCGCGGCGCAGCAGACACCCGACTTCGTTGCCTCGCTGCAGCGGGCGCTGGCAGCGCGCGGCCTGTATCGCGGCCCCGTCACCGGCGAGATGGACATACGCACCCGCCGCGCCGTGCGCGCCTATCAAAAACCCGAGGGGCTGGATTCGGGCATCCTGTCGCTGGCCGCCGCGCGCAAGCTGGGGCTGGTGGCGGTGGAATGGCCCACCGAATAGCGCCTCCGTTTTCCGCACTTTCCTGCGATCGAGAATCACCGGCGGGACGCGGTCCGGCGCGCTCGCCTCTGGCGTGCTTTGCCGTTTTGCCCTGCACGCCTTTCGCACACGGGCCGCCGCAGGCCGCGCAACAGTGCCGTTAATCTTTCGTTAATGCTTCCTTAACCAGCACAATCACCTGTTTTTCAAGGAAATACTCGGCGGATCCTTGCCGAATGGTGTTAGCATCGTGGCTGAAATGTGGCGGAATTATGGCCGCGCTCACTTTGCATCTGAGTAAGGATTTTACCTATGCGTGTTCATCCTGTCCCTGTTGACCGCCGGTATGGCGACAAGTCTTTTTGTTGGCACCGCTGACGGGGACGAGATCCTTGGCTCGGATGACGACAACCATGTGGATGCGGGCGCGGGCGACGACACCGTAACCGGCGGTGGCGGTGGCGGTGACGGTGACGGTGACGGTGACGGTGACGGTGACGGTGACGGTGACGGTGACGACCTTTTGGCGGGTGCACTTGGCAATGACGACATGCGCGGCGACGAGGGCGACGATACCGTTCTGGGCAATGGCGGCGACGACAAGGTCGAGGGTGGCCAAGGCGATGACATGGTCGATGGCAATATCGACGATGACATGGTCGATGGCAATATCGACGATGACATGGTGATCGGCGGTCAGGGCGATGACCTGTTGATGGGCGATCTGGGCAATGACACGCTGGACGGCGGCATCGGCAATGATGAACTGCACGGCGAGGATGACGACGAGGCCGACAGCCTGATCGGTGGCGAAGGCGCGGATTCGCTGAGCGGGGGGCTTGGCGACCTTCTGGAAGGCGGCGCGGGGGCGGATATGTTCGCCAGCGCGGGCGGTGTCACAATCGCCGATTTCGCCCCGGCCGAAGATACGCTGGTGGTGCTTTACGACGCCGGCGGCACTGCGCCCGACTTTGCCGACCTGTCATTCATCGACAATGGCGGCAGCACCGACGTGATGCTGGGGGGCGATCTTGTCGCCTCGCTGACCGGCATCGCGCCGACCGATATCACCGGGGACATGGTGGCCTTCCTGGCCGCGTAAGGCCGGGGACGACACAATTGACGGGCCAAACCTGGGGGCGCGGCCCGCCTTGATCCTGACACGGCTTGTAATGGCATGGATCGCCCGGAAGGCGGGGACCGTCAAAAGGGAGACAGGGCGTGCCACGGCGCGCCCTGTTTTCATGCGCGCGGTCGTGACGGATCGGGGCGCGCTTTTGCGTGACGCAAAAGCGAACGGGCCGCGTGTCGCGGCCCGTTTGCGTGGCTCTTTTTCATAAAAGTCAGTCTTCGAGGGAAAGCGCGACAAAGCGCGGCTCGCCAGCGCGGCGCACCAGCAGCAGCAGGGATTTGCGCCCGGCCTCTTTCGCGGCATCGACGCCATCTTGCAGATCGGTGATCGCGGTCATCTTCTGCTGGCCCGCCTCGGTGATCACATCACCGGCGCGCAGACCTTTTTCATAGGCTTCCGAGGTTTCGATCACATCCACGACCACCAGCCCTTCAGTATTCGCGTCCAGCGAAAGCTGGTCGCGCAGTTCGTCATTCACCGGGCTGAGGGTCATGCCCAGCATCTCGGTCTCGACCGGGGCGGCCTCGTCCATCTGTTGCGCGGCGGGAACGGCGCGTTCGGCATCCTCGCGGCGGCCAAGAGTGATCTTCAGCGTCTTGGTCTTGCCATCGCGCAGCACCAGCATCCGCACGGCCTTGCCAACGGCGGTGTTGCCCACCTGGCGCACAAGGCCGCGTGTGTCGGTGACTTCGCGCCCGTCGAACGATGTGATCACGTCGCCCTGCTGCACGCCTGCCTCGCGGGCGGGGCCGGGGGGCACGTCGGTGACAAGCGCACCGGCGGCGGTTTCAAGGCCAAGCGCCTCGGCCATATCGGGGGTGACATCCTGAATGCGCACGCCCAGCCAGCCGCGGCGGGTTTCGCCGAACTCTTTCAGCTGGTTCACGACCTTGCTGACCACGTTGGACGCCATCGAGAACCCGATCCCGATCGAGCCGCCATTAGGCGACAGGATCGCGGTGTTCACGCCGATCACCTGACCGTCCATATTGAACAGCGGCCCGCCCGAGTTGCCACGGTTGATGGCGGCATCGGTCTGGATGTAATCATCGTAAGTACCTGACAATGCGCGATTCCGCGCCGAGACGATCCCGGCGGATACGGAAAAGCCCTGCCCCAGCGGGTTGCCCATGGCCACGACCCAATCGCCCACGCGGGCGGTGTCGCTGTCACCGAAGCTGACGAAGGGCAGCGGTTTGTCGGCCCCGACCTTCAAAAGGGCGATGTCGGTTTTCGGGTCGGTGCCGATGACTTTCGCCTCCAGTTCCTCTCCCGAGAAAAACTCGATCACCACCTCGTCGGCGGATTCGATGACGTGGTTGTTGGTGACGATATAACCGTCTTCGGAAATCACGAAGCCAGAGCCCAGCGCCGAGGAACGGCGAGGTCGCGGGGCCTCGCCGTCTTCGCGGTTGCGGTCCTGAAACTCGCGGAACAGATCTTCCAGCGGGGAGCCTTCGGGGACGATGGGATTGGGGCCAGTGCCCTGCGCCACCACGGTCGAGGTGGTGATATTCACGACCGAGGGGCTGATGGTGTCGGCCAGATCGGCGAAACTGTCGGGACGGGCGGCGGCGGCCAGCGACTGCATCAGCAGCAGCGCAATGGCAAGCGCGGCCATCCACAGACCGCGCAAATCGCGGGCCCGTTCGCGGGGAATGGCAATTGCTTGGGTGTTCACTCCGAAATCTCCTCTGTTCGGGTGTCGGGTGGTGCGGGGCGGCGCGGGGTACGGCCCCGTGCGCCTTGGCACGGATACAGTCAATGTAAGGCAGGAAAGATGCAACTCAAAGGGGGTTCAAGTCACGTAAATCCACTGTGATCGCATGTCATCGCCGGGCCAAGCACCACCAAGACGTTAAAACCTTAGCTAAATTCAGAACAGATCGCCGGGGAACTTAACCCAAAAGAAGCCAAATTCCGCCATTTTCCCATCGAATTTCCTGCAATCCCAGATTGCGTTCGCACCGATGGCGACCTATAATATCATCGGCTATGACATCGCCGACTTTCTGGTCGAGGGCGGCGGCAGCCCCTAAACCGCCACGGTCAGGGACCGGTTCAGGCTGCCATCGGACTGGTCGGTCAGCACGGATGCGGTGAATTTCGCCATCACCGACAGCAACCCTGACCTGCAAGACGACGCCGGCTTCAACGAGAGCGGCGACGACACATCCCAAAGCGTGATCACGACCGATGGAATCACTTCGACGTGGAACGTGGACAACACCAATGCGCCCGATTACGTCGCGCTGGAAAACGCCAGTGCCGAACAGGCAAGCGCGGAAACCGTGGGCGGTGGCGGGTTCGCCGACAGCCTTGATGGCGGGGGCGGCGCGGATGTGCTGGACGGCAGCGCGGGCGACGACACGATCGGCGGCGGGTCAGGCGATGACACCATTTCCGGCGGATCGGGCGGCGATACGCTGATCGGTGACAGCGGCAATGACGTCATCGACGGCGATGCCGACCAGGAGGCCACGACGACCGAGGCGCTGAACTGGTCCGCTGCGGGCGCGGATGATTCCGAACTGACAGCAGGTTTTACCCAGAACACCGGCGAGATGAACGTGACCGTGTCGCTGGTGGAAGATGGCAATAACAATGCCAGCTGGTGGATCGAAAGCAGCGATGTCACCTATACGCAGCCCGGCGAGCCGATGAACGATCGCTCGACCCTTGATATGTCAGGCAACGGCGACGGGGCAACGTCGACTACGCGGATAGATTTCGCTGCCGCCAGCGGCAGTTCCGCCGAGGACGAGGTTGAAAACGTCGTCTTTCGCATCAATGACATCGACTGGAATTCGGGCCAGCACCGCGACAGCATCACCGTCACCGCGATGGATGCGCTTGGCAATCCGGTACAGGTGGTTCTGACCGCCGCGGGTGACGATCTGGTCAGTGGGGGCACCGTCGATGCGGGCGGCCCCTCGAGCAGCGATCACGACCAGGCAAACGGATCGGTCTTGGTGGAAATCGCAGGCCCGGTGCAAAGCGTCGAAATCAGCTATTCCAACACGGACGGGACAGGGTTTCAGTCGATCTGGCTGACGGATGTGCATTTCGATGTGATGGCACCACCGGTGGACGGGGCTGACAGCATATCAGGCGGCATCGGCGACGACACGATCGACGTCGGCGCGGGTGCCGATACGGTCGATGGCGGGGCCGACAATGACTATATACTTTTTGGCGAAGGCGGCGCGACGCAGGCTGATGGCGATCTGGTCTATGGCGGAGATGGCGACGATACGATCGACGATATCGATGGGACGCAGCACATCCATGACGCCACGCTGTATGGCGAGGGCGGCGCAGACCTGATCTGTGGTGGCGACGGCGACAACCTGATCGACGGCGGCACCGAAAGCGATACGATCTGGGCCGAGGCGGGTGCGGATACGATCACCGGCGGCGCGGGTGATGATCTTCTGTCGGGGGGCACGGGCGATGACGTTTTCGCGCTGGATCCGGGCAGCGGTGCCGATACGATCACTGATTTCGACATGGGTGACAGCCATCTGGACGGGTTCACCAACGACCAGATCGACGTGGGTGGATTGCTGGACACGCAGGGCAATCCGGTTCACGGGGGCGATGTCGTGGTCAGCGATGACGGGTTCGGCAATGCGCTGCTGACCTTTCCGACCGGGGAAACCGTTGTATTGCAGGGCGTTGCGCCCTCTGCCCTGGATCAGCCATCGCAGTTGCACGCGGCCGGGGTACCCTGTTTCACCCCCGGCACGCGGATCATGACGCCGGCCGGCGAGGTGCCGGTCGAGGATTTGCAGACCGGCGAAATGGTTGCGACGTTGGACGAGCCGATGCCGGTGCTATGGATCGGACGGCATGTACTGGCGCAGGAGGCCTTGATCGCGCGACCCGAGCTGCGCCCGATCCGCATCCGCGATGGTACGCTGGGAAATCGCGGTGATCTGCTGCTTAGTCCACAACATGCGATGCAACTGCCGGACCCGACTGGCGCGGGGCCGGCATTGGTGCGCGCGGTGCATCTGCTGCGTCATGGCGACGGGCGGGTGCGGCGCGCCATGGGCGTGCGGCGTGTCGAATACCTACACCTGCTGTTGCCGCGCCATGCGCTGCTGCTGGCCAATGGTGCCGTCAGCGAAAGTCTGTATCCGGGCAAGTTCGGCCTGTCCGGTTTCGAACGCGCGGCGCGGGCCGAACTGTTCGGGCTGTTCCCGCAGCTTGCGGGTATCTTGTTCGGGAAGGCCCCTGCCCGCCTTTACGGACCGACGGTTTTGCCATTTGTACGGTCGGGCCAATTGGGGCCTCGCAAACTGCCGGCCAAACGGTATACCCGCATACCCGCGCGCGTGGCTGACGGGCGATGGCGGCATAGGCACAAACAGAAAAACCGCCCGATGGGGCGGCCTTTCCAATGGAACGGTCGATGGTGCGGCCTTTCAGGGGGAGTCCTTTAGTGCGCCGGCCCTTTCCAGCTTTCTGCATAAACATCCAGCTCTTCAAGGAATTGCCAGATTTGAAGGCAGCCTTCCTCGATCTCGCGCAGCGCCTCGGGCGACGGAGTGTAGCCATGTGCGTGGCAACCCCGTATGAAAGACACCTGTTTGAACATCTTGCCGATGATCGGGCGCATCTCGCCAAAGCAGGCTTCGGAAATGCCCTGCAAAACGCAATAGGTGGCATAGCGCGGCTTTTCCGGTGCGCCCAGGTCAGGATCCACAAGAGAATCGCGTAGCGCATTGGCGATGGCACTGCCAAGCCGTTCGGCACTGAGGCTTTCCTTGGACAGGTAATTAGAACAGCCAGAGCGGATCGCGTTCACCACCACATCCGTTTCCGTATCCGACGCCACCATGATCGAAGCCATATCCGACGCTTTCGGATGCGCGCGGATCAGCCGGATCGCATCAAGCCCTGTCTCGCCCTCCAACTGGTAATCGACCAGCGCGACATCAAAACGGCCAGCGTCAAGTTCGGTTTCCAGCGCATCGACGGAATCGACAATCGTCAGGTCAATCGGCTGGCCGATCTTTTCGGTCATGCGTTGAATACGCATCTGGTCAAACCTGTTGTCATCCAGAATGACCACCCTCAACGCACCGGGCACACCGCCCTTGCGAAATTCCGTATCGGTCATATCCAAATCGGATACGACAGTGTCATCTATCAGTTGCTTGGCCCCACCCACTTGAGTCTTTGATGGGATGATCATGCGGCCTTTGTGCTTATGATTTCGTTAATCGAGGCAGTAATTTTCATTACAATCCAAACCTTTCAATCCGGGCGACTGAAAGCGGAGACAAAACGTGCCCCCCGCGGCGCTGCGTTTTCCACATGAATCGTCCCGCCATGGCCGCTGCACAAGCGCCGCGCCGTGGCCAGCCCCACGCCACTGCCTGGCACTGCGGACCGGGCGGCCAGCTTTTCGAGGAAGCCGAATATTTTCTCGTGAAACTCCAAGGCGATACCCGCCCCGTCATCTTCGACCACCAAGCGGCTGCATCCACCGGTTTGCATGGTCGAGATACGGATATGCGGATCGGACCGATCATGATGGCGCAGCGCATTTTCGATTAGAATACGCAGAAGCGCTGCGAAATCCTGCGCCTCGACCGGCAGGACAGCCGTCTGAAAATCAAGATCAATTTGGACCCGATCCGGGATTTCCATGTCCTTGGTGAGCTGCGCCCAAGCGGCGGCGACATCGACCTCGCCTGCCGTGCGGGTGCCGCCGGCGCGGGCATAACTGTGCAAATCGATCATGTAGCGATCCAGCCGCAGCGCGTTTTCAGACAGCAGATCAAGGCTTTCGCGCGTCATTTCCGGCAGGTTCAGCCCCGCCTCGGCCATGTCTTCCTTGATCCAGTCGGGCAGGTCGCGCAGGGCGCGCACGCAGGCGCGCAAATCATGCAGCATCCGCCGGATTACAAGATCGGATTCGCCGGTCTCCATCTCACGCCCGCGCCTGTTCGGCCAAAATCGCCGCCACACGCTGCACATGGTCAACCATCAGCGGCTTGTTGATAAAATTTTTCACCACAGAGTATTGCGCTGCGCGTTCCTTGTCGCGCTTATCGATCGAGGTGGTCAGCATCACGATCACCGCCCGAGCATAGCTGTTGGCCCCATCATCGGCGAATGCGGCGTCCAGAAACTCGAACCCGTTCATCCGCGGCATGTTGATATCAAGGAAAATCACGTCGTAGGTCGGGCAATCGGGCTGCCGCAAATGCGCCAGCGCCTCGTCCGCATATTCGAACCCGGTGATGTCATCCACAAGGCCCGATCTTTTCAGAACCCTGCGGTAAATCATCTGGTCTACCCTCTCGTCATCAATGAGAAGGACATTCCCCAATCTCTCGCTCATGTTCGTTCCTCTTCTTCAGTGCGCAGCACGATGGAAAAGCTGGTGCCCTTGTCGGGTGTCGATGCCAGTTCTATCCGGCCGCCGTGGTTGGAGACGATGCGCTTGCACAGGGTCAGGCCAAGGCCGCTGCCCGCGTATTCTTCGCGGTTGTGCAAACGCTGGAACAGGCCGAAGACCCGTTCGTGATATTCAGGCCCGATGCCGATGCCGTTATCCAACACGACGATGCGCGCCTCACCGGGGGGCTGCCCCTGCGCAGCGCCACTTCGATCCGGGCCTGACGTTCGGTGCTGCGAAACTTGATCGCGTTGGACAGAAGGTTTTGAAAAAGCATCCGCAATTGCAGCGCGCTGCCCACGACGACCGGCAGATCCCGGATCACGATCTGCGCCCCGACCTTGTTGATATCTGCGCCCAGATCCTTGACGATGCCGCGGCACAGCTGGCCCAAGTCGACCGGGGCAGGCGCGATCTCTTCCTCTATGGTGCGGGAATATTCCAGCACATCCTCGGTCAGGCGACCCATGCGTTGCACCGTTTCGCGCGCTGAATCCAGCAAATCCAGCGCATCGGGGGACAGTTCGTCCTCATGATCCTCGCGCAGCGCATCCAGTAGCATCCAGATGGTGTTGGTCGGCGATTTCATGTCATGCGAGATGGAATAGGTGAATTCTGCCTGCTCGCAGCTGGCATCGACAAGGCGGGCATTGGTGCGGCGCAGATCCTCGGCCACGGCTTCGATCTGCCGTGTGCGCGCAATCACCTCGGCGTCCAGTGCATCGCGCTGACGGGCAAGTTCATTTGTGGCAAAGCGCAGATCCTGCTCGACCCGCTCGCGTTCGGCCATTTTCTGACGCAGCTTGACCAGCGAGGTGCGATAGCCCCGTTGGGCCATGTCGTAGATCGTCAGGAATTCCAGGTAGAAGGTTTCGAACCGCAAAAAGCTGGTCCGGTCCAGCGGCTGTTCGCCGTTCTGCCGGATCAACGTGCTGTAGTGAATCGCGCTGATATCGACCAAGGACAGACCGATGGACAGGGCATTGCGCCCGATGTCATAGGCCGCTTCCAGTGCCGCGCTGTTACCGGTCGCCGCAAAGGCGGTGACCTGTTCGGTGTATTGCGCGGCCAATTCCGCCTGAGCACCGCTATCTATATCCGGGTCGAACGAAGTCATGCGGGCCACTGCAGTTTCAGCGCCAGAACGATGGCGTCATCATCCGCACCGAGACTGTGCGGAATTTTGTGCCCTGGCGCCTTTTGTTACACCATGGGAAAGCGGTCTTCGAACATGATGGCGAGCTGACTTTTGACGGCATGCCAC
>Ga0209121_10001829_pt1 | contig 22186 bp, 20 predicted proteins | sample Cruoilmetagenom3_FD_187292 | JGI IMG/M metagenome (GOLD analysis project Ga0209121, IMG submission 187292) | Oil polluted marine microbial communities from Coal Oil Point, Santa Barbara, California, USA - Sample 3 (SPAdes) (version 2) | ecosystem: Environmental > Aquatic > Marine > Oil seeps ... | reverse complement strand
GGTCAATTTCCGATATCCATCTATACACGTGGGGTTATTTTTGATATATCCAGAGATTTACTTGTTATCAACATCGTCCAGTCCGGGGAGCCAAATTTGACTATTGGCGAACCAGTCGGTAGCCGATGTCTCCTGAAGTGATAAGCCTGTATCGCGTAAGTCCCACAGGCTTATCTTTATTTTGTCGCCAGAGAAGACAATCTCTCTTAGGAGAATATGAAGGAGTCTTTGTTGGTCAAGAGGCTTAGAGTAAGTCTGCTTACTTTCGGATACTTCGAAAACTCTTCGAGGACAAGGGGCTCTTCCGTTGTACCCTAAAGACACATGGAGTGCTCCCTTTTGAGCATGATCTAAACCTCCAGGTTCTTCAGTGTTTCATTTACAACCATAAATGAGCGCCGTCTCATCTCTTCCTTCTCTTTTTCATCTACGATAGCCATAAAATTAACCACCCACGAGGGTCCTTCAGCCTCAGGAGATCGAAACCTATTTCTGATGGCATTTAGTCCTCTTTTTATAATATCGATTTCTCTCTTAGGTCTTATTTCCTCAGCGACGGAAACGGGACCCTCTTTATAATAGTCACAAAGAGCATAGATGTCATAAGCATCTTTTTCACGATATCGTTCTCCAAAGGCAAATCCTTTAAGAGCAAAGAAACTTGCCAAGCTAGCCATTTTGAAATCAAGTTCTGTTTTCCCGTCTCCAGGTAGAATACCGACAAGGGAAACTTTTTGATTTAACTCTAGGGCGATTTCCGCACCTTTTAGATTCCGTGCCCTCAAATCTGGTTGAATCTGTCGATGTCTATGAGTTCTCCTTTGACCTTTTGGTGGCTGAGGGGTAAGAAAATCAACTTCCTCTGGTCTATGTGCTTCCAAAAGAAAGTAAGGCACCCATCCCCCTATGACAACAATAAATTCCCGATAGCTTTTCAGGATGGTCATGAGTTCCAATAGCACTGATTTTGAAGCACTGGTTATGGCCGAATAATACTCACCAATTGTTCTCGCTGGCATAAAAAAGCCTCTTTTAAAAATTGATCCTTTGCTTTCTCAAAAACTCTGCCTGCTCTCTTCCTCTTGTTGGATAGCTGACAAGATCAACATAAAGCTGGGTATTGCAGACAACGAATACTTTATCAACCTCCTGCCTATTATAGAATACGCCCTCATCGTAGGGCACCAGTAGATGTACTGTCCCCCCAGATTCAACCGGTTTAAGATTTAATTCCTTTTGCCATACTTCAGGTTTTCCCTTTATATAGAGATGCACATCCTTAAAACGGACAAAAGGGGCAACCAAAGTTGCTCCACTATGCAGAGTAAGCGCATAATCAATACTCTTCTCGTCAGAACTCTTGAGTAGATTCTTTTTGAACTCTTCAAACGTTCGTGAGAAGGAGAAATATGTCAGTATTCGATTGTTTTGGTAGTTATAGTTCTCGGCCCAGTAATCAAGTAGCTCTTTTGGTTTTATGAGCGATATAGCTCCTCTTTTCTTGCCGATAAATGCCTTTTCCTTTAGTAGCTCAGTTACTACAAAGGCTGTTCGAATGTTCACTTGCGCTTCCTGGGAAAGGGTGAGAAAGGTCCAGGTCTTCTCAGGATTTTCCAGTAACACGCGCAGAATACGAGAAGACTTTGGAGAGAAGGGAGCCTTGGAAGCGGCTCTTTTTCTGGCTTTTGAGATTGTCTTTCCTCTGGCAACTTTTTCAATAAGGACGGAGTTGAATCTCAAGAAGACATTTCCGGTAAGATCAATATATCCAATTCCTGCTTCCTTGCATACTTTTTGACCCTGTTCTGAAATATAAGGAGCTATGACCACCGGATAGTCCCCTTTCTTCACCTGGGGTGCCTGAGTAAGTTGACCGATAGCCTGGTAAAGATACCATGGTTCTCCTTTAGCTTTTATTTCGCACCGAAGCCATTTCGAAGAGCGACCAACCGTAACCTTTATACCTACATCCCACAGTGCATTGCTATCGGCTGATTCCATCCTCTCAATCTTTAGATCTGGTAGTATTTCAGCTAATTTCTGGAGCAACGAGTTAACTATTTCCTTTTCGCCAATATTCGGATATTCCATTATTTTTTACTCCATGGGATAGTTTTACTCTTTGGTAAAAGAGTATAATATAGTAAAAGTTTGTCAAGGATGTTGCTTCCTTGCTTCTTCTATATGCCTGCGACTGTGGCTTCGAGGAGTTACCTATTATCAACATTGTCCAGTCCGGGGAGCCGAAAGGAACTCGAACCATCTTTGTGGTAGCTCCCTTACCCTCCAATTTTTAGCAGATTCTTTGTTTAGCCTCATTTTTCCTGCAAGATATCTCTTGGTCAAAATTTTCTTGTCCAAATACTGTCCATCGATTCACTAAATTTAGCTAAAGTGAGGCAAATTGGACGGCAATGAAAATTATTGGAAAGGCTTTTTTTATAGAACCGCGGAGATGACTATCTCCTATTCTGATTTGAAGAATGAGGAGGTAAGGTTAAGACCTTAAGAAACTCGAGAATCGTAATTTTTTCCAGAGGATAATTAACGCGTTCTATTGACAGAAAAGAGCAAATAGTTAAAAATTACCAATAAAACAACCCAACGAAAAAAAAGGGGATAAATTATGAAGAAAAAGAAAGCTACAACAGATTTTAGATATGATACTGGAGAAGCCCGTGTACCCTGGGCAGCAGTGGGCGAAAAGGTGAATGTGGATGATATAGTAGAAATTATTAAGTTTCTTGTGCCGGGGAGTGAAGAAGATGAGAATTACAACCGGCAGCTATCAGAGATAGAGAACGGTATCAGGAAGCTATGGAGCAAAAGCTCTGGTGCTACTAAATTAACCGCAGGAAAGAAAGTTGAGCAGCTAGAGCACCAGGTAAAAGAATTTTTGGGTGTTAAGTACGCCTGTTTTGTTACTAATGCCACAGCTGGATTTGAGATTGGCCACAAATTCGCTGGTCTTAAACCAGAGGATGAGGTAATTGCTCCGGCTATCACATTTTTCTCAACCATCTCTTACCCCTTAGAGGTTGGTGCCAAGGTAGTTCTGGCAGATATTGATCGGCGCACTTTAAACATAGATCCAGATGATGTAGCAAGGAAAATAACGAAAAAGACAAAGGTTGTCATACCTGTTCATATAGGTGGTTATCCACCAGATATGGACTCTATTATGGAAATAGCAAGAGAAAATAACATCTTTGTCCTTGAAGATGCAGCTCATGCCTTTGGGGGAAGCTATAAGGGCAAAATGAGCGGAACTATAGGTCATTATGGATCCTTTAGTTTTCATGAAGTGAAGAACATTAACTCTTTTGGTGAAGGGGGGGTAGCAGTAACCAATGAACCTGAAGGAGAAGATTTTGCCAAAAGTCGTTTCGGTGGATTTGACGGCTCCAATCCTATTCCCCTTTGGCTATACGATGTTGTAGTTACAAAAGGAAAGGGAGATTATGTGGCTGCCAGCCTGCACTGTGCTACTGAGATACAGGCTGTAGTCCTGATGAGTCAGATGAGGCGTCTAAATGAAATTATTGCCAAACGCAGGCAGGCAGCCGAGTATTTAAACCACAGGTTTGAAGAAGTGGAAGGGATTGTAACTCCTCCTCTGGATAGTGCGCAAATAAAAAGCACCCATCACCTTTATCTTCTGCAGCTAGACCCTGATAGACTAAAAGGGGATATCCAGGATTTGAAGAAAAAGCTTACTCAAAAAGGAGTAGTTCAGATTCCGCACTTTGCCCCTTTATATAAGTTCTCCTATATGAAACAGTTAGGTTATGATACTGAAGCTATAGAGAAAACCTGTCCCAATGCAGAGGAGGCCTTTCAGCACCGATTTACCCACCTACCCCTTTACCCCTTAACCCAGGAACAACTTGAGTATATGGCCGATGCAGTAATAGAATCAGTAGAAGAGATGCAAAGGTAAAAATGATAGGGGAGCTTTAGATCTATAAGGAGGATGATATGTCTGAAAAATTAGCCATTGAGGGAGGAAAACCAACTATCCAGGAAAAACTGCCTTCCTGGCCCTGGTTTACAGAGGAAATAATTGAGGCAGCCATGGAGCCCCTGAAGAGAGGTAAAGTAAACTACTGGACAGGTCCTTTAGGAATGGAATTTGAAAAGCATTTTGCCAAGTGGTGTGGAGTAAAGTATGCAATCAGTACCAGCAGCGGTACCTCTGCCTTGCATACTGCCTTGGGTGCCTTAAATATTGGTCCAGGAGATGAGGTAATTACTGTTCCTTATACTTTCATTGCTACCTCTTTTTGTGTGGTTCAGGCAGGAGCAATTCCTGTTTTTGCTGATGTTCGTCGGGAGGACCATTGCATTGATCCAGAGGATATTAAAAGAAAGATAACTCCTCGCACCCGGGCCATCATCCCGGTTCATCTTTATGGCAACGTCTGTGAAATGGATGAAATTATGGGGATTGCTAAAAAGCATGGTCTCTACGTAATTGAAGATGCCGCTGAGGCACACGGTGCTCTCTATAAAGGGAAGAAGGTTGGCTCCATAGGTGATGTGGGAGCCTTTAGTTTCTGTCAAAACAAGACCTTTACCACTGGTGGAGAAGGTGGGATAGTTGTTACCAATAGTGAAGAAATTGCCTGGGAGGCGCGCTCCTTTCGTGATCATGGCTATGATGTCGAGAAGAGAATGAGCCTTTTAGAGATGGAACAGGCTCTGCCTTACATTCACCGGCGGATTGGTTTTAATTATAGAATGACTGAAATGCAATCCGCTATCGGCCTTAAGGAATTGGAAAGGATCGATACCTGGAATTTGCCAAGACGCCGCAGATACGGAGAGATTTTAATTGATGAGCTCTCGGATTGCCCACAGATTAAGTATCTGCCAGTCCACAATAAGGAAAAGGTAAATGGTTTTTATGTCTTCCCCATTGTTCTTGATCTTGATAGACTTACCTGTGATAAAAATAGATTTCTGAAGGCAATACTTGCCGAAGGTGTTGTAGCCTGGAAGGAATTTTGGCCTCAGAGCTATAAGGAAAAAGCTTACACAGAACATAATGGTTTTGGTAGATTTAAGTTCCCTTTTGAATCAAGAGAATATACCGACCCCAAACAAGTAGAGTATGACAAGGTCTTTTGTCCCAATTGTGCCTGGTTAGAGGAAAGAACCTTTGTTGTCCATATGTTCCCTACCTTTGAAGAGGAACATATTCATCTATTTACCAGAGCAATTAAGAAGGTTGCCTCTTACTACGCAAGATAAGGGAAACTAGATGACCAGGATTTTTGCCGGGTTCAGCAAGGTAAAAATAACCCCTCCTTTGGGAACTCCTCTGGGAGGAAATGTAAGGGATAAGGGAGCAGAAGAGGTCCACGATGATCTTTTCGCCAAGACGATAGTTTTATCTGATGGGAAAAAAGAGGTAGCTTTAACTTCCTGTGCTTTAATTGGAATTCCGGGGAAGATGGTGGATAGGATAAGAAAAACAGCGGAAAATTTATGTAAAATTCCAGGGGAGAACATTCAGGTGATTGCCTTTCACACCCACTCAGGTCCTGAGACAGGAGTAATTTTTGAGGAGGTAAACGAGAAGTATTTGGATGGTTTACCTCAGCTTATAGCCCAGGGAATATGCAAAGCAAAAGAGAATCTAGAAAAAATGGATCTATATGTGGGTAGAGGAAAGGAGCCCACTCTTTGCAACAACCGCAGAATTTGGATGAAAGATGGAACCCTGCGAATGAATTGGGAGAAACTAAATCTGGAGGATATAAGGGAACCAGCAGGGCCGGTTGATTCTGAAGTAGGACTAATCGTCGCAAAAGGCGAGGATGGAGCACCTCGGGGTATTTTCATTAACTATAGCTGTCATCCGGCAATTCTGGCGGGGGACAATTTTTTAATTTCTGAGGATTATCCGGGGTACACTACGAGATTTATTGAGAGCAAAACAGGTGCTTTGTCTATATTTAGCAATGGAGCAACCGGAAATATAAATCACATAAATGTATTTAACCCTGAGCAAAGAAGAGGATTTTACGAGGCGAAAAGACTGGGAACTATACTGGGTAAGAAAGTTATATCTTCGGTAGATAAGGCGAGTCCTTTGTCCTTTGATAAGATAAATTTGCACCAAAAAAGGATAGAACTCCCTCTTCGCTTCATTTCTCCGCAAGAGGCAAAATGGGCAAAATCTTTAGTAGCGGGAAAACCAATCGAGAAAATTTCTCTGGTGGATGGAATATCTGACCAGATCTATGCCAAGCAGATACTCACTTTAAGCAAAATCAAGGAGAAAATCTTGACAACAGAGGTAGATGTTCTTTCTCTGGGAGATAAACTAGCATTGGTGAGTATTCCTGGAGAATTATTTGTGGAGTTCGGCCTCAAGATAAAAAAACAGTCATCTTTCCCCTATACTTACATTATTGGTTATGCCAATGACTATGTGGGGTATATCCCTACTAAAAAAGCCTTTGAAGAAGGAGGCTACGAGGTAAGGACAGGAGCTGCCAGTAAACTGGCCCCCGAGGCAGGGGAAATTATCCTGAAAGAGATCCTGAGCTTGTTAAAAGAGGCCTATGCTGGCGAATGAATAAACTATAAGTAGCCGCAGGCTTTAGCCTGCGCAGAGCAGCGCAACCTGAAGGCCTTGCTCTGCAGGGCTCCAGCCCGAAGGATTGTGGCTACCTTATCATTTTAATACCGGATAGGAGGTCTGTATGCCAGTAAAATGGGGAGTTATTGGAACCTGCGGTATTGCTGATAGAAGAACAATCCCTGAGGGAATAATCCCTGCAGAAAACGCTAAACTTGTGGCATTGATGGATATAGATGAGGCGCGTTTAAAAAAGGTGGCAGAAAAATACGGAGGGATCCGATACTACACCAAAGAGGATGATTTAATTAATGACCCAGAGGTGGAAGCCATTTACATCGCTACTCCCACCTACCTGCATCATCCACAAGTTCTCAAAGCTGCCCGAGCTGGAAAACACATCCTCTGTGAGAAACCTATGGCTATGAACCTTGATCAGGCAGGGGAGATGATGAGGGTATGTGAGGAAAATAGGGTAAAATTTACCTTAGATTACATGATGCGCTACCATTCCCACCACCGCAAGATAAAAGAGCTCATAGATGAAGGAGCATTGGGAACTTTAGTTATGGGAAGAGCTCAATTAACCTGCTGGTATCCACCTACGGAAGGGGCCTGGCGTCAAAGGTTCGAGTTTGGAGGAGGAGGGTCACTTATAGATATGGGAACTCACTGTATTGATTTGTTGGAGATGTTTATGGGGAAGGCGGTAGAAGTTTTTTGCTATACAGGACATTTGGTGCAGGATTATCCAGTAGAGGATACAGCAGTAGTGGTTTTAAAATTTGAAAGTGGTGCTGTGGGAGTGGTGGATAACCATTTCAATATCCCGGATGCTGCCTCTGAAAACAGGCTAGAGGTTTATGGAAGCAAGGGAAGTATTCTGGCAAGAGGAACCATAGGACAGGATTCATCAGGTTCTATGATAGGAAGAATTGAAAAGGAGGTAGCTGAATACCAAGCAGCCCAGCGCAGAGAAGAAATTAAAGAAGAGGAAATTCCTGTTAAATTGGCTAACATCTACCAAGCAGAGATAGAGGATTTTTCCCGCTGCATCCTGGAGGATAAAGCACCTTTCTTTCCCCCTGAGCTTGGACTGCGCAACCTGAAAATAGCCTTAGCCGCCTACCAATCAGCAAAAGAGGGAAGGCCGGTAATATTGTAAGAGATAAACTAAAGTCTGGGATTGGCTACTACTTAATTGCTCCGGCGGTGAGACCCTGAACTAACTTCTTTTGAATGGTGAGGAATAATACCAATACTGGAATAGTAGCCAGAAGAGATGCACCCATCAGGTAATGCCACTGAATTTCGTATCTTCCCATAAATCTAAAAAGACCTACCGTGAGAAGCCTCATTTCTGGAGTAGAGGTAAAAGTAAGAGCTATCATAAACTCATTCCAGGCCCAGATAAAGACAAATATGATGGTAGCAACTATCCCTGGTGCTGAAAGAGGAAATAATACCCACCTTAAAGCCTTAATTCTTGAACATCCATCTATTAAAGCTGCCTCTTCTATCTCTATGGGAATTGTGCCGAAATACCCGGTTAAAAGCCAGACAGAAAAAGCCTGATTAAAGGCAGCGAAGGTGATAATTAAAGACTGATAAGTGTTCAGCATTCCAAAGACAGCCATAGTACGGTAAAGTCCAATAATAATTACAATGGGAGAAAACATCTGGGTAATAAGAACAAGGTATAAAAATGTTCTTCTTCCGACAAATCTTAGTCTGGAAAGTGCATAGGCAGCCGGTATAGCTACCCCGATAGCCAAAATTGTTGCCCCACCGGCAACAATTATTGAATTTAAAAAATAGCGGGTAAGGGGAGCTATTCTCCACATCTCAATATAGTTGAGAAAGTGTATCTTATGGGGTATCCAGTAGGGAGGGATATGAAAAACCTCGGCCTTTGGTTTCAATGATGTGGAGAGCATCACAAAAAACTGGAAGAGAATACAGAGGGAAGTAACTATGCTTGCTCCATATACTACTACACGGCGGGTAATTAACCCCTTTTTCATCTTTAGTAAAGCTCTCCCTTATAGTAAACCATAGTGTAAATTGTGCTAAAGGAAAGTAAAATTATAAAAACTATTAAGGCCATAGCTGAGGCTAAGCCAAAATCATTATAGAAAAAGGCTACTTTATAAAGATAGGTGACGATTATATGTGTGGTATCTGCTGGGTCTCCTCCGGTTATAGCCCAGACAATGGGGAAGGAGTTAAAAACATAAATCACGTTAAGTAAGAGAGCTATGGTGAAAACTGGTTTTAAAAGAGGCATGGTGATATAACGAAATCTTGCCCAGCTCCCTGCCCCCTCCACGTTAGCTGCCTCGTAAAGCTGCAAGGGAATAGCTTGCAATCCGGCAAGAAAGACGGTGGTGGTAAAGGGAATAGATACCAGAATCCCTATCCAGATCATCATAGGAAAAGACGTTTCCCAGCGAGCGACCCAGTTTATTCTTCCATGGAGTAGCCCTATTTGAGATAAAAAATGATTCAAAAGCCCATACTCAGGGTTGAGAATCCATCTCCATATAAGGGCAGTAATAATGAGAGAAGTAGCCCAGGGGAGCATCAGGATACCCCTTGTTAAACTTCTCCCTTTAAATTTTTCATTTAAAACCAGGCTGAGACCTAAGGACCAGATTACAGTAAATCCTACTACCCCTCCGGTCCAGATAAAGGTGTTGTAGAGAGATGACCAGAACTCCTCCCGGGAGAACAATCGGATAAAGTTCATCCACCCCCAAAATTTAATCCTCATCCCAAAAGGATTAACCCGGTAAAAGGCGGTGATAAAGGTATTGCCAATCGGATAGAAGATAACAGCTCCCATAAGTATCAAACTCGGCAAAAGACAGAGGTAGGCTATTTTCTGTTCTTTAGTCATTGATTTGTTATAAAACTTGGGCTACCAGAGAACTCTCTGGTAGCCCATTTCTATGGTCTTAGAATCCAATAATTATTCTGGTATTGACCTCGCGAGCAGCATCATCCATTGCTTCCTTAGCTGTCTTCTCACCCATATAAGCAAGCTGCATCTGTTTAACAAGCTCACCGGTTATTTCTTCCCAGTGGACGTGCATGGGAAGGAATTTTCCATAAGGCAGAAGATCGATAAAGGTCTTGAGGTAAGGAGCAACATCCACTATTTTCTCACCCACAACCTTTTTCTCAGGAAGCATCCCCTCATTAACATCAAATTCCAGCCGGTACTTGTCCTGATAAGCAAACTCCACAAACTTCCAGGCGGCATCTTTGTTGGGAGCACCCTTGTACATCATAAGGGTATCAGTTACTGCCATGGTCACCTGTTTTCTATAGGCGGGAATTAGCGTAATACCGTAGTTCAAGTCAGGATTTTCTTCCTTAATAATTCCTACCTCCCAGGGACCGACAATGAACATCCCGATTTTTCCCTGGGCAAAAACTTTATGCATCTCATCCCGATTAATGGCCCAGGGCTCAGGATAGGTAACCTTGTATTTGCGGACAAGATCTACCAGAAACTCCATAGCCTCTACTCCCTCTGGACTATCAACTACGAACTTTCCCGTCTTATCGAAAAACTCACCCCCGGCAGCCCAGAGAAAGTAGGCAAAGTAGGCCTCACCTTCCCAAGTGGTGCAGGGGATACCAAATCCGTAAAGTTCAGGAGGACTATGAATAGCCTGAGCTACAGCAAGAAGTTCGTCCCAGTTCTTGGGGGGAGCCATTCCTACTTTTTCCAGGGGTTCCTTCAGATAGTACATAGCTCTTGCTGAGACAGCTATTGGAATGCCATAGAGTTTGTTATCAATAAAGGTAATGTCAAACAGGGACCCGATAAACTGATCTTTAAATTCAGGAGTCATGTATCTGTCTAGAGGTTCGGCAACATCAGCAGCAATATATTCGGGTAACCAGATGGTAGCGATATTGGCAAGCTCGGGGGGCTCACCTGCTCCAATCATAGTGGTTAGTTTCATATGCAATGTTCCCCAGTCAATGACATCAACTGACACATCAATATCAGGATTAGCAGCCTCAAACTCATTTGCTATCTTGGCCCAGTAATCATCAGTAATTCCAGTGTGATAACGAGCAGCCACAAAGTTAACCCTGGTTTTAGCCATCACCATACTGCCAGCTAAAACCACGATTGCCATTAAAATTACCAGCAACCATACTTTTTTCATTCTTAACCTCCTCGGATAATCAATCATTTAATGGAGTCTATCCTTCTAAGACGATGATTTCACCTCCTCTCCCGTTTTTTGACCCCTTTTCGCTAGTCTGAAAACTGGCCTACTCTTCCTAATCAAAGAGCTCTTTTTATGAAACCATTTTCAATTATTATTTTACATAAAAGGGATTTCCTGTCAACTTCTCCCTTGTGTTTTAGGAAATTTAGGGGACTGTGTAAAAGTAGAGAATCATATAGTTTTGCTATATTGCCGCCAGCTCCTGTGAGCAGGAGTAGCTCCAAAAGAAAATAGCGAGTGAAAACTTGACCAAAAGAAAAATGGACTTGACTATTCTAATACATTTAATACACTGAAAGAACTGAAGCCTAAGAAGAACTGGCGTCAAAAAGGAGAAGTTGAAAGAAGCAAAGCTAAGAACAAGGCCAAAGGGAGGTGAGACATTAGACAGGCCACTAGCCAAAGATACGAGGCGGTCTTCCAAGAGATGATCATCCAAATGTTGACTTCTTTATCTTGGAGGTTCTTGAGAGAAATGAAGCATTTCAAAAGAAGAGGAGAAAGACAAATGAAGAAAATATCCTTACCGTCAGTAGCGGTTATTTTGAGTGTGTCCCTGATTGTTGGCCTTTCTCTGGCCAGCTCTCGAGTTCTGGCTAAGGAAGAGTTCATCACAATTCATTGGGCACAGTGGGCGCCGGCTGATTATCTGGAAAAGCTGTCTCGGGATTTTACTGCCGAGACCGGCATCAAAGTAATTGTTGAGCAAACTCCGTGGGAGACGTTCGTGCAGAAATACAATACTGAGCTAATTGCCAAAAGTGACGCCTGGGACATCATCGTCGGTGACAGTCAGGACATCGGAAACAACGTAGTTGGCGGACACTACGGAGATTTGACCAACTGGATTACCGAGCACAAGGTTGACAAAACCTTTACTCCTGCTTCCCTAACCTATTACGCGGAGTATCCCAAGGGGTCAGGAAAGTACTATGCAGTTCCGTGCGAAGGGGACGCATTAGCCTGGGCATATCGCAAAGACCTCTTTGAGGATCCTGACAACATGGCTGCTTTTGAAAAAAAATATGAATATCCCCTGGGAGTACCAAAGTCCTGGGATATGCTGAAAGACATAGCCGAATTCTTCCACGATCCGGCTAACGATTTCTATGGCGTGGCAATCTACGGTGATAACGGATATGACTCGCTGGCAATGTTCGCCGAACAAGTCATCTGGTCGTTTGGGGGAGAGCTTGGAGACTATTCAACCTACAAAGTCGACGGCTACCTGAACACTGAGGGTGCTATTGCGGGAATACAGTACTATCATGATCTTTTTCAATTCATCCCGCCGGGATTTGGTAACGCGTTCTACATCAAGTGTAACGATGCTTTTGTGGCAGGGATAGTGCCGATGAGCTGTAACTATCTTGGGTTCTTCCCCGGCCTGGCAAACAAGGCAACCAATGAATACGCTGATGTCACCGGATACTTTGCTTGTCCTCCACAAGTTGGTTCGGACGGTGTAGAAAGACAGTTCGCTGCTCTCGGGGGGCAGGGGGCTTCAGTAGTCTCCTATTCAAAAAAGAAGGACCTCGCATTCAAATGGCTGGAGTGGTTCATAAGACCGGATACTCAAATGAAATGGGCGAAATTAGGCGGTTATACCTGCCATGCAGACACTTTAGCCTCCGATGAATTCCTCAAGGCAACCCCATACAACCCTACATTTAAGACATCAATGGAGATCTTCAAGGATTGGTGGGCATGTCCAGAATACGACGAGCTTCTCCGAACCTTCAGTGAAATAATTGCCGACTACGTTATCAAAGGTAATGGTACCGCCGAGCAAGCCCTGGACAAGTGCACAGAAAAATGGAAATCTATCTTTGAAGAAGCGGGATACTACGACTAGTACTGGCCGCTAAAGGCTCGCTTCCCCCGGGATTCCTCTCGGGGGAAGCGCCTATCTGGAAAAATGCGAGAAAAGGATGAGTATATTTAAAAGAGCCAAAGAAAACCGCACCAGAAACGGGCAAGTTTACTATCGGCCTATGCGGGATATCACGCTCCTACGACTCTTCATCTTCCCCACAATCATTTTGCTTATCGTGATAAATGTGTTTCCCTTATTCTGGTCACTGTTTCTTAGTTTTTCTCGTTACTCCGCCAAAATGCCAAACATTTGGGGCAAAAATCCAAGGATGATCGGAACCGCAAACTATTCCCGCATCTTAACTGATCCTGACATATGGATTAGATTTATCACCACCGCTAAGTATGTGGTCTTGTCAGTCGGCGGAGAAATGATACTTGGTTTTGGCCTTGCTCTACTCATTTTTCGAAGCAATTTCAAAGGTAAGGGTCTAATAACAACTCTTTTGGTCCTACCGATGACAATGTCCCCGGTAATAGTGGGCCTGATGTGGCAATTGTTCTACGATCCCAACTGGGGTAGCTTCAACTACCTGCTGGGCTTGGGAAGGATAGATTGGGTTTCGGACCCGGCACGAAACCTGTACTCTATCGTCATTGTGGACATCTGGATGTGGACCCCTTTTGTAATGCTCCTTTCCATCGCAGGACTTTCAGCTATTCCTAGGTACCTCTACGAAGCTGCCGAAATTGACCGAGCTTCATGGTGGCTTAAGTTCTGGAAAATAACCCTTCCCATGGTATACCCTCTTCTTCTAGTGGCTCTGATATTTCGCACTATGGAAGCCTTCAAAATATTTGATCTACCAATGGGAATAGTTGGGAGGGGAGCGGTCGCTCCTCCGCTGCTCGCCCTACATCTGTATAATGTGTCGTTTGTCACCTGGAAGACAAGCTACGGTTCTGCACTCGGCTATATCATGCTCATAATAATTATTGCAACCACAAGTATTTTCATCAAATACCTGAAGAAAGCAAAGCAATAGGGACTCGATGGCTAGAGAGGGATTCTATGGCAAGAATAGCTAACCGAAGACAAAAAATCGGTGGCTGGGTTTTAATAATAGTCCTGGCAGTGATTACTTTTGTTTATCTCGTACCCTTTTTGTATATTATAAATACATCTTTCAAACCATGGACAGGGATCAAGGAGTATCCACCCAAAGTCATATTCAAACCCTCAATTGGGAGCTTTATCAGAATTTTTACCTCTAGAACCGTCTACCCTCCAGGAGAGGCGCCGACCGAGGAAGAGGTGGCCCGCATGAAGTGGTACGAACGCATCGTCTATCGAGAAACCAACGAAGAAATCGTAAGATTAGGTGATCTGCCCCGAAGATATCTGAATAGTATTGTTATCTGCTCAATAAGCACAATAATAACTGTAATCCTCGGAACAATCACTGCTTATGGTTTTTCGAGGTTCAACGTCAGAGGTAAAGACGATCTTCTCTTTTTCATCCTGAGCACGAGAATGCTTCCGCCAGTAGTAGTAGTGATCCCGGTTTTTCTTATGTTCAGGTTCCTGGGACTAACCGATACTCACATTGGCCTGATACTTTTGTACGTTGCTTTTAATGTATCTTTTGCGGTCTGGGTACTGAAAGGGTTTATCGATGAAATTCCTACCGAATATGAAGAAGCAGCCATGGTTGATGGATATACTCGTTTTCAGGTGTTCAGGAAGATCGTGGTTCCACAAGCAACTACGGGAATAGCAGCCACCGCGGTTTTCTGTTTCATATTCTCGTGGAACGAATATGCCTTCGCCTTTCTACTTTCAAGGAAAATTGCCCAGACAGTACCCGCGTGGCTCCCTTATCAGATGGGGGTACTGGGATATGACTGGGGAGCCGCTGCAGCCGGAACCTTCATATTTCTGGTGCCTGTAATGGTCTTCACCATAATCTTAAGAAAGCATCTCCTCAGGGGCATTACCTTCGGAGCAGTAAGAAAATAGAGCAAAATCCAAAACTTACACTAAATCTGTGGAGTGAGGAGATCGCCTGAATTTGGCGGAATTTCCGACAAGTGCGAAAGAAGATGAAAGAATGATAGCATTTGTGGTGTGCGCAGCCTCTTATCTTCTAATTGCAGTAATTTTTTGGAAATTCAAAATATTGAGAAGGCAGTATCTAGAAGCAACTTTTATGTGGATTATGATTTTTGGAATAGTAGCTCTTTGCCAACCGTGGACGTTTTTTCTATACCAGAATGGCTTTGCCATTCTTTCGACCGGAACTCTTGCATATATTCTGGCAATTCATATGAAGTGATTCTTTCCTTGAAAAGACTTATCTTCTATGAGTGATTCAATTGATGAAAACTAGTTACCAGTGCAAAATGAGCTGGTGTTACGCTGCAAAACAGCAGAAAGGAGAGTAAGATGGAACTAGGGGTAATGGCAAACTGCTTTTCCGACAAGTCATGGGAGGATGCTTGCAAAGCAGCAAAGGATGCTGGCCTCAGCGCAATTGAACCTGGTTCTGGTGGTTTTGTGGGAAAAGCTCACTGTGATCCCGCTGCTCTACTAAAGAACCATGATGCAGTGAGAGAATTTAAAGAAACGGCTGAGAAAAACGAGCTCAAAATAAGTGCCCTCGCTTGCCACGGAAATCCACTTCATCCACAGAAGGAGATTTCTGACGAGCATACCAAAGATCTTGAGGCATCTATTGAGCTTGCATCAATGATAGGAGTGGGAGTAATTAACTGTTTTGCCGGGTGTCCCGGAGCCGGAGAAGATGCAAAATACCCAAACTGGATAACTTGTCCCTGGCCCACCTATTTTGAAGAGGCAGTCAAATGGCAATGGGAAAAGAAGGTGATTCCCTTCTGGAAGAAAATGGCAAAAAAAGCAAAAAAAGTGGGAATCAAGTTCGGTCTTGAGATGCATCCTGGAGATGTAGTTTATAATACTGAAGTCTTACTCAAGCTGAGAGAAGAAGTAGGCGCGGAAGAGATTTCATGCAACTTTGATCCCAGCCATTTATTCTGGCAGGGGATGGATCCCATTGTTTCGATGAGGTACCTGGGCAATGCAATAGTTCACGTTCATGCAAAAGACAGTAGAACCAACAGCTCAGTAGTTGATTTTCGAGGAGTAAATGACTGGAAGCATTATAGGGAACTGGCCAAAAGAGCATGGACATTTCGAACTGTTGGGTATGGCCACGGAGCGGAGTTCTGGAACAACTTTGTCTCGACCTTGAGATTCATCGGATACGACGGAGTTATCAGTATCGAACATGAAGATCCCCTGATGTCAGCAAGTGAAGGACTAAGCAAAGCCATTGAATTCTTAAGAAAGGTTCTTATTTATGAGAAGCCAGGTGAGATGTGGTGGGCCTAAATGATGCAAATTCTGGCCCCCTCCAGCGAGAAGACATGAAAATAGACTGGGTGCATGAGGACGATTAGGAAAAGAAGGTAGCGATTTCCTAGATGGCAGAAATAGCTTTAAGGAACATTGTAAAGAGATTTGGCAGCCTTGTCGCCGTGAATAACCTTAATCTTCATATCAGAGACAAGGAATTTGTCGTTCTTCTCGGACCCTCCGGATGTGGTAAAACTACCACCCTGAGGTGCATCTCCGGCCTGGAAACACCCGACGAAGGAAAGATACTGATAGATGAGGAGGATGTCACCAACAAAAGAGCATCACAAAGAGATGTAGCGTTCGTCTTCCAGCTCTATGCTCTCTATCCTCATCTAACAGCCTACGGTAATATCGCCTTTCCTTTAATGGCACAGGGACTTAGCAAGAAGAGGACCAGGCAGGAAGTAGATCGAGCGGCACAGATCCTCAGAATAAAGCACATATTGAACAAAAAACCCAGGGAACTTTCGGGGGGAGATATGCAAAGAGTTGCCCTGGGAAGAGCTATTGTCCGAAGACCGAAAGTATTTTTACTTGATGAACCAATAGGCACTTTGGATGCAAAATTCAGAGAAGAAATGCGAGCTGAACTCAAGAAACTCCATGTTGATATTGGCGCTACCACCGTCTATGTAACTCACGACCAGGTTGAAGCAATGTCCATGGGGGACCGTGTTGTCATAATGAATCTTGGAGTCTTACAACAAGTTGGAACACCCCATGAAGTATACAACAAACCCAAGAATCTGTTCGTGGCAAATTTCATTGGAAGTCCCGGAATGAATTTTATCAGCTGTAAACCGTTAAGAGGTCCCGGGGGTAAACTTGCCCTAGGATTGCCCGTGGTCAACACCACCATTGCAATCCCCGACGAAATTCAAAGGATAATCATCAACAAAAAAAAGGAAGAAAAAGACCTAGTCTTAGGCGTGCGGCCGGAAAACGTGATATTCAGCAGAAAAGAGAAAAGCAACCATCTCGAAACAAGAGTTTACGTGGTCGAGACAATGGGCTCCTACAATATCACAGACGTAAGACTCGGCGATGAGACCATCAAGGTGCGCACTGCGCCAAGCATATTGCCAGAGGTTGGAGAAACCGTATATATTAGTTTTGATCCCAAAAGAATAAGCATTTTTGATGAGGAAACTGGTGATTCGGTAGTGTAACGAACCATCAACCAGAAGGTGCACCAATGGCCAGCGTAAGATTAGCTTCCCTGACAAAAACTTTCGGCGAAGTAACTGCGGTAGACAATATAGATTTAGAAATCGGCGACAGAGAATTTTTTGTTCTCCTTGGTCCAACCGGAGCAGGAAAAACCACGACCCTAAGACTTATAGCAGGACTGGAAAAACCAGACCAGGGGGAGGTATATCTGGGCAATGTTTCAGTAAATGATCTTAGCCCCGCCTTAAGAGATGTTGCTTTTGTATTTCAATACTATACTCTTTATCCTCACTATACTGTGCGGCAAAATCTCGAATTTCCTCTAAGGTCAAAGCTTAGAAGACTGTCTGAATCAGAAATCGATGCTAAAGTGAGTGAAGTTGCCAGGGTCCTGCACATCGAGTCGCTACTAGGTCGAGAAACAGTTAATTTGAGTGGTGGAGAAATGCAACGTGTGGCGATAGGCAGAGCAATAGTCAGAACTCCAAAAGTCTTTCTCATGGATGAGCCTTTATCAAATCTGGACGCAAAACTGAGAGAAGAAATGAGGACGGAGCTTGCCAGACTCCACCTAGATCTCGGATTCACTTTTTTTTATGTAACTCATGACCAAATCGAAGCAATGACAATGGGTGATAGAATCGCAGTGCTTAATGAAGGCAGAATTCTTCAGATTGGCACCCCCGATGAAATATACAACTCGCCAGAAAACGTTTTCGTGGCCAAGTTTGTGGGAAGCCCCACAATTAACTTATTCGAGGCGAGCATAGAAACAAGTACTTTAGTGGTGGGAAAGAAAACACTGGTTTGCGCCATTTCTGGAACACAGCGAAGTTCGCTCGAAAAATACACTAAGAGAGAATTGATTCTGGGAATAAGGCCGGAAGACATTGAAGTATCGAAAGAGAAAAAGAAAGCTGATTCATTCAAATGTACAGTGTACTTTACTCAGAGCATGGGGGTAGAAGACATCTTAAACCTAAGAATTAATAATCTTGTCTTGAGAGCGCTTGTCCCTCCGAAAATCCTGGCTAGAGTCGGCGATACGGTTTACGCCAGTATTAACATGAAGCGCTCACATTTATTTGACTCTGAAACAAATATGCGCCTGTGAAATAAAAACTGCCATCGGGATGCCCCGCTAAGCCCCTAGCCTCTCCGACTCGAGAATTTCCTTACCCTTTTTGAGCTGCTGGTAGCCTTTCTTTCTTGCCTGGAGGACTATCTCACAAGGACCCTCTGGGTTACTTTTTTGTTTACCGGAGGGAAATTTTCAAACTCTAAAGAATCACCTATTAGGGAAGTGCCTCAACTGACTTTGTCTTTTGAGACTTCACCCTTTTAGAAATTTTGGGGAAAGTCATAGAGACGGTTTTCTTGACAAACAGGAAGGTCTAGCTAGAATAAACTCAGTCTTTGTAGGTACTCAGTGAACCCCGCCATTGCGAAGCGAAGCAATCTCGGTAGTCGCAGGCTTTAGCCTGCGTTGATACGCACCCTAAAGGGTGCGGCTAGGCAAAAAGCAAGAGCAACAAAGGAGAAGAGAGTGAAGTTTATCTGTAAGAAAGACGATTTTTTAGAGGGGATGCGGGTGGTACAGTACGCCTTAACCAGTGCAACACTTCCTATACTTACCCACGTTTTGATGGTAGCTAAGGAAGGCAGGATAAGTCTGACCGCTACCAATCTCGCCACTACTATTCAGTCTTCTTTTGAAGGCCAGGTTCGAGAAAAAGGTGAGATTTGCCTACCGGGTGATAAGATTCTTAGCATCATAAGAGAGCTCCCTCCCGGGGAGGTAAATCTAGATGTTGCTCATACCAAAGCAACTATAAGCTGCCAGAAGGCAATTTTCCATCTTCTTGGTCTTTCTTCGGACGAGTTTCCTGAGATTCCCAGTCTGGAAGCAAAACAGACTTTCTCTGTCTCCTCAGAAAACTTGAGAGAGATGATTCAGCGAACGGTTTTTGCTGCCTCCCGGGACGAAACACGTCAAAATTTAAACGGGGTGTATCTTGAGGCGGGAGAGAAAGAGTTAAAGATGGTGGCCACTGATGGAAGACGCCTGGCCTTTATTCGCGCGTCTTTTGAGGTTTCAGAACAAATCCGGGCTGAGGTTATAATCCCCATACCGGCACTACAACAGTTGGTCCGAATCCTGAGTCAGGAAAAAGAAGTAAAGATAGGAATAAGCCAAAAACAGATCTTCTTTCAGATGGAACCTGTACTTCTTATTTCTCAATTGGTCGAAGCGAAGTTTCCTAACTATAGGGACGTGATTCCTACCGAATACAACATAGCAATTCTTACCGACAGAGACCAGCTATATGGTGCCGTGAGACGGGTTTCTCTCCTGGCTGACGAGAAGTCACGCCTGGTCAAATTTAAATTACAAGGAAACATTTTGTGGATAAGTGCTAATGCTCCGGAAATGGGTCAGGCACGGGAGGAGGTTGCGGTAAGGACGGAAGAGAAGGGTGAGATCGAAATAGGCTTTAATTCTGCCTATCTCCTGGATGCCTTAAAAAATCTGGGAGAGGGAGAGATCTGTCTCGAATTAACAGATTCTGTAAGCCCAGGACTGATTCGACCCAGTGGGAACAAAGACTATATCAATGTGGTGATGCCAGTAAGACTTGAGACAGAGGAAGCTTGAGTGAAGATTATAAAATTTCATTTACTCGCTTTCCTGACCCTTTATTGTGGTAATGGAGGAGAAAATTTTTTAGAGATTTTCGATAAGGAAAGGCGTTGTGGGTAAAGAATCTATTTGTATCTAACTTTCGCAACTTTGCACGCCTGGATCTGGAATTTTCTCCTCGATTGAATCTTTTCTGGGGAGATAATGGAGAGGGTAAGACCAATTTCCTGGAGTCTCTTTACTGTCTGGGACACGGCACATCTTTTCGCACCAAGACTGATGAAGAGCTAATTAAGTGGGGACAACCTAGTTTATATCTAAAGGGAGAGGGGGTTAAGTCGGAGAGACTTTTTACCTATGAGGTTGTGCTTGATCGGAAGATTTCTAAGGTTAGGAAGGTAGACTCTCACCGGGTAGGTTTACGAAACCCTACTAAATGGCTCTGGATGGTTACCTTCTCCCCGGAGGATATCTGGCTAGTTAAGGGTTACCCTCAACAGAGACGAGATTTTCTGGATGCTAAACTGCCCTTGTTTAATTTCCGCTACTCTTACCTAAGATCTTCTTACCTTAGAGTTCTCTCTCAGAGAAATCATCTTTTTTTTCTGAAGAGGATCAGAAAATCTATCAACCAAGAGCTAGATATTTGGGATGAACAGTTAATTGAATCAGGTTCGAAGATAGTTAAACTACGTCTAGAAGGGCTGGAAAAGCTAGAGTTCTTTTTTAAAGAGATTTATCCGAGGGTGATGGGTAGGGATTCTAAAATTGGTCTAATTTACAGATCTTCTTTTTTAAAGAATCCCACCCCAATCATAAGCGAAGAGGAGATAATAGAGATTTTCCGAAAAGAGTTAAAACTAAAAAGGAAAAAGGAGTTGGAACTCGAGACAACCCTCATCGGACCTCATCGGGACGATTTTCTTATTCTTGCCGATGGGATTGACTTACGCTGTTTTGGCTCTCAAGGGGAACAGAGGATAGCCACTCTCTCTTTAAAATTGGCCGAACTTGGCCTGGTGAGCTTAAGGGAAGGTGAACATCCAGTGACTCTCCTGGACGACGTTGCCTCTGAACTCGATTCTAAGAGGCAGAAACTGCTACTGGACCTGGTGAAAGAACAAAGTCAGGTATTTATTACCACCACCCACCTTTCTTTATTTAAGCCATCTTTTACCAAAGAGGGCTGGCTTTATCAAGTGAAAGACAATAAGGTAAAAAGAAAGAAATGAAACGAAATAGTTTTCCTTCCTCGGTCGGTGAAGTATTAGAGAGGCTTTTTAATAAATTGAGCATAGATAAGAAGCTAAAAGAAGTAAACGCATTAAAGCTATGGGAGGAGGTGACAGGGGAGAAAATAAGCCAACATAGCCTTCCTCTTTTTGTAAGAAAAGGAAACCTCTTTGTTAGAGTGGATAATTCAGGATGGCTGACTCAACTCACCTACCTCAAACGAGAGATAATATCGGAATTAAATGAGAGACTGGGAGGAGAGTCAATAAAAAACATCTATTTTCGATTGGGCGAGGTTAAAAAAAAGAGAAAAGGGGAAATCAAAGCGGCCAAAGTAAAGATTGACTTAGAGAAAGAGGAATTGGCAAGAATAAAAGAAAGGTTGAAAGGGGTAAAGAATAAGTCTTTCCAGCCAGTTCTCTCGCGAATTTTAATAAAAGACAAGAAAATTAAAAAAGAAAGACCGTACGAGCCTTAATTAAGGCCACAAATTGACTGCGGTAATTTTTGTGATAGAATACAAAGGAGTAAAGGTTGGACTATAAAAGGCTGCGCCAGGGGATGGTAAAAGATCAGCTCATCGCCCGCGGGATTAGTGATGAGAGAGTACTGGCAGTTTTTTATAAGGTAGAACGGGAAAAATTTGTCCCTTCCGATCTACGAGAAGATGCTTATGGAGATTTTCCACTATCCATTGGCGAGGGACAGACGATCTCTCAACCCTATATGGTTGCCCTAATGACCCAGAGCCTGGAGTTGAAGGGGTGTGAGAGAGTTCTTGAAATCGGTACCGGTTCAGGATACCAAACGGCCATTCTGACAGAGCTGAGTGAAGAAGTTTATAGTGTAGAGAGAATAAAAAGTCTAGCTCAAAAAGCAGAGTCACTTTTAAAAAAGTTGGGATATTCTAAGGTTAAGATCTTTGTCAGCGATGGAACTATGGGATGGGAGGAGTTTTCTCCCTATGACCGTATTCTGGTAACCGCCGGGGCTAAACAAGTACCCCAGCCTTTGGTAAATCAACTTAAGGACGAGGGGATAATGGT
>Ga0209121_10001828_pt1 | contig 22187 bp, 26 predicted proteins | sample Cruoilmetagenom3_FD_187292 | JGI IMG/M metagenome (GOLD analysis project Ga0209121, IMG submission 187292) | Oil polluted marine microbial communities from Coal Oil Point, Santa Barbara, California, USA - Sample 3 (SPAdes) (version 2) | ecosystem: Environmental > Aquatic > Marine > Oil seeps ... | reverse complement strand
AAAGAACTTTTGGATGGAAAATCAACTTTAGTTTGTAAGTGTGGTTATCAAAAAGAATTAGAGCAAAACCTAGAAGAAATTAACGAGACGATTAACAGAAAAAAAGAAGCTTTAGAAAATAATCTAATTATTGTTTCAGAAGAAGATAAAATTACTGTCCACTTAAAAGTTAAGCAGGATTGTCCAAAATGCGGTCATAGAGAAGCCGAGGCTTGGCAAGAACAAACTCGAAGTGCAGACGAACCAAGCACATCTTTTTTTAGATGCGTCAAGTGTAAATATACTTGGCGCGAATACTAAAATTGACTTCAGATGGAGAAAACTTCAGAAATTTTAAAATTTAATTATTTAAAAATATTAGATTTAATGTTCGTGAAAGAGTGGTTTCACGATCAAATAAATAGATATAAAATCAAATACAGAGTTATTTTTTTAAGAAAGCACTTCTAAAATCTTCGTTAGAATTCGTGCTTTACCACCAGTAGATTGAAGCAAGATTTTTCCGCATACTAAACATTCCACATCTGTAGCAGAACACCCAAAAATTATTTGCTGATTGCCACAATTTAAGCATTTTACGCGTAAAAACCTACTTTTTGGATAGGGAATTAAATCGTCTGGTTTTTTTTTCTTTGGCATAATTTTTCACAATTTTATACTTCTTGTAATTCGAATTTTTTTACGCGGTATGATTTTGAATATTGCTTTTTACCACATTCAGTACATTCTAATATTGGCAGAGTTCTTTTATTTATTTTCGCGTTTTTTTTGAAGATTTCTTTCGGGAAGCTACCGTACCCTCTCTTCTTTCTTTCTAGGCGTCTTCGTCCATGGTTTAACATCCGTTCTTTTCCTTTTTTGTAGACCGACACATTATGCGTTGTATGAGAGCGACATTTTGGGCAATACCGATTTATCGTACGTGGAAATTTCATTTTTCAAACAACTACAAATTTTAAATTAATTTAATTAATTATTTATAAATTTTAAATTTTATTAGTTCTGTATAACTCTTTTATATTATAGATAAAAAATAATTTAAGTAGTAATAACCTAATTTTATTAAAACTTTTGTTAAGAATTATGTCATTCAAAGAGAAATTTAGGGAAGGAATCATATCAGCAAAAGATTTTACGCGGGAAGATATCGATCATATCTTAAAAAAAGCCAAGGAAATGATTCAGAATAAGAAAAGTTCAGAAATCCTTAAGGGCAAAATTTTAGCGACTTTATTTTTTGAACCCTCGACGAGGACTCGTTTAAGTTTTGAATCAGCAATGCATCGATTAGGGGGGAGAGTAATTGGCTTCCATTCTGGTGATGTCTCTTCTATAAAGAAAGGAGAAACCATCGCAGACACCATTCGAACCGTAGAAAATTATAGCGATGGCATTGTTATAAGACATAATTTAGAAGGATCAGCAAGACTTGCCTCAAAATTTGCAAAAATACCAATTATAAACGCGGGATCAGGGAGCGGTGAGCACCCAACTCAAGCTTTGTTAGATTTATTAACGATTACCGAAGAGGGTCATAAATTAGACGGCTTAAATATTGGAATAATGGGCGATCTAAAATTCGGAAGGACTGTTCATTCTCTGTCGATATTTCTATCAAATTATGATGTAAATATCTATTTTATAAGTCCTAAAGAGCTAATGATGCGAAAAAGAGATAAGGATTTCTTACAGCAACGACAAGCAAAATATAAAGAAATTGAAAAATATCGAGATATCTTAAATGTTTTGGACGTTCTCTACATTACTAGAATTCAGAAAGAGAGGTTTGCCGATGTTGAAGAATACGATAGAGTTAAACATATATATGTATTTACAAAAAAAGATTTAAAGGAAACTAAAGATGATTTTAAAATTATGCATCCTCTACCCCGAGTTACAGAAATCTCTCCTGATATTGATGATTCACCAAAAGCGATTTACTTCAAACAAACATACTATGGAATTCCTATGAGAAAGGCGATTTTAGCAGAACTTTTATCAGATTGATTCGTAGTAAACGCTTAAATTTCAGCCCTAATTGAAAACGCGTTTAATTTTGAATTTATTAAAATCTCTATAAGTTCAAGCAAATGCAAGTTTTTTAAATTGCATGCAAAAATGCTCCCTCCGTCTAAGATTTTTTCGAATTTCTTATTAAGTTCTATTTTTCTCTCAAGTGTTAGTTTTGAATCAGCTCTAATCAAATTTTGGTTGTAACGTTTAACTTCATCTCCTAAACTAAGCTTATTATTATATCCATTGTTATATAAATAATTAGCATTATGAGGTTGAGTTAAAATATAGTTTCCATTCTCTCGTTGATTATTTTCATCAATAATATCAACCATAAAATTTAATACTTTTTGGGCAAAAACCTCGCTATTTACATTTCTATCTATTTCAATTCCACAATGCGTTTTTACAGCTTCATTTAAGCCAAAAAAACTAATGGATTTTAAAGACTCGTCAATCCAATCACCATTTTTCGGCTCAAAAAACTCGGAAATTATTTTCTTCCAATGATTTGAAGATTTAAATTTTCTATCTAATAATTTTTTTTTTACAAGAAAGAATTTAAACACAGAATCTAGTTTTTCGTGCAAATTTTCTAAAAAAATATCATCTTTTTGGTTAGATTTTTTAGCAATCATATGTAAATTTATCAGAATTTTGTCTAAAACGATTTTATTTCTTTCTTCGTCGCTTTTATTTAGCTTGTGAACATTTGTAAGCGTAGAATTGAGTAAGTTTGAATGATTGTTCTTATAGAAAATAACTTTATTAAGATAATTTGAATTTAGAACTTTTATTAAATTCTCAGACTCGCTTTTAGAGCTAAGAAAGTCGGAATAATCGTATAGCATTAAAGGACATATGAGATCATTATTTTGGCTAGTTTGATAGATTAAATTCTCTAAAAAGTTGTTGTAAAAATGAGGCTTCGAATTTTCTGCATTATTCTTTTCATTATTATCCAAAAAAGAGAATTCTAAAGAAAGGTGAGGCTTCTCGTCGTATTGCCTATTACTGAGTTTTAAAATCTGGGAAATTATGATATTAAGAATATTTAATGTATTTTTGTTAGAATTAAAATGAGATAAAAAAGAATTATTAAAATTGCCTAATAAGATATCTTCAGAAAAATAAGGCTTGAATTTTGTTAAAGTATCGAAAAAATTCATTATTAAATTAATAAAGTCTGTATTATTATCCAGTTTATTAAGATTAATCGAAAATTGCTTGGTGATATACTCTACGATTGAATTAGAATCAAGATAGAAGCCTAAGGGTCTTAAACTCCAATAATTTAAGTTTAACAAAGCTATCTCTCCTGATAAGTATAAGTCCGCTAAGTTTTTAGGGAGCAAATTTAACAAAAGAAATTGCTCAGAGACATCGGATCCTAACTTAGAGATAAACTGTTCGGGGTTGAAGTTTCTGTCAAAAAAACTAAAAGCTTCAAAAGGAGGAGTCCCTAATCGAGTTAATTTGTGCCTTATTTCTTCTAGCCCATTTTCTAATAGAATAGCGTTAATATATTCCCTCATTAAGGGTGTTGTTAAGTAACCAATGTTAGCTTTAGAAAGACGCTCTTTTACTTCCTTAGATATTTGTATTGCTAAAAATTTCTCTAACTGTCCTTCCTTAATCAAGTAATCTTCGATTTTATTCGCATTAAAAGGTTCTTTCGAGTATTTAGAAGTCCTTATCATAATTTGTTTGTTTTGATCGTGGAGGATTTGTTCCATTGATACGATATTTTTTAAAATTTGTTTCCCTAACGTGCTTAAAGTATAACCACTCTCGGAAGTTGATATTAAATTACCATTTTTTAACGCTTTTAAATGAAAAGAGAAATTAACTGAGTTTGGATTTGCACCTAAAACTTTTTTTTGAAGCATTGAATAAGATAAAGGATTACGACAGACATGTAATTTTTTCAAAATGTCAATTCTTATTTTTTGACCTAGTATCTTTAGCTGTTTCTCTAGAACATCAATATTTTTGTCGGAATCCACTTTAAGTTCAATAAACCTTGAATATCATTATTTCTGCTTAACTAAATATTATACTTAAGAGGTATATAAAAATTAGGAATTTTACAGACCAAAATGAGAATAGATATTATGTAGGTGATAAAATACGATATATTTTTTAATTTTCCAAAAGAATTTATTGTTCTGATTCTTTAAAGAGGATTTATAATTATTTTAGTAAGTAGAAAAATGATTTTAATGGAATCAAGTATGTAATAAATAACTTATAAAAAGAGTACAAAATAATTTTTCAAATTGAAGGTTTTTTAGCGTGCTGATACTGCTATCCTTTCAATTTCTTCTTTTCTTTTTACTGCTCTTGATTCTTGGCTATCGTTGGAAGCTAATATTAATTCTTGAGCCAAATTCGCTGCAAATTGTCGTTCGTTTGAGTGAGATCTTACACCAATAGCTTGTACTAAATATTTAATTGCTAAATCTACTCGGCGCTGTGGCGATATATCAACAGCAGACGCATAAGAAATCCCACCTCGAGCAATCTTTGTCGTTTCTTCTCTTGGAGCCGAATTGCAAATCGCTGCAATTAAGATTTGGATAGGATTCACATCTGTATTCAATTCTATCAAAGTAAACGCATTTTCTAAACTCCTTAAAAGTTTGTTTTTTTTCCCTGAGCTATACGAGCTCTTATGCCCTTTAATTTTACTACCAATAAATCCAGGTGCTAGTAATCTGTTTACAAATCGTTCAACAATGGATATTTTAGTAGTTTTCCAAAAGCGCTTATGTTCATGCTTTCCCGCAGTGTGCGGAATGATAACAGGTCTTAAGTTTATGTAATGCTCAAGAGTCCAATCTTTAATTTCAATGTTGTTAAACGACCATTTATTGTATAATTTAATATCTTTTTTTGTTTTACTCAAGTTAATTCACCTAATTATCTCATTGGTTTTTCTACTTTGCCGGCAATCAAGGCGTGTAGTGATACACCGTTTACTTTCACAACCCGCCACCGTACCCCTGGGAGGTCGCCTACTGCACGGCCCTTTGCACCACCAATTCCTTCCACAATCACTCTATCGTGTTCGTCAATGAAATTAAGAGCCCCATCTCCAGGAAGAAACGCAGTTATAGTTTTACCATTCTTTTTTAACTGAACGCGTACGCACTTTCGAATAGCAGAGTTAGGTTGTTTGCTTTCTCGTCCTACCTTTTGTAATACGATACCGAGAGCTTGTGGTGCTCCTTCCATGGGATCCACTTTCTGTTTTAATTTAAGCTTCGTTCTTTTATACTTTGTTTTGCTCCATCGTAGCTTTTTTCTGTTATTCCTTAGTTTTCTTGCCGCGTATAGACCTTTTGGCTTTGACATAAAAATCTTTTTTATTTTATTTTTTTATATGTTAGATATTATTCTAATCTAAACATTAAAATATCTCTTTAAACTTAAAATTTTTGGATTTAGAGAATTAGGTATTTAATTAAACTAGAAAAAGTAAGCTAAAAACTTTAGCGCTTAGGGAACTAGCTTTGGGGCTAGTTCTTCGTATTAATGATGACATTATCGACCTCAAAGTGGCGAATAACAAGTAATTTTATTTTTCTTATCATAGAACCTTCTTTACCTATTGCTTTTCCACGATCTTGAGGCCGCACGGAAATAATCACGGTTTTTTTTTCGTTTCTACTTGCCTTAATTTCAATATTTTGAACTTGAATTGAATTCTTAGTAGTATTTAATATAAATTGAATGAATTGCTCGAGATTTTCTGACCAAGGGATTACATCGATCTTCTTTTGAAGTTTAGCCATGAGGTCCTTCACATGTTCTCCAGCTTTACCAATTGCTTTCCCTACATCTTCTTTTTTAACTAAGAAAATAATTATCTCAGAATTATTTTCTGGAGATTCAAATATTAAACAATCTTTAATAATCGCACCAGAGATATTATTAAACAGAGAAATTAATTCCATTGAATGACGATCTAATTTGATCCTTTTGCGTAACATATTTTTATATTCCATGTATTTATTGATTACTTTTGGTTTTTAAAGATAATAAGTCTGAATCTCCAAAATCGTTGATTCCAATAATAGAGATCATATAAGGTTTGCCCATTGCTAGACCTAACTCCCACGAAGAGCCATGATATCTATGAATGAAGAGATTATCGCTCATGAGAGAGTTATAATAACTTAATTGAGAGTCTAATTCGGCCGGACAGTTGTTAGCGAGGATAAGCATTTTAAATGGTTTTTGTCTTAGTTGATTAAGAACTTGGGATTTGCCAAATATCAATTTACCCGTTTTATATGCAACTTTAATATTTGTATCAACATCAAATACTTTTACTTTCTTTCGAGATAAATCAAGCGATTCTATCATCTTTTTGCTTTTCCTTGCCATCGTCTTTACAAATTGTAATCGTTTTAGTTATCAATAATAAAGTAATAAAATTAATTCACAATAATATAAAATTTTTTCGCTTGTTCCTTTATTTCTTACTCTCAAGGATTTCTAAATTCTTATCTAGATCGAACGAAATTTTTACGCGACCTGTCCCCATTGGGACAACTTGCCCAATAATAACATTTTCGGGAATCCCTAATAGCCGTTCTTCCTCACCATAGAGCCCAGCATCTAACAATTGATTTACAGTAACTTCAAAAGCAGCTCTTGCAAATACACTGGTTTTTGAGCCGGAAATCCCATGTCTACCGATTGATTGGATTGATCCTTCTACGCACATTAAATCAGCTAAAATTAGCAAGTGCCTTACATCGACATCTAACCCTTGCTGGTCCAAAACTTTTTGTGCTTCTTTAATTATCATATTTCGAGCCGCTTCTATACCGTAAAGTTTTTCAATTTCGTGGATATGATTTGAAACCGTTCGCGTGACGTCAACACCTTCAATTTGAACTACACCATGCATATTTGTACCCTCAGTTTTAATAACCCATTCCTTATTATCATCTGTTGGCGTTAATAAACCTCGGTTAATACCTCGTACGCCTTTTACAACTTTTTTAAGGATTTTTTCTCTTAATTTTTGAAGACTTTGAAGATCCTCGATACCAGGATCAATTATAATAGAATTACCTTCTCGTTTAATGGTTCCCTTTTTTTTGTATCTTTTTAAAATTTCAGGAATTGTGTCGATATCAATCCCCTTTTTTTCACAGATTTCTGGAATTAAGTTGATGATGATTGTCCAATTGACAAAATCCAAGTCAATATCATGTGTAATTTGCTCAAAACGAATTTGTTCAATTAGATTATGAATTTCAAGCGCTTTTTCTTCGCTTTGATTATACGGAGGTTCTAAATATATAGTTTGTTGAGGTGTACTGGGAAATCGTCGCGCATCTACAATTTCTATAAGTCTAGGGAGTCCTTGAGTTACTGAGAATTCTTCGACACCCGCATAGTGAAATGTTCTTAGGGTATTGTGTGTCAAAAGACCTTCAGATGTAACGAAATTTTCATGTTCTTCAACTGAAAAATCGTAAACGAAAGGTGTTGGTGATTTCACAAGTTCGATTGATTTTATTTGGTCCCAAACTATATCTGAATATAGAGATTGATTTAATATCTCAAGTTCAGCTTTAACATTTATACCTTTTTTCTCGGATTCATCCATGAAAACATTAATATATCGTTGAAGTGTTTGCCGACCAATTTCTTGATTTTTTGAGTATTTTCTAATTCCTGCAGCAAAGGAAGAGAGGTTATCGATCTTTAACTTGATGCGGAGATTATTCAATATATCATCAAACCCAGGGATCATATCTATGACGTCGTATGTGATGTTTTTCTTTTCTTCGTGGTTAACCATTTGATCGAGGATCAAGCTTTTTACTGGGATAATTGAACCAATCTTTTCCTTAAAAAGGGAAGCATATTTACCGGATATTCTCAGATTATATTGGTTTTTTTCCATGTATTTTGAAGTTACAATACCAAATCTTGACAAGAGGAGGCAAATCCCATCTCTTAGTTCCTTGGAGTTACTACTAGCCCGGATTTGCATTCTTTCAACTGAAAAACTACCATCGCCATCGAAATATGCTTGTAATAATCCCGAAATAAAATCTTCAGGTGCATTCAATGTCCACTGAGGGATGTATTTATTTTCTGCACCTTTTCCACACATACGTTCAAATAATTTTGCTAATAAAGAAGAGGAAAGAATTATTGAAGTGCTCGGACCATATTCACCATATTCTTCCTTAATTTGCCAAGAGATTGAAAGAGAATCCGCAAAATCGCAAATACACTTCTGATAATTCTTATCTACATTTGCGATCGAGATAAAAGAAGTTGCATTCGATCCTTCTGCTACATAAGCGCCAATAAACCAACCAAAGGAAAAATCTAAATTAATTACTTCGGGGATTTTGATATTCGAGTTAGAAAATGCTTTTGGATAAACAAATCCTGATACAAGCACATCCGCTTTTCCAGTTTTAAACGCAATACGCAATCCATCCTCTTTTACTGGAACAGAGTAGGTCACATTATATTCATCCTTCCAATCCCTTCCCATTCGATCCCATGATCTCTTAGCTTTTTCAAGTTCTGATCCGTACCAAGCTTCATCTTTAGGAATATAGCTTTCTACATGTAATCGATCTAATGGATAAGATACAGGGAGTTCTTTCATGAGAGGGATCCTATCGCCAATATTTAACGATTTTCCAGTAATTGGTATAATTTTATTCTTCTTTCTAATCAAAAAGGAATGTGCCGGTGTTGCACTGATTTCTCGACCAGAACGTGTCTTGATCTTGATTATTTCTCCGTTGGGGTTATGTCTACTTACCTGGCGTAACTTACCCCAATAAATTTTTTCGTCTTGTCCTACGCAAGGAACATAAAATTCAGAATCGGGCAGATTTAAAACTTCACTATCCTCAATACGTTCGTATGAACCCATATTAGAGATCAGATCATCAACAAAATTATCAATTCTGACCACATTCGTGGTTCTTCCTCGTTTAACGATAACCTTTTCATTTCCAGCTATGCTCATTTGAGTTCCTGGTTCTCCTATACTTTGAGCAGCAACTGTTCCAACAGGTTCGTTAGTTTCGACTAATGCATTATGATAATTGATATAAATCTTATTTAAAAGGTATTCCAATTGTTCTTCTTCTAATTCTTCGTCTTTAACGCGAATGCTTATTTTTTCAATTAGATCTTCAGGAATACCATCTTCTTTTAAATCGTTTAATCTATCTTTCAGTATTTTTTGCGTAACTTTTACCATCTTATATAACCTTAATATTTTTTTAAAAATCTATCCTAATTTTTCTTTTTTCCATTCTAAATATCCTTTTGTGAGCTTACCTCGCCACTCTGCGTTTTTTCCGGTGTCTTTTTCATATAATGCTCTTAAATCCTCGTCGCTTAGAGTTTGATCTTTTTGATCAGGTTCGGGTTGTTTTTTAATATCTGGTTTTTTAGGTTTTATTGTAGCTTTAGTTTTTTTTTTTGTTGCTTTAGGTTTTTTTGTTGTTGCTTTAGGTTTTTTTGTTGTTGCTTTAGGTTTTTTTGTTGTTGTTTGGATTTTTGGTATTTCTTTAATTTCTTCTCGAATTTGATCAATATCAAGGTTTTTAGCCTTAAGTAGTAATACATCAAGATTAACAGCTGCAGAATGGTCAGTATGCATAGGATCTATGCCATCATCACCATATCTAAACTGAATAATATTTTTGTCACTATTTCTTACTGTCCCGTCGTTTTCAATTATCATGTCTTGTAAAGCGTTTACAAGCCTTCTTTGCATATATCCACTAGTGGATGTGCGAACTGCCGTATCTACAAGGCCTTCTCTCCCACCCATCGCGTGGAAAAAGAATTCCGCGGGTTTTAATCCTTTTCGGTAAGATGATTCGACAAAACCACGAGCTCGAGGGCTTAGATCATTTACTTTGAAATGAGGAAGTGCCCTTGAAATATATCCTCGATTAATTCTTTCGCCTCTAATTGCTTGTTGGCCTACAACGGCAGACATTTGTCCTAAATTTAATATGTTTCCTCTCGCACCTGACTTTGTCATAATTACAGAATGAGCCTCATCTCCGATATAATCAGATGCTGTTTCTTCAGCCATTTTACGCGCTTCTGCAAGTATTTGTCGAATTCTAAGTTCTAGAGTTTCGCGCATTGAGCGTCCCGGGGCTCTTCTCAAAACGGTGGTGTCATTTTCAAATAAGGCTTTTATTAATTTTAGTGATTCGTCGTTAGCGTTTCCCAATATTTTTTGAATATTTTCGTAAGCTTCTCCATGAACATATACTTCGTCTAAACCCATTGTCATACCATTTTGTCGGATAACGTACAATAACATTTTTGTAGCGCTATCTAAAAACTCTCTTCCACGAGCGTTTCCGTGATCTTTAATTATTCTTTGTAAAATGCTATTAGATTGCATAGCTCCAAATGAATTCTCGTCAATTGTTCCAGTTATTAATATGCCGTTTTTAATTACGACATATGCGTCGAACGGACAGTTTTCTTTTTCGCATACATCACATTTTTTGCAAAATTTTGATTTAACTTTTATATTCAAATCGTCAGGAAACAAAGTGCTAAAAATCTGTTTTCCGGAGTAGAGCGGTTCGGGGTCCGTTGTTATTGGAGTTAAATCTTCTAAATTAAATTCGGGCTTATTCTTAAAAACATCTCCCAAATAGAATAACTTTAAAGCATCTTTTTTGTTATAAAGTGAATTTAAACTTGTAAACTGAAAAACTGAAGAAATAAAATCTTGAATTCCTCCAAGAATAGGTCCACCAAATCGTGGAGATAAAATATGCTCTTGAACTTTAAGTAATAATTCAGCTTCCGTTCGAGCCTCTTCACTTTGGGGAACATGTAAATTCATTTCGTCACCATCAAAATCAGCATTATAAGGTGGACAAACTGTTAAATTCAATCGGAATGTTCTACCTTCCATGATTTTTACTTCATGAGCCATAATAGACATTCTATGAAGGGAAGGTTGCCGATTAAATAATACCAGATCGCCATCTGCTAAATGACGCTCAACAGTAAATCCAGGAGCAAGCATTTCAGCAATAATTTCTCGATTTTTAACGTATCGTAGGTCTACTCTTCTACGATCGGTTCTAATTATATAGTTAGCTCCCGGATGATCGAATGGGCCCTTTAAAACCAATTGTTTCATTTCTTCTATATTCCAATCGTTAACATTAGTTGGAATAGTTAAGATTTTCGCAATGGCAAGCGGTACACCCACTTCGTTAATACTGATATAAGGAGATGGCGATATTACTGATCGCGCGGAAAAATCAACTCTTTTCCCACTAAGGTTACTTCTAAATCGCCCTTCCTTTCCTTTTAATCTTTGGGTAAGTGTTCTCAATGCCCTTCCCGAGCGATGTCTTGCTGGAGGAATTCCTGATACTTGGTTATCCAAATAAGTAGTTATGTGATATTGGAGCAATTCCCATAAATCCTCAACTATTAAGTGAGGAGCACCTGCGTCAATATTTTCTCTTAATCTTTGATTAATACGAATAACATCAACTAATTTATGAGTTAAATCATCTTCAGACCTGATTCCACTATCTAACGTAATTGAAGGTCTCGCACAAACGGGGGGAATCGATAATACGGTAAATATAACCCATTCAAGTCTTGCGTTTTCAGGAGATACTCCTAAGATCCTAAGATCGTTATCAGTCATTTTTTTAAGTCGTTCTAAAATCTCAATAGGAGTTATTCTATGAGAACCCTTATTTTCCTCCTCTTCGTAATAAGTTGTAGGTTTTTCGATAACTATCTTCTTCTTTTTAGCTCCACAATAAGGGCAAATTTTACTCTTTCGCGCAAGTTTGAATACAATCTTAGTTGCTTCTTCATCCGCTATAGAGTATATCTTTCTGTGTTTTATTTGTTCTTCTCTAAAACCTTCCATTTCTTCTTCTGTCAGCATTAACCTCGAACATTCTGGACAGATGCTTCTTAAAACTTTCAATACTTTTTTCGCATATCCGACATGGATTACGGGGCGGGCGAGCTTTATACTGGACCTTCGAAGAGAAGGTATCTATAACCTAATTAACCCAATCCTTAGATTGGTTAATCTAATTGGTCAGAATCCAACAATATGCCCAAAATGCCCCATACAATTACTTACGAGATTACCACATGTCTGACATCTCTGTCCTGGCTCGATGGTTCCTAAACGTTGGTCCATAAGACCAGAAGGAATAGGGAGCCCATCTTCATCATAAGTGTCGGCCGTAATAATACGAGCGGCACTCATTTTCCGAATTTCGTCTGGCGATAATAGACCGAATTTGATTTTATCAATTAATTTAGTTCTTGAGAGAGAATAACTCAATATCTTAGAACCTCTAAACTTTTAATTTTTAAAGTGTTTTTCATACATCTTGGCAAATAAAAATGATTATTCATCGGAGAAAACATCCTCATAAATTTTAATAAGGCAAAATGCAGAAGAATAAGGTAATAAACCCAGCACTATAAGGAATTTAAGCAAGCAAATATTAAAAATTTTTCGAATTAGACATTTTTTTATCTTTTCTTTTATTAATTTATATCAAAGAGTTTAATTTATGGATATTTTTAATTAATTAGTGATGGAGATAAAGAATTTCTTTAAAAGTAAGTTAGTGCTTTTCATTATTCAAATCTTAATTTTAAGTTTATTAATGTCAATATTTCAATATAACTCTCAAATCGAGGTTATTAGCTCAATTTCAGAGGAAAGAAAGTTAATAATCCAACTTCTTTCTAATTATATTATGTATAACAACATTTTTGGTTTTATGTACGTATACTTTACTTGGATTTTAATATCGCTAATACCAATTTTTATTTTTAGCGATTTCAAGAAAGCTTATTCTATAAATTTGGTCGCATTCTTTTTTCCTAACTTCTTCTTTTACGTATTTTATTACCGGTACTCAGAAACATATTTTAATGCTCTTTTTCCTTCACTTATTACAAAAACAATCATTTTGGGTATTGCGATCGTAATTATTTCGATAGGGTTATCGTTAATCTTAAAATTTATTAAAAGTTTAAGAAAAGATACTAAAGAAGAAAACTTAAAGCAGATTGAACTTCAAAGTAAAACAACATGTCAGAATTGTGGAACGCAATTTAATTCAGTTCCAAAATACTGCTATAATTGTAATAATCTTTTAACAAACGAGATAGGGGAACACATTGGAAATAAAAAGTAATAAAAATTCTTTAGAACTATTATTTAAACCAAAAAATGTATTAATTTTTGAAGCGAAACCAAAAATTGCTTTTTTTATTGAAGGTTTTATTAGACAAGGATTTGATTTAAAAAAACTTTACTTAGTTTCAGCCAAAGAAGATAAAATATTAGGAATAAAATGTTATAAATCTATTGAAGATGTTCCAGCCAATACAATAGATTTACTGATTTTATCCATTAGAAGAGAGATTGTGGTTCAAAATTTAAAAGATGTTTTGTCTAAAAAGAAAATAAATTTCATTCATATTTTTACTGCTGGAACTGCAGAATCTGACGAAGCAGGAATTAAAATTGAACGGGATTTAAAAGAAGTTTTAGTGAAGTATCCAGGAACCAGAAGCATAGGACCGAATTGTATGGGTTTGTATTGCCCACGCGGAAAAGTAGCTTATTACTCCTCTTTTCCGGTTGAAAGCGGGAATATAAGCTTAATCTTCCAATCGGGAGATTTGCATTCCAAAATGGTTAAATTTAGTTCTCGAAGGTACAACCTAAGATTTTCAAAAGGAGTAAGCATAGGTAATTGTATCGATATACAAGTTTCTGAACTTCTACAATATTTCGATGAAGACGACGAGACTGATTTGATTTGTGTTTACTTCGAAGGTTTATCCACTTTGCACGAAAATGAAGGCAAAAGGTTACTAAAAGCGTTCAAAGATACAAAAAAACCGATACTTTTTATGCGAGGGGGCCGAACTGAACGAGGTCAGACAGCAGTTTTAACTCATACCGGTTCAATGGCGTCTAAACGCAAGATTTGGGATGCAATTTTTAACCAAACAACGATTATTGAAATACCGCCGTCATTAGATGAGCTGATTGATTACGTTTACCTTTTTTCAAATTATTTAAAAAAGTTTAAAAAATTAAGTAAAAAAGTTATCTATCCATCAGGTAAACGGGCTTTAGTTGTTCTATGGTCCGGAGGATTTGGAATATTGGCAACCGATAACTTAACAGAATTAGGCTTAGAATTACCATTGTTCGAAGGAAAAAAATTAGAAAAACTGAAAAAAATTTACCCCATCAAAATCGGTAGTTTATCTAATCCTTTTGATATGCCATGGGTTACTGCCGATAAAGTATTTCTAGAGGTGTGTAAAGTAGCGATAGATGATGATATCGATTTAATTATAGTAGAAACCGACGCATGGAGGGATTTAAACGATGCTAGGTTTAAGGGTTACTACAACAATTTACTTGGTATAAAGACTTATACTGAATCCTTAGAAAAAGTTTTTATCATTATTCTTCATCAATATCCAAGCGAGACTCGAGCAACTTTCCACGATAAGCTAGTCGAAGATGGATTTTTAGTGTATCCCTCAATAGAAAGTGCTGCAAAATCTTTCCTAAATTTATATAAATATGGTCAGAAGAGAGAAGAGTTGTTTGGCAAAATAAATTAAAGTTCAAGGTAAATAAAGCTTAAAATATTGCTCAAAAAGTTTTATTTTAGTTTTTGAAAAAAATTTTAGAGAATGTACCATTTTATGGTTGGAGAATTACTAGCAATTTTGGCAGTCCTAACTTTTGTAGGATCAAATGTGCTCTATCGAAAGATAGAGCGTTATGCAAGCCCTACATTTATTAATTTCTTTCGTACTGCTCTCGGCACTTTAACATTTTTCCTTGTTGCTGTTGTTTTAGGAATCCTTCCTTATCTTTTTTTACTCCCATGGGAATTGTGGGTAATTTTATTCGTTAGTTTTCTTTTTGGTCAGGTAATCGGTGATACTGCTTATTTTATAGCGCAAAAAGAGCTTGGTACGACGATTGCTTTAGCAGTTTCCATGACTTTTCCTCTTTTTACTTTTATTCTATCGTTAATTTTTCTGAATCGCCCTTTTGAAATAAAGATGATTCTATCGCTAATTTTCATTGGAGTGGGGATAATAATTATTGGAAAATATAAAATCAAAGCTGAAAGTAATAATTCATTAAAAACAAATTCAGAAAATTTCCTATGGAAAAAAAAATTTCATGAGATAATAGCGCATACATCTCTTAAAGCTATTGGTTATAGCTTAACCGCATCCCTCGGATGGGCCGCTGGTCTAGTTATTCTTGACTATGCAACAAACCAAATTGACCTTATTTTAAATGTTGAAGGAGTTAGTTCAATTATTAGTAATGTAATTCGTTTTCCATTTGCTTTAGCGATTTTAATATTAATGGTATGGAGAGAAAATAATGCTGCTGATCGTAATCAAACTTTATCTTCTCTAAAAAAACCTTCTCAGACATGGTTAATTTTGCTTTTAGCCTCAATTATTGGCACATCTTTAGGAGCTTATTTATATACTGAAGCTACTCGCACTGCTGGTGCCATTGTTATGTCATTATTAGCTAGTACAAGCCCATTACTTTCGCTTCCTCTAACTTACTGGGTGAATAAGGAGAAAATATCAATCCAAAGTTTTTTAGGAATAATATTGACGATTATTGGTATAATCTTAATAATATTTTAGTCAAGATAAACTATCAAATTAAAAGATTAAATTTAATTTCTAAACAATCCCAAAATTGTTTTAAAAATATCTTTAGAGAATTTTATCGTATCTAAAATTATTAGTATCCATGATTAGTTTTACCATCTCTACAAACATTTTTTTAATGTTAACATTGTCTTTCGCAGAAGTCTCAAAAAACTGTACTTTTTTGTGTTTCTTCCTAAAATTCTCTATTACTAACTCATCTACTTTTTCAAGGCTACCAGCTAAATCACTTTTACAACCAATTAATAATTTCGGAGTGTCTTTTTGTTTTTGCTTAACTAGATGCTCATACCACCAATCTAAGCCAAGTAAAGTGTTATTAAGATTGAATAGGCTAAAGACCATAAAAATACCGTTTGCTCCATTTATATAATAACTAAACATTTTTTTAAACTGTTCTTGGCCGCCAAAATCCCATATACTCAATCGAACATAAGTTTTATCGCCATCTACAACAATAGGGATGTCATAAGTATAAAAATCAATTCCTATAGTAAGCCTTGTGTTCGCATCAAATGTATCAAAGCATAGTCTTCTTGCTATACACGTCTTTCCCACTCCACCTTGGCCCAGCAGACATATCTTAAAAATATAATAAGGCTGGATTTCATGTTCAAATGTCATTAAACTTCAACTATTGAATAAAGTGTATTAAAATTTATACTTTCTATAAATAAACATTACAATCGGTTTTAAATCTTTATATCGAAAATTAAAAAAAATTTATTTTTGATTTGATATATAAGCAAATATGAGTGAAAAAAATTTATTTCCTAATTATGAACCAAAAATAACTCCAGATATAATTGAAGATTATTTAAGGGGGCCAAGCAAAGTCTACGACATTCTTGCAGAAGTTGGAGAACCGAGCTCTGGAAATTTGAAAAATATTGTAAAATACTTTAAAAAATACCTTAAGAAGGCTATTAAAAACCCTGGTGAATCTCGGAAAGGTAATATCGCAGTTGGAGCAGATTTCAACCAATACTACCCTTCTGAAGAAGAACTAATAACTTCCGAATTAGGCAAAATGATAGAAAAAATCGTTAATTCACATTCCAGAGAAGAGTTTGAAAAAGTTAAAAAACAAGAAGGAATCAAATCTCAAAAAATTGAATTTAACGAAATTTACTTCAGACATGTTGATGTTATGGGATCGGGAAGATTCTTTTACGCAGAAAAAAGACCGGAAAAAAAAGAAGTAATAATATAACGAATTTGACGAATTGAATATATATTGAACAGCGAAGGATTGTTGACAAATTTAATATCCAAATTTAATATTAAGTTTTGAATTTCTTTTTGGCTTCTTCTAATAATTTGGCATAAAAATCTTTCTCTATCCATAAACCATTATCAATCATGGCATTAAGAATTCGCTCAAAATCATCAAAAGATGAAATTAATTTCTTAGAAACAGCGTCTATTAAAACTTCAGTTGTCCATTTTGTATTTATTCCTAACTCAATTGCCATGTCTCTTGCTTTTCTATCATTTATGAGCAGTAAATCTGCGCTAAGTTCACTACTTAAAGCAATGGCATAGGATTCACCTAATCCTAACTGTTGTGAAAGACTTAATGCTAATTCTATCGATTCCTCTTTTTCTGGATTTTTAACAATTAGCCACCCTGCAGCTTTCGCATCTAATTCTAATCTAATATCTTCAGGAATATTAGAATGATTTTGGGTTAAAGGATATATTAATTCCTCCCAAACCTCAGTAGGTAGATAAACAGTATGATAAAGTTCCTTTAGAAGACTCAACTTATTAATCTTTCCAAAAGAGATGATTGGAGCAGTATCAGATATGACAATCATCTAAAACTAACTCTAATGATGAACCGGTATTCTTGCTTTTGAGCGAATAAGATCAAACTCTCTATATGGTAATCGAGCTATTTCTGCTGCTCTCCCTATTGATATATCTCCTCTCATGTAAAGTTCTAAAGCGTTTTGAACTTTATTAGATAGGGTATTGAAATATTCCCAATCTATGGGTTTTAACAAATTTTGTTCATCAAACCAATATTTTTTTTTTTTAATTTCTTGAACCATAAAATCATCTCCCATTTCTCAATTAAAAGAAGTAAGTACTAATATTTATTTCTATTTGAACGTCATTAATGATAATAAATGAGAAATATTAGTAGTTTTGAGATGTTATGAAAACTGTTATAAAAACAGCCATTTTAATCTTCCCCATTCAACTGATATAGAACTTCATCGACTTTTTCCGATAATCTTTCAATACCTAACTCAAAAACATCTTCCAACCCTTTCCATGCGTGATCATTGGTTATTGAATCTGAAGATTCGTTTTCTTCAAGACCTTCAGCTATCATTGCATCCTCAATCAGTTTTGCTACAAGACCCTTCTTGCTTACTTTATTTCCTCGTAAAGTTAAATGAGAAACCAATTGATCCAACATTTTTAAATGCTTTTTATCAATCCGTACGGTACTTATGATAATCACCTTTTGAGCCAAGATTGAATTTAGTATAATTTTAAAATAAGAGAGATTCAATAATTTATATAAAAAATTAATTCGTTAACTTGTTTCAAAATTAGGTCTTCTTTATGAAGGAAAGACATAAAATGAAAAGAGAATTGAAGATTATCAAAGGTTAAAGCTTGGGAAAATACTGAAATTGGTGCTACTTTTTTAGCACCCTCCTTAAAAAGAAGATTTCCAACTTGAAATTTAATGATAATCTCCCTCTAAGAGTTTAGCATTTTGTTGATTTATTATATTTGAAATATTCTCTGAAGAAACCCATCAAAATGAGAATCAAAGCTAACGATATACTCGATTTGATGGTGATTGCATAAGATAATAGAACTGATATCTGTATAACTCATTGGTTTTCTTTCTTTCAAGTCAGTTGTATTTACTTTCTTGAATAATTCCCATGTTCCAAGTTCAAAATTTAAATCGAATGGAAGGATATTTGCAATTTTCTCACTCCCCCACAATAATTTTTCCAGATGGTTGAAAACTTTAATATTATTTTTAGATCTAATCGCCGCTAATGTAGTGACCTCATTTATAATAAAATAAGATGTATAAAGAACTCCATAATTCCCTGTAGCTAATTCTTTTAATATCACTTCGCTTTGTTCTGCATATTTATCCTTTGGGTGACAAAGCCCAAGATAAAAACCAGTATCTAAAAATACGCCCATATGAAACACTAATTATAAGTTATAAATATCTTCGTCATTTTTCGAATCAAAATGCAAGTCAGAGTTATAAGGGATATTCCCTAAGCTGTTTCTTTCTTCAATAATGTTTTGAGCCTTTTTGGGATTTAATATGGGAAGGTGCATTGCTATTTGAATCATTTTCTCAAAATTTTGATTAGCTAAAATAAGACAATAATCAAGAGTTTCTTGCTGTGTGGGTTTTCGACCTAATCTTAGGGTTAATTTAGCTTGAAGCTGTTCTAAACCTTTCTTATTTTTAATTTTTACAATTGACATATTAGTTTACTAAAGTATATTTGTATACTACAATATTTAAATATTAGTAATATTATAGCGATATAAAAAATTAATAATTTAGTAAGATCAACTTAAATTTGAGGGTATTAACCCTTTAAAGTGTTTATCAAAAGTAGCTAAAAAATTGCAGTTTAAACGTTTGCAATGAGTTAAAATGGAGCTATCAGTAAAAGATAATCTTTTTTTATATTTTTGAAAGATCTCCCAAGAATTATTAAAATCATCATCAGTAAAACTAATCATCTTTATCTTTCTACTCTTCAAAATGTAATTTCCCAGATTTATCGCAAAATCAGGACGCTTTATTCTTACCAATGCTAAGGTCACCAATTCATTAAACACTAATGTAGATGTATATATCTCCCCGAACTCATTTTTTAGAAAGCGTCTCATCCAAGATTGAGCTATTTGGAAGTTTTTATCATCTTTGTTTTTAACTGCTAATAAAAATCCTGTATCTAAAAAAACAGCCATATTATTCTTCCCCATTCAGTTGATATAAAATTTCGTCGACATTTTCCGATAAATCTTCAATACCTAACTCAAAAACATCCTCCAATCCTTTCCATGCGTGATCATCGGTTATTGAGTCTGGAACATCATTTTCTTCAAGACCTTCAGCTATCATTGCATCCTCAATCAGCTTTGCTACAAGACCCTTCTTGTTTACTTTATTTCCTCGTAATGTTAAATGAGAAACCAGTTTATCCAACAATCTTAAATGTTTTTTATCAATCCGTACCGTACTTATGAAAATCACCTTTTTTGTATTTTTGTATACTAGTATACATTTTTATACTAATTTAATAATATTTTTACTTATTTATATTTATTATCTCTTCGAGACCTTTTGAGCCAAGATTGGATTTATTATTGGATAATAAGAGAGATTCTATAATTTATTTACAAAATCAATTCGTTAACCCGTTTCGAAATTAGGTCTTCTTTATGATGGAAAGATTATAATGAAATGAGAATTGAAAGTTTCTTGGAATCTCCTAAATATAATAGCTTCAAATTCTCAAGCTGGCAGATTTGTTCTGGAAATTCTTCTAATTTACAATATTATCAATATTTACGGGTATTTTCTTTAATCCAGAATCTATTACAGATAACCTAACAATCATATTTTCTTCATTTACTTCTATAAACACTAACAGGGGATATTTAGCGTTTTATCACTCAAGTAAAGATTTTCTTATCTACATTTTTATTAAATTGTGAATTATTTTGATCATGGCAAAGTCAAAGAATACCATGATTTTCATTGATTATGGAAATCTCTATCATAACGCCCATGAGCTCAAATTTAAAGTAGACTATGGAAAACTCATAAGTGTATTAGGTAAAAACAAGAATGTCATAAAAGCCATAATGTATATGGGTGTAATTTATCCAATCAAAGGTAAAAAAATAGGTTGGATTAAGTCCTTGAAAAGAAAATACGGAATTAATATCAAGTATAGATATCTTAAAGAAACCCCACAAGGATTTAAAGAAAAAGGGGTGGATGTTTTACTTGCTATTGACATGCTCGTCAATGCTTATGAAAATAATTATGATATTGCAGTTTTATTAAGCGGAGATGCAGATTTTATACCTGCGATAGAAAAAATCCAAGCGTTAAATAAGAAAGTTGAGCTATGGTGTTTTAAAGATTCAGTTGCTTGGCGATTAGTAAGCAAAGTTAATAAGAAAAATGTGAAGTATCTTAACAAAGTGATTGACAAGATCAAAAAATAAAAGTGGATAAGGAAAGTAATTAATAATTTACCTTACAAGACACATAAAATGTCCTTAATATTTATCCATACATTACTTTCCTATAATAATATTCAAGAATTGATTATTTAAATCTTTTCATAATATTAATTTAGTCTTTAAATTGGATTTATTTATTGCACCTTAAAAAGATCATCCAATGAGCTAATTTTTTGTTTGATTATTACGCGATTATATGTGAATACACATATTAATAATTTATATCAGTAATTAAAATTTTTAATTAACTGAAAAGAAATTCATTTGTTCTTTGCGGGACCTACTCTAATAAGATTTGAGATCGAAGCTTGAAAATAATTATAAATAATTAGTTATCTGTTTAACATTTTCAATATCACCTACGTAACAAAATGACTGTGGTGGACTGAAGTTGGGAAAAATCTTTGTAGGTTCAATAGGTTTTCTAAAAAATTTAAGCTCAGAAATTTTAATCGCTAAACCTGAATTCTTATCCTTGAAATATTTGAAAAAATCAACTTGCTCAATCCCCGATTCGTCTTTACATTTATTCCATAAATTTTTAGGATGATCTTCTAAAATCTCTTCAACAAAAAATCTTCCAACGATTTTTTGAACCGGAGCACTGGAGTAGATAAAAATCTTTTCCAAATTATCTTGATTTTTTGCATTACAAAGAGATTTGCGGAACTCGTATCTTTTATTTCCGTTTTTTATCTCTTCTACATATTTTGGTTTAATTGAAAGTAAAATGTTCATTAATAACCCTCAATAAAATTTGAAGATCTTCTTGAATAACTTTATTGTCTTCTCTAAGAATAACTATATTTGTATCTAATAAAATTCTCATAGGAAATATCTTTAAATTTTTAGTTTTTTCTATAAAAAGAAAACATTTTGCATTAATTCCTAACTTGTGATAAAATATTTGTTATAAAGCTATTTAAATATTATGAGAATGATGATGGTATGTAAAGGATAATTTTATGATTTATCTCTAAAGCCAACGACAAAAATATTTAAACAAAAGGAATTTCCAATCTAAATAATAATATCTTCAGTAGAATCTTTGTTTTATAAACTATACAAGGTCCTAATAAGATTCAAATTATAACAATTTTAAAGATTTGAAGTAATTGAAAAATAGTTTAGAG
>Ga0209121_10001827_pt1 | contig 22188 bp, 23 predicted proteins | sample Cruoilmetagenom3_FD_187292 | JGI IMG/M metagenome (GOLD analysis project Ga0209121, IMG submission 187292) | Oil polluted marine microbial communities from Coal Oil Point, Santa Barbara, California, USA - Sample 3 (SPAdes) (version 2) | ecosystem: Environmental > Aquatic > Marine > Oil seeps ... | reverse complement strand
AAACCCTGATCCACCTTGGCAAGGCTGCAAACTGGTCGAAAATCCAGGACCACCTCTGTTTGCACTTGAGGCGCCACTTGCGAAGGAAAGCCTAACGGCGCTTCTCGATCCCGGCCGCGGTGCCGGCGTAGATCATATCCCGGTCGTCTTCCGACAACTCGTCCTGCATGGCCTTGGGCGCGTGGCCGAGCAGGTTGCGGTGCTTGTGAACGGTGCAGCGTTGGATGGGCAGGTTCTCGCCCCATAGTGCTGCGAGCGCAGCTTCGAGCCCGGGAGCGCTGTCGATGACAACGAACGCGGGCCGTTTCAGGCCACGCGCATCGAGATCGTCAAGGAACTGGCGCCAGGCCGCCGTGCTCTTCCCGCCCATATTCCTGATGGACAGCAGCACCTTCTGCCCGTCGCCGCGCACGCCGACGGCGGCCAGCACGGAGATGTTGGTGGCCTTCCGTTCAGCCGGGTCTTGATCACGGTGCCGTCCAGGATCAGCCGGGTGATGTCCTCGTCGGCCAGACTGCGGGCGCACCAAGCGTCCCGGTCGACCTTCACCTTGCGCCAGGCACGGCTGACCACGTCCTTGCCGACCGCCCCGTCGAATAGCCCAAACAGCGCCCGTTTGACCCGCCGGGTGTTCCTGCCCGCCAGATAGACCGCTGCAATCAGCGCCTCCGCCTTCTTTGTCAGCCGCTGGTAGCGTGGCAGCGCCGTCGAGCGCCGTTCCGTCACCTTGCGGTCTTCGCCCTCGATCCGGGCGCGCGGCACCTGCAGGGTTTCGGTTCGGAAGGTGCCGGTGGGCTACCGCGCCCGGTGGCAGTGGCGATTGCCCTTGGCCGGCGCGTCGCCTCGGCCATAGCGCAGGTGGCCGAGAACGTCGGACAGCTCCTCTTCGAACACCGCCTCCACGGTGGCCCGGACGGTCACCCGCAGGCGATCCTCGATCGGGTCGAACGCCGCCTCGTCGGTCGGTAGCGAAACCCCCGAGATCTCGGTTATCTGGTTCATCGTGTAATCTCCCTAGCGGTTCCAGCCGCCGGTTGGGTGGGTTTCAGATCACCCGGAGATTACGCCGACCTCGGATTTCCACCACGTCCGAGACACGACCCACCCAAAGGTCGAGAGATACTGGTGAGCAGGCTCGAACGCGGTGAGTGTCCTGCCGATATTGCCGGGGCAATGGCGATCAGCCTGCGCACTGTGTACAAGTTGCGCAATCGGTATCGCGCTGAGGGCCTTGCAGGGTTGAAGGATCGCTCATCATGGCCCATCAAGAGCCCTGGTCGAACCCCCGATAACATTGCAGGTCAGATCGTGAAATTGCGCCGCAGGCGGCGGGTCATGGATCGCATCGCACAGGAAACGGGTGGGTCGCGTGCCACCGTCGCTCGCATTCTGCGGCGCCTTGGCCTGAACCGGTGGCGCATTCTGGTGCCCACAGAGCCGGTACAGCGCTAGAAACGCGATCGGCCTGGCGAGTCCGATCCATATCGACATCAAGAAGCTGGGCAGGTTCGCGCAGGCCGGCCATCGCATCGCCGATGACAGAACCGTCAAAAGCCGTGGCATCGGCTGGGAGTTTGTGCATGTCTGCGTCGATGACCATTCCCGGCTGGGCTTCAGCCAGGTGCTGGCCACAGAGCGCAAGGAAGACGCGGTGGCGTTCCTGCGCGCAGCTGTCGCGTGGTACCAAAAACTGGGCATCCGTATTGAGCGGGTGATGACGGGCAATGGGTCTTGTTTTCGCTCAAGAGCCTTCAGCGCGGCCTGCAAGGCCCTCGGCCTCCGTCACATCTACACGAGGCCCTACACGCCAAGGACCAATGGCAAGGCTGAGCGGTTCATTCAATCCTCTCTGCGTGAATGGGCTTATGCGCGCGCCTGTCAACCTCAGCTCAACGTACCTCCGAATTGCCAATCTGGTTACATACCTACAATTGGCATCGCCCGCATGCCGGGATAAACAGAAAGCCACCCATCAGCCGATCAGGGCTGGACGTGAACAACCTCATGAGACTCCACAACTAGGCATTCACTTCGTCTTCGAAGCCTTTTGTCATAGCAAGGATGTCATCGAACTCTGGAGCGTCTCTGAATGCCATCGCGTGGATTCCTCCGTAGCCTTTCCTGAGTGCAGCGAGCAGGTCCAGGTTCGGGTTGAGGTGCCGCATTGTGGGTATTGCATCTTCATACCTCGCCGATGCCGCCTTGAAGAATACCGATTTGTGGTGAGCAGCCCCTTGCCGCTTGGAGGCGGCCACCGAGGCGTCTCGAGATCAAACCAGAACGTCAGCGATCTGCGCCGCTTCAACGCATCATTGCAAACCGACTGGAGCGTGGCCTTGCACTTGGACGAGGCCCAACTGCTCTTGCCTCCTGGGCATCATGCTGGATTCGCCCGGTGATTTCCGATCCCGGATTTGTGTTACACGGCCCTCCAGAGGAACATCCATGGTGAACTCGGCTATCTCGCGACCTGCGTTCAGAGTGTCCGCGTTGGCGAGGGGTGGGGCAAGCAAGTCGGGTTGTGAAAGGACCGAACCGGCAGGGAGCGACGGTGGTGCATTTCCCCGATTGCTGGGTTAGGTCTCAGGAATGGTTCAGGGTTTCAAGATTGGCGTTGCGGTTGGAAGTGGCGTTGTCGCGCGTGCCGCGGAAGAAGGGGGCGCCGATTTCCTGTTGGCGTTGAGCGCGGGGCGTCTGAGAAACATGGGCACGTCCTCGATTGCCTGCATGTTGCCCTTGGCGCGCGCGGACGAAACCACGCTTAGTTTTGCCACCGAAGAAGTTTTGCCACAATCGAAAATCCCGGTCTATTTGGGGGTCACCGCTTGGCCCGGGTCGATCCGCCATGCGGCCATCGCGCAAACCGTCGCTCTAAATGGCTTTGCCGGGGCCTCGAACTTTCCGAGCGCCATTCACTTCCCGCCCGGTATGCAGCGCGTTCTGGATGCGGCGGGGCAGGGGGTTGAAGCCGAGATCGCGCTCCTCTCGGCGGTGCGGGCGGCTGGAAAACGGGCGCTGTTCTATTGCCACACGCGCCGGCAGGCGCAACGCGCCGCTGAGGCGGGATTGGATGGCATCGTCTTCAACTACGGCTGGAACGTCGGCGGCGTTGTTGGCCACATCAGCGAGTTGTCGCTGGAAGAGGCCGCACTGATCGCACGCGATGTGGTCAAGCTCACCAGATCGATCAAACCCGACATCGAGATCTATCTGGAAGGTGGCCCGATCCTGACCGCGCAAGACTTGCAAAGCGTTGCGCGCACGGCCGCGATCAGCGGCTATGTTGGCGGCTCCACGATTGACCGTTTTCCAGTGCAGCACTCCATCGTTAACCGGATCGCCGAATACAAGTCCGCCGCGATCGTGGTGCCGGAACACCCCAAAGAGGCCGTCGCCGCACTAAGCCGGTTGGCCGACGCCGGCCTGGCTGGCCAATCAGATGCGCTGGCACAATGCGCGGTCGAAACAGTGCGGATGTCCCAAAGCGACAGACATGTTGTCCTGACAGCCGAGGAGGGTTGCAATCCACATCCCATCATCGAGCTGTTGACCACAAGGCAGGCCCACGACCGGCAATCGCGGATCGAAGTTTTTGACTTTGATACGGCACTGTCGGTTCATCAGATCAACGTGATGCTCTTCGGGCGGCAAGGGGGCGAGCGCAGCGTGCGGGGCATTCTGGCGCAAGACGACGTTTCAGCGGTCGTGTTTCGCAATGCAGGCCAGATCCCGCGCTTGATCGCACGCAAGCTGACGACCACCCTGCGTGACGATCAGGTCACGAGCGTCGGGCAGCACCGGCGGTCGCGCCTACTGGCCCGTGTTATTCTGTGCTACGAGGATGGTGCGCCGCCGGACCCGGATATCAGTGGTCTCACCGGCAAAGTGCAGCAGTTGGTGTTTCCGCCGCTACGAAAGCGCTACGAAGATATTCCCATGCAGATCGACGCCATCTTCAACGCTCTTGGTCTCGGCATCCGTCGCCCGGTGATTCAACCTGCGGCTTTTCGCGTGCTGTCGGCCCATAACTGGCCGCGCAATGATCTGGAACTGTCAGAGCTCGCGTTGCGCCTGTCGAACATGCCGACGGACAAGCTGATTGAAGCCCATGAAATCAGGCCGCTCCTGGCGCCGCCTCAGATCGAGTTGCGCGCAAAGAGTGAGCAAGCAACCATGCGCCAGCGGGTGATTGAGGCGTTGGTCCAAAACGGGTTTCGTAAAGGGGAAACGGCCAAGTCCCTGCACATCAGCCGCAAGACTTTGTACAACTGGATGAAACGTCTGGACCTACGATAGCGAAACTTTGGAGGGACGGACCATGGCCGCATCCATGCCGACGGGTTGTGCCGACGGGAACCCGGCTTCAGCCGGTTGCAGCAATCCGAGGATCGGAACACCGGCCTCCGGGACCGCGGTGCGAATATCTGCGATCTGTGCGCTGCGGCGGCGCACCGACGGAAAGCCCAATTCAAACTCGGCTGTTTTTGGCAGCACGAGCATTGCGTCGCATCCATCCGTGACCGCCGCGACCGCGTCGCGCGGTTGTGAAACGCATACGAGTGTGCGCAACCCGGCGGCACGGAATTCTGCCAGAAGGGCGCGCTCTTTGGCGGGGCCGAGATCGACATCGCACAAGCGGTCCTGAAAGCTGTCGTCGTGTTGTGTCACAGACGGGAAATTGCTGACCCACCCGACGCCCCTCTTCCTAAAGTACCTGGCCCAGGTCGGAACGTGCAACAACGGGTTTGCCAGAAAGAGGGCTGCGGCCACATTTGCCGGGGTTTCGGTGTTTTCCGGAACAGGGTCACTCGGTTTTTGGATCGGCAGTAGCAGGCTGATTTCGAACGGTAGACGGGGCGACAGATCTGGTGGACTCGCTGCAAAAAGTGACCTGGGGTACGGCCGGTCGGTCCGTTGCTGCGGCTCGAAAGGGTATGCTCGCCACTCCAGAAAACTATTTGTTCCTGCCATTTTTACCCATTTTTACCCATTGGTGCGAATGCTCCCACTTTGCGGACCCAATTGCCCATGTCAACATGAACCTCAATAGAAAACGAAGCTACGGGAGGAGTTCGTTGGATAGGTCGCAAAAGTTCCGGCTGGATCGCGCGTTCAAATGAATGCCTTTCAAGCACATCCATGGCGCAGTTCCATGGCGCTCGTTGCTGCTGCCATATTGCTGTGGCTCGTCTTCGCCGTCTGGCCGGATTGGCTCATTGACGCGATAGGACGCAAGAAAACCTTCGTCACCACCCTGTTCAACGGGCTGACGCTGGCGGGGCTCTATTTCCTCGTGGCCAGTGGTTTCACCTTGATTTTCGGGCTCATGCGAAACGTCAACCTGGCACATGGATCGCTGTACCTGTTAGGCGGCTACATCGGCTACGAAGTCTCGACCCGCTCGGGCAGCTGGATCCTGGGCGTCGTGGTTGCCTTTGTCGCTTTGGCGGTGATTGGGGCCGTGCTGCAGGTGGTCGTGTTTCGCAGGATGCAAGGCGACGATTTGCGCCAAACCCTTGTGACGATCGGGATTTCGATCATCGCAGCCGACCTTATGCTGGCGGCTTGGGGTGGCACAACCTATCAGTTTACGCCGCCGGACGCGCTGTTTGGCGCGGTCGAATTGCCGATCATCTCGGTAGTCAAAGCGTCGGGCGCTATGGTCATGATCAAATACCCGTTCTACCGACTGTTTGTTCTCGGCATTGCCATCGTTGTCGGCGTCGGGCTTTGGATTCTTCTGAACCGCACCCGGATCGGCATGATGATCCGCGCTGGTGTCGATGACCGCGAGATGCTCGCGGCGACCGGCGTGAACGTCGATTTGGTTTTTGTCTTGGTCTTTGCCATCGGGGCGGGGCTTGCCGGGTTGGCCGGCGTTATCGGTGGCACGGCGCTGTCGATCGCACCGGGTGAGGATGTCCGCTACCTGTTGGCATCGCTGGTGGTGGTGATCGTCGGCGGCATGGGCTCGATCTCCGGCGCCGCCATCGGGGCGTTGCTGATCGGGTTGGCTGAGCAATTCGGCCTTGCCTACTTCCCGACCTATGGCGTGGTGCTGACCTTTCTGATCATGATCGTCGTCTTGGCCGTCAGACCGCAGGGGATCATGGGCAAATGATCGCGGGCGTTGTGAAAACCATCTCGGGTGTGCGCCCCGCATGGTGGGTGGCGCTGGTGTTGTTGATCCTGTTCCCCTTCCCGGCGAACGATTTTTTCACCGTGCAGATCGGGGCCTACAGCATGATCCTCGGGCTGATCGGATTGTCGCTGATGATCCTTGCGGGATATGGCGGCATGGTCTCACTGGCACAGCTGACCGCGGCGGGCCTCGCCGCCTATGTGGTGGCGATCTTTGGCGTGAACTCAAATGACGTGCTGGGCTTTGGCTGGAGCTGGTGGATCGTGGCGCCGCTGGCCATCGCGGTCGGCACGCTGTTCAGCGCGCTGGTCGGTTTGATCGCTGTGCGCACCAGCGGCATCTACATGATCATGATCACGCTGGCGATCGCGGTCTCGGTGTTTTTCTTTGCCCGCCAGAACTACGAAGTCTTCAACGGGTTCACCGGCTACGCCGGCATCACCGCGCCGCATATCGCCGGAGTAGACATGCGCGCGCCGCTGCCGTTCTACTACCTCAGCCTGATTGGCGCCGTGTTTTTCCTGGCCGTCACGGCTTTTGTCGAAGGGTCGCCCTTCGGGCTGGCCTTGCAGGCGACCCGCGACAACCCGCGTCGTGTGGCCGCGCTGGGCTACAGCGTCACGGCTATTCGCGTCTTCGCCTTTGCGCTGGCCGGGGTGGTCGCCGCGACGGCGGGTGTATTGCTGGTCATCCTGAACGGGCGCGTGTCGCCCGGCACCATCGGTGTGGATGTCGCCATCGACATATTGGTCATCGCTGTTGTGGGCGGGTTGCGCCACCCGGTCGGGCCGTTCCTTGGGGCGCTTGCGTTTGTGCTCCTGGAAAACTTCGCCATCGATCTGATTGACCGCGAACGCTTCAACACCGTGATCGGTGCCGCATTCCTGCTTGTCATTTTCTTTTCACCGGATGGGCTGCTGGGGCTTTGGCAGAAGTTGTCAGACCGCATCAAGCCCATTCAAACCCCAACCAAGTCAGAACACTAAGTTGAAATCTAGGGAGGAACTTCAATGAAATACTCAAATCTGCTTATGGGGGCATCGCTTGCCGCGTTGATGAGCGCTTCAGGCGTCTATGCCGAGAGCCTCAAGGTCGGTGCAGTTGCCACGCTTGAAGGTGCCTTTGCGGCGCTGGGCGAAGACGGCTTGCGCGGCATCCAGTTGGCACTCAACGAGTTTGACGGCGAAGTTGCCGGCTACACCATCGAGCTGATCTCCGGCTCGACCGATGCCTCGCCAGACAGTGCGGTGCGCGCGGTCAGAAAGCTTGTCGAACAGGACGGCGCACAGATTGTGATTGGGCCGTTGTCGGGCTCTGAGGGCATCGCGATCCGCGACTATTCCAAGACCCAGCCCGAGGTGACATTCCTGAACGGGGCGTCAGCGGCGCAGGACACCACGTTGCGCGAGACCTCCGACAACTTCTTCCGCTTCTCGACCGAGGGGGCGCAGTGGATGGCGGGCCTTGGCGAGTACGTCTACACCGAAAAGGGGTACCGTACGGTTGCCGTTGTGGCCGAGGACTATTCGTTCCCCTACACGCAAGTCTTCGGGTTCCTTGAGCCCTTCTGCCGCATGGGCGGGACATCGCCGCAGGATGCACGTTTCTACGTGCCGCTTGGCAACAAGGACTATAGCTCTGTGATCGCGGCGCTACCGGACGAAGTCGACGCGATCTATGTCGCTCTTGGCGGCGCGGATGCGGTGAACTTCCTCAGCCAATACGAACAGTCCGGCGGCGATCTGCCCCTGATCGGCGGCTCGATCACCATGGACCAATCGGTGCTGGGCTCCAAAGGCTCGCAACGTGATTACATCATTGGCACGCCCGCGGCCGGTCCGATCTCTGACACCTGGGATGACCCGCGCTGGCAAGCCTTTGTCACGGATTATCAGGAAACCTTCCCGGACGGTTTCCCGTCGCCGTCGCTTTTCGCGCACGGCTATTACATCAACGCCAAGGCAGCTTTTCTTGCACTGGAAGAAGTCTCCGGCGATTTGTCTGACGGCGGTGCGGCCTATCGCGAAGTTCTGGCCAAGCTGTCGTTCGAAACCCCGACCGGCATGGTTCACCTTGACGAACGCCATCAGGCTGTTGGCGACATCTTCCTCACGGAAGTGGTCGAAGGGCCCAACGGCGGTCTGCTGAACAAGACGATCTCGGTCACTCCGCAGGTCACGCAAACACTTGGTTTGGGCTATGAAGAGTTCCTCGCCTATGGCCCAGTGAGCCGCGAAAACCCGGTCTGCGAATAACAGATCATGGATCGTCCCGACGCTCTTTCCCGCCTTCAGACGGCTGGGCAATATGCCCTGGAGCTCGAGGCTGTCAGCCGCCACTTCGGCGCGCTGGTGGCTTTGGCTGACATCAATCTGGCGGTGAAGGCGGGCGAGCGCCGGGCGGTTCTCGGGTCGAACGGGGCCGGCAAGACGACGTTGTTCAACGCGGTCACGGGCGATTTTCCCGTGACCACCGGCCGTATCCGGTTTTTCGGCGAAGACATAACCGAATTGCCGGCACAAGAAAGGATCCGGCGTGGCCTGCGCCGGACCTACCAGATTTCGCTGCTGTTCGAAAACCTCACCGTGCGTCAGAACCTCTATGTTGCTTGTCGGGGCGTGTCGCCGCGCCGGTTTTCGCTGCGTCGGCCCAGCCCGTCGGACCCGGCGACGCATATGGCAGAACTGCTCGCGCAAGCCACCCATTTGAGCGACGACCTCGACCGCCTTGTCGGCACGCTCAGTCATGGCCAGCAGCGCCAGTTGGAAATCGGCATGGCGCTGGCGGGCGCACCGCGGTTTTTCCTGTTTGACGAACCGGCGGCTGGCTTGTCGCCCAGTGAACGTGCGGACTTGATCGACATCCTGGGCGCTTTGCCCGCGCACATCGGATTTATCATCATCGAACACGACATGGACGTTGCCCTGCGCGTGTCGCAAGGCGTGTCGATGATGCACAACGGACGGATTTTCAAAGAAGGCACACCCGCCGAAATCGAAAACGACCCTGAGGTTCAGGCCTTGTACTTGGGAGGCGCCCATGACTGAGGTGCTTTCGGTCAAGGGACTGCATGTTTACTACGGGGCCTCGCATGCTTTGCAGGGCGTCGATATCTCGCTTGGCCAAGGCGTGCACGCGGTGTTGGGCCGCAACGGCATGGGCAAGACAACCCTGTGCAATGCGATTGTCGGCCTGGTGCCGACACGTGGCGGGTCGATCCGGCTGAACGGCAAGGACATCACCGGCATGGCGCCCAACAGGATTGCCGCGCTCGGCATCGGGTATACGCCGCAGGGGCGGCGGTTGTGGCCCTCGCTCAGCGTTGACGAACACCTGCGGCTCTGTGCGGTCAAGAACAGCCCCTGGACGATTGAACGGATCTACGACACTTTCCCGCGTTTGGCTGAGCGCCGGTCGAACGGTGGTGGCCAGTTGTCGGGTGGTGAACAGCAGATGCTGGCGATTGCACGCGCCCTGCTGCCGGGACCGCGTCTGTTGGTGATGGATGAGCCGACCGAAGGCCTGGCCCCGGTGATTGTTGAACAGGTGTCGGGCATCTTGCGCAAGATTGGCGACAGCGGTGATGTTTCGGTGTTGCTGGTTGAACAGAACCTCGCGGTGGCGACCTCGGTCGCGCAGGACATCTCGATCATGGTCAATGGCCAGATTTCCACTGTTATCGGCGCGGCAGAACTGGCAGCCGACAAAGGCCTGCAAAAACAACTGTTAGGTGTTGGGCGGCAAGAGAACAGCGAGACCGATGTGCCGCCAGCGCGTCTGCCGGCGCGTCAACAGGTCGTGCCGGCACAGATCATACTGCCGGAGGAACCGGAAGAAGACGTGCCGCCGAAGAACTACTACGCCCCGCCGCCGCGCTGGTCCCCTGATGCGTGGAACACGGCAGACACGGTCGCCGCCGCGGCGCCCGCGCCACCGCAACCACCATCTGCCGACCTTGGCGGGCATGTCATCGTTGCAGGCACCTTTGATACCAAGGGCCGCGAGCTCGGCTTCATCCGTGACCGGCTGTTGGCGCAGCGGTTGCCGGTGCGCACCGTTGATCTCTCAACCTCGGGCAAGCCATCATGGGCGGATATCCCCCCGCATCTGGTTGCCGCCTTCCACCCCGAAGGCGCGGGCGCGATCAAGACCGGCGACCGTGGCACCGCGGTCGCGGCCATGGCACTGGCCTTTGAACGCTGGATGAAGGCCGCCGAGGGCGTGGCTGGCATCATTTCCGCCGCCGGATCGGGCGGCACGGCGCTGGCCACACCTGCGATGCGGGCCTTGCCGGTGGGGGTGCCCAAAATCATGATCTCGACCGTCGCGTCGGGCGACGTGAGCCAATACGTCGGGCCCTCGGACATCATGATGATGTATTCCGTCACGGACGTGGAGGGCATCAATCGGATCTCTGCCAAGGTGCTGTCGAACGGCGCCGATGCGCTGGCGGGCGCCGTGCGTTTTGGCCGGGTCAACCCGCCCGGCGTGCCGCACTCAAACCCGGCGATTGGCCTGACGATGTTCGGCGTAACGACACCCGCCGTGCAGGCCCTGACGAAACGGCTCAACGACCGCTACGAATGCCTCGTATTCCATGCAACCGGCGTTGGTGGTCGGTCGATGGAAAAGCTGGTCGATGGCGGGATGCTGACCGCCGCGCTCGACATCACCACGACCGAGGTGTGCGACATGATGATGGGTGGCGTCTTTGCCGCCACCGAGGATCGCTTCGGCGCCTTCATCCGCACGCGCATCCCATATGTCGGCTCGGTCGGGGCGCTCGACATGGTGAACTGGCACGCCCCCGACACTGTGCCGGAGAAATACGCCGACCGGTTGTTCTACGAGCACAACCCGCAAATCACGCTGATGCGCACCACGCCCGAGGAAAACGCCCGCATGGGCGCCTGGATCGCCGAGCGGCTGAACTTGATGACCGGCCCGGTGCGCTTTTTGTTGCCCCTGCGCGGCGTCTCGGCGTTGGACGCCGCGGGACAAGCGTTCTACGACCCCGCCGCCGACGCGGCGCTTTTTGCCGCAATCCGTAGGGATTTCACCCCAACACCCGACCGCAAACTGGTCGAGCTCGATTGCCACATCAACGATCCGGCCTTTACAGACGCCGCTCTGCGCGCCTTTGGCGAGGTTGCCGGAGCAAAAGGAGACTGACCAATGCCAAAATTCGAACGCGCTGCCTTGATGGAAAAGTTTCAGAAAATGAAGGCAGAGGGCGTGCCGATTATCGGTGGCGGCGCTGGCACCGGCCTGTCGGCCAAATGTGAAGAAGACGGCGGCATCGACCTCATTGTGATCTACAATTCCGGGCGTTACCGGATGGCCGGTCGCGGCTCTCTGGCGGGGCTGATGGCCTATGGCAATGCCAACGATGTCGTCATGGAAATGTCGCGTGAAGTCCTGCCGGTCACCAAAAAGACGCCGGTCGTGGCCGGGGTGAACGGCACCGATCCGTTCTGCAATTTTGACAGCTTCCTTGACGATCTGGACCGGGTCGGTTTTTCCGGCGTGCAAAACTTTCCCACCGTCGGCCTGATCGACGGTGATTTCCGCGCAAACCTTGAAGAGACCGGCATGTCGTACCAGCTTGAGGTCGACATGATCGCGCTTGCCTCGTCCAAGGGCATGCTGACCACACCTTACGTGTTTTCGCCCAAGGATGCCGAGAACATGGCGCGCGCCGGGGCTGATATCATCGTGTGCCACATGGGCCTGACCACCGGCGGCAACATCGGGGCCGATACCGCGCGGAAACTGGCAGATTGCCCCGCGCTCGTTGACGAATGGGCCGATGCCGCCCTTGCGGTGAACCCGGATGTGATCATTCTGGTGCATGGCGGTCCGGTTTCGATGCCAGACGATGCAGAGTTTGTTCTGGCCAACACCCAAAACTGCCACGGTTTCTACGGCGCCTCTTCGATGGAGCGGCTGCCGACGGAAGTGGCGATGACGGACCAAACGCGTAAGTTCAAAGCGATCCGCGTGAAGAAATAGAAAGGGCAGACCATGTCGAACGCTGGGATTTCCTGGGTCATTGGGCTGATCGTACTCGCGGTCATCCTGATCTGGTTGTTGAACTGGTTTTTCTTGCGCGGAGCGTCCGACAGGGCATTTGTTCGCACGGGCCTTGGCGGGCGCAAAGTCGTGCTTGATGGCGGGATGATCGTCTTGCCCATATTGCACCAGGTCACGCCTGTGCAGCTTGGGATGGCGCGCGTCTCGCTGTCGCCCAAGGCCGATGTCGGGCTGATCACCCGGGACAGGATGCGTGTTGACGTTGACGCCGAGATATTCCTGCGCGTCGCGGCGACCACCGACGGCGTGTCTCGCGCGGCGGCGGCCTTGGGCGCGATGACCAATCGCCCCGATGAACTTGCGGCGTTCTTCGAAAGCTCGTTTCTGGGGGCGCTGCGGGCCGTGGCTGCGGAAAACACGCTGACTGAGCTGCATGAAGATCGCGCCGGCTTTGTCTCTGCCGTCGAGGCGCGGATTGCTCCGATCCTGCAAAAGAACGGGCTGGAACTCGACAGTGTCGCGATCCGCAACCTCGACCAGACGGCGCTGGAACACTTCAACCCGGCCAACCGCTTTGATGCCGAGGGCTTGACGCAGTTGATCGAGGCCGTCGAGGAACGGCGCCAGTTGCGCAACGCGATCGAACAGAATTCGGCCGTGAGCATTCGCGAGGCGAACCTGTCGGCGGAGAAGGAAACCCTCGCTATCGACCGCGAAATCGAACTCGCCAAGCTGCAACAGGAGTATGAGATCGAGTCCCGTCGCGCTGCGCAGGGATCTGAGATCGCGCGGGAACAGGCCAAACGCTCGGCCGAGGCCGAGGCTGCACGGATCGAAACCCGGCAGGCCACCAACCAGCGCGAAATCGCCGCGCATGAAGAGGTCGAGCGCGCGCGCCTCGCCTCGGAGCGGACCCTGGACGAAAGCCGCATCTTGCGTGAGCAGGAAATGCGTCGGCTGGAAATCGAACGAGAGAAGTTCATCGATCTGGCGAAGCTCGAAAAAGGCATCGTTGTATTGGCCAAATCTGTCGAAGAGGCCGATGCGCGTGTTAAAGCTGAAAAGCAGCTCACCGCTGCGGCCGTGGCCGACGAGGCCGTTGCGACCACACGCGAGATCGGCGCCGCAGAACGTGCCGCCGCCGTTCTGGCCGTGGACACGCAGCGCGACACGACCGCGGAGCAGATGCACGCCGCCGTGCAGGCGGAGGCCGAGCGCCTTCGCAACGAGGCCGAGAACGTGCTGACCGATGATGCCCGCGCAAGCCGGTTGAAAGCGCAGCTCATTGCCAAGCTCGAATCAGTCATCGCCGAAACCGTCAAGCCGATTTCCCAGATCGAGGGGATCAAGATGGTGCACATGAGCGGTGGCGGCGGCGGCGAGGGCGGTGGGCGCAGTCCCACCGACGAGGTCATCGACAGCGCCCTGCGGTACCGCGTGCAGGCCCCGATGATCGACGAGTTGATGAAAGAAATCGGTGTCGAAGGCGCCAACGTCTCGAAGATGGGTGACGTTTTCCGCGCGGCGAAAGACGCGCAAGGCCTCGCGAAGGAAATCGGAAAGGACAAAAAGGAATGATTGAAGTCCTTGTCTCGTCCGTCATCCCCGCCACAGTCGATCGAGTCTGGAGCGTTGTGCGTGATTTTAACGCCATGCCAGCGTGGCATCCCGCGATCGCGCAAAGCCGGATTGAGGGTGGGGCGGCCTCTGACGCCATCGGGTGCGTGCGGAACTTCTCGCTGAAAGACGGCAAGAAAATCCGCGAAAAGCTTCTGTCGTTGTCCGATCTGGACCACAGTTTTTCCTACAGCATCCTCACCGCCGATATTCCGCTCGAAAACTACCGGGCCGGGTTGGCGTTGTTCCCGGTTACCGATAGCGACCAGACATTCGGCATTTGGACGGCTCGGTTCACCTGCCCGAAAGGGATGGAGACGGACCTGGAAAAGACGGTCAGCCAAGGCGTCTTTCAAACGGGCTTTGACGCGCTCAAAAGCAGGTTCGCATGAACGCGGCGCCTGATCGGCCGTAGCCTGATTGATCCGACGTGGCACGGAATGATGTGATCATAGCTTTTTTGCATAACCTTGTGCCGCGGTCTGGTACACTGTGAACCGTTCGGCCTGACGAGTCCGTAGAAGCGCTCCCAGTCCCGCAGCTTGGCCTTCTGGTCCACGTCTTGCTCGGAGCGGAGGTGCTGGTAGGCCTCTTGCGCGTCGGATCGGTGGGACCGCTTGACCTTTTCGTTCAAAGCGTTTCGAGATTAACTTGAGACATAAGTTGATTTCGAAACGTCCACCACATCAATGAGTTCCGAGCGTTTCCCGACAAACCAGTTATTCAGGTTTGTTTGGCGAAACGCTCTATCTGACCATGCCCCGGCTGCGTCCGGCAAATAAACGGTCTCACCGGATAGCTTTGGGGCGCAATAAAGCCCCCGGTATTTCCAAGGGAGATTATGGCGATGGAACATCATGCAAATCTGGACGGGCAATTTCCAGGTCGCCCGCAACCTCAGCGCAGAACCTGGACAAATCAGATCAAATCCTTGCCCCGCGCGACCGAGAAAAGACGAACACGTTGAATTTCAACGTGTTGTCTGGAAAACTACCATTGGCTTTCGCTATTCCCAGATCTGCCCCAGGCACCATTTTTAATACTGAAATGGCGCAATGTCGTGTTCTTCACGCGGTTTTCGGATTCTTGTTGTGTTTTCGTTAGCTGCCGCTGGCGCTCGCCGCGGTGCGGCGCGCAGCGAAATGGGCTCGAAACCAGACACTCACCACATCGCCCCTCAAGGACGCCATTGGGTCGAATTCGCCAGTTGGGCCAATCAGTGCCAATGACCGCTCCGTCCTCTGAGCCGACCTTCGCGCCAAGCGCAGTGAACGACAGCTTTTCCAGTCGCGCCCAGAAACGGCCCGGAGGCGAGCGGTTGCCGGTCGGGGGTGATCGCCACCGAGTTGCTCAACTCCCGGCTCCGGCCTCAACCCCACGCCCGCTGACCGGCTTCTCGTCGGGCGGGTAGGGTGCAAAGGAGTTCTCGGATGGCCGCCGAGGTCTTTTGCTGCGCCATTTTGCGGAGCGACAATCGCAGACTAATCCGATGCGAGGGCGTGGCCCCAAGGCTCGCGAGCTGATTGCGCCGCTGGCGCATATCTTCGACCAAGTCTTCGGTGAACGCGGCTTCGTCAATAGGCTTGGCGGTTCGCCGCGGCAGAAGGAAGGGCAGGGCGGTCCGGGCCGCCATGATCCCGGCACCGACCGGTTGGGTCGGGTCGCAGGCGATCCGTTCCATCTCGGTGAGTAGCGTGTGGCCGCGCTTGTGGATGGCGCCCGCAAGCATATGCGGATCGTCGACGTCGAGGATTTCGGCGATCGCCTCGCGGGCGTTGGTCGCTTTGTTTCGTGAGCCTTTGGGGCGTCCTGCGCCCCGACGCGGGCCGCCGCGATTGTCCTTGGCCACGGGCACCTCCAGCAGCTGCCAGTTTCGGAATACCAAATCAAAACGCTCGCCCCCTGAAGCTGGATTTCCGTAGCTGCCCGACAGAGGCCTTTGACCTCTACGATTTGCCGCTAGGCTCACTGGTTCCAGTTTGCCTCTGCGCCCCAGGAACCGGCGGATCCTTGAGCTGCAAGTGCGTGGTGCCACCCTTTCTGCGGCGCACGTCGACCACACCCTGCCGCTGCAAGGCGGCCACGGCACGGCGGCGGACGCACCTGTCCGTGAGGCCGAAGCGCTGGGTCAAACCCCGCCCCAGTTTCGTCCAGCCCCCAGGGGCGTCCTCGCCGAACACGTCGCGTGCGAAGATGAGGCCAAGGAGCAGTCGGCTTGCCGGCGGGAACAGGTCGTACAAGGCCGACAGCACGCGTGTGTATTCTGCAGGACGGTTGCTCGCCGGCAGCCCGAGGTTTCGAAGGTCGACGCGCTCGACCGGGATTTCATCGGCCGACATGTCGTCGCGGTAGACAAAGTCATCTGGCGATGTGTGGCTCATGTCGCGGCCCCCCGAGTACAAATCTTGGAAGGAACATGATTGAAGTAACTATCAATACAAAGACCGGGTGGGCGGATGGCGCCCCTGTTTCGTGCGGGAGCCGCCCGGTTTGGCTGGGCGGAAGCCGCCCGGGTCCGGGGCAGCAAAAAAGGTGTCATATTTCAACTCCAAACTCGCCAAGGTCGACTGACCGCATGACCGTGTTCCACATCTCCAGACCACGCTTCGTGTCCATGTATCTGTCGGGGGATTTGATGAGATCCGCGTCCACCCGGCAGGACCGTCCGCCCAATACGTCCCGGCATGCCTGTTCCATGAGCTGCCGGGCCAATTCCACTTGTGCGTCCAGCCGATCGAGCGGGGCCTCCATCAAAATCGCATCATGCACGGGCGCGCAAATCTTCACGCCCGCGTCCATCAAGCGCACGCAGGCAAGGCGCAGAATGTCGGCTCCTGTGCTTTGCATCGGCCAGTTCAGGATCGAGCGTGGGTTTGGGTCTGTTCCAAAACCTTGCCTGACTTGCCAGCCCAATGGGGTAGAGATGGTCCCGCCCGCCTATACGTTTTCCACGTTTCGGTCGGCCCAGGTCCGGAAGGTACGGTAGTGCTCGCGGCGCCGCCGCAGCAGTTCACACGCCTCGACCACCAGGATACCGGCGCGCTGTGCCATGCCGTGGGCGGACATGCCGTACTGGACACCACGCACAATGGCTTTGCAGCGGTCGCGGATGGCCTCGTGACTGAGCCTTGTTGCGTCTTGTGGGGCCAGACCGGCATCCTTGGCAAATTGCAGGTACGGATTGCTGCTCTCGTATGCCCTCCACATCTTCTCGTCGCCAGAAAGGGCGGCCGCGATCGCAAATTCCTGGCTAGCAAAATCCAGATCGGCCAGCCCGGTGCCGGGCTCCGGTTTGATGAGGCCACGCACCCAGACTGCAGCACCAAAAATGGCCTTGCTGTTGCTGGGCTGGTTTCGCCCTGTCTTTGAGCGGAATGGGCTGAGGAGGGCGCGGTTCCGGCCGTCTTCGCCGACGGCCAAGGAGTTGAGACGATATTCGGCGCGCGCGTGCCTGAGTTCCCGCAGTGCGGAGGCTTGTGGATAGGCGCGGGCCATATTGCGGAAAGTACCATCGTTTAGCGCCAGCCTTCCGCTATCCAGCCGGGGCCAGGGGAGACCGTTGGAAGCCAGCTAACCAGTGAAGCGGTCCTCTTTGAATGTCCGCCCGTCATAAACCCCATACGCCTGATCCACGTCGGCGATGAGCGTGTCTTGGATGTCCAACCACGCCGCGTTGAAGGCATCCAGGGTGTCAGTGTCGACCGGCACGCCGTTGTGTTCCATCGTCGCAACGGCACCCATGTAACGGCCTCTCCAGACCGCGTGCCCCAGCCGCTGCGGGGTCGAAACCAGTTCAGCGGCCATCGCGTTCAGAAGCGGCCTCAACAACTCCACATCACAGGCACAGTAGTCGAGGATGGCCGCGCGTTGGTCTGCCGCCCATGGACCGCCAGACAGAATGAGTTCACGCATGGTCTCTTTTTTATCTGAGCCCATAGTGTCGATACCATACCGACGGGCCGCGCCCAACAAGCTGTTCCGGTGCGGCAGACGGGTGCCGTTCGTCATCACCCGGTGCTCGGCGAAGAGGTCCAGTGTGTTCACCGGAAACGGCCACCCGAGGGCGCGGAAACACCCCAGTTCAGCATTGGCGAAATAGGCGACGAAGCAGGCGTTTGGCCCGGTATTGAAGGGCGCGGCGCTGTGCCGCTTGAGTTCATCCTCCCAGAGCCTGATTTGGCGTCTTTCATCTCACCGAGTCCTTTGATCGGGGCGAGACCGCGTGTTCCGGCAAGAAGAACTCTCGGTCAAATGCAACTCGCCGGGTTTGCGGCGCTCTATCGGCGAGAGGCCTATTGGTCGGTGTCTTGCACAACGCCGCCTTCGACACTGATGTCGCCGCCGCGGGTGCCCTCGCCGGCACCTGCGCGGGTGCCAATGCCTTCCGTGATGAATTCTGGATGTTCATTCCGCGCCCTCCGCCAATTGAGGCACGAGCGCGTTCAGCGCCAGGTCGACCTCTTCCACCCCCAATAGTTCCTCGCGGACTGCGATCTGCTGAATTTCTTCGGCTGCGGCAGCAGCCCCTTCTCGATGTCTGAATAAGTGGTGTTCCGTGACCGCCCTGCGAGCTTTTTGAGGAGTTGTTCAAGTGTGATGAGTCGCATGAGAGCCTCGTCAATCGGTTGTGATTGAGGACGGCGTAAACAATCAAGTTACGTCTGGCTTCAGGGGCAAACCCTGAGATTCAGGCTATTTCTTTTGCAATGCGGACCACTCGTGCCACATCCCCAGGACGTCGGGGAATTCGGAGTCGTTCGGTCGTTGGGCGCGCAGCACCTTGGAGCTGGTTCTCACGATGTCGTTCAGGCTTTCGATATCGACACCAAAATCTTCAGAACCGCGTTCCACGCGCTCCTCGGCAGACAATGACGGCTCGAGACGACGAAGTTCCTTGTAGCGTCCCTGGAAAAGAGACTTTCGCAAAAGCTCCAGAACCGCTTCGATCCACGATTTCGCCGGTCGCCCCCTCTTTGGCGCGGGTGGCAGTCGGCCTTCTCGCCATGCATTGATCGCAAACTTGTCGTACAGCGTCCCCGTAGGGTACTCGTCGTGCGATCCGGCGATTAGGCCCAACAGCCCCTCAATCGCCACCTTCCGTTTTACCAGTTGCAGGTCTTTTGAACCGGTCTTTTTGAGTGCGCCAATTGCAGCGAAGATCTCGGACGGGAGCCGGTCACGCGCTTCGTGGGTGCGCTCTTCGTTGCTCAGAGCAGGTCTGTTGCTTTCGGGTTTGTCCTCGCCGATCAACGCTTGGTCCTCTCCCTGATTTGCTCGTCACGTGGTCGGCCCACCGCTCCATAAGCTCGCGGCGCCGGTCCAGGTAGTCCGTGCGCCGGTAGGCCAACTCCACGGACCTCCCGGATACATGGGCCAGCGCAGTTTCTGCGAATTCGCGCGGCACATTTGTCGCCTCCGCACACCAGGTGCGAAATGAATTCCGAAACCCGTGCGGGCGGGCCACCAGGCCGCGGTGTTTCATGAACATCGAGAGCGTCATGTCTGAGATCGGCCCACCACTGCGGCCAATGAAGATGTGGCCCCCGGTTTCAAACTGGCAAGCAGCCTGAAAAACCGCCAGCGCCTCTTCAGACAGCGGCAACCGGTGTTCCTTTCCTGCCTTCATGCGTTCGCCCGGGATGACCCAATGATCAGCTAACAACTCGGCGACCCGCACCAGCCGAACCTCCGAGGATCTCGCGGCAGTGAGGATCAAAAACCGTAGCGCGAGGTGGGATGCCGACTCTTCGTGCAAAGACGCGTAGAAATCCGGCACATCCATCCAAGGCATTGAAAGCGTGTGACGCACTTGGTGCCGCTGGGCCCCGAGCAGAGCCTTCGCCTTGGCGGTAGCCTGAATACCTACATCCAACCCCATCGCCGCCGCATGGGTGATCACAATACCCAGTCGGTCGATAGCCTTTCGGGCGACGGCGGGTTTCTCCTGCGATATCGGCGCCAACACGGCTTTGATGTCGTCTTGATCAATCTCGACTACAGGCACCAACCCGATTTCTGGCAACACGTGGCTTTCGAGTGGACCATTCCAGCGGGCCGCTTTTTGCGTCGTTTTTCAGCTGTGCCTTCCTGGCTTCAAAGCATTCGGCCGTAACGTCGGCCAAAGTGTGTGCCACTGTGGCCGCTTCTCTTCGGCGTTTCGCCCTCTCCTTGATTGGGTCTTTTCCTTGACGGATCAAAGCACGTGCTGCCTCCGAAAGACGGCGTGCCTCCTTCAAGGAAACGTCCTGCAAGCTATCCAAGGCCATTTCACGACGGCGGCCGTGGACAGTTACACGCTGCACCCACTGCCCGCCCCCATCATCACGTTTGACGAGCCACAGGCCACCACCATCATCGTACTTCCCTGTCGAAACATTCCACACTTTCAGGGCAGTCAATTCGTGCAAGGCGCGAGAAACAGAAGCTTCCAACAATCTCTATCCCCCTCCCAATCCCCCTCACCAATTAGCATTGGGCTGCACGAGCTCGAAGGGCTTCGAAAGGCAAACTATTGAGATAGTGTAGGTTTTCTCAGGGCAATGAATACGACTGCACAAGCCTGAACCCTTGTTATGGGCGCGCCGCCCGCTCCAATCCTTCTCACAAGCTGCCCGGAAACCGCCGCGCCGCGTTGAAACTGCGCCCGCGGGCATGAACCGATAGGGCGCGATAGCCCTGGCCTTGAGGCGCGACACGGCGGTGTTCGCGGGTCCGAGAGAGAGCTTGTCCGAGGCCTTATGAGGGACGGTGCTGACGCGGGTCAGATCGAGCGCGGCGCGACCCGGTCGGAGCACGCTTGTTTCTCGGTAGAGGCGACCCCGAAGGCGCCGATGCGGGTGAGGATGGATGTCTGTCGGCCGGTGCGGGCGGTGTTGGCCCGGGGCCGTTGGCATCTGGAAACCCCCGCAGTCGATGCGGTGTTTCTTCTCGGGTCTTCAGGCATTGCGACGGTGTGCCGCACAGGAAGTCATTTGTGCAGCCCGGCTATGGGGTCGCCCGGACCCAGCGGGCCTACCCAATTTCTCCCGTTAAAACCGGACCCGCGCCGCGCGCACGGGGCGCAGTGGGTGCACCGAGCGCACGGGGCGCAGACAAATTCGGTCAGGACCTCAAAGGCACACGCTCGGCGTCAGGGAAGCGCCCGGATCTCGGTATAGGGATAGGTCGCTTCGCCGGTCGGATCGACATAGGCGTAGAGATAGGAAAGCCCGAGCGCGGGCAGGTAGTGGTAGGTCTCGACCACGTCCGGTGCGGTGGAATACTCGGTCGTGACCGGAATCACCTCGTAGGCGCAGTCGCCGTAGCGGTGCTCCTCTACCGTGCCGTAGGTATACACCTGCCGTTCGAACACGTTGTTCTTCCCGTCCGAGACCGAAACCAGCACATCCCAGGTTTCGCCGGCCTGCGGCAGTTGGATGTCATTGAGTGCCAAGGGAAACTCATATGACGTGCGGGATTCTTCCTCGGTCCCCACAAGGTCCAGAAGGTCGACGAGAAAGACCCCGTGGGCCAGCAGCGCTTCGGCGGAAAAGCCGTCTTGCGTGCGATAGGAAGCGGTGACCATGCCGTCGCCGAGATCGGTGAACACCTCGCGCTCACCCTGTGCGCCGGTGAAGGCGATGCCGGCGGCGAGATCGTCGCTGGTCGGGCATTGCGCGCTGAGCGTGCCCGGCAGCACAGCCGCGAGCAGGGCGAGAGGGATACGGATCATCGTCGGCCTCGGTCTGGGTATGTGTCGCCCCATCGGTACCACAGGCGCACCACGCAAAGTCAATTTTTTCGCCGGCCAGGCGGCGGGTCGCAAGATCGCACCCGGGGACGGCACCACGACCCGCGCGACTTCAAGACTTGAACCGGTCGTCCACGGGCACCTGCATCGCAGTGGCGAGCGCATTCGTCTGCGCCGCCAAGCCGATCACCGCGAGAAGCTCGGCGTGCATCTCGGCGCTCATGCCCTTGGCCGCCGCCGACGCGGTGTGGGAATGCACGCAGTATTCGCACCCGTTGGCCACCGAGACGGCGATGTAGATCATTTCCTTCATCAGCGGGTCGAGGCTGCCGGGCCCCATGACCTGCTTCAGCCGGTCCCAACAGGCCGTCATTGTGGCCGGGTCGTTCGCCATCGCCCGCCAGAAATTGTTGACGTAGTCGGTTTGCCGGGTCGCACGGATGTCGTCGAACACGGCGCACGCCTCCGGCGTGGCATTCTCGTCTGTCAGCAACTCGATTGTGGCCATTGGTTCTCTCCCGTTCCACGCCTCTCCCCCGTGGCCCGGGGGGGTGTTGCGTTCAGTGATCGTAATAGTCGGATTTGTATGTACCGTAAGCGCCGTATTTTCCGGCGTATCCGTATTTTTTCATGCCTTTCGGGTCGATCTGAGTGAGGACGAGGCCGG
>Ga0209121_10001826_pt1 | contig 22188 bp, 19 predicted proteins | sample Cruoilmetagenom3_FD_187292 | JGI IMG/M metagenome (GOLD analysis project Ga0209121, IMG submission 187292) | Oil polluted marine microbial communities from Coal Oil Point, Santa Barbara, California, USA - Sample 3 (SPAdes) (version 2) | ecosystem: Environmental > Aquatic > Marine > Oil seeps ... | reverse complement strand
CCTGGCCGTGCGGGAGGCTATCGCCAATGCCGTGGCCCACCGGGACTACTGGCGGCGTGACGTCGAGGTGCGGGTCTCAATCTTCGCCGACCGCATCGAGGTGCAGAGTCCCGGCCGGCTGCCGGCGCCGCTGACGTTAGACACACTGGGTGAGGAATACGCTCTGCGCAACCACCTCATCGCCGAGTTGCTGTTCAACATCCGCTACATCGAACGCTGGAACACGGGCATCCTGCGCATGCGGCGCTGGATGCAGGAGCACGGTCTGTCGGAGCCGGTCTTTGAGGAGATCGGCCAGACCTTTCAAGTGACTTTCCACGGCCCCGGCGACGATATTCTCGACCTGATCCCCGAGGCGGGCGTGACCGACCTGCGGGCCCTGGGACTGAACGAGCGGCAGATCGAGGCGCTGCGGTTGATGGTGGATGAGGGAAAGGAACTGACAAACCACCAATACAGGGAGATGTTTGGCATCACTGATCGTACTGCACTGCGTGACCTGAAAGGCCTGGTGGCAGCGGGCCAGGCTCGGCGAGTGGGAAAAGGGCGCAACGTGCGCTACACCGCTACGTGAATGTCGGGATCAGACGAGAAATGTCGGGATTTGTGTCGTGATTTGGGGCTGATCACGCGATTTGGGGTGAAATCACACAATTAGTCACATGTACGATGCTGCGGCCTCGACGTACCGGGAGGCGCTGGTGGTGGCCATCCGCAGCCTGCTGGAACGGCGAGGTCACCGATATTAGAATCGAGCCAGGCGAACGATTCGTAACTGCGAGTATCTTAAGTGAGCATCTGTGGATCAGGGATCTGGCCCAGAGAACAGAACATGCGCATATATCAAACCTCGGTCAGGTCTCGTCTGTGGACTTTTCGCCTGATGGACAGACTCTTACAGTCAGCACGGTCAACGGAGAAGCGCGGCTATGCTTTTGAGGTGCGAGGAGATCTGTAGCCAATCGATAACCAGTGGCAATGCTTCGATGGAGAGTATAGATGGACTGGCATGATATTCGACTGAAACAGATCGAAGACAACTTACATCACGATCTGGAGCTTCTTGCAGAATACGAGTCGTCGCTGCGACTGGCCGACGACCCTAAACAGCGTATCCGATACCAGAGCGAGATTGACCGCCTGAAAAGCTCCATTGCTCTGAAGGAGTCCGAGCAGCAAACCCTATTGGCTCAGCCGCCCAAGTCTCCCTTCCAGGTTCAGGAAGTACCATCAGAACTTACGCGCGTGATCTTGACGCGAGAAGACCGCGTGATGATACTGGTACCAGCGGGCCAATTTCTGTTTGGGGCCGAACAATCTCTTTGCGCCTTGCCTGCCTTCTACATTGACCGCTATCCGCTGACAAATATCGAATATCAGCAGTTCCTCGAAGCCACCGGTCGCCCGGCTCCTGGTCATTGGCCAGATGGCGCGCTACCGCTAGGCAAAGAGCGTCACCCTGTCGTTCATATCACCTACTCTGAGGCATTGAGTTACGCACAATGGGCAAGTAAGCGGCTGCCAACGGAGCAAGAATGGGAAAAGGCAGCGCGTGGCACAGATGGACGCTTATGGCCCTGGGGACACCGCTTCGATAAGCGACTATGCAACAGCCTCTGGCGACAGCCTTATGAACAGCGGGGAACCACGGCCATTGGAGTCTTCTCCCCTCAGGGCGACAGCCCATACGGTGCGAGTGACATTGGCCACATCTGGGAGTGGACTTCAAGTTGGTTTGAATACGGGCGATACAAGGTAGTACGAGGCGGCCCATGGCGCAATCGCCAAGAGAGACCTCTTATCATCAATCGCAGTTTCGAAGATGACCACTCTCACGATGTTGGTTTCCGGTGCGCCTGCGGCATCAAGGAAATCAGTGACATTCTTACCACCGCGCTGGCAGAATAGTGAGGTTCAGTATGAGTCGTAAAGACGATCTTGAAAACGCCATTCGTGACTCCTACAAACTCGTCCGCGAGTATGCAGACATTCTGCGCCTGTCGTCCGATCCAAAGGAACAGACCCGTGCCCGGCGCGCCATTGAGGAACAGTGGAAACTCATCAAAGGCTACTTGTCGGAGTATATTCCTCTATGCGAGCATCTGGGGCAGGCAATGCCCCAAGATATCGTCGAAATCTCTACCGCTATTCAATCCCCGTTCCCTCCACTATCCTCACCGTCTACCGAAGTTGCGTTCTGCCCGGGTTGTCGTCGAACTGTTCGACAGGGAGCCCGAAAGGGAGCCCGTTTTTGTCCCTACTGTGGTGCCGAGATTCGAATCGTCAGGAGTGAGCAAGATATTGAAGCCGTGATAAGCGGAACTCGTGCCGAGGATGTAGCTTATGTCGTGAGTTCTGTCATTCGTCAGTCAGCACAAGCAACGGAGAAAAGTGCCCAACCTAGTCCTGTCTTTTGCCCTACTTGTGGCAGTGATGTCCCATCCGGTGCTGACTTTTGTGACAATTGCGGGGCAGCACTGACTGGTCCGACAGACCCATTTTCATCGTCACTGGTTGATGTCCACGCCCTCCTCATCGGCGTCGGCGGCTACACCCACCTCCGCTTCGCCAGCCAGCCTGCCACCGTCCGCGACGCGCAGGCCGTCGCCACCGTGCTCACCGACCCAGCCCGCTGCGCCTATCCGCCTGCCAATGTGCAGGTCCTCACCGACGAACAGGCCACCGCCGCCAACATCCGCGCGGCCCTCAAGACGCTCGCCGAATCTACGAACCCCGAATCCATTGCCTTCGTCTACTTCTCTGGCCACGGCGGGCGGGCGCTGGAAAACAGTGTCTGGCGCGCTTACCTCTGCCCCCGCGAAGCCGACCCCGACGCCTTGGCCAATACTGCCATCCCCGGCGACGAGTTCAGCGCTCTGCTGGCTGCCATCCCGGCCCGCAAACTGCTGGCGATGCTCGATGCCTGCCATGCGGCCGGTTCAGCGGAATTTAAGACCGCCGATGGGACCGTCATCTGGAAGGCAGGCTGGCCCGACGTCTACTATGAAGCCCTCAGCCAGGGCAGCGGTCGCGTTGTCATCGCCTCGTCGAAGGAAGACCAGTTCTCCTACGTTCGTCCGCAGCGCGACCTGAGCCTGTTCACCCACCACCTGCTCCAGGCCCTCAGCGGCAAGGCCGCCGTGCGCGGGGACGGGCTGATCCACGTGCTAGACGTGTTCCACTACGTCAACGAAGCGGTGTCGCGCGACGAACCCAGGCAGGTGCCCATCCTCAAGGTCAAGGACCTGGACCTGAACTTTCCCATTGCCCTTGCGTTGGGTGGAAAGGCGGCCGGTCCTGTTACCAGCGTGACACCTGTGGTCAACATTCGGGAACAGATCGTCCATGATCCCATCACCGGAGCCAAGATGTTGAGCGAATACCTAGCGGCACGGTCTGAGTGGGCCGCCAAGCGCAATGAGGTAGACCTCAAACGCGCCGATTTGGAACGCATCCAGCGCGACCTGGACCTCTTCGGCCCCAATCCCGGCGACCAGGCGGCGAAGAACCGGGCCGTGTACTTTTTGTTGCGCGTGTGCCTGGAACTGGAGCAACCAGCGCAATGAGCCCCATCCAACTCTACCTCGACCACGCACGCATCCTCAAGGCTGCCCCCGACCACATCCTAGTCGAGGCCATCCCCGCCTACGTCCCAGCCTACGCACGGATGGTCGAGGCCCTCCACGCGGGACAACCGTTGACCATTGTCGTCCGTCACCCCACCTGCGCGGCCTGGCTGCAAACCGCCCAGGAGAAGTACGGCCCGGAACGTATCGCAGTCGTGACCATCTCCCACCGGAGCCAGCTGGCGGAACTGTGGGGCGTCGAGGTTCCCGACTGGGTCACCGGCGAGGCCATCGCCCGCTCCGATCTGCTGGAAATACCCTTGCGAGTCCAACCTGAGCAGCGTTTCGAGGACGTCGTCCTGGAGGCCTTCTACAGCCCCTTCCTGGCCTACGACCGTCTGCCTCTGGCCTACCTGGCCGACCTGCTCAGCAGTTACGACCCACAGCGCTGGGCCAGGGCCGACCAGCGACCATTGGTCAAGGAGGTGCTGGCCCGGCGGCTCCAGACCTGGGCCGAGGCAACGACCTCTGAGGGCGAGCGGCTGCTTATCGAGGGGCTGCAGCGCGACCCGGCTGGACTGGCCGACAAACTGACCCAGGTGAAGATCCTGGCTGGCTACCCATCCCAGGTCGGCGAGCGCATCCTCGGTCCGGAGTACGGCCACCTGGCCGCCCTGAACCTGGACCTCACCGGTCTGCCAGTCCGCGAGACCGACCCTTCGGCAGGCTCAGGGCAGGCCCTGGCTGACACAGCGGATCAGATCCGGGTTCACCTGAATACACTGGTACGAGCATTGCCAGCGTCAAAGGTATTGCCAACGATGCTCGCTCAGGTCAGCGGTCACCTGCTGGCCGAGTTTGAAGTGCTCCAAGCACTCCTCAAATCAGGCGACGTTGCCATGGACGCCGACCTGGTTCAGCGCGTGCGGCAAAAGTTCGCGCCCATCCACGATTACCTGGAGCAGGAACTGGCCGACCTAAACCTGCTGGTCACACCACCACGACCACCCCAGCCCGACCTCGACACCACCTGGACCGCCGACGAGTGGCTGGACTGGGCGGTGGATCACTACCTGCCCTACCGCTTCTGGCTGGAGGAGATCGGCCAGTACAACGAGGAGATCGCCGCCCAGGCCGACGCATATGCCGAATGGCTCTACGACCACTACCCATCGCTGCGACTGACCTACCCTCGGATGGTCTACCAGGGATTGCTGACCTTGCACGACCGGCTGACCGGTCCGGCCCCGGTGCTGGTCGTCGTGGTGGACAACCTGAACCACAAGTTCCACCCCGACCTGGTGTGTTATCTCCAGGCGCGGGGCTTCTTCGCCGAGGACTCTATTCCCCATCTGGCGATGCTGCCCTCCTGCACCGAGGTCAGCAAGAGGTGCCTGTTCATCGGCCAGCCGGAGCCCTTCCCCGGCACCGCTTACGAGAAGCCAACGCTCGCGGCCTGGGGATCGGCCCTGGGTGGGCGACGGGTTCGCTACCTGCCCCACGTGGGCGCGCTGCAGTCGGTCAAGCGGCGGGAGCACGATGTCTACTTCCTGAATTACCTGCCTATAGACGAGGCGCTGCACGACGACGAGCAGCAAACTGGCGTGCCCCACAGCGCCGCCGTCCGCCAGCGGCTGCAGGCGCTGGCCGGGGACATCAGGACGTTCGCCGAACGGATCGGCGCCGAGCGCGACATGGTGGTAATCGTCCTCTCGGACCACGGCTCGACCCGCATCTCAGCCGACGCGCCGAACCCCATTGATCGCAAGTTCTACGCCAGCAGGGTAGATGACAAACATCACCGCTACGTGACCGTCAGCGACACGGAACTGGCCGCTCTGCCAGACAACGTGCGCTTCGAGTGTTACGTCTTCGAACAGGAGCGATTCGGATTGCCGAAGAACTACCTGGCTGCCCGTAGCACCTACCGCTTCGGTGATCCAGGCAAGGGGGTCTATGTCCACGGTGGTCTGTCACCGGAGGAAACCATCGTGCCTCTGACCGTCTTTACCACAGTAACCATCACGCCCAAGCCCTTGACAATCCACCTGCTGGCCGATGAGTTCCGCTACGGCGTCAAATCGCTCATCCGGCTGGAATTGGTCAACCCCAACCAGTACGCCTGCCAGCAAGTGCGCGTCGAGGTGCTCAACCCCAACGTCGAGGCTGCGCCAGTCATCGTGGGTGACCTGGATGCACTGAGCCAGACCGGGGCGCAGATTGAGGCACGCATCCGCCGCACCACTGAGGAGATAGCAGCCCTGCAGGTACGGGTCGGCTACGAGTTCCTGGGACGGTCGCATGGTCAAGCGCAGGAACTGCCCATCACGATGAAACGCATAATGACCACAACCTTTGACCTGGATGACCTGTAGCCTACACTTGCGCACTTGCGCACTTGCGCCTTGTACGGAGAGAGCAATGGAGACCTTCGAGCAAAAAGCCCTGGACTACTACGGCGAGGTGATCATCAACAAGCACATGATCCACGAGGCCGGATTCGGCGCGCGAGCCATCCCGACCTACGTCGGCGAGTGGATACTCTCGGCCTACGCCGAGGATGGCGAACTGACTAAGACCAGCCGGGAGAGAATCTCTGCCTTCCTGGGCAAGTACCTGCCTACCAAAGGGCAGAAGGATGAGATCAAGAACCGCCTTCTCAAGATGGAGACGGTGCGTCTACTGGACGATTACAGCGTATCCATCAACCTGAAGACCGGCGAACGGCTGCTACGTATTCCGCTGCTAGACATCAACGATGCCCAGGTCAGCGGTCACATCGTAGACGGGAACGAACTGCTGGTCACCAGCGGGGTGTGGGGCATTGGCGACCTGTTCTACGTGCCGCCAGAGAGCACACGCGAGCGCGGCCGGGTCTGGGTGCGCGAGTTCCGCCCCTTCCAGGTCAGCAGCGTGGACCTGGAGTACTTCAAATCCTGCCGCCGCCACTTCACCTTTGATGAATGGCTGGACCTGATGGTCTCCAGCATCGGCTTCAATCCCCGCGCGCTGACCGAGACACAGAAGATGATCCTCATCACCCGCATCGTTCCACTGGCCGAGCCCCGGGTGAACCTGGTCGAGTTGGCTCCCAAGGGCACCGGCAAGTCCTTCGTCTACGATAATCTCTCCCGCTACGCCCGCGTCATCGGCGGGGGCAAGATCACGCCGGCGGTGCTGTTTCACAACCTGGCCACGCACACCCCCGGCCTGCTCACCCGCTACGACGGCATCGTGCTGGACGAGGTACAGAGCATCCGGGGCGACAGCGCCGGGGAGTTGATCGCCGGGTTGAAAGTCTACCTGGAATCGGGACGCTACAGCCGGGGCAAAACGATGGGCACAGCCGAGGCCAGTTTTGTGATGCTGGGCAACCTCACGCTGGACGAGACCCGGCGTCCCGTCTACACCGACGTAGGGTTATTCCGGGAGATTCCCAACTTCCTGCAGGAGACAGCCTTCCTCGACCGTATCCACGGACTGATCGCCGGTTGGGAGATGGAACGGGTGACCAAGGACATGCCCTCCCGCAGTCTGGGTTTCAAGGGGGATTTCTTCTCCGAAATCCTGCACGTGCTGCTACGCGAGGCACAGTACGCCGAGTACGTTTCCCAGAACATGCGTCTCGTGGACTGCGACGACCTCCGCGACCAGAAGGCAATCGCCCGCCTGACTACCGGGTTCCTCAAGTTGCTCTTCCCCGACCTGAACCCCAGCGAGGACGAGTTCCGTGACCACTGTGTTCGTCCCGCCGTTGCCCTGCGCCAGCGCGTGCGAGATGAGTTGCACAAGATGGATCCAGAATACGCGAAGGTGTCCATAGGATTGGAATAGGATCTGACCTTGAGGTGCGTGGAATCTTTCCTCAGAAACTCATAGCCCAAAACTATTGACAACACCTGTCAACAGAAGTGGGAACCCGTATAATGGTCATGCTTTTTGATTCTGTTTCCACCCGCGCGTGTACGGTTGAGTCCAACTCCCCTCTGCACGTGCAACTCCGCAGCACGGTTGAGCATGTCTCCCCTCTACTGCGGGGGCGATGGATGGTCGAGCTCGGCTCCCCTCTGCATCGTGAACGAGAATAGTTGGCTGGCCGAGGTCGCGAAAAAGAGAAGCGGCGTCGGCTGGTGGTGGTTTAGGGAAAATCCCTCGTTGGGGCGACCATGCCAGGTTGCGAGAATCCTTGCGCCTGCGCTACGGACGTCGCCCGGGCGGGGGTTTTCTGTGTCTATTGGGATAGGGTCGAGATAAGATCGCATACTATGGACAAGATCAAGGCTTGCCCGACACCAGAGTAGGGGTCAATGATCCTTCGCCTATTGCTTCTGGCAAGTAGGCGCGAGTAGCCCGGCTGCGAGAGCGGCTGGGGATTGGATGCTGCCGGGAGTCCAAGAAACCCCGGCCCAGTGGAAGACGTGAAGGAGGTCTCCAATGCTTGTGCAAACGCGCACAAAAGAAAAGCCCACCTCGGTGTTGGCGCACCGGGCGGGCAGGTGGAACTTTGGCTCGGTTCCACTCATAGTATACACCGGCTTCGCGCTGGTGTCAAATTCTTCTTGCCCCGTGTCTGTTGCCTCTCATACCCCCTCATCTGCTGTCCTGGCCTTGCTTTCCTACTCTATGTTCCTGGGCTCACACACCGGCTAATGCCGCTGGTGATGTGAGTCCAGAAACAGAGGGTAGGAGCGGGGCTACCCCCTGGGGCACATTCTCTCTTTCCCCGCTCTTCCACAACCTTCCTCCCTTCCCCCTTCCCCTCTTCCTTCTGTAAGTCCCGGTGTATGGTTACCAGCCTTCCCGGGGTGCAGTGCGCCCCGGGGGCAAAAAAGAAGACCATACCATCATAGACCTGTGGAGGGATGAGGCCGGCCATACCCGGTGTATGGCTGTGCCTGCTGCTGTCTCACGAAAGGGGGTGAGGAGATGAGCAAGGAAGCAGGCTGGATCGCCACAATGCTGGCCGTGCTGCTGATCGCCGTGGCGCTTGTGACGCCACGGGCGGAGGGGCAACTGCCTACGCTGCAAGAACTAGAGAGGCCTCCGGCGACGATCTGCTGGGTGCCGCTGGTCGGGCCGATCATCGGGCGAATGCAGCGGCTGGTGACCACGGCCACCTGGCAACTGGAGGCGATTCCAATCGAGTGAAGGGGAGTAGGGAGTAAGAAGTAGGGATTAAGGGGAAAGGCTGGATGTCCTGTCCACGACCCTATCCTTGACACATTGTACCAAAGGCCCCGATCTTTGTCCACCTCAATCTCAATGCTTGATCTTGATGAGCAACGAGAAGGAGAATGAGGTAGGCAGAGGTCGGGGCCTTTGCCGTTTTGGCAGGCACTGACCTGCCATTAGACAAGCCTGCCGGGCGGCTCTGTTCCTGCCTGGCAGAGATCGAGAAAAGGGAGAAAAATGTCTACCATATCCATAGAAGCGTTCATGGCCGCCGTCGAGGCGGCCGAGCAGCGCCTGGTCAGTGGCGAGGCCAAGGCCCGCCAGGCGAAGGCGTTGCTCTTGCAGGCCGAGAAGGCCCGCGACGAAGCCGCTGCCCGCCAGACCGAAGCGGAGCAGCAACTCGCCGTCATCGAGGCGGCGTTGAGGAAAGCCCGCACGCTCAGGGCCCTTACGGGAGATGAGGTGATCTTCCAGGGAGAAGCTCTCCTGGAGCAAACTCGAACCGAGGCTCAGGCTGAGATGACCCGCCTTCAGGCTGAAGCCGAGGCTGCCCAGGCCGAGGTCGAGCAACTTCTGGCCACCCCAGAGGTCCAGGCATACCTGGATTACCGGGAGGCCCAGGAACGGACCCAGCAGCAAGCCAGGGAACAGGCCCGCAGAAGTCTGGAGGCCCAGTTAGCCGCCCTGCGCCCGGGCGCTGCGCTGGGACAAGGGGCCAAGCCCCTGGCGGACCTGGCAGCCCAGGCCGAGAAAGCCGGGTTCCCTGACCTGGCCGCCCAGGCCCGGGATGCAGCCGAGGCCGCCTGCCAGGTGGCCCAGGCTCAGGCCCAGGCCGAGGTCGCGCTGCGCAAGCGGCGGCTGGTCCGCTGGGCCGAACGGAGGGCCAGGCAAGCACAGCCCGGCGACTTCGTCTTCGTCACGCGCAAGGTCGTGGGCAAGGACGAGGAAGCCGGAGACGAGATGGGTGTGGCACTCCACCTGCGGCCTCTTCCGGCCCAGAGTGGGCGGCTGCGCTTCCAGGTCATCACTGCCCTGGGGATGGAAAACCCTCCCGGCGAATACGGCGACGTCCCGGCGCGTGGTCGTGTCTGGCGCTGGCGGAATCCTCCCGCCGGCGAGCCCGAGGGTCTGACCGAGGTCCAGGCCGGGATGGTGGCTCAGATCGTCCGAGGCAAGCTCCGCTCCGGCTGGGCCATCAACCGTGCCAACGGTCGCCTGGCGCATCGAGCGGCCGAGGAGCGCGAAGCAGCCCGCAAGTCCCAAATCACTATTGCAGAGGATGCAAAGGCTGTGGAGGGTGCAGAGGGCGCGAGCGAGGTGCGGCCCGCTGTGCCAGTGTCCCAATCCCCTCAATCTGAAGATCACCAACCGGCAGAGCCCGAACCCCAGCCTTCGAAAGTCAAGGCCACGGGCGACCTGGAGGGCCTATCCTCCCAGGTGACGGCCCGGCTGCGACGGGTGGGCCTGAACACGCGAGAGGCTGTGGAGGAGCTCCTCGCTACCGGGGAGACGGTCTTCCTGGCCCTGCCAGGGATCGGATCCGCGACGCTGGCAGCGGTGCAGGCCTGGTTGAGTGCCTCCACGCAGACCGATGTCACGGAGACTGAATCTGAGTCTGAGTCTGAACCCCAGGCCGATGGTCAGGCCACAGACGTGGTTCTTCAGAGTGATGCCGAAGCCGAGATTCAGCCGCAGGCTGAGTCCGTATCCCCAGCCGAGGAGCAGGCGGAAGGCGAGGACAAAAGCGATGCTGAAGCCCAACCCGAGTCTCAACCTCAACCCCAACCCCCCGCTGAGTCCGAACCCCCAGGGTGGGAGGGGGCAGAAGTCGAAGGTCAGGACGAGACTGAAGCTCAATCCCAAGTCCAGCCTCAACCCCAACCACAACCACAACTACACGCCCAGGTCCCCGATCCCACGATCATCGTCGAGGGGGACGGAGTCTCCAGGCAGCGTCTCGCTGGATGGCGGGGTGTGGCGTTGGTCGGGCTCACCCCGGTGGCCCGGCGGCTGGGTCTCGAGGAGATCCAGATGCTGGTCCACGAGGAAGAGGGGCAGGGGCAGGCCACCCTCGTGGTCTACTGGCCCGGAGGCGAGACCACCATTTCCCATCCCGCCGACGGCCGGGTGGGACAGATGAGGGCGTTGCGTGAGGTCATCAGCCACCTGCAGGCCGCTGTCCCGGCAGTGTAGAGGAGGTCTTGTCCTCAGCCTCCCGGCCCTCACCTTTCCGGGCAAGAGCGGGCACGGATGCGCCGGCAGCGAAAGAAGCACTGCTGCCGGCGCTGACCTCTGACGCTGACCTTTCTTGCCAAATGTGGTATAATAACTTCGAGACTCTCAAGTCATGGAGTGGGTACAATGGGTGATGTTCAACTTTCAGCCAGTACAGTAGCGCAACGCCTGCGGACGCTGGCTCAACTCTACCAACAGGGCCAGACCAGTGAGTTGATGGAGCGCACGCTGGACAAACTCCTGACCCATGAAGCCAGCGTATGTCGTGAACAACTGGGCCAATTGCAAAGTGACTTAGCCGAGTTCGAAGAGCGATACGGCCTTTCTTCCGACGAATTCTATCGCCGCTTCCAAGATGGGCAGACAGATGACCGAATGGACTACATCGAGTGGGCCTCGTTGGTGCAGATGCAGGACAACATCCAGAAGCGGCTACGCGTACTGATCGGTGAGGTTCAGCCGGTGTCGTGAGTGCGCCGAATGCCATGACCGTCATCGAATACCTCGACGCCGTCAAGGAACGCTTGACCAGCGATCCGGTGGTATCCAGTTTCTCCGTCATTCGAGAGCGCGTCACGTTGGTTGATGGTCACCTGCGCGTCCGGCTGACTCTGTCCGACGGTAGCACGTTTGAGTTCTCCGAGTACGTGCAACGTTCTCCCGACGGCCAGATCGACGTAGTCACTTACAGCTACCATTGGGCCGATGCCGACGGCAATCTGATCCGACGCTGGGACAACACACCTCACTTTCCCGACCTGCCGGGCTTTCCGCATCACATCCACGATGGGCATACCGGTTCAGTTGTCTCTGGCAATCCGGTCAGCATATTTACTGTGCTGGACGAGATTGCTCGACTCCTGGCGTAGGGTCAACTTCTCTTCCTGCTCATAGATCCCTCTTAGAAAACAGAATAGATGTTGCAGACATACGGCCCGTGCCGGGGTTTTCGCCACCCACACGGGCCTGATCAGTCATTGGTGAAGACCTCGCGCTGGAGCGCTCACTGTGCTGGTCTGCTAGGAACAGGGGCAGGCCCCCTCGTCCTCAAGGTCTACTGGCCTGGGGGCAAAACCACCATCTCCCGTCCCCCTGCCTGTGCCCCGGCAGACAGGGCCGACGGCCGGGCGGGGCAGATGAGGGCGTTGCGTGAGGTCATCGGGCAGATACGGGCCCAGGTCACGACCTGATTCTGAAGCGGTTGTTCTCTTTTGGCGAGGGGAGGTGCTAGGCTTACTTCCCCTCGCCTGCACCCAGATCGACTTCATTCCCCACGGACTGCTTGCAGTCTGCGCTTACCCGGTCGCATAGCTACCACGGCCAGGTGACGTGGGTGCCGGGTGTACAAGGACCTGCCCTGAGCCTGCCGAATGGAATCCTCGATTTCGTCGGGGTGTTACGGGGCGTGCGCTTCGTAGCCTTCGACGTCAAGGGCACGCAGAACGCCTATAGTCGGTGAGTGAAGGTTAGCCGTCGCTCCTACCCAACTTCTGGAGTGGTGCTGGGGCGGGCGACCGCCCCATCGACCATAACTTAGCCGCCGTTGTACCAGTGATGCTTCTGAAAGTATCCCTTCTCAACTCCAAACCGTTCGGGTTTGCATTCACGGAGCTATCATATCCACCCAGCCCCACTGTCCCGCCACGCTACACCAGAAATTGACAAATGTAGCCTGCACCTGGCTTGGGCTGCCGAGTTGCCGCAAAGGCAATCGCAGTTCCATCACATTCCCCCAGGCCGTGAGTGCCCCCGAAACAGGATACTCTTCCCAATTACCATCGCCGTCACTGTCCATCCAGGCAGAAAACGAACCATCAGATCCGATGTTGGTGTGCAGTTCCCGGACACCACCGTCACTGTCTATGAGATCCAAATTTAACTCGATTGTGGCCTCAGACAGTAGTGGCGGATCGTAAGCCTCAACCATTAGATAGGCATAGTTTGGACCTGTTTCTGCAAAGACTGCTTTCATATCAGTGTGAGGACCGCCAGTCGTGTCTCCCTGGGGGTCGGTTGCCACTGGTGTATAGGATTGCCAATCCTGCCCTTCTCCGTCAATGCTGATTGGCAATGTAGGTGGAACATAGTTATTAACAACCACAGATAAGTATACCAGATGTGGGATTGAGGAAGGATCAAGTGGGTCGGAGTGTGCAGCTATTTCAACAGCGTCGCTGTAACCGTCATCGTCAGTGTCTTCATCTTCTGGATGCGTATCCCAGCCAATCTCCAAGGCGTTGGACAATCCATCTTCATCACTATCCTCAAAGGCCCAGTCCATAGGAAGCGTAGTCGTGCCGTAGATATAGTCATCAAAGAACTGGGTGAAGTCGGTACCAGTAAGGGTGGTAAGTTCTGTCTTCAGGCATTCTTCTGAACAAGGAGCAGCATAGTGACCATAATTCTGAACCAGCACTTGGAGAAAGTCGTCGAAGTTGTATACACCGTCAGTGCGCAGATAAATCTCCTTCGCAATCAGAAAGGCTACCATTGCTCCCTTGCGATAGACTAGAAATGTGTCCAGGTCCCCGGAAGTAAGTGCTCGGTCGTTGCCAAGACCAACGTAGTCATTGAGGTATGTATCATAGTACCCTCGTAGCTCGTCTTCCATATTGCCATAGGGGCGGTCAATTCGTAGCTCTGTAATCGTTTTCATTTCATATAGCACGTTTGGCCCTTCACCAAACCAGCTATGATAGCCACTCATCCCCCATGCCCAACCATTCCAGCGATGAAAGACCTGGTGTGCAAACATGTCCCACTTGCCCCAATATGAGCCGTCTGCCTCGAACCGTATGGAGTACCCTTGACTTGTTGACCATTCCCCGGCATAGATATCTTGATCGTCCGGAGCCATTGGACAGAAGATGGCCAGATAGTAATCACCAACTGGACCACCAAAGACTGATGTTTGATAGTCGAGTGTATCCCAACTCCACTGCGCCAATTCTCCTTTCACATCAGTGGTCCAATCGTGGTAGGCAGCAACAGCGGCTTCTGTAGTTCCAATCGTCTGAGTGTAAACATCAAATTGCCCTAGGGCAAAGTCAGAGACACTGAGGCTGTCAATGGCATTGGCCTCTGGGATAGCGGGATTGTAGACATCACCTTGTCGAGGCCACGGTGCATATGCGATCCAGCCGGTAGGGAGGCTGAATGAGACAGCAACAGAATTGGTGGCTGAACCCCTAGGAACCAAGAAGACATACTCTCCCGCAAGTACGGCGAAGTCAGACGCAATATAGCCACGATGCCCGTGTCCGGAGTCTATGAGGCCTGGCTGTACTGTATACTCGACAACAATCTGTGATAGTCCCGCACACTGAATAAGCCAAACGTCAGCCTGTTGGCCAAAATAGGCTGTTCCTGAGTCTGGCAAGTGTTCTACAGCCAGCGGATTGTCAAAAGAGTCGTAGGCAGATAGCGACAGAACATTAACATAAAGACCGTGATAACCATGTTCTTCAACTTCGAAGGTGTTTGTTGAGAGATTGCTAACGGTCATTGCTAGAGTCGTCTGACCGCTGCCGGGGTTGTCGATGATCAGGACATAATCCAAGTCGACACCATTGGCCTCTTGGACCAAGACACTTGCGTCCACATTAGACATCCCGACCAGCCAGATTATCAGTCCTGTCACTCCCAAAGTTAGAATCACCCGAATAGCGCTGAACTGTTCAAGATGGCGATCTGCTGTCACCTCATCTGTTCCTTTCACAAGATATTTTCTCATAGGAATGTTCACGAAGGCGGCTAACTCTTAATCTGCGCAATATTGCGCCTATCACGCCGATTCCGCGCGCTGCGCGCAACTGATCTAGGGAGCACAAAGTCCACCACACTTCAACGGTGAACAGGGTCTGTGGTAATTCGTGCCTTCCGCCCAAGCGTTCGTACTATCTCGGTCCTCGCCTTAAGTCCAGCCGTGAGGTGTGCCTGTTACGTATTCAGTATACTCCGATCTTGCACGTAAGTCAATGTTTTTCGTCGGCACAGTTGACCAGAACGGTCGCCGCGCCTCATAGAACAGGAGGTGGAAATGCCTTGTGATGCTATCGCTGTAGCAAGCGGCCAGATTCCGCTGGACCTGGCCCGCGAACTGGAAGGCCTCGGAAGGGAGGCCGTCGCTCAGGCCCTGCTGGCCCTCTTGCGCCGGCAGTTTGCTCACCTGGGTGAGCCGGAACCGGTGGATCTCTGGGGTGCTCACTCTGGAGCCCGGGCTTCCGGTATCGGAATCCGCGTGGGCAATGTCCTGGTCCGCGTCTCCCCGAAGTGGCGGATCACCGTGAACACCCGTAGCGCCGCGTTTCCAGGCGACGACAGGGTGGTTCGGCAAGTCCGGGACGCGGTGGCTGGGTTACTCACCGGCCTGGCCGGGCTGGCTGTCCAGAAGCGGGTGGCACAGGCTGTTCGGCAGGCCGGGCACCGCGTCACCGGCGAGACCCGCGCCCCCAACGGTGCGCTGGTGTTCCAGGTCGAACTGTAGGAGGTGACCGATGAAAGCCAGAGTTGTCATCACCGCCGGTGGACAGGTCTCTGTCTTCGTGGACGAGGGGACGTTGGAGACCGGCCGCCAGGCGATTGAGCGGTTCTTCGCCAACCTGGCCGCCCAGGACGTGGCGGTGCAGTGGGACGGCAAAGTCGAGCAGCACCGCCACGTGCACGAGCACGAAGCGGTGAAGACCCATGCTCATGCCCATTGAGATGGGAATGAGGCAGAGAGGAGGTCTAGCGTGGAAGAGCGTTTTCCCACCCCCGCGTGGGCGCAGGAGGTAACCCGGAAGTACGGGGACGGCGTGGCGCACGCCTTCATCGTGCATTTCAACATTCACGACTACGCCGTCCCCGGCGTGAACGTGGTCACCTACCTGGCCCAGATGCTCGCCGGCCGCCAGGTGGTGGCCGTGTACTCCCGCGACCGGGGCATCACCTTCCCCCTGAAGTCCATGCGGGAGAAGTTCATGGAACTGCTGGGCTTGGGGAGTGGCGGGCAACAGCCTGCCCTGAGCAAAGCCGAAGGGCCGGCCGATCCCGCGCTGGCCGCCCTCCAGTCCCTCGGAATGGCGCCCGGCGGGGACGGCGCAGACCTACCCCGCGCCCCTGCCGACGCCTTGCCCCTCCTGGGCCGCTTGCTGCGGATGGGCAGCCCGGAGGAGAAACTGGCGGCGGTGATCGTCGAGGCCGCAGAAACGATCGTCCCGGATGCCGACGTGGCCGCGATGAGCCCGGCCGACCGGGATGTGCTGGTAACCGTCTCCCGCTGGGGGCGTGACCCGGAGATCGTAGCCGGCGGCAACCCCATCTTTCTCATCACCCCCAACCTGTCGGCGGTCCACGCTGCCGTCCGGGCCGCCTCCTCCAAGTGGGAGGCCGTGAAAGTCCCTCTTCCCGACCCGGAGGAGCGGCTACCGTTCGTCGAGTGGTATCTCGAGGAGCGTCCCGATACCTTCGAGTGGCCCAATGGCCTGACCCCGCAGACCCTGGCAAACGGTACCGCCGGTCTTTCCCTGGTGCACCTGGAGGATATCCTGTTGCGGGCGGAGGCGGAGGGGGAATTGCGGGAGGAGATGGTGCGGGACCGGAAGGAAGCGATCATCCGCTCCGAGTACGGGGACGTCTTGGAGGTAATGGAGCCCCACTTTGGCTTCGACGACGTCGGCGGGCTGCAACACGTCAAGGACTTCTTCACCAGGTCAGTGATCCGCCCGATGCAGGAGGGGCGAACTCGGCGGACACCGATGGGCGTGTTGATGACCGGCCCGTCCGGCACAGGCAAATCGATAATGGCGGAAGCCATTGCCCGCGAGGCCGGCATCAACGCCGTCCGGTTGCGCATCGGTGGCCAGATCGCCTCGAAGTGGCAGGGCGAGGGGGAGCGCAACCTGGAGAAGGCACTGGCGGCCATCGATGGCTTACAGCCCGTCCTGGTTTTCATAGACGAGATTGATCAGGCCATCAGCCGGGGGGGAAACAGCGGCGGCTCCCAGCAGGACCGGCGCATCTTCCAGCGCCTCCTGGAATGGATGTCCGACACCGATCACCGTGGTAGAGCTGTGGTGTTAGCGGCTACTAACCGCCCCGATCTCATGGATGCCGCTCTGCGCCGACCGGGCCGGTTCGACAAGAAGATTCCCTTCCTGGTCCCCGACGAGGAAGAGCGTCAGGCCATCTTCGCTGTGATGTGCACGCGATATGGCTTGCAGGCGGAACGCATACCGGAACCGTGCGTCACGGCTACCGACGGTTGGACGGGGGCGGAGATCGAGGCGGGTGTCGTCAAGGCGGCCGAACTGGTCGAGGACGAGGAACTTGAACCGTCCGAGGCCCTGGTACAGGCCGTGCAACGCATCCGGCCCTCGACGGCCGACATCGAGTTCATGACCCTCCTGGCCATCGCCGAATGCAACGACCTGGACCTCTTGCCGCCAAAGTACCGGGCATTGCTGGACGACCGGCAGACACTCCAGGAGAAGCTGGAGGCGGCGCGGCCGGCGGGGACCCGGAGGGGGCGGAGGGAATTGTAGGACAAAAAGGACGGCCCGAGCAGATGATTCAGGAGTCGCGCCGGGCCGTCTAGCAAGAGACCGAGGAGGCTACAAATGCGGCAGTACATCAGGCACCAAATGACCGAACAACAGTTGGCGTGCTTCCTGGCCGCCAACGGGTTGCGCCCGGACGGCAACCAACTCCTTGCCCCGCAAGGGGAGAGCGTGGGGATGATCGACCGGGCCGGAGAGGGATTGCCAGTGATCCTGATCGTCGAGGAGAAGTGCCGGTGCGACGGCGGGAATCTAACGGCTTGGTGGCCGGTATTCCGCCTGGCCTGGACCCTCATCACCTCCGACGGTGAGGTGGAAGTCGGAGGTGTCCTGGGACCGGACGAGGTGGTCTGCGACCTGTGCAACGCGGAGGTCGCCATCCGGCCCGTGCCGGTGCTGAACGGGTATGCCCATTGCGCGGCTTGTTTTGCCGGCCTGGGCGTCGCTTTCCCCGGCCGGGTGCGGCCCTACTGCGTGCTCTCATCTGAGGAGGACAACCCATGAGCGGGCTCGTAACCAACCTTATCGCCCTGGCCGAGGGCCTCCAGGCACGCTTGGTCACCCAGGCGGAAGCGGCGGAGCGGCTGCAGGTTCTGGCCGGCCGTGTCCCCACCTTCGTCGTGTGGGCAAAGGAGCTGAATGGCCAGGAGTCGGTTCTCTGCTACCTCTCAACTGCCGGGAGGCGACAGGACGCCCTGGTCGAGGCGAAGCGGGCGCTGGGGCCGGGGGCCGCAGAGAGCATCCGCGTCGAAGTAGCCCCGGCCCGGCCGGGGGTGATCTGGAAACGGGACAAGGCGGGAAAGGAGTAGATCTATGGGTACACTGGCCACGCTCCCCGACCGGATCGACTTCGCCGTCGTCACCTCCGGCGTCGTCGTCACCCGCTTCTGGCTGATCGGCGGGCGGAACGTCGCCCCCCACGGTCCCGAGGTCAAGCCCGCCGGCTTCGACCTGGAAAGCGTGCTCGCCCGGTGCGAGCAGAATGGCTACACCGTCCGCAGGTGGCAAGGCGGGGCACGGGCCTGGAGAGGTGTACCCTGGCCCATACGCACCCGGTCGCAGATTTGGCGCAGGCGCGCCCAGGCCGAGCGATTGGCGATGCGCGGCGGCGCAGGTGGATGCACGTTGAGCCGTGACTTCGCCCTCGATGGGTGAAGCGGAGGAGGAAGAAATGACGAAGCGAAGCGACGAACTGCGCCTGGCGCTGGCAAAGGCGCTGGGCGAGGACCCCAACAGTATCACGGCCACCAATCCCCGCTGGCTGCAGTTGATGCGCGAGGGGGTACTGGTCAGGCTGCACATTGGAAGATGGCGGGCCCGCACCTCCTTACGGTGGCGGGATCTGGGTATCAAGCCCGGCCGGGGCGAGGAGGAGCAGGTACTGCACGAACTCCTGGAGTTGGGCCACAAGTTCCTGCTCCCCCGCGATGACGTGCGGGAGTTGGACAGCATCGACTCCTCGGCGCGGAAGTGGCTGGAGAAGAACGCCTTCCGCACCTACTGGGGTTTCTTCGTCCCGGTGACCACCTACGCGGACTGGAAGGCAAAGAACGAAGAGTTTCGCCAGCGATACCTGGAGGTCAGGGACCGGATGGCGGCCAACTACGACGAGACTGTAGCGCGGGTGTTGGCGAAGTACCACGTGGCCGCCCGGGCCGCCTACCGCCGGCTCCGAGCCCTGCACCCCGAAACGATGCAGGAGGTGGGGGAAACCGGGTTCGCCGCCAGGTTCGTAGACGAGGTCTCCCGCCACATCCCCTCCCGGCAGGACTTCTACGACAGCTTCTACTTCGACACCGAACTCGAATACGTTCCGCTTCCATCTCTCCTGGCCGAGGAGCAGGCAGAGGCAAGACGCATCCGCGCCGAAGCCCGGGCGGAGCAGGAGCAGCGGGAGATGCAGCTCCGCCTGGAGCGGGGGCGCGCCTGGGCACAAGAGGAGAAGATACGGGCCGAGGTATCCGCCACCCGGAGCGCGGCCGCGTGGAAGGAGCAGTTGATGCGGGAGATGCACCGGGAGGTGGTCGAGCAGGCGCGCCGCAGGAAGGAACAGGTGGTGGACTCCTTCCTGCGGGACGTGGTGGCCCAGCTCCGCACCCTGGTCTACGAGGTGGTCACCGACGTCCTGGCCTCCCTGCGCAAGAACGGCCGGTTGCATCCCCGGTCGGTGGTGCAATTGCGCAACCTGGTCGAGCGGGTGGAACGGCTGAACTTCGCCGGCGACACAGACCTGGACGCGATGATCGCCGGTGTGCGGGTCGAGTTGGACGTAGCGGCGAAGGAGCGCAGTGTGCGGGAGATTGAGACGGCGCTGCAGGACATCGCCATCGTCACGCGGTCCACGTTGATCGGCCTGGGCGAGCGGCCCCGCTCGGCCCGCACGCTGGGGGTGCCCGACGAGCCCGCGCTGGCGCTGGTGCGCACGGCCCGTGGCCGGCTGGGGCTGGACGGACACGATGCCCGTCTCCAGGCATTGCCGTTGCTGGCGCTACCGGTCCGGCGGCGGGCCAGGGTCGTCCCACAACCGGCGGCGATGCCGGCGTGAAACGTGCTACGTGCTACGTGTCAATTGATACGCAACACGCAACACGAAACACGCAATACGATGCTATACCGCAAGTGGCGTCCCCAGACCTTCGACGAGGTGGTGGGCCAGGAACACGTGGTGCAGACGCTGCGTAACGCGCTGTGGGGTGGCCGCGTGGTCCACGCCTACCTCTTCGCCGGTCCGAGGGGAACGGGGAAGACAACGTGTGCCCGTCTGCTGGCTAAGGCGGTCAACTGCCTGGCCCCAGAGTCAGAGAACGAAGATCGGCGCCCCTGCAACGAGTGCGCCGTCTGCAAAGCGGTCAACGAGGGGCGGCTGATGGACCTGATCGAGATCGACGCTGCCTCCAACACCGGCGTGGACGACGTGCGGGAACTGCAGGAGCGGGTCGGCTTCCAACCGGCCCAGGCCCGTTACAAGGTCTACGTCATAGACGAGGTGCATATGCTCTCCAACGCCGCCTTCAACGCGCTGCTCAAGACGCTGGAGGAGCCCCCGCCCCACGTCATCTTTGTCCTGGCGACCACCAAGCCGCAGAGACTGCCGACGACCATCGTCTCCCGTTGCCAGCGGTTTGTCTTCCGTCCCATTTCCGACGAGGCCATCGCCGCTCACGTCGCCCACGTGGCTGAGGCGGAAGGGATGGAGGTCGAGCCAGAAGCACTGGCACTGATCGCGCGCCACGCGACCGGGGCGCTGCGCGACGCACTGTCGCTGTTGGAACAGGTGGCAACGGGTGGGCCGGTCACCGCTGCGCGGGTACGCGAGGTGCTGGGGCTGGTGCCGGAGGAAGGGCTGCTGGACGTGCTGGCGGCGGTCGCGGCGGGGGACGTCGGCCAGGGGCTGGGCGCGCTCGCCAGGTTGCTGGATGAGGGCATAGACGCCCGCGTCGTGCGACGACAGTTGATCGGCCAACTCCGGGATGTGCTGATCGTGGCGTCCGGGGTCAAGGAGCCTGCCCTGAGCCTGTCGAAGGGGATGAGCGCATCGCTGCGCCTGGGGATGCTGGCCGAGGCGGGCATCGAGAAGATACTCGGCTGGCTATCGGCGTTGGTGGAGGTGTCGTCTCGCGGCACCGATGATCGCACCGGCCTGGAACTGGCGCTGGTGCGGGCCGTGTCTGCCGACAGGCAGGCGGTGATCGGGCCGCATGTCTCCATTGTGCAAGATCTGATCGCCGCGCCGTTCGGCGTTGCTCACGGCAAGCCGGTCGTAGATGTAGCCCCGCGCGCCTCACGTCAGGCTTCCGCCTCTTCCGGGCTTCGCCGCGAGACTTCGGTCACAGAGAATCGAGACCAACGCCAGGATGAAATCGGCGACGATACAGCCGTCACGGAAGAGGAGCCGTCCCCGACGCTGCCACGGCGGCTGGATGTGCTGCAAGATCACTGGGCCGACGTGCTGACCCAGGTGCGACGGATGGGCCACGGCCAGGTCCAGGCATTGCTGCGCTCGTGCAAGCCGGTGGCAGTGGACGAACGGCAGGTGATCCTGGCAACTCGATACGGTTTCCACCGGGACCGCCTGGAAAGCAGCGACGTGCGCCAGGCCGTCGAACAGGCGCTGGCAAAGATGATCGGAGAGCCGGTCGCGCTGCAGGTGGTACTGGCGGAGAAGGAACCCGTCTTGAGTTCGAAGGGGCAGGAGAGACAATCCGCCACCGGCTCGCTTGCCGGTCTGCCCCCGCAACTGGCCGATGACCCGCTCGTGCGGGTGGCCGTGCAAGAGCTGGGGGCAGTGGCAAGGGTCTTGTGAAAGTTGCCGCTGTGATTTCTCTTGCCAGTGTGATTGGGATGTGATACAATTATCGTTAGTCTAAGAGGGAGCACAGCGTCAAGTTGTAGGCGCCATACGAGAATGGCCGGCGTTGAAAAAGCCCGGTACTCTGGATGGTTGTCGGAGGTGAAAAGCACGATGAGTTCAACAGTGGTCGTCACGGCTGATATGGTCTTGGAGAAACTACGGCAATTGCCGCCCCACGCGCGGCTGCGCGTGATGGCCCAGGCATTGCCTGAAGTGGAGCGCGAATTGCAGGGACCTACGCATCCCCTGCGCTCGCTCCGGGGCTTGTGGAAGGGCCTGGGCTTTGACATCAGCGCCGAGGAGATAGACGAAGCGCGTCGCGAAG
>Ga0209121_10001825_pt1 | contig 22190 bp, 13 predicted proteins | sample Cruoilmetagenom3_FD_187292 | JGI IMG/M metagenome (GOLD analysis project Ga0209121, IMG submission 187292) | Oil polluted marine microbial communities from Coal Oil Point, Santa Barbara, California, USA - Sample 3 (SPAdes) (version 2) | ecosystem: Environmental > Aquatic > Marine > Oil seeps ... | reverse complement strand
GGAAGCGGGAATCCATTCTTTTCAAATGCTCAGCTATTTATGGATTCCCGTTCCCCGATCGGAGTCGAGGACAGGTTTCACGGGAATGACAGACTTTTTACGAGACCACTAATTGTTGATATGGTTACAAACTATGAAACGATATGCTCATGAAGAATTAGGAAAAGAAGTACGATCCATTTCCGGAGGCTACACTCTTATCGAAGAAAAACGGCTGCGCTACAGGGAAAGGGAAGTGCTCTATTTGGTCGGTGTGGCCGAAGTGGATAATTCCTGCTGTGGCGCAGGCGGTTGTCGCTTTATCAATGTTCCCGGCTACATCATCTCCTGGAAGGGGAAAAAAGATGATTCCGGCCTGACCGTAAGCGAGGTTGAGCCGATAACAGAAGAAGAGGAACAAAAAGGAATAAAAAATCTTTTAGATAAGAAATACCCCCATTCGCAAATACATTTTTAATCCTGTCAATAGCCTGCTGTAAGCACATTCCTGTTAAGATGTAACCATTTGCTACCCCACCCCCCATGGGGAAAATTCGTTACCGGAAACAACTTGTTGATGTATTTTGTAATATACTGTAAATTTCCTATGGTGAGTGATCAAATCAGCAGGATTCTCCAATCAAGTTAAGGGGTTTATATGATGAGTGAGTCTATTAAAATCACGCAATTGGTTCTTCCGTTGGCCTTCCTTGCAGGCGGGTTTGTGGTCGGGCTGATCTTTGAAAAAATTATCCTTACGAAACTCAGAAAAATGGCTGAAAAAACGAAATGGAAAGGTGACGAAATATTGATCGCTGCGCTGCGCGGCAAGATGCTTTTCTGGTTCATCATTGCCGGTATTTATGGGGTAATTCTTAATGTACCGTTAAGTCCAAACACCTTCAATGCCCTTAAGAAGATTCTGCTGATAATTTTTGTAGCTTCAGTGACCTTGGCCCTGGCAAGAATTGCAGTCGGTTTTGTCAATTCCTATACAAAAAAGGTAAAGGGCGTTACGCCTTTAACCTCTATATTCACAAACATAACGAATATCGTGGTTTTTGTTGTGGGTATGCTGATTATACTCCAGTCACTCGGCATTTCCATTACACCAATGCTGACTGCCCTGGGCGTCGGTGGTATTGCCGTTGCTCTGGCTCTCCAGGATACACTCTCGAATCTGTTTTCCGGGGTCCACATCATAGCCTCAGGACAGGTAAAGCCGGGAGACTATGTAAAGCTTGATTCAGGTGAAAGAGGTTACGTTACAGATATAGCATGGCGAAACACAACCATAAAAGCACTCCCGAATAATATGATAATTGTGCCGAATTTCAAGATGGCTTCCGCCATTATTACGAACTATTGCCAGCCCGAAAAAGAAATGTCGGTGTATATTGAGGTTGGCGTCAGTTATAATAGTGATCTTGGAAAAGTGGAAAACGTTACCAGTGAGGTTGCTAAAGAGGTCCTGAGTGAAATGCAGGGAGGTATTTCTGAATTTGAACCCTTCATTCGTTATCATACTTTTGGAGATTTCAGTATTAACTTTACCGTAATACTGCGTACGAGAGAATTCATTAACCAGTATATTATCAAACATGAATTCATAAAAAAACTGCATGCACGCTATAAAAAAGAGGGTATCGATATTCCATTTCCCATCACAACGGTTTATATGGAGGAGAAAGCCGAAGGTCGCATCGAATAAAAGAAGATTAAATTACTGTCCAGTTTTTAGAACCTTACCCCCCCCACCCCCGTTTCTTTTCGTACATATCGGTAGATCTTTATCACAGATTCTACAATTATGTAGGTTGTTTGGTAAGGATGCTTCTCGGTCTTGCCGCGCTGTGTCCGGGCATACTCTATAATATCGGCAGGATATGCTGTGTTTAATTCTGTTAATGTAATGGCATCATAATTGCTTAATGATCTTATAGAATTGTTATGACTATTATGTGCAAGTATCAAACAGTAACTATTACTTCCGAGATTCTGCATAGGAGGTGCAAATTATGAGTATTTACGAGAAAGAAAACTGCAGTATTGGGTTTACAAAAATGTCAGGTCATGGAAATACGTTTATTGTCATCGATAATTTTTTCGGAAGTATGGATGTTGATTGGTCAGAATTTGCCTCTGCCTGGTGTAGGTACGGCTCTTCAATCGATGCTGACGGCCTGCTCGTTATAGAGTCAAGTATGGTTTCTGACTTTATGATGAGAATCTTCAATTCCGATGGTAGTGAAGCCGAGATGTGTGGGAACGGGGCACGGTGTGCCTCCAAATTCGCTTTTGAAAAAGGAATGGCAAGTTCTCAAATGACCATCGAGACGTTGGCCGGAATTATCGGAGCAAATGTGGAAGGCGAAATAGTATCGATCAACCTGACTGATACGAAATCGCCTGGCGAAAGATTCTCGATAGATGTTGGTGGAACAAATCACCTTCTATATTCTATTAATTCCGGTGTCCCCCATGCCATAACTTTTAAAGATCATGTGGCGGAGATGTCTGCCGATGACGTCAAAGAGGCGGGGTATGCGATTCGGTTTCATCCTGTCTTTGAACCGGAAGGGACTAATGTTGATTTTGTTGAGGTTGTCGGTTCCCAGGTAATCAGAGTTCGGGCGTACGAGCGAGGAGTTGAAGCGGAAACACAGGCATGCGGTACTGGAGCAGTGGCAGCGGCAATCGTAAGTTGTTTCCATACAAACGTTGGTAAGCCTCCCATTGCCGTCCAGATGCCGGGGGGCATACTGATAGTTGATTTTAAAGAGAATGGTTCCCGTGCAGAAGATGTTTGGCTTAGCGGTGAAGTAAAATCGGTTTATTGTGGTAAAATAGAAGCGAAGGAGGTTTGTGCATAGTCATGACTCATATGGCAAATCGAATTCGCAAACTTCCACCGTATCTTTTTGCTCGTATCGATAAGATAAAACAGGACGCACTGGCAGAGGGTGTTGATGTCATAGATCTTGGAGTCGGCGATCCCGATATCAGTCCGCCCCATGCAATCGTTGACTCACTGATTGAAAGTGTTCAGAAAGAGGGCTCACACCATTATTCGTCGTACGAAGGCTTACCGGAACTGAGAAGTACATTTGCACAATGGTTTCGAAAAAGATTCGATGTGAATCTGGATCCCGATACGGAGATTTTGCCCCTCATCGGATCAAAAGAGGGTATCGGGCATATATTTTTTTCACACGTCGATCCCGGTGACGAGGTTTTAATTCCGGACCCGGGCTATCCCGTCTATACGTCAGGGGTCATATTGGCGGGAGCTACGCCGAAGTACTTTCCGCTTCGCCAGGAAAACGAATATTTGCCGGATATAAAAGAGCTCGAATCATTCGTGTCACAGAAAACGAAAATGATCTGGTTGAATTATCCGTCCAATCCGACAACGGCTATGGCTACAGCGGATACATTCCGGGAGATAATCGTGTTTGCCCATGATCGTGATATCCTGGTGTGCCATGATGCGGCATATTCGGAGATCGTGTTCGACGGCAATAAATCGACAAGTATTCTTCAGATCCCGGGGGCAAAAGAGGTTGCCGTGGAGTATCATTCTTTATCGAAGACATTCTGCATGCCAGGGTGGCGTGTCGGTTTTGTTGTGGGAAATGCCGAGGTTATCAGTTCTCTTTCACGGGTCAAGACGAATCTCGATTCGGGGATATTCCTGCCGATTCAGCATGCGGCGATTACAGCTCTGACGGAATGTGAGGAAGAAGCAAAACAAATTCGAGGCATTTTTGAATCGAGACGCAATCAATTCGTCGGCGGATTAAGAGACATGGGATGGGATATCCAGTTACCGTCCTCCACATTTTATGTTTGGGCACCCATACCGGATAATACTAAGTCGATGGATTTTTGCATGCGTTTCATCAAAGGCGCCGGGATCGTGTGTACTCCCGGAGTGGGATTCGGAGAAAATAGCGAAGGGTATATAAGAATGAGCCTTACGATTCCGGGAGAGCGTTTGGAAGAAGCGTTAGCACGCATTCGGAACATGAATCTAAAGTGGTCGTAAGGGATGTGTTCAATGTCTCGCGAAGATAATGGTTCGGAGCAAGGCTGTGAAAGTCCTCGCGAGTTTTGCGGAATTTTCGGGATATACGGCGATCCGAAAGCCGCGGAGAAGACCTATCTCGGACTTTATGCTCTTCAGCACAGGGGTCAGGAAAGCTCGGGCATCGCGTCATCAAACGGCGCCGAAATCGTCGTCCACAAAGGAATGGGGCTGGTATGGTCCGTGTTTTCGGATCCTGATGTGATGCCTCGATTGGCCGGTACCTCCGCTATAGGTCACAACCGTTACTCAACTACCGGTTCGTCGGGACTTATCAATGCCCAGCCGATTCTCATGCAGTTTAAGGCCGGACAGATGGCCGCGGCCCATAACGGCAATCTTGTTAATGCCCGGGAACTTCGGACATCCATGGAAGAGAGGGGATCAATCTTTCAGCAGACATCGGACAGCGAGATCGTGCTCCACCTGATTGCCAGATCAGAAGAGAAATCCATTGAAGAAATGATTATCGAATCACTGATGCAGCTTAAAGGCGCATATTGCTTTGTGTTTCTCACTCCCTCGAAATTAATAGCGGCACGTGATCCGTATGGCTTCAGGCCACTCTGTCTTGGAAAATCAGGCGATGCCGTAGTTGTTGCATCCGAATCATGTGCTCTCGATATTATCGGGGCCGAATATGTCCGTGATGTCGAACCGGGAGAGGTTGTTATCGTCGATGCGGGGGGTATCACGTCGCAATATTTACCGGCCGCAAGAAGAAAGGCCCTGTGTGTATTTGAATATATTTATTTCTCGCGGCCGGACAGCATAATTTTTCATGAAAAAGTCGACAAAGCCCGACGGCGGCTCGGGAAGAAGCTCGCGCAAGAAGCTCCTTGTGAAGCGGATATTGTCATTGCAATTCCCGATTCGGCAAATACAGCCGCCCTCGGATATGCCCAGGAATCGGGAATCCGCTTTGAAATAGGACTTATCCGTAATCATTATGTAGGTCGAAGCTTTATAGCTCCACATCAGAAAAAGCGGGATCGAGATGTGAAAGTTAAATTTAACCCTGTAACCGGTGTACTGAAGGGTAAGCGCGTCGTGGTCGTTGAAGATTCGATCGTACGGGGGACGACGTTGAAACAATTGGTCCGTCTTATTCGGAATGCCGGTGCCGTTAAGATTCATGTTCGGGTGAGCTCTCCCCCCGTCATATCGCCGTGTTTTTACGGGATCGATATATCGACCAGGGGGGAACTGATCGCTTTCTCACACTCGGTAGACGAGATTCAAGAGTATATTGAAGCTGATTCACTGGCATATCTGTCAGTCGAAGGAATGCTCGACGCTGTTCCGGAAGGAAACCTTCATTGTACGGCCTGTTTTACCGGGAATTATCCGACGAAAATTCCTGTAAATTTTAAGAAAGAACTGTTTTCAGAACGGACTAAAAGTTCATGACATATAAAGAACGATCACAGTGTAGGCAATTGAGTTTGACTGATGTAGATAACAATGAAGCATCGTTTAAGGTTATGTAACCGGTCTGTCAGAATACAAAGGTAACAGATGGAGAAAAAAGCAATACTTGCATTAGAAGACGGCAGAATATTTGAAGGTACATCGTTCGGCGTGCCCGGAGAGCATTACGGCGAAGTGGTGTTCAATACGGGAATGACCGGCTATCAGGAAGTTCTTACCGATCCCTCCTATAAGGGCCAGATAGTAACAATGACCAATCCCTTGATAGGAAACTACGGAATCAATGATGAAGATATGGAATCACGGGCTCTATGGCTTGAGGGTTTTGTTGTCCGGGAGGTGTGTCGTGAGCCCAGCAACTGGAGATCGGCAAAAGACCTTCATTCGTTTCTCAAAGACTACAATGTGGTGGGAATTGAAGGGGTCGATACGCGGGCATTGACGAGACATATTAGAGAAGCAGGCGCCATGAGGGCGATCATATCAACAGAAGATTTTAATGCTGACTCCCTGTTTGAAAAAGTCAGGCACTCTCCCGATCTTATCGGGCGGGATCTGGTACGAGAGGTTACCTGTGACAAACCATATACCGTAAATGCTATCAATGGTCTGCAGGTGGTTGTTATGGACTTTGGTGTAAAATCGAGTATATTGCGGCAACTCCATGATTCAGGGTGTGCCATAACCGTTGTGCCGGCAGCTACGTCAGCCGATGAAATACTCAGACTGAAACCCGATGGCGTTCTACTTTCAAACGGACCGGGTGATCCCGCTGCGGTGGGATATGCCATCGATACGATCCGGGAATTACTGTCTATCAAAACGCTGCCGATGTTCGGTATCTGCCTTGGTCATCAGCTCCTCGGACTTGCCCTCGGCGGCGATACGTACAAACTGAAATTCGGTCACCGTGGGGGAAATCATCCGGTAAAAGATATGACAACAGGGAAAATCGATATTACCGTGCAGAATCACGGGTTCTGTGTCGATAGAAAATCTCTCGAAAAGAACGCAATAGAGATTACTCATATGAACCTGAATGACGGAACATTAGAGGGGATGCGGCACAAGAAGTTGCCTCTATTTTCGGTCCAGTTCCATCCCGAGGCCGGCCCGGGACCGCACGATACCCGGAATCTTTTCAGCCGTTTTATTGAACTGATGGTAAAAAAGAAATGAGCAGGGGTTAACACGTGAAAGAAAAGGATGTCTTCACGGATCATCAACGAAGTAAGGGGGGGCAATCGAGTCATCTATGACATCAGCTCGAAACCCCCCAGCACAATAGAGTGGGAATAAGGTTGAGTACATGCCGAAGCGAACAGATTTAAAAAAAATTCTCGTCATCGGGTCGGGTCCGATTGTCATCGGACAGGCGTGCGAGTTTGATTATTCCGGCACGCAGGCCTGCAAAGCCCTTCGGGAGGAAGGATGTGAGATCGTTCTTCTCAATTCTAATCCCGCAACCATCATGACGGACCCGGAAATGTCGGATCATACGTACATAGAGCCTGTCACGGCGGAAGTAGTCGAAAAAATCATAAGAAAAGAACGCCCCGATGCGGTCTTGGCAACGATCGGAGGTCAGACTGCGTTAAACACAGCCGTAGAAGTTGCCGAAAAGGGCATATTTGAACAACTTGGTGTCGAAATGATTGGTGCCGATCTTGAAGCAATTAAAAGAGCGGAGGACAGAGGTCAATTCAAGAAAGCAATGGCCGAGATCGGACTGAATGTTCCGAGGAGTCGAATTGCCCATACGATGAGCGAGGCAAGGGATGTTGTCAGGGATATCGGTTATCCCCTGGTGATTCGCCCCAGCTTTACCCTGGGCGGTAGCGGCGGTGCTCTGGTTTACAACGTGGAGGAGTTTGAGCGGTTGGCTGTTCTTGGTCTGGAACAGAGCATGACTAACGAGATTCTCATCGAAGAGTCTGTCCTGGGGTGGAAGGAATATGAACTGGAGGTCATGCGGGACAGGAAAGATAACGTTGTTATCATCTGCTCCATCGAAAATATCGATGCCATGGGAGTCCACACGGGCGATTCCATTACCGTGGCGCCGGCACAGACCCTCACGGACAGGGAGTATCAAGCTATGCGCAACGCTTCCATCGCCGTGATACGAAAGATAGGGGTCGAAACGGGGGGATCGAATATACAGTTCGCCGTTCATCCTGAAACGGGACGAATGGTTGTCATCGAAATGAATCCCCGTGTTTCAAGATCGTCGGCCCTGGCTTCTAAAGCGACCGGATTCCCTATAGCCAAAATAGCGGCAAAACTTGCAATCGGCTACACCCTCGACGAAATACCCAACGACATCACGAAAAAGACACCGGCGTCCTTTGAACCGACCATTGACTATTGTGTTGTTAAAATGCCACGGTTTGCCTTTGAGAAATTTCCAGGCGTGGATGATACACTTACAATTTCGATGAAATCCGTTGGGGAGACGATGGCCATCGGACGCACCTTCAAGGAAGCGCTGCAGAAGGGTCTCCGGGGACTCGAAATCGGAATCAACGGGCTTGAAACTAAACGTGAACTACCCGGATACGAGCACGTAGAGACAATGCTTGTCCGGCCTACTGCTGAAAGGCTCTTCTATATTAAGTACGCAATGCAATCGGGGATGACCGTTGAAAGAGTGGCCGAACTGACGAAGATCGATCCGTGGTTCCTAAGAAATATCAGAGATATTGTCGATCTGGAGGGTGTAATTGAAAAGTATAAGGGGAAAAATGAAGTTCCCTCAGGCCTTCTGGCGTCGGCGAAAAGATTCGGGTTTTCCGATGTTCAGATCGGCAGGATCATCGGCATAACCGAAACTGAAGTCCGAGAGTTCAGACACGAGAAGGCGATTAAACCGGTCTATAAACTGGTAGATACATGTGCCGCCGAGTTCGAGGCCTATACCCCATACTTTTATTCGACCTATGAGGAGGAAGATGAGAGCAGAGCGGGAAGTGCCAGGAAGATAATGATCATCGGGGGCGGTCCTAATCGAATCGGGCAGGGTATTGAGTTTGATTACTGTTGTGTTCACGCCTCAATGGCCCTGAGAGAACTCGGCTATGAGACGATCATGGTCAATTCCAATCCCGAAACGGTGTCAACAGATTACGACATTTCGGATAAACTCTATTTCGAACCGTTGACCCTTGAAGATATATTGAACATTATAGATGTAGAGAAGCCGGAGGGGGTGATTGTTCAGCTTGGCGGCCAGACACCGTTGAATCTGTCACTGCCGCTTGCCCGGAACGGCGTACCAATTCTCGGAACGTCTCCCGAAGCCATTGACCGTGCGGAGGACAGGAAACTATTCAAGGAACTGTCGGATAAACTGGGAATCAAACAACCCAAAAGCGATACGGCGCTTTCCCTCGAAGAAGCGGAGGCGATTGTTGCAAGAATGGGATATCCCGTCCTCATAAGACCCTCCTATGTCCTTGGCGGTCGGGCCATGGCGGTCGTGTGGAGCGAGTCTGACCTCATGGGATTTCTGAAAGAAGCATTCATGGCATCAGCCGATCACCCCGTACTAATTGATGAATTTCTTGAGGATGCCATAGAAGTCGATGTGGATGCCGTCTCTGACGGGACCGATGTTGTCATCGGCGGTGTTATGGAACATATTGAACATGCGGGAATTCATTCAGGAGACAGTGCCATGGTGCTTCCCACGTACTCCCTGAGAAAACACATTGTCGATTCTATAAAGGAAAAAACGAGAGACATTGCGGTTGAACTTAGAGTCAGGGGACTTATCAACATCCAGTTTGCCGTCAAAGATAATGAAATCTATATCCTGGAAGTCAATCCGAGGGGCTCCCGGACGGTACCGTTTGTATCAAAAGCAACCGGCTTGCCTCTGGCAAAGGTAGCAACGAAGGTTATGGTCGGCATATCTCTGAAGGAGCAGGGCATTACGGAAGACCCCCTGCCCAAGTACTATGCAGTCAAAGAATCGGTACTTCCCTTTGCCCGTTTTCCCGGTGGTGACACAATACTCGGTCCGGAAATGAAGTCGACGGGAGAGGTCATGGGGATAGATCCCAATATAGAATTGGCATTTGCCAAGAGCCAGATAGCGGCAGGTCAGAGTATGCCCGAGTCGGGCAAAGTATTCATAAGCGTTAAAGATTCCGATAAGGATGCTGTCATACCGTTGGGTAAAAAAATGAGTGAAATGGGTTTTGAGATACTATCAACCCCTGGAACGGCGCGGGTATTGATGGATCAAAACGTGAAAGTCACCTGTTTGCCGAGGCTTGCAGGGGGGCGTCCGAATATCGTCGATTACATCAAGAACAGGGAGGTCAGTCTGCTTATCAATACACCGAGCGGACCTGTACCACGGCGCGACGAAGTAACGATGCGAAGCATAGCAGTGACCCACGGCATATCCCTCGTGACCACCGTTTCGGCCGCCGCCGCGATGGTCAATGCTATCGGATCATTCAGGCAAGGGTGTTGTGATATACGGTCACTTCAGGAAATGTATTTTTCATAATAGGGAGGCTCAGTTTTCATGAAGTCATTGGATCGGGTTAGTACAGGATTGAGAGGATTGGATGAGATCATAGATAATCTCCGGATGGGCGATAATGTTGTCTGGCGTGTGGACGATATCGAAGAGTATGCATATTTTGTTCAAAGTTACGTCAACGAAACCCTGAAGGATGATAAAAAGGTCGTCTACATGCGATTCGCAAACCATAAACCGCTTGTCAAGCAGCATCCACAGGTCATGATCTATAATCTGGATGCTGGAGAAGGTTTTGAATCCTTTTCGACGGAAGTCCATACTATCATAACGAAAGAGGGCAGGGGCGTCTTTTATGTTTTTGATTGTCTGTCAGATCTGCTGTCGACATGGTCCACTGATTTGATGATCGGAAATTTCTTTACGATTACCTGTCCCTACCTCTTTGAGCTGGATACCGTTGCGTACTTTGCAATTATCAGGGACAGTCATTCGTATCAAACGGTTGCCCGTATTCGGGAAACGACGCAGGTGCTTCTCGACGTCTATAAAGACAAGGAACTGTTCTATGTTCACCCCTTAAAAATATGGCAGCGGTATTCTCCAACCATGTTTCTGCCCCATCTGCAGAACAATGATCAATTTATTCCTATAACAAACAGTATAGATGCAGCGAAACTGTTTTCTCACATATCCCGTCAAACGCTTGAACGCGCCAGTCGAAAATTGGATTACTGGGATCTTTTATTTATTCGTGCTCGAGAGTTGCTGGGCAAACCCTGGGAATCCGACGAGAAGCAAGACATGATAGATCGAATATGCCGGATAATGGTTACCAGGGAACCGAGGATGTCCATACTCGTCAAAGAGAAATTCTCTCTCGAATATCTGTTGAATATTAGAGAGAGATTGATCGGTACCGGCTTTATAGGTGGTAAGTCCGTGGGAATGCTCTTGGCGAGGAAAATTCTGGCAGAGGATCATTTATTAGAGTGGGATAATATTCTGGAACCTCATGATTCTTTCTATATCGGTTCGGATGTCTTTTACACCTATCTCGTCCAGAACGGCTGGTGGAAATTGCGCATGGAGCAGAAAACAAAGGAAGGATATTTTAGCGCAGCCAAGGCCCTCGGAGACGAGATGAAACAAGGGGCGTTTCCAGAGGAAATCAAGGAACAGTTTCTTGAAATTGTAGAATATTTTGGACAGTCACCGTTTATCGTTCGTTCTAGTAGTTTGCTTGAGGACGCATTCGGAAATGCTTTTGCCGGAAAGTATGAGAGTGTTTTCTGTGTCAATCAAGGGAGTCCCGAGGAACGTTACAAAAAGTTTGAAGATGCTGTCCGACAAGTCTATGCGAGTACCATGAATGAAGATGCCCTCATGTATCGTTTGCAGAGAGGCCTGGAAAATGAAGACGAACAGATGGCGCTGTTAGTTCAGCGGGTATCGGGCTCATACCGAAAGCATTATGCATTTCCTGATATAGGGGGGGTCGGTATTTCATATAATACCTTTGTCTGGAATCCGGACATGGACCCAAAAGCGGGAATGCTCCGTCTGGTCTTTGGTTTGGGAACGAGGGCTGTAGACCGAACTGAAGGTGATTATCCCCGAACCGTTGCTCTTGATGCTCCTCTTTTGACACCCCTTGCGGGAATGGAAGATAAGAGAAAATTTTCACAGCGTGAGGTAGACGTTCTCAATCTTAAGGCAGATGAATTGCAGACAGTGCCGTTATTAAAACTTATGGGTCAAAATCTGGATGTAGATATGAATTTGATTGCGGTGAGAGATCATGAGACTGACGGAAAATTGAAAGATTTGAAAATCAAGGGACAGGAAGCATGGATCATTACATTTGACAATCTTGTTTCCACTACATCATTTACAAAGATTATGCAGGATATGCTTCGCAAGTTGGAGACTATATATCAATACCCTGTGGATATCGAATTCACCGTTAATTTTTTGAAGAACGGAAAATTTCAGATCAATTTGCTTCAGTGCAGGCCGTTACAGACAATTGGACAGGAGAAGAGGGTGGACTTTCCGGAGGATGTTGACGAAAACCGGATCATATTTAGTTCAGAAGGAAAATTCATGGGAGGTTCCATACAGCAAGCGGTACGAAGAATAATTTATGTCGATCCTAAGCGGTACAACGAACTTGCGTTGTCAAAAAAATATGGGGTGGCCCGGCTGATTGGAAAATTGAATAGAAAAGTACAGAACCGAGATCAAATGCCGACGATGCTGTTAGGTCCTGGAAGATGGGGATCGTCGACTCCTTCCCTGGGAGTTCCGGTCAGTTTCTCTGAAATTAACAACATGATCGTTTTGGGAGAGATTGCATATATCGATGCCAATTTGATTCCTGAACTTTCGTACGGGACACATTTCTTTCAGGATTTGGTAGAGACAAAAATATTTTATGTAGCTTTGTTTCCGGGAGACGATAATGTCATTTTGAATGAAGCGTATCTGAAAAGCTTACCCAATCAACTGGAAAGAATTGTCCCCGATGCTCGTGATTATGGTGAAATTGTAAAGGTGTACGATACGGAAAAGAAAAACATGCACATTGTAGCCGATGTGATATCACAAAAAGTTATGTGTTTTTATTAGGTCAACATATCGGATTGTAAATCCCCCGCATCGGGGAGACCGAACTTATTTTTCGATTCGCTCATATAAGGTAAAGGTTTTACTAAGGTATAAAATCATGGGAAAGACAGCAACGCTGATCGTTGACGGCAAGTCATACGAGCTGCCGATTATTCAGGCAAATGATGGCGCGCATGCCATTGATATTTCAAAACTTCGCAAAGAAACAGGGTTGATAACTCTGGACCCGGGATTCGGCAATACTGGAAGCTGTTTGAGCAGTATATCCTATATGAATGGTGAGGAGGGAATACTGCGGCACCGTGGTATCCCTATAGAGCAACTGGCGGAACATTCAAGCTTTATCGAAACCGCGTATCTTCTGATTGAGGGTGATCTGCCGATAAGGGATGAGTTGAACGCCTTTTCCCTTATGCTGAATGATCATTCACTTGTTCATGAAGACATGCGGCATTTCTTCGAGCGCTACCCGAGAGGCGCTCATCCCATGGGTATTCTTTCATCAATGGTCAATGCTCTTCGGGCGTTCTATCCTGAACTTCCGGAAAGATCTCCCAAAGAGGAGATTACAAAGACATTTGCCCGACTTCTTTCAAAGCTACGAACACTGGCGGCAATGTCGTACAGAATATCCATGGGACTGCCGGTGGTCTATCCCCGCTACGAGCTGAGTTACTGCGCGAACTTTTTAAACATGATGTTTGACTCAACCGTCCGCCCGTATGTCCTCGACGAAGATATGGTACATGCTCTCAACGTTTTCTGGATACTCCATGCGGACCACGAGCAGAACTGTTCCACCTCGGCAATTCGACTGATTGGCAGTGCCCGGGTTAACCTGTATGCGGCAATTTCTGGTGGCATCAGTGCCCTGTGGGGACCGCTTCATGGGGGAGCAAACCAGGCGGTCGTGGAGATGCTCCAGGATATCCACGACAGTGGTGGAGACCCTGAACCGTTTATCAAGAGATCAAAGGATAAAGGTGATCCGTTCCTGCTGATGGGGTTTGGCCACAGTATCTATAAAAATTATGATCCTCGCGGACGAATCATGAAAGAAATGGCTCACAAAGTTCTCGGCAAAATCCAGCGGCATGATCCACTTCTTGATATTGCAAAGCGGCTGGAGGAAGTGGCTTTGGAAGACCACTATTTTATCGACAACAGGCTTTTCCCGAATGTTGATTTCTATAGCGGAATCGTCCTCAGGGCTATGGGAATACCGATTAATATGTTTACCGTAATGTTTGCCATCGGGCGTCTACCGGGGTGGATCAGCCAGTGGGAGGAAAGTCGTGAAGATTTAAATAACAGACTTCACCGTCCACGCCAAGTCTATATAGGCCATACAGAAAGGAACTATATCCCTTTGGGTCAACGCGATATGAAGGATAAAGATAAATAGGAGCTTTATTGTACGCGATCAATAGATGTAGGCGCGAAAGAAGAAGATGTAATTTTATTATAAAAGCAATATGAGATGAGGGGAGTATGTAAATGTGCGGTCTTGCAGGTTGTTTTGGTATTAAGGACGAGGTGACAGTTAATCAAATGCTGGATACGCTCGGACATCGAGGACCAGATGACAGAGGTATTTACAGTTTTGGGCAGTCCGTTTTGGGTCATACACGACTATCGATTGTCGATGTAGCCCATGGGCATCAACCGATCCTTACCAGGGACGGTAAACAGGGAATTGTCTGCAATGGTGAAATTTATAATTTTCAAGATCTTAAAGGAAAACTGTCATCCAAACATACCTTCAAGACCAATTCGGATACTGAAGTCATCCTCCATTTATACCAGGAAAAGGGACCGGAGTGCGTAACCGCCCTCGATGGTATGTTTGCCTTTGCGATTTTTAATGGGGATGATTTCATGCTGGCGCGAGACCCGGTGGGCATCAAACCGCTTTACATAGGCTACCGCAACGACAGTATGTATTTTAGTTCCGAATTGGGGGCTATGAGTCATGCTGGAGTTGACCATGTTCTCGAATTTCCTGCCGGCCATTATTACACTCCTGAAGAGGGTTTTGTGCAGTATTACACCATACCTGAAAAATCAGATTATATCCTTACAGACATTGATGAGACTTGTGAGTTGATCCGAAAAACCTTTACCAACGCAGTTAAAAAAAGACTGCTTGCTGATCCTGAGATTCCTGTGGGTGCGTTTTGCAGTGGTGGTCTTGACAGCAGTCTCATCGCTGCCATAGCTGCCGAGGAAATACCTCATCTCCATACATTTGCGGTCGGCATGGAGGATAAAACCGGAGAGGTGAGCGACGACATTAAAGCGGGGAGGATTGCAGCCGGGCATATCGGTTCCACACATCACGAGTTAATATTTACAGAGGACGATTACTATGCCGCACTACCCGTTGTAATACAAAAAATGGAAACCTATGATCCGGCGACTGTTCGATGTGCCGTTCCGTGCTATTTTACATGCAAATTGGCATCAGATTACGTTACTGTAGTATTAACCGGCGAAGGAGCAGATGAATTGTTTGCCGGGTACCACTATATCAAGAATTTTTCAATAAATGACGTTGACGAAGAAACACGTCGACTTATCGCGGGTCTGCATAACATAAACCTGCAGCGAGCAGACCGCATGGGCATGTACTTCGGTCTCGAATTACGAGTTCCCTTTTTAGATGTTGAGATGATTGATCTTTCCATGAAGATTCCTGCCGAGCTCAAGGTACTGGATCACGGCGGCACAAAAATCGAGAAATGGATATTGCGAAAGGCCTTCGAAAAAATGAATTACCTTCCCGAAGACATCTTGTGGCGATATAAGGTTCAATATACTCAAGGTGCAGGTTGTGAAGGTCTCGGGGAGAAGCTGGCCGAAACAGAAATTAGTAATGAAGAATTTGAGCGTATTAAATCAGAAAATCCCCAGGCAGTTATTAATAGCAAAGAAGCGGCTCTCTACTTCAAAATATTTCGAAGATATCATCCCCAGAACAGTATCCTGGGTTCAATTGGCATCTGGGAAGGATTCGATTTCAAGGAAGAAAGGGTGAGCGTACGGGGGACTGTTGGTGAAAACTTAATGTAACAATATGGCTATTATATTTTAAAGTGGGTGACGGATAGTGCTCCGTTGATATAATAAGGCCTTCGTCTACATCCTGAGTTGGACCGGTTATATGTTGCGAGAGTCCCGGGATGTCCGTATGCCGGTACAAGTTATCTTGCGCCGGTCAGGTCGGCGCAAAGCGTCGCCGACCTGACCTTGAACATTATCCTATTGCCACACTGCCACGTTCACCTGTGCCGATTCTCACAACATCGCCGAGATTGATAACAAATATCTTCCCGTCACCAGGATTTCCCGAATACGCACTTTTTGTAATGGCTTCAATCGCCGGTTCGACGAATTCCTCATTAACGGCAATCTCAACCTTTGTTTTCTTCAGAAGACCGACTTCCTTAACGCTCCGATAGACTTCGGTAAAGCCTTTCTGTCTTCCTCTTCCCAGGACATTGGAAACAGTAATAAGGTTAACCTCTACCGTTTCAAGGGCCTGTTTTACCTCTTCCAGTTTGTGGGGCTGTATAATCGCGATGATATATTTCATGTTTTTTCCTCCTATTCTACGATAGTGTACGCAGCTTCGTGATGCTGAGAGAGATCGAGACCCACCAATTCGTCCTGTGTTGTTACTCTCATGCAGAATAGTGTATCAACTAATTTAAAAATAATCCACGTCATGGCCACAGCATAAACGATGCAGACCCCAAGGTATAATCCCTGAATCAGAAACAACTTGATGTTTCCGAAGAGAAGACCGTCTGCTCCGCCGGCATTAACAGATGTACTGGCAAGCAATCCCGTTGCAACGGTGCCCCACATGCCACCGACACCGTGAACACCGAAGACATCCAGAGAGTCATCGTACCCGAGCTTCGGTTTCAATATGGCGACCGCAAAATAACAGAACACACCCGCAAGTACCCCGATAATAATGGACGATAGGGGACTGACGAAACCGCATGCGGGGGTGATAGCGACAAGGCCCGCTAAGGCTCCCGTGACGATACCAAGAACTGTGGGCACTCCATGACGGTACCATTCGATGAAAGCCCAGGTTAGGCCTGCCGCCGCGGTTGCCGTGTTGGTTGTAACAAATGCATTCGCGGCGATACCGCTTGCTTCAAGGGCGCTTCCCGCATTGAATCCGAACCATCCGAACCAGAGCATGGCTCCCCCTAAAACAGTCAGCGGCAAGTTGTGCGGCGTAAATCCCTGATGGTCGTAGCCGACACGTTTTCCTATCAAAATCGCCAGAACCAGCGCAGAAACACCCGAACTGACATGTACAACGATTCCTCCCGCGAAGTCGAGAGCACCGATGCCGCCGAGCCAGCCCCCTGTTCCCCAGACCCAATGGGCGATTGGATCGTACACAAAGGTTACCCAGAGAAGGATCAGCATGGCAAAAGCGGAAAATTTAATACGTTCGGCGAATGCCCCGACCATAAGGGCAGGCGTGATAATGGCGAACATTGCCTGAAAAATCATAAACGCAAGATGTGGAATTTTTTCGGAATAATCGGGGTTAGGCAGGAGACCGACACCTTTCAGGCCGACCCACTGAAGACCCCCGATGATACCGTAACCGGTATCCGGTGCAAACGCCAGCGAGTAGCCGAAAACAACCCACTGCAGACCAACAAGACACATGATAAAGAAACATTGCATAAGAATGGAGAGTATGTTCTTTCTTCGGGCTAACCCTCCATAAAACAAAGCCACACCCGGTGTCATAATTAACACCAGGGCAGCGCACACTAATACCCATGCAGTATCACCGGAACTCATAAAAATACCTCCTAATAGTTAATAAATTCTGACAAAATGGTATGTCGCAAGTACTGTGCCAGGCGTAGTGAATTGTTGTAATATCCTGATATGGATGCATAATTACAAATTGAACCGCAATAATAATCCTACAACACAGTTTAGATGTTTTGTGAATATTACATATTTGTAACTTATTCGTCGGCAATGAGTAATGCAAGGGTAGGCGAAATTATGTGTCGGGCAACTTTCAGGCAGAGCCTTAATGAAGGATCAGAGTCAATACATAATTTTCTGAAAGATAATGTCCGCAGGACCATCGATTTTTTACAAACCGACCAGAACAGGGGAATTGATCCTCCCCCCGTAGAAAAACCGTTTGCGAAAGACGCGACTCGAATCGACCTTGTACCCCATGGAGTATAGGATGCTGTCAAAGGAATCGATCTTATCGCGGCGATAGGAAACCGCAAAAGCCGCAGGATTTACAGCGATGAACCGCTGACAGCAGATGAGCTTTCCTTTCTGCTATGGGCAACACAGGGCATACGGATGCGGATAGATGAAGGTCACGCCTATCGGACTGTTCCGTCAGCCGGATGTCGACATGCCTTTGAGAGGTATCTATGTGTTTTGAATGTCACGGGGATCGATTTATGGGGATGAACGAAACATGGTTTCCGTTCATCCCCTGTATTATTGAATCGCACCTGTTTACTTGATAAACAGCATCTCCTGGTAGCTGGGCAGTTCCCAGAGGTCGTCTGCAACGATTCCTTCGAAGGTATCGGCTACTTTTCTGATCTCCAGCATCGCGGGAAGGATCTTGTCGCAGCAGTACTTGGCCTGCTTGTGAAGCGATGATGTATCTTTCTTCGCCATAATGTCTTCAAGGGCTGTGGTGTTGTCTTGCAGTTCCTTGACCAGACCGGTTACTTTGTCGAGCGTATCCGTATCGAATGCATACCCGACAGCCTTGAGATCGGCACAGGTTTTGGCAAGTTCGCTCTGATACCGGATTGCCGCGGGGAAGATACTGGTTTTAGCCATCTTCATGGTCAAGTTTGCTTCTACGTTAACAGAGAGGCAATACTGTTCGAAATAGACCTCTTCACGGCTTTCAAGTTCAACCTTCGAGAGCACTTTATGCTTTGCGAACATGGAGACAACCTCTTTGTCCGTAATAGCGGGAAGCGCATCCACGCTTGTTCTCAGGTTGGCAAGACCGCGTTTGGCCGCTTCTTTTTGCCATTCTTCGGTGTAGTTATCGCCATTGAATATCACCGCGCCGTGAGTTTCTAAGATATCCTTCAGTACCGTCTGTATGGCACTGTTCAGTTTTTCGGGAGCCCCTTTTGTTTTCTTCTCAAGCGCTGTGGCGATATAGTCAAGCGAATCGGCAATGATGGTATTCACCGCAACGAGAGGTCCGTTAATCGATTGGTTTGAGCCGACGGCACGGAACTCAAAGCGATTACCGGTAAAGGCGAAGGGACTGGTACGGTTTCTGTCACCGGCGTCTTTGGGAAGAGAAGGCAATGTATCGACACCGACATTGATGACCCCGTTTTCCTTCGAGGATTTTTTCTCATCTTTTTTGATCTGCTCGAAGATGTTTGTCAGCTCATCTCCCAGGAAAATGGAGATGATTGCCGGAGGAGCTTCGTTGGCGCCAAGCCGGTGGTCGTTACCGGCGGACGCGACAACGGCACGGAGCAGCAACCCATGCAGATGCACGGCACGAATAACGGCCGCACAGAAAACGAGGAATTGCGCATTCTCGTGGGGCGTCGTGCCCGGATCGAACAGATTTCCCTGCGTTGAATTACCGATGGAAAAATTAAGATGTTTCCCGGAACCGTTAATACCGGCAAATGGTTTTTCGTGGAGCAAACAGGCAAAACCGTTTCTTTCAGCAACCTTTTTGAAAATAGTCATGGTCAATTGCTGATGGTCCGCCGCCAGGTTCGCCGGTTCGTGAAGTGGCGCCAGCTCAAACTGCGCGGGAGCCACTTCATTATGACGGGTCCGTGCAGGAATACCGAGCTTGAAAAGCTCACGATCCGCTTCCATCATGAAGCCCTGTACACGCTCATTTATGGGACCAAAATAGTGATCGTCAAATTCCTGTCCCTTTGCCGAAGGCGCGCCAAACAGTGTTCGTCCCGCAAACATCATGTCGGGTCGGTGGTTGTAGAACCTCTTATCGATCAAGAAATATTCCTGTTCGGAACCGGCTGACGTACTGACCATTGAAATATTTTCGTGCCCGAAAAGTTTCAGAATTCGTTTCGCCTGTCCGTCCAGCGCCTGCATGGAACGAAGCAGCGGCGTCTTTTTATCGAGGGCTTCACCCGTCCACGATACGAATGCCGTCGGAATACAAAGGGTTGAGCCGTTATGGTTCTCCATAATATAGGCGGGGCTTGTAACATCCCATGCGGTATATCCCCGTGCTTCAAAGGTGGTTCGAATGCCACCGCTCGGAAAACTGGATGCGTCAGGTTCTCCCTGGATAAGTGCTTTTCCCGTAAATTCGGGAAATGCTCCCCCTTCACCGTCCGGTACAAGGAAGGAGTCATGTTTTTCCGCTGTTAAACCGGTCAAAGGATAGAACACATGGGTAAAATGAGTCGCGCCCTTGGAAATGGCCCAATCTTTCATTGAGGCCGCGACGACGTCAGCGATACTCGCATCCAGGGGCGTTCCTGTTTCGACGGTCTCCTTTAGTGATTTAAAAACGGCTTTCGGGAGGCATGTCTTCATAACACTCAGGCTGAAAACATTCGATCCGAAAAGTCCCTGCGCGGAATCTCCGATAAAGTCAAACTTTGTTTCCAATTTACATGCTTCAGAAAGAGCTGTCACAGCCTGTAATCGTGCTTTATTGCCACTCATAATTCCTCCTGTCTCCTCTTCTTACTTTTGTGGTGCGTATTTAGATATTTTAAACACAAAAGTATAGATAGCAATTTATGTGCCTGAAATTATTTTTTTGGCAATCGCAATACCGATGGATGATAAAGTGTTTTATTTTAAGTAGTTATGAATGTAATACACGAGTGGGGCATCGGCGCAACGGATTTGTGAATTTTGAAAAATAGCTACAAAAATGTAGTGATCGGATTTTTGTAATACAACTCTGTAGTATTGGCATGTGATAAAACCCTTAAACCAAAATATCCATATCTTTTTTTAGGCGGTGGATTTGGGATTATATGGATATGAATTGATGGAATTCCTACATTATGGTACAATCCTCAAAAATAAGAAATTTACGAAGAGACGTTATCCATGAACAATATATCAACGGGCAGTGAAGACGAGGTCAATCGGGAGTATAAGGAACTCTCTCTTCTCTATGGGATCAGTCAGGTGTTGGGCCGCAGTATGGACCTGCGCGAGGTCGTCGGACCGGTGCTGAATGCGCTGGCTGAAAAAATGGGCATGACTCGCGGTGCCCTGACCCTTGTTAATCGAAAATCCGGCGAAATTTACATCGAGGCTGCCCATGGTCTTTCAGCAGTGCAGATAAAGAAGGGGGTCTATCGGATAGGGGAGGGTGTCACCGGTAAGGTCGTCAAAACGGGCCAGCCTTTCGTTGTCCCTCATATTTCCGAAGAACCGATATTTCTGGATCGCACCGGTGCCCGTAAGGACCTCACTAAAAGTGATATTTCTTTTATATGTGTTCCGATTAAAATCGGGGTAGAAGTTGTCGGAACGCTGAGCGCCGACAGGTTGTTTGACGAATCGATATCCTTTAAAGAAGATGTTCGGATCCTTTCGATTATTGCGTCGATGGTTGCCCAGGCTGTGCGCCTTCGTCAGGAAACCCAGGAGGAGCGGGAGATGCTCATACAAGAAAATCTCCGCCTCCAGGGAGAGCTAAAGGAGCGCTTTCATCCTGCAAATATTATCGGAAAATCAAAAGGAATGAAGAAAGTTTATGATCTCATAGCCCAGGTTTCTAAAAGCAATGCGACTGTTCTGATTCGGGGAGCGAGCGGAACCGGAAAAGAACTGGTTGCGAACGCAATACATTACAACAGCTTACGGTCTAATAAGCCTTTGGTCAAGGTCAACTGTGCCGCCCTTCCTGAGACGGTATTGGAAAGTGAGCTGTTCGGTCATGAAAAAGGGGCCTTTACAGGAGCAACCTATGAGAGAAAGGGACGATTCGAACTGGCTAACGGCGGTACCATATTTCTCGATGAAGTAGGCGATCTTTCTCCCATGGTGCAGATCAGACTGCTCCGTGTGATTCAGGAGCGGGAGTTCGAAAGAGTCGGGGCTACAAAAACAACAAAGGTCGATGTCCGGGTCATTGCGGCAACGAATCGGAACCTGGAACAATTAATAGAAGAGGGCAATTTCAGAGAAGATCTGTACTATCGACTCAATGTTTTTCCTATCTATATCCCGCCGCTTAACGAGCGGAAAACAGATATTTTGTTGCTGGCCGATTTCTTCGTGGAGCGATATGCAAGAGCCAACAACAAGAAGATTCGTCGCATTTGTACCCATGCCATTGATATGTTCATGAGTTACCACTGGCCCGGCAACGTGAGAGAGCTGGAAAACTGTATAGAACGGGCAGTTCTCGTCAGTAACGAAGGTGTAATCTACGGTTATCATCTTCCCCCGACACTTCAATCGTCAGCCTATACGGGAACGATTTCTTATGGAACGTTGCAGGGAGAAATTGACAATCTGGAACGCGACCTGATCATGGATGCCCTGAAGACAACC
>Ga0209121_10001824_pt1 | contig 22197 bp, 32 predicted proteins | sample Cruoilmetagenom3_FD_187292 | JGI IMG/M metagenome (GOLD analysis project Ga0209121, IMG submission 187292) | Oil polluted marine microbial communities from Coal Oil Point, Santa Barbara, California, USA - Sample 3 (SPAdes) (version 2) | ecosystem: Environmental > Aquatic > Marine > Oil seeps ... | reverse complement strand
CATGGCTGTGTCTCCGGTTGCTGTGTCGTTCTGGTGTAATCAGAATCGCTCTTATCCGGTTCTTAATCAACTTAATAACAAGCAATAACATTGCTTTAGGTAGGTATGTGGTCGGTCATGGAAGGAATGAGCGAACGCGAATATTCTGCCCATTCAGGCCTGTCGCGGGGCGCGATCCAGAAGGCCAAGCAGACCGGGCGGATGGTTCTTTATACAGACGGCTCAATCAATGCTGCTGCCTCGGATGCGCAGCGGGCTGAGATGACCGATCCCGATCAGCAGCGCCGCTCTGTTGGTGGCGACAGTGGTCTTTCCGGTCCCGCCGACAGCACGTCCTATCTCAAAGCCCGCACCGCCCTGACGGTCTATCAGGCGCAGGAACGCCAGCTGGCAATTCAGAAGAAGAAAGGGGTGCTGGTCGATCGCGCCCGGGCCGAAACGCTGGTGTTCCGGCTGGCCCGGCAGGAGCGGGATGTCTGGGTGACCTGGCCTGCGCGCGTCGCAGCCCAGATGGCGGCACAGGTGGCGGCGGAGGTGGAAACAGCGACGGGGGCCTCAGTGATGATCGAGACCGCGATAATTCAGAGGGTACTGGAAACCCATGTCCGCGAACAACTCGACGCCCTCGCCGATCTCCGGGTCTCGCTTGGATGAGGAAGACTTTACTTCTGGCTTAGACCTCAGTTTTGACGGGGCCGAGGATGTCCTGCGATCCTGTCCTGAGCCTGCTGCCCTCGGTCCCGCTTGGCGCGCCCGCCACCGTCGGCACCCGCGAGGGGCGATCTATGCGCTCCTTCGCCCTGCCGTGGATCCCGCATGACGATGTAATCCTGCCCGCCGACATTCAGGGCATTCCGGCAATCGGGGTCTCCGATGCCGCCGGTCCCCTGCTCACGGTGATGAACCGTAAGCTGACCCTGATGCGGCGCAAGCATGCCCACGGGTGGTCAGCCGCTGCGCGAAGACATGCGTCGCAACTTCCCCTTCGCCGGTATCCTGTTCGAGGAATACAATGGCAGTGTCACATTGTCTGATGGTACCTCCGAGCGTCTGATCCCGGCAGGCGAAGGCATCGCCTTTCCGCTGGGCACGTTTGACACCGTCACCACCTATGGCGGGCCTGCCAACCTTCTGGAAGCCGCCAACACGGTTGGCCTACCGCTCTATGCACGCCAGCATCTGGACGAAAAGGGCCGCTGGATTGATCTGATGACCGAGGCCTCGGTGCTGCCGGTGAACAAGCGTCCCCGGCTGGCGATCCGCCTGCACAGCTCGAACTGACAGGCGCTACAGTGAACGTGTTTGCCACCGCCATGGATCGGATATTCTCCCATGCCGACATGGCGGTGGCGGCGGTCTGGATATCGGGCAGCACGTCGGAGGAACGTCCAATCCGGGTCATCCGCCGCGCGCCTGATAGGATTACTGATTTTGGGGCCGCGCGCATTCTCAGCGATACTACCACCGTTGATGTGCGTGTCATCGATCTGCCGGAACCTCAGCCCGGCGATCTGATCATTCTCGGCACCGAAAGCTTTGTTGTTCAGGGCGAGCCTGTCCGGGACTCAGAGCGGCTGATCTGGACGCTGGATCTGAGGCCGTCATGAAGCTGAAACTCGACATCAATCCGGATATTGTCGCCATGATGCAGGCGGAAATCCTTGCTGGTGAGAAAGCCGTCAGCGCGGCCATGCGCGAAGCAGGAACCGGCCTGAAATCCGACTGGCGCGAACAGATCACCGGGGCCGGGTTGGGACGGCGACTGGCGGGCAGCATTCGCTCGAAATTCTATCCAACACGCGAACCCAGCCTGAACGCAGCAGCCCTTATCTGGTCAAAGGCCCCCAAGATCATCAATGCTCATGACACCGGTCCGCTGATCCGCTCGAAAGATGGTTTCTGGCTGGCAATCCCGACCGAGGCCGCAGGAAAAAGCCGACGCGGTGGGCGGATCACACCAGGCGAATGGGAACAGCGGTCGGGTCTGCGGCTTCGCTTTATCTATCGGCGTAACCGCCCCAGTCTTCTGATCGCCGAGGCCCGGCTGAACACCCGGGGGAAGGCCGTGCGCTCACGTTCGAAAACCGGGCGCGGGGTGGTGAGCGCGCCGATATTCATTCTCGTGCCGCAGGTTAAATTGTCGAAACGGCTGGATCTGGCGCGCGATGCGGTACGGGCGGCTGACAGTATCCCGGGGCTGATTGTGGCGAAATGGGTGGAGGGTAAGGTTTGAGGTCGGTACCGAACTTCCCATGCTCTGGTGGACAGGGTAACATCATTGGCATATATTGCCATTGGAGCATTGGGAGATAACTATGGCGACCAGAAACGTTGTCCTAACCGAGGCCCAGTCGGAGCTTGTAGAGCAACTGGTGTCGACCGGTCGATATCAGAATGCCTCAGAAGCCTTGCGCGCTGGCCTTCGACTGCTGGAACGCGAAGAGGCCGAACTCGACGAGTTGCGCGTACGTCTGAGTGCCGGAATTGAACAAGCCCGCACTGGCGATCTGGCTGCGGGAACCGGCGAAGAGGCTGTGCGACGCGCTTTTGATGCAGCACGGTCTGAACACTGATGGTAAAACCCTGGCGCTTGACGCGCCACGCCGAAGCCTCCCTTATTGATATCGCCCGCTGGACCCTTGCGACCTTCGGCCCGCGACAGGCGGTCGCCTACGAAGAGGACCTGATTGCCTGCTGCGTCACAATCGGCGAAGGAAGCGCGCAAAGCCGAAGTTGCCGTGTTTTGATCGACCCGTCCTTACCGGAAGATCTGCGGCTTTGCCGCGCAGGCCAGCACTTCATCATTTTCATTGAGTATCCGGACGCAATAATCATCGTCGATTTTCTGCATAGCTGTAGTGATCTGGCTACAAGAATTTCTGCCCTAGCAGATCAGGGCGACCAGCAATCGCACTGACGCCGTTGCGGCCTTCGGGGCAGCAAGGCAGCAGCGAGTTTACTCGGCGGGAAGGCATGCGGTGATGGTGCCTAATCGGCGAGCACAAGTGAATTCGGTTGATGACGTAGCTATGTTACGCTGGAAGATGATCGCAGATGGGGGTCATGTCAGGTATTGATGCATGGCGACAACGCAACGCAAATCAACGAGTGCATGGCTGCGCTGGGCGGCAACGCTGTCCCTGGTACTATTCCTTTGGGCTGGACCTGACCACAAGGATCCGCGCAATGTCGATTTTGCCTGGTTGGCCCCTGCCGCGGAGGCAGCCGGGCAGGATGAACCCCGGCGAGTCGACGTGACCCCGGGCCTGATGTGGAACCGCAGCGGACTGCCCGCAATCTTCCCGCTGCAAGTCAAAACATCCGCTGGAAACAACTATTTCCTGACGCTGATTGATGCCGAGACCGGCAAGAAAACGCTCGCGGCCTTCATCATTGGCGGGGAATTTTTCAAGGTTCTGGTGCCGCCGGGCACCTTTGTCGTGAGGTTCTCCTCATCCGACCAGAACCGCTTCTTCTGACCCTTCTTGCCCGCCATATCTGCCCTCAAGATGTCCACTATCGTTGGTGGACACTATCAGCACACTCTATGACACGTCAGTGCAGCGTGGCCGGACGCTTACCATGCATGTGGATCTGGGGCCTGAACGGCAGTGGGGTGAAAGGTTTCCGGTGCGGGAGGTGGCGTTTGCTGTCGAGCCGCGGCAGGCACGGGAAGTCTTGGCCGAAAGTCGCACCATGAAGGGTGGTGGGGCGGCAGGGGTTGCCACCATCGGCGCAGCTGGGGTCGAGATGGCGCAATCCGTTCTGGCTGAAACGCAGACCGCCATACTGCCGTTGGTACCATATCTCGACACTCTGCGCTGGGTGTTCATTGCCGTGGCGCTGATTGGCGTCAGCGTCACAATTTACGCGCGTTGGGATGACTGGCGCAAAGGGCGGCCGTGATGGGTGGGCTGATCACTTGGCCTACCGGCAGCCAGTTTGCACTGGCCGTCGGGAAATGGGCCGCCATTGGGCTCACCGTTTTGTTGTTTCTTCTGTCCCTGCGACGCTCCGGTGAACGCGCCGGGCGCATGGCGCAGCGACTTAAAACCAAGGAGAAGGCAAATGAAATCCAACGCCAGATGCTCGAGGCAGCGGCTCGGCGGCCTCGTGATCGTGACGAGCTTGTTGAGCGCCTGCGCGACGGTGAGTTCTGAACCAGTTGTCGGAGTATGCCCGCCGGTGCTGGAATATGGCGACGTGTTTCAGGAGCGGGCGGCGGAGGAAGTGCAGGCGTTGCCAAAGGATACTGCGATTGTGGAAATGCTAAGCGACTATGCCGTTATGCGGGAACAGGCGTGGGGATGTGAGGACATTCAAATTCAGCCTTGACCCGTTTCACTTCACTTCCTGCGGTTTTGGGCGTTGCGTTAGTGTCAGCCCTCAGCGGGTTTTGCAGTTTTGCCTGACATTGGGCTGCATAAAGTGCGCGCAGCGACGGAGGGAGAGTGTCATAACAAAGAGAAATAAAAACCAAGGGCTAATGAAACCGCAAGACTACGAACTACCACCATCAACACAGATTTGCTGACCAGATATGTAACCAGATTTCTCACTTGTCAAAAATCCAACAAGCGCGGCGACCTCATCCACCGTTCCGGCGCGTCGAGCTGGAGACAACTGAGCGAGTGCCTTGTAGTTGCCCAACTCCTTTGTCTCAGGCGTATCGATCAAACCTGGTGCAACGACGTTCGCTGTGATGCCTCTCGAACCATATTCATAAGTCAGTGATTTCATCAAAGGCAACAATCCACCTTTCGCAGCTGCATAATTTGCCTGTCCGTGGTTGCCGCGCACGGCCGAGAGCGAAGACAGCGCGACAATCCTGCCCCAACGAGTTCGCATCATGGGTATGATCAATGGTCGAAGTGTTGAGAAGAAACTTTTCAAATTGAGGTCAATGACGTCTGTCCAATCTTCGATATCCATAGCCGCGAACGGTTTGTCAATCTGGCCCCCGATGCAGTGCACAAGGACCTGTATCGCTGCATTTTTTGTTAGGCTCGAAAGGATTTCTGCGGACTCAGGGTTCAAAATATCCAACGCCAATGCTTCTGCACTGCCGCCGGATGCCTGAATGCGATTCACGCAGTTCTGCGCCTTTGTAAGGTTTCTGTTTGAATGCACCACTACGTGCATCCCTTGTTTCGCTAAATCCTCGCAAATGGCCTGTCCGATTGGGCTTGAGCCCCCTGTGACCAATGCCCGCTTCATTCCGCTGCACCTTTCATTTTCAATATGGCCCGGCCTTTTACCAAATCTCCGTGCTCGTCACTAACCCGAAACCCATAGATCGCACCATTGGCATCAAAGTGGAGTTGATTGGCAAAGATTTCTAGATTTTCCGAGTTTTTTTCGACCTCATGCCGAAGAACCTCGACATTTTGAAGCGCGATCAGCAGACCGGTGTGGCTTCCCTTGATATCGAACAGGGATGCGTGCGCGGCGGCGGCCTGCGCCCCCAATTCAACAAGGGCCACGGAAAAGAGCCGACCATCCAGCCGAAGGGGGTAGTTTCCAACAGCGTGATTGATGCCAATGCAGTGGATCTGTGCCTCATCCGCCGAGACAATCCGCTCGATCAGACGCATTGCGCCCTTGTGCGGCATGCGGTCAAGGGCCCGATCCAGATTCACAACCTGGTGATCTTTGTGCGCAAGCCGGATCCCCCGTTTAACTGCAAGACAACCTCGCCTTCGCCAATGCCCGAAATGCGTTCCAGAAGAGGCAGGGCAGAAAAAACGGGGTTCCGGGTTGCTAAGGCTTTCTTTGCACCTTCCGTCAAAACGGCCGAGTGCGGCGTATCACAGAGTGAAAACTCGATTGCCGCCTTGGCATTCGGGCTCTGTTTTGTCGAGAAAGCCATTCCGATGCCAGCCGGAACTGTCAACCTGTGTGACGTGCTCAGGGGGAATGGTAGCGGCGTGTCATACATGACCAGACCAACCGGGCGATCTTCGAGCTTGGCCTGCATGAATGTTTTCAGCAAGCCCGCACCGACCGTGCAATCGCTACCGCAGATACTGGTTGCCGCCGAACGTATGCCAGCGGCGATCGTCCATTGACCTGACGCAGCGTTGTGAACCGAATTCTGGAATCGAAGCGGTCGAATGGCCATTTCGGGTGTACGCAACGCATCGAGAATGACCTTCAGTGTTTCGCCCTCGCCATATGCTGAGGCGAACACCCAGGCCGCGTCCTGCGAAAGAGATGGGTTCAGACGCTCTGCGACAGAAATTGCCAGCAATGTCTGCGGGCTGAGACGCCGCCGGGATCGAGGTGGCAGGCAATCAGGTGCAGCTTTCCAGCCCTCTTCTGGCAAGAGAAATTCGCCGGAGCGCAGAGTATCCGCAAGATCGCGCCCTTCGTCGGCACCCGGTGCGATCAACGTCACGTTATTCAGGAAAAGAGTGTTCTGCATTATTTGCTCAACACAAGGGCGCAGTTGGTTCCGCCAAATCCGAAGGAATTGCTCAAAACATGCTGCAGTGTCACGTCACGGCAACCGGCCTGGACATTCGGTAGAACGTTCGGATCAAGTTCGACGAGGCCTGTGTTTCCAGGTATCATCCCCTCTTCCAGCGCGTATTGGCTCAGCACGACTTCAATCGCCCCAGCGGCCCCCAAGGTATGCCCGATTGCCCCTTTGAGCGACGACGCCGGAACAGACCGGCTCACAGCGGTCTCAACTGCTCTGGCCTCAGCCAGATCGTTCACTGTCGTGGCAGTTCCGTGCAGATTCACATAGTCAATGTCCTCGGGCGACAGCCTTGCCCGCGAGAGCGCCTGGCGTATCGCCTCTGCGGCACCTGCACCGTCTTCCGGCGGCGTCGACATGTTGGTACCGTCCGAACTTTCGCCGTATCCCGCAAGTCTTATGCATCCGGACGCATCCCTTTCCACAATCATCAGCGCCGCGGCTTCTCCAATGGACAAGCCGTCTCGCGACACATCGCAGGGCCGGCAGGGAAAGCGCGAGATCAGCTCCAGGGATTCGAACCCGTTCAACGATGTCAGGCAGAGGCTGTCCACCCCACCAGTCAAAACCGCGTCACAAAACCCTGTCTCGATCAATTGATAGGCATCGACCAGTGCCTTGGCCGAGGAAGAACACGCCGTTGAAATGGTATAGCTAGGACCGGTAAAGCCAAGGTAACTCTGAAGGAACGCAGTCACGGCCTGTTGGCTGTCATGGTGACGAACTGAATATTCCTCTGGCATTGCTGCATCATTCGGGATTGACCGATACACGTTCTCAAGTTTCTCGACCCCCGAGGTGGAGGTACCAAGAACGATGCCACAACGGTCCGCGCCCCAGCGCCTCCGGACTTCTGTCGCAGCCTGTTCAAATTGGTCGGTCATCAACGCTGCAAAGGCCAGTCTGGTAGCACGGTTGTCATATTCGGCCACTTTGCCAGGAATTTTCACAGCCTCGATATCGGCGACCTTGCCGAGATGGCAATCGAAGGGCAGTTCCAAACCGTGCCGGTCGGACAATCCGGATACCCCTTGGCGCATTGCCGCCAAATGAGATGATCGTCCCCACCCAAGGCTTGTGACGACCGAGCTGTGTGTGATTCCGCAATTGGCTGTTTCGGGAGAGGTGAACATGATCTAGGTCGTTTCTTTCATCTGCGCCAGTGTCAGCACCAACAACACAAACAGCCCAACAACCACAGTGACGCCAATTTGATACAAAACCTGTACATCAGAAAAACTGAGAACGGTAAAGGCGATCAAGGTGGAACTCGCACATAAGGCAACAGATGTTGACGCAGGATTGTCGCCGGTACCGTCCTTCATATCCTTAAAAAACATGCCATAGTCCACCCCGATTCCCACGACCAAAGCCATTGCAACGATGTGAAAGATGCTCAGCGTGCCGAATGTTGCAACAAGAAAGCTGGCGGTCACGCCGATCATGGCACAGGACGTTCGGAAAATGCGCCCTGCCGCCCGCCAGTCACCCAACCCAAGCGCCAGTACGCCCACCCCGGCACATAGGCCGACAAGAAGCCAGATGGTCACCTGATGCCGGATATCATCCAACGCCTGACGCACCGGGGCCGCAAGATCCACAATCTCTGCAAAAGGTGCATTAACGTCGAAGTCCGGAACAGAGCCGCCATCCGGCAAGGTTAGCGACACATGTTCCCGCCACCCGTCTTCGGTGACTCGAAGACGGGTGGCGACAGCGCGCGTTTCCGGAAATCCAAGTAGGTCTTCGTACCGGATCGCTGGTGAAAGCCGGGAGCGGGTGTAGGCCTCAAGCTGGTTTGTCGCAAAACCCACCGACATTCCGGCCCTGCGAAGAGCACCCTCAGCCAGTGCCAGATACGCATCCGGTGCAGGGAGATACGGCCTAGTTGACAAAAGCACTTGGGCCAACATCGTGTAAGAGGTCAGCGACCCGTCTTTGATAGCATCATCCAGTATCGGAGCCAGTTCCTGCTCGTTTGACAATAGGTCATTAAGATCGTCCCCTTCGACAGCGACAACGTATCTGCCGGACGGAAGCGCGAGCATTTCCGCCACCAGTGTGATGTCATTCGAAACGCTGCTGGGGGGGGCAAAAATCGTGATTGGAACCTCTTGGTTCGTGTTCAGAACAAAGGTCAGTCCACCGATCGCCAGAACGATCTCGATTATGGGCTTGAAAGGCAGCCTCCAGACTAGGTTGCCAAGAGGGATGCCATGGATCTTTTGCGTGTCCGGCGCGGAAAGGATGACAGAGGCAAGCGCCGCCACCGTCAGGCCCGACGCAACAAATACCCCAGTTTGTACCAGCGCGGGAACACCAGAGCCCACCATGGCCAGAAAGGCGATGCTTGTCGTGGCCGAGCCCAAAATGACCAGACGAAACGCTTTTGGCCGGGCGGATTTGGAATGCCCAATGATATGTATGGGATAGTCGAGCGCCAACCCCAACAAGGCACCGCCAAAGCCCGTGGCAATCACATGGACGTAGCCGAACATGAGCTGAACCACAAGAAATGCGACACCAATCCCGATCACCAGAGGGAGAAACACAAAGGCAACGCTGGCGATTGAGCGCAGGGACCAGATCAGCCAAGCGATCAGAAGGGCGGCGGCAATCAGAGAGGCGCGGGCGGCGGACCGGTAGTTGAACAACGTTGTCTCAGCCGCGATTGTGCGTGCCCCAAGAAAGTGGACCGACGCGTTTCGCGCCTCGGACACAGAGCGGAGAGAAACCGTCAGGGCATGAACTTCTTTTGCTTCAAACGGTCTGTCTGAAAAGGTTGCATGAACAATAGCCGCCGTATCGTCGCTTGATTGCCAGACACCATCCACCACCGAAAGGCCATCGTCCGGACGCGCTAACTGCCCGATGAGGCGGCGATAACTGCCTGTCGGATCAAGCAACAACCGATCGCCAATGGCCATGCTGTCGATGTTCGAAAAGAACGCTTTGGCAGCGTCCAGATTGCGGGCCATTTCAGATACATCGAAATCGCCTTCTTCTGGTGGGGCTAGCTGAAATCGTTTCTCCCATATCCAGTCCTGAAACTCCGCTGATGGCGGTTCAGGACCGAATACAGTGCTTTCCAGCAGTGGGCTTTGTCTCAGAATTGTCACGATTTGCCTGGCGACGTCATTGCGTTGTGCAACGTCGTCAGCAAGCACTGCAATGATCAGATCTCGCCCCAATTCGATGTCAATTGATCCGCTGGTATCTCCGCTTTGACCAAAAACTGATCCGGCATCCGATGTTACCGTTACGTTGGTGGCGGAGTACGCGGCCAAGGCCACCAGAACCAACAGTGCAAACAATGTGCGTGTCATGGAGCAACAAACCTGAACTGTCGCTGCTGACCATTTGGTGATCTGACCTGAAGTGTGGACAATACTGGCCCACAACCGGTCAAAGCGATGACCTCTTTCGGGTTCTTCGGCGTCGTAAGCAGGACCGTCCAACCATCTGGCCGGATTTCAAGGTTCTGGCTGTAAGATCCGTCGATGTCCTCGGGTTTCCCCGTAACAATGGCCGCGAGCGTGGACAGGAACAATGCAAGGCGAACGGAAATCCGGCGCTCGGTTTCTTTTCCCTTGCGCCGGATCAAAATCGACTCGGCGCTGATCTCTAATTCTTCGAACACGGGCGAGGTTTGCCGCCGTATCAGCGTTCCGGTGCCGGTTGCATGGAACGCGCCAGAGTTTGTCATAGCGTTGCCAAGCGCCGGGTGCCGGATGATTTCCTGATAGGGCACCGCACCGTTTTCGCTATAGGGCCTTGCGCGAATGGCGGTCTCTGCATTCGCGGGGGGTGGCAGGGTGCAGATATGTTCAAGCGTTCCAGATATCGAAGAAGTTGAACCAGTTGTAAGGATCACGACGACACATATCCTCAAGAGCCGATGCATAGTTTTGAGCCAGATCTTGGGCGTATTGCGCTCTTTGGGCGCGCGGCACAGGCGTTCCGTCATAGAGCAGGGAAAAGCGCGCCGCATAGCAGTCCTTTCTTTCCCAGTTGGCAAAACTGGTAATGAGTGGAACCTTGGCCGCCATAGCCGACAGGTAAGGAGAAGTCGGAACATCAATTTGTCCCCCAAAGAAAGTCACTGACACTTTCGAGCGGACCGTATTGTCTGGCAACCGGTCACCCAATATGGCGACAAAACCGCCGTCATCTAACGTTTCGAATACTTTAATCATCGCCATTGGCCCATTGGCCAGTGAAATCACCCTTTCTTCCAGAGTCGGGCTTAACTGGCTCAGAAGGGCTGTGCTTTTCTGGGCATGCTCAGGATACATCAGATACCGCACGAACAATCCCGGCAATTCCCGGTCAAAGGCTCTGAGGGCTTCGAAGCTGCCAAAATGCGCGCCAAGCAACACGGCACCTTGGTCCTGTGCAACCAGATCGCTGACAAGTTCCTGCCCCTGAGCCGTGATCGAAAACCCCTCGGCACCGTCACTCAGGAGGCGTACACGATCAAGAAGAACGTGGCTGAAAGCAAGCGCATGCCGCTGCCGTTCCATAAGCGAAGGCTCCCGACCCAGAGCGCGGGTCAGATATCTGGCAGATGCGGCGGTGGTTGGTCTCTTTAAGTTCAGAGCAAAGACCAGCGCGATCAGCCATAGCAATGGATCGACGATAAACGCAGGCGCTCTCAAGGCCAGAAACCGCATCAGTTTCAACTGCCAAAGAGACCCGGACTCTTTGACGGCTGTCCAATCTGAAGACTGCTTAGTCATGTATTGAACGAAGCCGGACCCTGGCCCGGGCAATCGCCTGCCCATCACAAAGCCAGCGCAACACGCAGGCAGATTTCTCCTGCGTATAGGTTATCTCGAATGGTTGCGACGGATGTAGCGGGCGCAGGAATTTCATCCGAAGAACGTTTTCGATCTCGTACCCGACTTCGCGCAGGGATTGCTCAGCAAGACCAATGAGAATTGCGCCCGGAACAATGGGATTCCCGGGGAAATGCCCATCCAGAAATCTGGAAGTCTCTTCTAGGCCATTTGGAAAGTCAAACCGCACAGCCAAGCCATTCATCACCCAAGGGCCGTCCCCTTACTTGAGACAAAACTTTACATCGTTGTCGAGGTTTTCAACCCAACTGTTGTACCGTCTGTGGATAGTCTGCTTTTCAGGATCGTACTTCATATTCTTGGAATCCCGATAGGTTATCGTATATTCTTTCGAATTGAATTTTACCGCCACTTCAACATAGTGTTTTCCGCGCACGATCAGCTTGCCAATCAGATTGCCGGACGAAACTTTCTGGAATTTCCATCCCCGAGAAGCGCTGCACCCTTTGAATGCCTTTTCCAAATCCTGCATTCGCACGTTCTTGCCGACGGCCGTCTGCAAGTCGGTGTACACAGTTTCAATCGGGGCGTTGGCTGCCACCACAGGTTCGGCAATCATTGTTGCAGCAAAAATCGAAGCCGCAAGCACAACAACAGAAAGTCGCATTGAGTTCTCCTTGAATTAACTTTCTCGACGTTTAGCGCGCGATGCCTAGCATGAGCAAGAGACCTTTCAGGTGAAACCCGCGTCGAACCAGAAACATGGTAACGAGCCCAAACAATCTGAGGAAATCGCGAACCGGGTCGAAGTGACTTGGCCGAAGTATAAAGCCTTCGTATCGTGCCGCGATTGGCACGTATTCAAATTGAACACCTGCCTTTGCCGCGTATAGAAGGGCGGCCGTTTCAAATTTGAATTTCTTTGTGTCCTTGGTGGGAATGCGCACTTTTTTCCACATGGTTGCAGGGTACAGTCTCATGCCGCACTGAGCGTCTTTGATCCGGCACCCGCACCCCCAGCCGATGAAAAAATTGCCGAACTTGATACCCCGCCTTCGGGACTTGGGCATTTGTTTCATATCCTCGGACCGATCGCCCAGAACCAATGCGGTCGCGTTGGTTTCGAACATTGCCACGAAATCCGGGATGTCATCCGGGTCATGTTGCTGATCGGCGTCCAGAGTGATGACAAAGTCCGCGCCTTGGCTGAATGCAAAGTCCAGCCCTTCGACCAGGCGGCTTCCTTTGCCCAGGTTTGATGCATGGCGTATGACTTCGGCACCGCTTCCGGTCAGGGACTCGGTCGTTCCGTCGTCGGAGCCATCATCAATGACAATCACGCGATCTACATGCGGCATTGTCTTTTCGACGACCTTGCGGACTGTCAGCACTTCGTTATGAGCCGGAATCAGAGCGACGGTTTGCCCCATGCGACAAGCCCCTCTTTCAACGGCGTGCGGTGTATTCGGAAAAGCACCCCAACAGGGCCTTGTGTTGTACCTGGGTAAAACCCGCGCGTCTCAGGTTTTCCAGAATGCCATCAATGTCCACCATCTGGTCCATTGAATCCCAATAGTATCTCATCAGAAGAAATACGTTTCTATCCCAAGTCAGCAACCCAGAGAAGAACGGCAGCAGGTATTTGAAATACATACGAAAAAAGAACCTTGGGATTGTTCCAGAGGGCACAGTGACGTCCATGATCAACACGGTGCCACCATCTTTCAGGACACGACGGAATTCGCGAAAACTGGTCTCAAGATTGTCCACGTGACGCAGGGCAAACCCCATTGTCAGGAAATCGAAACTTTCGCTGTCCACAGGTAGGTTTTCGGCGGCGGCCTGATGATGGACAACCGGCACGATCTTCTTTGATTCTTCAATCATTCCGGCCGAGGGTTCAACGCACTCGACCTGTTCGGGGCTGTTCAGTATCTGCATCAGGGCGCGCGCGACCTGACCGGTCCCGCTGGCGACATCGAGAACCCGCATATCCGCAGTTACACCATTGCGCCGAAGCGCCTCGCGGCGATACCAGTCGCCGGACCCAAACCAGCCCCATTTGGCAATGGCCTCGTAGTGTTTGGCCGTGTCATCGAAAACCTTGCGCAGGAAGGCCTGCTTGTCTTCCGACGACTCGTAGTAGGCACCAACCACGAATGGCTTTCTCTGATCCGTCATCCCGGACGACCTCCTATTGATCAACAGCGTGACATGAATGGTCCAACTTGAGTGCGCCAAAATGCTTTCGCCGACCCGGTTGCGCCGACCCTGTTGTCCTGTGACGGCCCTTGAAACAGTATTTTTCATTTTTGAAAAGGTCGGAATTGGAATCCGCCTGATTTTATTGTACCGAAGATCACAGGAAAAGCGAACTTGGGAACGTAGCATGCAGGTGCGGAACACGATGCAATCGAGTGCAAAAGTCAGACCCCCGTCGCCGCTTGGAGGTTCTAGGGATATTCTGCCTTTTCTGAGAACCCGTGCATTTGAGGGGTTCGTGTTCCTCGTAACGCTGCTGTTGGGCATATTGATAGCGATCTACTTCAATTGGAACAGAAAGCCAAAGCAGGTGCGATGGATTCTTCGGTTCTGGTCCAGTTGCTTTATCTATGGGGCAAAATTTATCGCAGGAGTGAACTTTAGGCTGGAGGGGCTGGAAAACATACCTGATGAGCCTGTCATCTTCATGGGCAATCACCAGACCGCCTGGGAATCGATTTTCATGACTGTTCTGATTCCCGACGTCAATATTGTGACCAAACGCGCGGCCATGTCGATCCCGGTGTTTGGATGGGGCTTGAAATACGCCCCCATGATCGTTGTTGCCCCGGAAACACCCGGTCGCAACATTCGCCACCTTCTGAAAGGTGGAAAAGCGTCAATTCGGGAAGGGCGAAGCATCGTGATTTTCCCGGAAGGCGCGCGGGTGCCCATTGGCGAGACGCGCCCATATGCCAGAGGCTTCGAGACGCTCTACAAGCATTGCAATGCGAAGGTTGTGCCGTTTGTCACGGATGCAGGGCTGTGGTGGCCGTCCGGGTTTGCCACAAAGCATCCCGGAACCATCACGCTCAGGATTCTGCCACCTATCGAGGCCGGTGGAAACCCAGAGGAATTCGCTTTGAAGTTGGAGCGCCGCGTGCGAACCGAAGCCGACGCGCTGATGAATGTTTCGACCAAACCGCATCAGGTTTAGCCTGCTTCGGTCGGGGCATCTATCCTGAAATCCCAGCCTGTTTGGCTAGCTCGTCGATTTTTTCGTTCCGCACCTTGCCGGTTGGGGTTCGGGGGATTTCCTTCTGGATAAGGATTTTCTTTGGAACAAAGGCGGGATCCACATACCGCAGAAGATGCTTTCGAATGGCCACTTTGATAACGGTTTCGGACAACGCATTGTCCAAAGCTGGTACAGCCGCAATGGCGAGCAGATCGTTGCTCTCACGTTTTGAGTGCAGAAAAATGCCATCCGAAATTTCGGACACCTCTACTAGGATTGCGTTCAGGGCCGATACTCTGTTGCGTTTGCCACGGATGCTGACTATGTCGCCGGTGCGGCCCAACAGTTTGAAATGACCGTCCGGGCGAAGGTCAACGTCATCACCCAGCAAAACTGGTTCAGGCAGGTGGGGTGCCCCTGCCGTGCAACCAGTCGCGGTACCGGACACAAGCCGGAATCCTGCCGCCGGCGTCCAGGTCTCGTCTTGGGTTGTTCTGCGGAATGCGAGCGAGCCTGTCTCGGTGCTTCCGTAGATCTCCATGACTTTCACCCCTCCCCTGGCTTCGATCCTTTCCGCCTGCGCGCGGGACAAAGGGGCCGTCGCAGAAAGCACGCAACAGATTTCCGGTGTAGCCAAAATAGTAGATTCAAGAAACCGAAGATGGGCAGGGCTAGTGACCAGAACCAGTTTCGAAAAACCCAATTCTCGTGCTACTTTTGTGGCGGCCTCAAGGTCTGCCGGATAAAATACGGTATCCCGATACACGCAATGGCCAAAACCAAGCGCAGCAAAGACCGTCGCCTCAAGGCCGAACATGTGCCCGTGCGGTGTGGTTCCAATGAGTGCCAGGCTGTCCGGTTCGACATCCAGCCCTTGCAGGATCTGATCCGTTATCGCCGCCCCACCTCGCAGCATGCTCCAGGTTTTGACATTGCATTCCGGGTGTTTTGTCGTCCCCGAACTGAAGACACGAATTTCGGCGCGCGCGTCTTTAAGGCTCGACCGGAAATCCTCATGCCCGACAGATGTCATTTCGGTCCCGTCAAAGCTGATACGCCGGGCAATATTGTCATTGTCCGGGGCAGCGGCAAAGATCACCGGGTCGCGCGCGCCTGACATCGAGGCCACAATGGCTTGCGGGGCTAGCGATGGTGGAAGTACCGTCGTTTGATTGTTCAGCAGGGTGGCGACGATCCCGAGAGAGAAGAGATAGCGATCCTGTTGCAGGTTGCACACAAGAGACGCCGGCATGAGAAGCTTGCGAAGTGGGTTCAGATTCGCCGCAAACTGATCCTGGCCCACAACACCCTCTTTCGAGAAGAACAGCCTGTTTTTGGTCGAGTTCATACCTAGAAATCCAGATTTTTCCAGACGTCCCGGTTCGACATCAACTGTAGTGATCGCTGCCATTTCTCGGGGCGAGCATACCGGCGCGCCGCAATTTTGTGCGAAAGAATGAACCAGATCGCTTGTGTGACAAACAACGTCGCCAGTAGATTGTTGGCATATGGTCGAAACGCCCCCCAAACAATGGACGAGACACCCAAGCCAGCCGAGGCCAGACCAAACAGGGTCCACACGGCACATTGGCGTTTAAGAAACAACGCAAATTCAGCAGACGGTTCGGGGCCACCGTGGGCCAACTTCACGAACTGATAAAGAATGGATGGCATTCCTTTGAACAACCTGTTTCCGAAGGCGTAAGCAACAACCAGATTTGCCGCGACAATCGCTAGATACGGCCAAAGGGGCACTTGCGGGTAGCGAAAGGCGATCACCACTACAGACATGCTTGCGAAAATGGAGACGTAGTGCGCCGCTTGCGGACAGTCGCATACATTCGACAAAAACAGCGAAAATGCTCTGACAACGGTCAAGCCGAACACCACATTGAACAACAGCGGGGAAATTATCAGGCAAACGGCAAGGAGCGCGACAATGGCAGCGGCCTTCCAGCCGCCGGTCACCTTGCCAAGTGCAGGGATCACGTTACGCGGTTTTCAGCGATATGACGGGCAAGAGATCTGACGCAAGAGAAAATCTCTTCGTTGCGTTCGTCGTCCGAGCGCAGTTTAAACCCGTACTTTTCGCTAATGGAAAACGCGATTTCCAGCGCGTCAATGGAATCCAGGCTAAGACCATCTCCGAACAACGATGCATTATGGTCGATTTCCGACGCCTTGATATCCTCCAGCGCGAGCGAGTCGACGATAAGTTCGGCCACTTCAATCTGAAGTGCCTCGTTATTTTCACTACTATTCTGGTCTTTCATCGTCAGAATTCCCTTGAAATTCACACGTCCAGAGGCGTTCCGATTTGCCCCATTTTCCGGGTAACGTCCCGGTTATCATATACTCAGAATATCGCTATTTCTACCAGACTACACGCTCGTACCACATCCTGTCAGGTAATATGGTCGTTTCCTGAACAATGCCAGCTTTTTGGCTATTCCATTCCATCATTTTCAACATCGGCGTCTAGGCTCTCAACGCTGATTGCGGGAATTGTGCGTTGTAAATGTGCATTCCAGAGTATCCAACCACCTATTTCAGCGACATCCGTTCACCTAAGCCGGGGTTTGCGGCCACCTTTGAAACGCTGTTTTGAGGAGTTCGGTTCCAGTGTCAGATGACGGGCCGTTCGTCAAATCTCTTGTCTCTGGCTTTTCTCATATGCTGGCCGTCGAGATTGAGGCGGCAGGCGTTGTGAACGGCCCGATCAAGGATGGTGTCTGCGAAGGTCTTGTGTGGATGGCTCCTGCATAGCAAGACATTTTTGATCAGATTTGTGCATTTGTCAGAAGCAGTCATGTGTCCGGCCTGTTTGCGCGGATTTGACCGCTGGCCCTGATGGGTTCCGCAAACCAAGTCCCTTACAGCTTAGCGGGCTATGTCGCCCGGGACCTTCGACGGGGTGTCTTGGTTTTGGCGGCAGACTTATGCACCATCATCTCGCAGGTCTTGCTAACTCGTTGTTCTTTCTCCTTTAGGCAGTGTGTGGTGTGTAGGGTTCGTTGCGGGTCAAGACTGCCCAGACGATCCGAGCTGTCTTGTTTGCCATGGCGACTGTTGCGACGCGCGCTGGTTTGCGTTCTAGCAGTGACGTCAGCCACTTGCTTGCCCGTTCCGGATGCGACTTGGTCTGACGGACGAGCGACGTCATACCAACGACGAGCAATGATCGTAAGTATTGATCACCCATCTTCGTGATCCGACCCAATTTCTCTTTCCCGCCGCTGGATTTGTTTGCAGGCGTCAGACCTAGCCAAGCTGCAAATTCCCGTCCATTGCGGAACTGATGTCCGTCACCAATGCTCGCGATAATCGCGGACGCAGTCACAGCACCAACGCCTGGGATCGTACGCAACAACCTCACCCGCGCGTCTTCCTTTGCGACCTGCTTCAGGCGATCTTCGTACCAGCGGACCCGAGTATGCAGCGCCAGGAGATGCTCGCACAGATTGTGGATCACTTCGTTCGCGATATCAGGCAGGTCCAAAACTTCGCCAACCAGTATGTCCTCGGCAAAACCGATGACCCGAGCGAGGCCTCGCGCGATGTACACACCAAATTCGGCGACCATTCCGCGTAGGCCATTGATGAGTTGGGTGCGCTGGCGAACCAAGAGGCTCCGCGCACGATGGACTGACAATAAGGATTGCTGTTCGACCGTCTTGATCGCAACAAACCGCATTGTGGGTCGGGTAACGGCCTCACAAATGGCCTCCGCATCAATCGCGTCAGACTTACCCCGCTTCACGTATGGCTTCACATATATCGGTGGGATCAACCGAACGTCATGGCCAAACTTCGTCAGTTCGCGTGCCCAATGATGCGCGCTGCTGCAAGCCTCCATACCGATCAGGCAAGGCTCGATCTTGGAGAAGAAAGGCAACAACTGCGCCCGTCTCAAAGGTCGATTGAAGGCGACCTCGTCGTCCTGTGTGATCCCGTGAATTTGAAAAACGTTCTTGGCAAGATCAAGGCCGATTGTGGTAACTTGCATGGGGTGGCTCCTCTCATAAGCAGACATCGACACCTGCATTATGGCGCATTGCGACGCCGGATGGAGCAGGAGCCATCCACCCCATCAGCTCAGTTCACATTTCTGCACGCATGCCTTCAACTAAGCCGATTTCACAACTGAGAACTGCCGCCAAGTCGACGCCACTCGGCCTTTTTTGATCAAAACGGACACTTTAGGGTTTGGTCTTAGTAGCGAATACGCCAGCGCAGCAGCAACGAGTTCATACCTGGGTTATATTCGGTTGTGTTCGCATTCGACAAATGCATAAACGCAAATGAAAGACTATTGCGGTTGTCCAACGAATAGCCAATGGCCACTAGGTTCCGTATCTGGAAATACCCGCCCAACCAGTTCTCATCCGAGCCATTGAAATATGCGCCCGGCATCACGCTGGCTTCTGCAAACCATCGATTTTGGAAGTCATAGTATGTAAACAATCCAACTCCGACATGACTGTCACCGTTGGCATCAGCCGCCAAATCCGCTCCGGCACCAAATTCCCAGTTTCCGATCGATTTGAAAGGCGCGAATTGGTATTCCAACGAATAAATGGGGTAGTTAGTTGCCTTGTTTTCGACAAACTTTGTGTACCCGGCCCCCAAAATTATGGATTGGGCATTTACCATTGGCGACCATGCGACTGCCAAGAAAGCCGTAACTGCAAGAGTTGCCGTGATTTTCCACAGGCTTCTAGTGGGTATGGAAAAAAATCCACAGCGAGGTTCAGATAACACTCTCTCAATCTTTCTTTTGTCAAACCGTTGGCACGATTATTGCGACGTTTGGGCCTTCATACAGGGTATTTTCAAAGTATACTCAGTATATACTGGCATTCTCTGAATAGAATACCAGCACTGTTTACGTTGCAGTGAAATAGGGTTGAACAAGCCATTCTCGGTGTGGCGTATTCAACGCACCCGCATCGCCGTTGTGGTCGAGCAGGCCGTTGAACCCAGTATAGCCGCCTGCGTGCACCCAGCCCATTTAGTCAGACAGGTGAATGACCGGATGTTCGCCTTTTCGGTCGATTGTGAACTGATGCCTCGCGCGGGTCGGGGATTGTTCGGGCTATGGCCTTTCGTCGCGAACATAGTTGTTCCATCCCGCATTTCCGTCAGGATTGTTCTTGCCACGAATAATGCCCAACGGCGAGGGTCAATGTGATCATCCGGATGGAACACATAGCTCACTGTGGCCATCTTGATAGTCCAGTGCCAGAGAAAAATTAGGCTGCATAGGCCCAGGTTCTTTTTGCTGGTACAACACACTCATGAATGACGCTGATGAAAAACGCATTGCTGCAAACCTGGCCAAGATCCTGGGCATGATGTGTGTACGAAACACGATGCTTGAAGGCATCCACGCGGGCATCGTGCCGATAAGCGAAACCGGCGATTACTCAGATGTCGTGGTCATCGATGCTACCGGTCGGCAAATCCCATGGAAGGAGGTTTCGCATTTCGATGACGACGCCATGCGGGACCTGATGCGGCAGATCGTCAACCCGCTGTACACGTTTCACATGAGCACGGACGATCTGCAGTTTCACGAACAGATAACGCGCTGGATGTCTGCGGCCGGGAAGTGGGACGATCCGGATATTGACGAGGCGTTCTTACAGACCATTAGGCACAATCAGGATGTGGCGGGCGACTGAAAAGGTGCGCTTGTTGATGGGCGAGGATTTGGCTCCCAACAATCTGCTGACAGCTGGCCAGTCTACCCAAGCGCATCCCTCAGCGACGTCGCAACCGAATCTGCCGCATTTCTCACCGGTTCCGCCGCCAGATGTGCATAGCGCGCGGTCGTCTGAACCTGAGTGTGCCCAAGCAACTTGCCGATCATCGGAAGTCCCTGACCGGACGCAACGGCAGTCGAGGCGAATGTGTGGCGCAGATCGTGGACCCGTAGTCCTTGAGGCCTGCCCGGGCACGGACACGCTGCCAGAAGGGCTGGAGATCGCTCAGATGCTTACCTTTGAGGGTGCCAGCGATGACCCACGGATTGTCCTTGATAGGCCGGGCACCGGCGAGCAAATCGACCGCAGGTTGACCGAGATGAACCAGTTTGGCACCGGTTTTGGGATCCGGCAGGCGCAGCATCTTTTCGGCCAGGTCCAGAAACTCCCAACGGAGCGTCATGATTTCCCCAAGGCGGCAACCGGTCAGGATCAGCAACCGGGCCGCAAGTATGGCGGAGGGCAATTCAAGGCCTTCAGTTTCCATTTCCCGCAGCACTTCGCCGATGCGGCGCAACTCAGCCGTACTCAGGAAACGTTCCCGTTTCTCCTCTGGGTACTTACGGATGTGTTTGCGGGGGTTGGACCCGTCCGGGCGCAGGCCCCACATTTCGGCAAGGTTGAACATCTTCGAAAGAACCTCGAGGCACCGGTTGGCCTGATAGGGGATGTGGCGAAGGTCGTGGTGGAACTTCGATATATCGGCACGGGTGACCTCGGCTACGATCAACCGACCGAGTGCCGGGAGAATGAAGCGGCGAAGGTTACGGCGGTATTCCGTTGCCGTGCTTTCCTTCAAACGCACCGAGATGTGCTCCGCATCGAACCGTCCCGCAAGTTCCGTCATGTTGAGGGCGTTGCGCTGGGCGGCGCGATCGGCTGAGGGGTCTTCGCCTTTGCGCACGGCAGCAAGGATGGTGATTGCCTGCCCGCGAGCTTGTTCACAGGCCAATACCGTTTTAGGCCCCAGACTCATGCGCCGGGCCCGCCGTCCGGCGCGGTACTGGACGATGTAACTCTTCCGCCCGCTTGGCAGCACCCGCAATCCGAAATCGGGCAAGGTATCGTCCCAGATGAAGTATTCCTTCTCCTGCGCTTCGGCAGCGTCGATCTTGCGTTTGGTCAGTTTGGGCATGGCTAATCCGTTGGGTTGGTTCGAGACCACAGTGCTGATCATCTGGACGCAGTCAACGAACCCATTGAAAAAGCGAAGAAAAAGGAAAACCTGCGTGGGCGTGCGTAAATCGTGCGGCGCGAAGACATATCGGGTGTGGTTTCATATCCCCATATTTGCGCTATCTTCTCGCGACTGCGCTGCTGCCGGCAACTTACAACGACGGATTCTGACCTGATGGCTTCAAAGAAAACTCTGAACGCAAAGAACCTCGAGGCGCTGGGTGCCGCGCGTCTGGCAGAACTGCTGATCGAGATCAGCACCGGCAATGCCGCCAGCAAACGACACCTGCGTCTTGAGCTTGCCGGGGCGCTTGGCCCCAAAGAGGTTGCCCGCGATATCCGCAAACGGCTGGCCACGATTGCCCGGTCGCGTTCCTATGTAGAATGGGACCGTACCCGAGTACTGGTTCAGGATTTGGAGACCCAGCGTAACGCAATTGTGGCGAAGGTCGCTCCGAAAGAGCCCGAAGAGGCGCTGGATCTGATGTGGCGGTTTCTGGCGCTGGCGGCATCGATCTATGAACGCTGCGATGATTCCAATGGCAGCGTCGGCGATGTGTTCTATTCAGCACGGGAAGATCTGGGTGAAATTGCACAGGCCGCCCAACAGGATTCGAAAACACTGGCAGATCGGGTCTTTGAAGCTCTGCAGGAAAATGGTTATGGCCAGTATGATGACCTGATCCCGCTGCTTTCCCCAGTGCTGGGACCGGACGGTCTTTCGCATCTGAAATCGCTCGTTCTTGAACTGGCGGA
>Ga0209121_10001823_pt1 | contig 22203 bp, 19 predicted proteins | sample Cruoilmetagenom3_FD_187292 | JGI IMG/M metagenome (GOLD analysis project Ga0209121, IMG submission 187292) | Oil polluted marine microbial communities from Coal Oil Point, Santa Barbara, California, USA - Sample 3 (SPAdes) (version 2) | ecosystem: Environmental > Aquatic > Marine > Oil seeps ... | reverse complement strand
AAACTTTTATTACCACAGTTTAACACCAACACAAGCCATTATTGGTGCGCTTGTATTTATAGTTGTAGTTTGCCTTATTTCTTTTCACTATGTAAAAACTAATGCTTTTGTTTATAGACAAATACGTAAGCTTTATTTTAAGCTAAAAGGTTAGTATACATAGAATACAATTAGCAAAACCCTAATTTTAGTAAAAAGGAAGAGGTATGTTTCCTCCTTTTTTGAAGAAATTATAACAACAAAGACATGGTTATATTACAAAATCAAATAAAAAAGCCAGTAATAACTACTGGCTTTTTTTATTTGGTTGAAACTATATTATTGTTTTAAATAGGCTAAAACATTTTTTTCTATACGCTCTTGAATATTAGAAACATCTGCCTTTACAAATTTTTCTCCCATAATTTTTTCATAAAGTTCTATATATCTTTCTGAAACCGTTTCAATGTAAGCATCACTCATTTCTGGAACGGTTTGTCCTTCTAGACCTTGAAAATTATTTTCAATTAACCATTGGCGCACAAACTCTTTAGAAAGTTGTTTTTGTGCTTCGCCATTATCTTGACGTTCTTGATAGCCATCTGCATAAAAGTAACGTGAAGAGTCTGGTGTATGTATTTCATCTATTAAAACAATTTTACCATCTTTAGTTTTACCAAATTCATATTTGGTATCTACTAAAATTAAACCACGAGAAGCAGCTATTTCTGTTCCTCTTTGAAATAGTTTTCTAGTATAATCTTCTAAAACAACATAATCTTCTTCGCTAACAATTCCGCGTTTTAAAATGTCTTCACGTGAAATATCTTCATCATGATCTCCCATTTCTGCTTTTGTTGCTGGTGTAATAATTGGTTCTGGAAACTTATCGTTTTCTTTTAAACCTTCTGGCATTGCAACACCACAAAGCATACGTTTTCCGGCTTTATATTCTCTTGCAGCATGACCAGACATATAACCACGTATTACCATTTCTACTTTAAATGGATCGCATAAATGACCAACTGCTACATTAGGATCTGGTGTTGCTGTTAACCAATTTGGCACTAAATCTTCAGTAGCTTTCATCATACTTGTTGCTATTTGGTTAAGTATTTGCCCTTTGTAAGGAATTCCTTTTGGCATTACCACATCAAAAGCAGACAGTCTATCTGTTGCAATCATTACCAATTCTTGGTCGTTAATATTATAAACAGCTCTTACTTTACCCTTGTATAAGCTTTTTTGATTAGGAAAATTAAAGTTGGTATCTGTAATTGTGTTGTTCATTATTTTTTGGTTTGTTTGAAATGCCTAAACAAGTTAAGCATGACATATAACTATTAGTTGTGTTTTTTTATACTATGTATTCTGCATTGTTTTACAGAATGACAAAATTAACTTTTTAGTTTGAATTTCTAGCCCTGATTGCAGCGGCATCCTTTTTTTATTTTTCTAAAAAAAGATATAGCGGAAAGCAGGTTCCTGGCTACTAAAAAAATTAAGCTTCTATATTTTCAATTTTTCGGTATGCAGCAATTACTTTCTTTACTAGTTTATGACGAATAACGTCTTTATCATCTAGATAAACCATGCCAATACCATCAACATCTTTAAGTACCAATAAGGCTTCTTTAAGACCAGAAACCGTACGTCTTGGCAAATCTATTTGACCAGGATCACCTGTTAATAAAAACTTTGCATTTTTACCCATTCTGGTTAAAAACATTTTCATTTGCGCGTGCGTGGTATTTTGGCCTTCGTCTAAAATTACAAAGGCGTTATCTAGAGTACGTCCACGCATAAACGCTAAAGGTGCAATTTGTATGGTTCCGTTTTCTATGTATTGGGCAAGTTTTTCTGGTGCAATCATATCGCGTAATGCATCATAAAGTGGTTGCATGTACGGATCTAATTTTTCTTTTAAATCTCCAGGAAGGAAACCTAGATTTTCACCAGCTTCTACAGCAGGACGTGTTAAAATAATACGTTTTACCTCTTTATTTTTTAGTGCTTGAACAGCTAAAGCAACACCTGTATATGTTTTTCCGGTTCCTGCAGGACCAATGGCAAAAACCATATCGTTTTTACGTACTAGCTCTACTAGTTTTCTTTGGTTAGGCGTTTGTGCTTTTACAAGCTTACCATTTACACCATGCACTATTACTTGTCCGCTTTCTTTACTGGTATCATAATCCTCCTTACTTTGGCTAGTTAAAATACGTTCAATCACGTTTTCGTCTAACTTGTTATATTTACCAAAATGCTCCATTAGCATGTAGAGCCTTTTGTCAAATTCTTCTAACAAATCTTCGTCTCCATAGGCTTTAATTTTATTGCCTCTAGCTACAATTTTAAGTTTAGGAAAATACTTTTTTAGGAGTTCTATGTTTCTGTTCTGTGCTCCAAAAAATTCTTTTGGAGTTATTTCTTCAAGTTCAAGTATTAATTCATTCAAAAGCGCATCGATTTAATTATAGTAATCTGTTCAATTTTATTAGATTTGTTTTCCAATTAGAAAGCTAAACAAACTTAATCAATTTTAAGGTGTTTTGTGTTAAAAAAATATCAACAATAATTCATGGCAATAATAACTTTAACAACTGACTTTGGAGAGAAAGATCACTTTGCTGGCGCGATAAAAGGAGCTATTTACAGTGAAATTCCGGATGTTAAAATTGTTGATATCTCACATTCTGTGTCGCCATTTAGTATACCTGAAGCAGCGTATATTATTCAAAATGCATATAGTAGTTTTCCTAAAGGGAGTATTCATTTAATTGGTGTAGATGCCGAAATAAATCCAGAAAACAAACATATTGCTGTAAAGTTAGATGGCCATTATTTTATTTGTGCTAATAATGGAATAATGAGTATGATTTGTGCCGAAATTGCTCCCGAAAAAATTGTAGAAATTAATATACATGATAAAATAGTTACTAGTTTTCCTGTGTTAGATGTGTTTGTAAAAGTTGCTTCGCATATGGCACGTGGTGGTACGCTTGAAGTTATTGGTAAGCCAATAACAGAAATTAAACCTATTACCAACATGCATCCTTTTGTTAATGAAGAGAAAACACAAATTATAGGAAGCATTATTTATATTGATAATTACGGAAATGTAGTTACCAATATTAAAAAATCTTTTTTTGAAGAAATACAAAAAGGTCGTGCTTTTGAAATTTTTGCAAGAAACTATAAGTTTAAAACCATTAGCAAAAAATATAGCGATATTGTAAACTTTGATATTCCGGAAGAAAAAAGACACGATATAGGTCAAGAAGTGGTTGTTTTTAACTCTTCTAACTATTTAGAAATTGCATTATATAAAAGCAATACAGAAACTGTTGGTAGCGCATCTACTTTAATGGGCTTAAAACTTAGAGACACTGTAACTATTAATATTAATAAAGTTTAATTTGTTTTCGCTTTTGCGAAAAAAAACAAAATATATTTATGTTTGTACGTATTGTAAAAATGAGTTTTGAACCTTCAAAAATTGAAGTGTTTTTAGAAAACTTTAATGAAAAGAAAGAAAATATACGAAACTTTAAAGGTTGTCGTTTTTTAGAATTATATAGAGATAAACAGCAAGACAATATCTTTTTTACTTACAGTTATTGGGAAACCGAAGCCGATTTAGAAAACTACAGACACTCTACCTTATTTAAAGACGTTTGGTCTAAAACAAAACCTTTGTTTAATGCAAAACCTGAAGCTTGGAGTGTAGATAAAATAACCTCGCTTGAGTAAACCGTATTTAGTAAATAAAAATAAAATAGTAGTACCAAACCCAACAACATAAAACGAATACACAAAGCATGTTTGCAATCTTAAAAAAAGAAATAAACTCCTTCTTCGCTTCACCAATTGGTTATTTGGTAATTGCCATTTTTCTGTTATTAAACGGATTATTCCTTTGGTTATTTAAAGGAGAATTCAATATTTTAGATAATGGTTTTGCTGATTTATCATCGTTCTTTTTACTTGCACCTTGGATTCTTATTTTTCTTATTCCTGCTGTTACTATGCGTAGTTTTAGCGATGAGAAAAAACAAGGCACACTAGAACTTTTACTCACCAAACCTATTAGTAACATAAACATAGTACTTGGTAAATACTTTGGTGCTTTTGTTTTAATTTTAATTGCTCTTTTACCAACACTACTTTATGTATATACAGTGTACCAACTTGGCAATCCGTTAGGTAATTTAGATGTTGGTAGCACCTTAGGTTCTTATTTTGGCTTACTTTTTTTAGTAGCTGCCTATACTGCTATAGGTATATTTACATCAAGCATAACAGACAACCAGATTGTAGCTTTTATATCTTCGGTTTTTTTGTGTTTTGTTTTTTATATAGGTTTTCAAGGTGTAGCAGACTTTATATCTAGTAATTTTGTAGAACAATTAGGTATGAGCACACACTACAAAAGTATGAGTCGTGGTGTTTTAGATACGCGAGATATTATATACTTTTTAAGCGTTACTGCTCTTTTTATTTTCTTTACTGTTAGAAAAATTCAAACAAAATCTTTCATTAAAAAAAATTATGTACTCTTTTTGCTTTTCCCTTTAGGTCTTTTTATTTTTAATGCTCTTACTGCTAAAAGTGGTTTATACCAACGTCTAGATTTAACACAAGATAAACGCTATACTATTAGTGACGCAGCTATACAAATTATAGACAAAGTTGCATCTCCTATTTTAATAGATGTATTTTTAGAAGGCGAAGATTTTCCTACAGAATTTAGACGACTACAGTCTGAAACCAAACAATTACTAGAGGAGTTTGAAGCTAAAAACAAAAACATAAAATTTAATTTTATAAATCCTATTGAAGACGAAACTACTCGTGATCGTAACATGCAACAGTTAAACGATAGAGGTTTAACACCAATGCAATTAACGGTTCAAGAAAGTGGTAAATCTAGCCAAGCAGTAATTTTTCCTTGGGCTTTGGCAAGTCATGATGGTGTAACGGTTAAAATACCATTGGTAAAAAATAAAATTGGAGCTACACAACAAGAACTTGTAACCAACTCTGTACAACATTTAGAGTATGCTTTTGCTGATGGTTTTAGCAAATTAATAAATCCTAAAAAAAGAAAAGTAGCCATACTTAGAGGTAACAATCAGTTAGAAGATAAGTATATTTTTGATTTTGTAAAAACTATAGGTGATTACTACTTTATAGCACCTTTTACATTAGATAGCGTAGCTAACAATGCTCAAAAAACATTAAAGGCTTTAAACGAATTTGATTTACTTATTTCTGCAAAACCAACAGAAGCCTTTTCTGAAAAAGAAAAATTAGTATTAGATCAATTTACCATGAAAGGCGGAAAAAGCCTTTGGTTGGTTGATGCTGTAGCTGCAGAAAAAGACAGTTTATACAATCCTACAGGAAAAAGCATTGCTATACCTAGAGATTTAAATCTTACCGATTTATTTTTTAAATATGGTGTACGTATCAATCCGTATTTAGTTAACGACCTCTACTCTGCTCCTATCACCTTAGCAATTGGCGAAGGTAGCCAGTCTCAATTTCAGCAATTGCCTTGGTACTATTCGCCATTAGTAAATGCAGAAAGTAAACATGCCATTACTAATAATTTAAATTTAGTAAAGTTTGATTTTGCCAACCAAATAGATACTTTAAAAAACAAGGTTTCTAAAACCATACTTTTAAAAAGTTCTGTGCTTACCAAATTAGATGGTACACCACGTGAGGTAAGCTTAGAAATGACACAAACAGAACCAAACCCACAGGAATACAATAAAGGCCAACAAAACCTTGCTGTGCTTCTAGAAGGTCAATTTACATCTGCTTACCATAACAGAATTAAGCCATTTGCTTTAGAAAACGAACTAAACAGCAGTGCTCCAACTAAAATGATTGTTATTGCAGATGGTGATGTTATTAAAAATGATATTACTAGAAACGAACCACAAGAACTTGGTTTTGATAAATGGTCTGGACAAACATATGGAAACAAAGAATTTCTTTTAAATGCTGTAAATTACTTATTAGACGATGATGGACTTATAAACATTCGTACTAAGGAAATTGCTGTAGCATTTTTAGACCCTAAAAAAGTAGCCGCAAATAAAACCATGTGGCAATTAACAAACATTCTCTTACCCTTAGTTTTATTAGGTGTTTTCGGGTTTGCATTTAATTTTTTAAGAAGAAAAAAATATGCCAAATAACAATCTATTACTGCTTTAAATTTCTTGTTTACCAAGAAAAAGTTGTTAATAAGTTTGTTTCCTTTTTCTCTAGGTTTAAGATATATTTGTATCTATTCAATATTGAATCGAATTAACGTATTATATATGAAATTTATAGTATCAAGTACCTATTTACTTAAACAACTACAAGTTCTTGGAGGTGTAATAAACAGCTCTAATACTTTACCTATTTTAGATAATTTTTTATTCGAATTACAGCAAAACCAACTTATAGTTTCTGCAAGTGATTTAGAAACTACTATGTCTTCTAAATTAGATGTAGAAAGTGATAACGAAGGAAGTGTTGCTGTACCTGCACGTTTACTTTTAGATACTTTAAAGACTTTTCCGGAACAACCTTTAACTTTTGTTGTAGAAGAAAATAACACCATAGAAATTAGCTCTAACCATGGTAAGTATGCTTTAGCATATGCAGATGGAGCAGAGTTTCCTAAAGCTGTAGCTCTAGAAAATCCTAGTGCAACAACTATTTCTGGTGATATTTTAGCTACTGCAGTAAGCAAAACTATTTTTGCTGCTGGTAATGATGATTTACGCCCTGTAATGAGCGGTGTATTTTTTCAATTCTCTACAGAAGGCTTAACCTTTGTTGCAACAGATGCACACAAACTAGTTAAGTACACTCGTGAAGACATAAAAGCGAGTCAGGTAGCAGAGTTTATTATGCCTAAAAAACCTTTAAATCTTTTAAAAGGAATTTTAGCCTCTAGTGAAGACGATGTAACTATTGAATATAATGATGCTAATGCAAAGTTTACTTTTGAAAACACAGAGTTAGTATGTAGATTAATTGATGGTAAATATCCTAATTACGAAGCTGTAATACCTAAAGAAAACCCTAATAAATTAAGTATTGACAGAACACAATTTTTAAATTCTGTTCGTCGTGTTAGTATTTTCTCTAACAAAACTACACATCAAATACGTTTAAAAATTGCTGGAGCAGAACTTAATATTTCTGCAGAAGATATTGATTACTCTAACAAAGCAGAAGAGCGTTTAACTTGTGATTACCAAGGAGATGATATGCAAATTGGTTTTAACTCTCGTTTTTTAACCGAAATGTTAAACAACCTTACAAGTGATGAAGTACAATTAGAAATGAGTTTACCAAATAGAGCTGGAATTTTAACTCCTGTAGATGGATTAGACGAAGGAGAACAAGTCACTATGCTTGTGATGCCTGTGATGTTAAATAGCTAGTAAATTCCTGCAAAGGAAGCAATCTATTTACAGAGAACACAAAATATATTATTAAACGAAAGCGCATTCTAAGGATGCGCTTTTTTTATGCTTGTAGAACGGATTAATTAAACCTAATAAAAGAGATTCCTGCTTTCGCAGGAATGAAAAGCGCATTCTAAGGATGCGCTTTTTTTTATGCACTATATTTATTATTGCAATTCTACTTTAATTGTAAAATTATCTTATTACTTTTACAAGAAACAATAGCCTATAGATTCCCTTAAATCTGGCAATTACGTTTTAAACTATTAATTAATCTTAAAAAATGAAAAGTAAAATTAAGCTAATCTTACTAGTTATACTTTGTGCTACACAATTTTCTTGTAAAAATGATGATAACACCTCTAGTGTAAATAATGACTTAATTGGTGAATGGCTACGTAGCGATTTTACAACTAATTTTGAATACAAATTATCCTTTAATACAGACAACACAGGATCTATAATCAACCAAGTAACCACCCAAGATGGTATCATTTCTAATATAACCACAATAGATTGGTCTATTACAAATGACTTATTAACTATAACACAAAACGAAATAGAAACATTTACCACATATACATTTACACCTAATGGTAATTTAATTTTAGCTAATTTTTCAGATTTTGAATTTATAAAACAATAAACTTATTATTAAAAACAAAAAAAGCGCTTATAACATTGTATAAGCGCTTTTATATTTGGGGCACACTTATTTAATTGACATCATCATTTATATAAATAAAACCACCTTCATAAGTTCCTGTAATTTCAGTACCATCATTTCTTGTAAAACTAAGAGCTAAGCTTATAAAATCTACTGTATAATCTATAACAGTAATACTGCCAGAAGTAACTTCTAAATCAGCATTACTTCCACTTTTATAAAATTGACTAAAACCGTTTTCAAATTCAGAATTAATGACATCTCCATTAACAATAAATTCTACATTTGAAATATCATCTAAATCATAGGTTCCTCCAGGCAAAAGATCTGAATGATTAATTCTTGCAGTAAAAAAATCGACATTATTAAGTGTTGTTCCTGAAAAAGAAGCATTAATTTCTGCTTCAGTTTTATTGGTTAAACTTAAAAAAACCGAATTAAATGATGGCTCTACTACTGCTGCTTTCATCTCAAAAGAAGATTCTCCAACTTTAATAAAATTACTTTCTGAAGTATTAGAATCATCATCAGATGAACAAGAAGTTAATAAAATAGTAATCAGTACAAATGTGATTGTTTTTAAATATTTCATAGTTTTTGTTTTGAATAGTTTGTTAAAAAAGCGCCCACAAGAGTGAGCGCTAAATCAAGTTGAAATCGCATCAACTTAGCCCTTAATGAACTTCTGATTAATAGTATTGTTAGACGTTGTTATTTGAATCATGTATAATCCTGAAGGTAATACAGATACATCAATACCGTTTGTTGCTTCAATGGTTTGCTTTATAAGCTGACCATTAATGTTGTAAATAGATATGTTTTCAACTTGCTCTGTAGACTTAATAAATAATCTATCACTTACAGGATTAGGATATAATTTTACTGAATTTGTATTTAAAGAAATATCATCAATTCCTAATGTAGAATTGTACTCGTAAGCTCCTAAATCTATCGTAGTATTAAAAACCCTATCATTACCTGATAAATCTAAATCGCCAAATAAAGCTTCATCGTAGTAAGCGTTATCTCCTTGATCAACAATATAATTTGAAGCTGATGTTGGTTTGTATTCTGCGTCTAAATTTAAATTATCTGTTGCTGGATCTAAAGTGGTTAGGTTAGTCGTTGAAAACGTTCCATAAGTTCCAGCGTTTGAAGGTACTGATGCAATAGTATTTTTAATAAACACATCGTAATGCTCGTCTAATCCATTAGAAATATCTCTAGTTGCTGCTGTACCATTAACAGTATTCTGCCAAAAAATAGTATTATTAATATTTAGGTTTACACTTCCATTACCTGATGCCGTAATAGAATTACCATAAGTACCGTTATAATCATTATTAACAAACGTACTATTATTAATTACAACATCTAAAGTGCTTCCGTTATTCCAATCTTCTCTAAAAATATATAATGCTGAAAGATTAATATCGTTATCTGCCACTAAAACGTTTGCCCAACGTGTAAAAATATAGCCGTTTGTACTATCAGATTGCACATAAACCAATCCCATATTAACAATGGTGTTATTTATAAACTTGGTGTTTTCAATTAGTAATCCTAGATTAAACTTTCTAATTTTAAGTAAATACCCATTAGAATAATTACTTCTGAATACCGAATTTTTAATTTTTAAGTTATTAGCATTTAAATTATTTGGTATAGAAATCACACCGTTTTCTTCTACGCCTCCAGATTGTGAAGTATCGTAAATGTTTTCAAAAATAATACCATCAAAAGTGACGTTGCTTGTTCTTAATTCAAATAATCGTTCTGCATTATCTGTTTTGTTCGATGAGAAATCTCCATCAATATCATCACCATTAATATCACCCGTAAAAATGGTAGCATTTGTAGTATGAATAGCTGTTAAATCTCTATCGGCTAGAGTCGTTTCGGTTCCTGAAAAACCTCCAATAATATCCACTTCATCTGTATTAACAGCTATTGGTGTGTTTTTATCTGCTAATGTATACGTGCCTTTTGCTACCCAAACAGCATCATTTAAATTGGTAAGTGCTAAAGCGTCTGTTACGTTTGTAAAAGCATCTGTCCATGAGCTACCATCGTTGGCACCTGTTGCATTGGCATCTACATAATACACTGAAGGAATACAATTTTCACTATAACTTGTTTGATTATCTTTAGTCCAACCTACAACATACTGACCACTATTTGCTGGTGGCGAAAAGCCTGCATCAACTTGAATACAAGTTAAACTTGGATTACCATAAGCTTTCATCCAGTTTATATTGCTGTTATTACCATTAGCTATATTTAATTGGTATAAAACACCGTTATTATGACATTGTATGTCTGTAATTAGCGTATTGGCACTAATATCTAAAGTTTCAATTTGATTATCAGCACAATGTAAACGTGTTAATGATAAGTTATTACTAACATCTATAGTCGTTAAATTATTTGTGTAACAATCTAAACGTGTTAAATTGGTAAAGGCTTCAATACCTGTTAAATCTGAAATTGACAAACCATTGATAAGAAGCTCTGTTGTAGCTTGTGCTTCAGCCACTGTAATATCAGTATCATTGTTTAAATTGATACTATTATTGTTTACTAAATAACTTTTAAAGTTAGCATCAGGAATGTTTACAATTTGGTTTAATGCAGCACAGTCTTCACTATAAAATGCTGAGTTACCTTTGGTCCAACCTTGGCTGTATATTCCGGCATCTGCTGGTGGTGTAAAACCAGCATCTATTTGAATGCATGATAAACTATTTCCATAGGCTTTCATATAACTAAAGTTGCTGTTATTACCATTAGCTATATTTAATTCATATAAAACACCATTGTTATGGCATTGAATATCTGTAATTGATGTATTTGCACTAATATCTAGAGTTTCAATTTGATTATCAGCACAGTGTAAACGCGTTAATGCAAGGTTATTACTTACGTCTAAAGACGTTAAATTATTGCTATAGCAATCTAAACGTGTAATATTAACAAAAGCTTCAATACCTGTTAAGTTTGAAATGGATAACCCATTTACCAATAATTCACCCGTAAAAGCTTGCGCTTCGGCAACTGAAATTTCTGAATCATTATTGGTGTTAATAGCTGGATCTGCTAATAAATAGTTTTTAAAATTTGCGTCAGGAATGTTTACGTTTTGGGCAAGAGCCGAAAACATACCTAAACTTAAGCAGGTTGTAAATAAGAGTAGTGTTTTTTTCATTGTTATTAAGATTTAATGATTAATCAACAACAAAAAAACAATGCTTAGAACATATTATAAGTGGGATTTTTCTGAATAGGTTTAATTTCTTTCTGAATGATAGCTTTTTAGCTTAAAAGATAACACTGAAAACACAATCACATAAACGTTTCCTTGATGACTTCTAAAAATTGATCGCGTTTAGATTTGGAAATAGGAATACGTTTCTTGTTTGCCATTAATAAATAATCACCATCGTCTTTTACCAATTCGTCCACATATTTTAGATTGATTAAATACGATCGATGACATTTAAAAAACATGGCATTACGTTCTAGTTGTTCTACAAAATGCTTTAACGGCTTGCAAATGGTTTTTTGTTTACCATCAATAAGTAGCACGTTGGTGTACATACCATCGGCTTCAAAATACACAATGTCATTATGTGATGCAAACATGATCCCTTTAGGGATTTCTAAAGCAATTTTATCTATAGACAGTTGCTTTAACGAATCGCGTAACTTATTTAATTGGTCGTTTAAATTGTTAGCTTTTATCGCTTCTTCGGCTTTTGCTACTGCTTCTTTTAACTCGTTGGTATCTACCGGTTTTAACAGATAATCTACAGCAGATAATTTGAAAGCTTCTATAGCAAATTGATTGTAAGCAGTTACAAAAATGATTTTAAAATCAATTTTACCAGGAAAGTATTCTAAAATATCTAATCCAGATTGGTTTGGCATTTCAATATCTAAAAATACCACATCTGGTTTTGATGCTTTAATTAATTCTACTCCTGAGGCTAAATCTTGTGCTTCTTTAATACTAGTAATACTTGCACAATGCGCTGTTATGAGGTTAGATAATAAATTTCTTGCTCGTTTTTCGTCGTCTATTATAATGGCTTTCATAATCTTATGGTATAGGCATTGTTATAACCACTTTGGTTCCTGAAGGAGTTTGATTTGCATCATATAAATCTTCAATAGCTATGGTTATATCTCGTTTTAATTTATTTTTATAAAGGTGAACGCGTTCTTCATTAGCTTTAGTTGCAAAGGGTTTATGCTGTAAATTAGCACGCTTTATTTTTTCAGATTGTACACGACCAATACCATTATCTTCAATGGTTATTTGTAATTTATTTTGCTGAATTATCTTGGCCTCAACTAGTAGTTTTCTATCGTTTGGCTTGTGTAATAAACCGTGTTTTAAAGCATTTTCTACATAAGGTTGTATAAATAATGAAGGGACTTTTATTTGATTTGTTTTTAAACGTTCATCTATTTTAACGCAGTAATCTAGTTCTTCTTCAAAACGCACCTTTTCTAATTCTAAATACAGTTTTAAAGCATTTAATTCTTGCTGTAGCGTTATTTCGTTTTGCTGACTGTAATCTAAGTAGATTCTTATTAAACGACTAAATTTAACTAAATAAGAACTTGCTAATTCTTTTTCATTAGAAATGATATAATCTTGAATGGAGTTTAAGGCATTAAATATAAAATGCGGATTCATTTGCGAACGTAAATTTTCTAACCGTAAATTGGTTATTTTTTTATCCATTAAAATCTTATCTATTTCTATAATACGTTGGTTTTCTTTTTGTTTTAAACGCCATCTAAAATACAACCAAATCATTGTAATTACAGCCAATAAAATCATGGTGTAAAACCAATAGGTTTGCCAAAAAGGCTTAGTTATAACAAAGGTTATTGGTGTTGCAAAAACAGCATTTGTAGCGCTTACATTTTTAGCCTTAAGTTCAAAAATATACTTACCATTTGGTAAACTATTAAACTGAACCGATTGTGTATTAGCAGGAATAGATTGCCAACTACTATCTATCTGTTGTACTCGATATTTATAAATTACATTTTGATTGGATTGAAATCCGTTAGAATTAAATCTTAATCCAATTTTATTAAGATGATAAGGTAATTTATAATTGGGTTGCACAATGGTATCTTTATCATTAATACGTACTGCTTCTACCCTAACTTTTGATGTATTAAATTCTTTGAATAAAACATTGCTTTTTGGTAGTATATAAAACCATTTAGGTAAAGTAACAATGATGTAATCTTGAAGAATTATAAAATTGTTTACTACAGCATTTAAACCATCTTGAGCATTTAACGTTTTTAAATTATTGGTTTTAGTATTATACCTATAAAGTCCTTTTTCTGTAGAGATCCATAAGAAAATACCATCTGATTTTAAGTTACTAATTTCTATTTGTTTAGGAAATTGAAAAGGTGCTTGAAATAATTTTTTGTCTTTATAATATAGTAAGCCATTGTGTTGTGTTGCTAACCATACTGTGTTTTCGGTTTTAGCAATAGAGTTTACCAATAGTTTTTTATTGTTAAACTGTATTTCTTTAGAAGAAAAGTTATTTAAATTATAAGAAAACAACCCGTCAATATAGGCAACAAAAAGCATCTTGTTAGTTACTACAGAAGCTTTTACACGACTAGAACGTATTACTTTTTTTTGAGTTTTAGAAAACGGTTTATTGTAAATAATACCTTCCTTATAATTTCCGTAAAACAAGGTATTATCATCTATTTTAGAAAATGCTTTTGCTACAGAAAATTTATTAACCGTATCTTTTATTTCATCCTTTGTTAAATCAATTACAAAAGATTCTGAAGCATTAATACTTACTATTAATTGTTGCTTTTTTGCATCATAAAATAAATTTCCTATAATTTTTTTTCCTGGTAGTTGTAGCGTTTTATAAAGTGTAGATGTATTATAAAACAATAATTTACCATTATTAGTTCCTAGTACAAATTGATTATTTGGCAATGTACAAGAGGCTGTTATTTTTGAAGACAAAGTATTTAGTTCTACGCTTCTAATGTTTAAATTTGGAGATACAAACACGCCATTATCTAATGTTGTAAACCAATAATTATTATTAAAATCTCTTATAACATCTGTAATAGATTCCGTTTTAAAAAGCTGCTCTTTAAATAGCAATTTTTCATTAGTATATTGGTAAACAAACACTCCTGAAGTAGTTAAAAACCAATAGTTATTTTCAAACTTTAAAAGATTATAAATAGTTTCGTCTTTTAAATAATCTGGTGTTTTAATTTTTTTTGTGGTATTGCTATCTTTATTAATAAGATAAACAATATTGCCTTGCTGACTTTTATACGTAAAAAAAACATCTTTTTTAAAAGCAAATAATTTAGGAGACTGTATCGTTTGTAGACCTTCTATTTCTAATATTTTCGTTTTTTTTGTACTGTCTAATTTATAAATACAATGTTTTTCTAATGCACCTTCTAAAGTAATAGCAAATACGTAACTAGTCTTGTTATAGCTAGAAGTACTAAGACATATACCTTCAAATGGTTTCGTAATATTTTTACTTATTTTATCAATATCATAAACACCTGTAATAGTAAATAACCGAATGCTATTACTAAAAAACATATATGTTGCTAGCTGTCCTTTCACCAAGTTACTAGCATCATAAAACAGTTTTAATGAATTGTTTTCTACATAAAAAATTTGTCCGTAAATATTATTACACCACAAAACACCATTGCTGTCTAATTTTAATTGAAATAAGGAGTTTGCCTTTTGGTCTGGATGGCTAAAACGTTGGTAAGATTGTCCGTTATAGCGATATAAACCTTTATCTGCTGCTAACCATATGTAGTTTTCTTCATCTTCAAGTACATCATAAAACTCAACATCAGGAAGCTCTGAAACATTTGCCATATGCTCAAAAACAGGGTTTTGTGCTTGTAAAGCAAATGAAAACATTATGGCGAATATGTAGTAAAAATAACGAAACATAACTATCAATTAACAAACTTAATATTAAATCACGAAACCTTATTTATTTTTTTCTGTAAGCAAGTTATTTTCTTCTAAAACAAAAAACGCAACCTTTTCAGGTTGCGTTTTTCTTTATCTAAGTAATTAACTAACTAATAAAATTAAAAGATAAAGGATATGTTGGTGTTTCGCCATTGCTTGCTTTTATAGCATTTACAATAGGAAAAACAATAGCTATAATTCCTAATACAATAAAACCTAAAATGCCTAAGCCAAATAATAAAATTAATGGCACACAAATAATGCAATATACAATTAAGCTTAACTGAAAATTAATAATATTTTTACCATGTGTATCCATTTCTTGCACTTTTTCTTTTTGGGTAGCCCAAAGAATAAGTGGTACTATTAAACTACCAAAACCAGTAACTAAAGTAATTAGTTGGCTTAAGTGCGTAATAACTAAAAGTTGTTTGTCTTGTCTCATGATGATTGAATTATTGATTGATACTTATAAGACGCACAAGACAAAAAATTGTTACATAAAACAAGAAAATTATTAATGTGGTAGCTTATCTTTTACTAAACCATATAAAAAAGTACCAAGTATTGCTGAGAGTAAAACAATAATAATTGGCAAATATCCTGCACCTACAAGTACAAATATTGGTCCAGGACAAGCGCCTGCTAGAGCCCAACCTAATCCAAAAATAATTCCACCAATGATATATCTAGAAAATGATTTTTCTTTAGGAAGAATTACAATTGGCTTACCATCAAAAGACTTGATATTATATTTTTTTATTATTTGTACAAATAAAACACCAAATGCTAAAGCGGTTCCTATTATTCCATACATGTGAAAAGACTCAAAACGAAACATTTCATAAATACGAAACCAAGAAGCAGCTTCTGATTTGTACATAATTACACCAAAGAAAAAACCAATAAGAATATAAACTAAATGCTTCATAACAATACTAAAAGATTAAAGGGAATAATACGTGTATCATAATTAATCCTCCAATAAAGAAACCAATAACAGCAATTAAAGAAGGCAACTGTAAATTACTTAAGCCAGAAATAGCGTGACCAGAAGTACAACCTCCAGCATAACGAGCTCCAAAACCAATAAGTATACCTCCTACCACTAATATTAAAATAGTTTTAATATCGCTTAACGCGGAAATAGAAAATAACTCTTTAGGTAAATATTCATTATCAGACGAGATATGTAATGAAGTTAATGAAGCCTTTGTAGCTTCACTAATAGCTGGAATATCGCCATTAGACAAAAAATTAGCAGCTACAAAACCACCAAGCATTGCTCCTACTACTACAAGTAAATTCCATCGATCTGCTTTCCAATCAAACTGAAAAAAAGAACTCACTTTACCAGCTCCACACACCGAACAAAAAGTCTTTAAGTTTGAAGACATTCCAAATTTTTTCCCCATTAACAAGAGAACAAGCATGGTACATGCTATTAAAAAACCGGATAAATACCAAGGCCAAGGCTGCATTAAAAATTCCATAAACTAATTTTTAATGCAAAAATACATGCTACAAACTAATTTACAGAAATTTTATCCTATTAAATAAATAGGATATACCACAAGCCTTCTTTGCTTATTATTTTATACTACAATCTGAAGCTTCTTTTTTTACACCTAATTTTACCAAAATAGTTTCTAATAAACACCATTTGGTAAAGGCAGACTGAATTAGGTTTACACCAATAAATACAGTAAACCACATCCAATTAGGGTTTACATAAACCGTAAGTACCACACTTAGTAATACCATTGTACCAACGATAACTCGAAAATATGTATTTAACATTTTATTATTTTTTAAGTTTATATAAATTTTTCAATAGGAACCACAACCGCTTTTAAAGGATTATTGGTTTCTAATTTTGCGTTAAATTCTTGTATTAAACCGAATAACGTACCAATATTTTCGGCTTCGGCAAACGAGAAAAACAAACGCGATTCATTACCAAAAGCATCACCAGGAAACCAACTAGAAGCCATGGCTATTGATGGACCATTTTTAAAACCATCAATATCAGAACTACTAAAATTTTGAATATTGGCTTTTTTAAAAAGACTTAAAACCTCTTTTTGAAATGCTTCAACTGCTGTAACTATGACTAATTTCATATTTCTACTTTTTGTTTCCCACAGATTTAACAAAGGCAAGCAGAAAATAAACCTGCTATTAGCTTGCTACATCTGTGAGAAAATTGATTATTTATAGTTCTTTTTTTCTATCATATAGTACACTAACGGAACAACCAATAAGGTTAATACTGTAGACACAATAGTTCCTCCCATTAATGAAATTGCTAATCCTTGAAAAATAGGATCAAATAGTATTACAAATGCTCCAATTACAACCGTTCCTGCTGTTAACAAAATAGGTGTTGTACGCACTGCTCCTGCTTCAATTGCTGCTTGTTTAATAGGTACACCTTCTGCTATTCTTAAATTAATAAAGTCTATTAACAGTACAGAGTTTCTTACCATAATTCCTGCTAAAGCAATCATACCAATAAATGAAGTTGCTGTAAAGAATGCTCCCATAATCCAGTGACCAAGAATAATTCCTATTAAAGACAATGGTATAGCAACCATCATAACAATTGGTGCTTTAAAGTTTTGAAACCATCCTACAATTAAGATATAAATAAGAATAATTGCACCTAAAAAGGCTATTCCTAAATCTCTAAAAACTTCTAAGGTAATTTGCCATTCTCCATCCCATTTTACGGTATAATCATCTTCAAATTCTGGTTGACCTAAATACATTTCATTAATAGTATAGCCTTTAGGTAATGGTATTTCTTTTAATTTTTCTTCCATTCCTAAAATAGCATAGGCAGGACTTTCTAACTCTCCAGCCATATCTGCCATAACATACACTACTCGTTTTTGGTTTTTACGATAAATACTTTTTGCTGAAGTGGTTTCTGTTATACTTACCAAATCTGCAATAGGAACCATATTACCTTGTTTCGATTTTACTTTTAATTGTGCAATATCTGTAATGGTAGATTTTTCTTTTTCATCTAAAGAAAGCACTAAACCAACTTGGTTTACAGCATCTTCATCATACAAATTAGTAATAGCTCTGTTAGATAATGCCATATTCATGGTATATGCAATTTGCTGTGGTGCAACGCCATATAACATGGCTTTTTCTTTATTTATCTCAAATTGATATTCGGTTTGATCATCTTCAACCATCCAATCAATATCTACCACATCTGCTGTGTTTTTTAAGATATCTTGAACATGATTTGCTACTTTTATTTGCTCGTTATAATCTGGTCCATATACTTCTGCAACAATTGTAGAAAGAACAGGAGGTCCTGGTGGCACCTCTACCAACTTCACATTGGCATGATACTTTTCTGCTATTTTTTGTATATCTGGACGTAATAATTTAGCAATGTCATGACTTTGCGCAGAACGTGATTCTTTATCTAATAAATTCACTTGAATATCTGCCATATTAGAGCCTCCACGTAAATCATAATGACGTACCAAACCATTAAATGTAATTGGTGCAGAAGTACCAACATAATTTTGATAATTTACTACTTCTGGTCGCGTAGATAAATATTGTGAAATTTCTTGTGCCACAACACCTGTACGTTCTAGCGTAGTTCCTTCTGGCATATCAATTACAACTTGAAACTCATTCTTATTATCAAAAGGTAACATTTTTACAGCCACAGAATTGGTATAAAACAAGAACATAGTTCCTATAAGAATTACAAAAGTTCCTCCTAAAAACAACCATCGTTTTCCTTTACTTTCTAAAAGAGGTCTTTCAAACTTGTTATAAACTCTATAAATAAGCGTGTCTTCAACAGCTTTTTCAGGTTTTTCTTCTACTCCTTTTTTATCTTTTTCTCTTAGGAAAATATAGCCTAAATATGGTGTAATGGTTAATGCCACAAATAGAGATAAAATCATTGCTATAGAAGCTCCTATTGGCATAGGTGCCATATAAGGTCCCATTAATCCAGAAACAAAAGCCATTGGTAAAACAGATGCTATCACTGTGAATGTTGCTAAAATGGTTGGGTTACCAACTTCATTAATAGCATACAAAGCAGCTTGCTTAAAAGGCAGTCGTTTCATTTTAAAATGCCTATGCATGTTTTCTGCAATAATAATCGAGTCATCTACTACAATTCCGGTTACAAATACTAAAGCAAAAAGAGTAATTCGGTTAAGTGTGTAATCCATCATAAAGTAACTCAACAAGGTCAATGCAAAGGTAATTGGCACTGATAAAAACACGACCAATCCACCACGCCAACCCATAGCTAACATAACAACAATGGTTACTGCAAAGATAGAACCTATAAGGTGTAGTAATAGTTCTGACACCTTATGCGATGCGGTTTCCCCATAATTTCTTGTGATTTCTACATGTACATCATCTGGAATTAAATTGGTACGTAAATGGTCTACTTTATCTATAATTACTTCTGCTATTTTCATAGCATCAGCACCTTTTCTTTTAGCAACAGAAATAGTAACTGCTGGATATTCCGATTTGTATTCGGCAGATTTTACGCTACCTTTTCCAAAACCTAAACTCACGTAGTTTTGTGGTACTTCTGGACCATCAATAATTTTAGCTACTTGTTTTAAATAAATAGGTTGGTTTTGCTGTACACCTACAACTAAATTTTCAACATCTGTTACAGACGCTAAAAAGGTACCTGTATTTACTAAAAACTCGGTATCGCTTTTATCAAAACTTCCAGCACTTAATTGGCTATTATTTGCTTTAATCATTTCAGAAACCGACAAGAAATCTAAACCGCTAGCAGCCAATTTATCTTTATCTAAAACCACACGTAATTGACGATCTCTTCCTCCTATTTTATGCGTAATAGCAACGTCGTTTACCTTTTTAATTTCGGCTTCTAACTCTTGTGCCATTTGGCTTAATTGGTAGTCGTTGTAGTTTTCACTCCACAGCGTTAATCCTAACATTGGCACATCATCAATAGCACGTGTTTTTACTAACGGAAACGTAACACCTGCAGGCATTTGATCCATGTGCTTATTAATTTCGTTGTATAATTTTACAAAACTACGCTCAATATCTTCACCTACATAAAACTGCACGATAACCATACCTTGCTCTTTCATAGACGTAGAATACACATACTCTACACCTTTAATATTAGAGATTAATTGCTCTAAAGGTTTAATTACTCGCGACTCTACTTCTGTAGGACTTGCACCAGGATAACCAACAAAAATATCAGCCATAGGTACATCAATTTGCGGTTCTTCTTCACGCGGAATTAAAAACGAACTGTACACACCAACAACCATAAACACGATCATTAAAAGCACTGTAAGCTTTGACTGCATAAAGACTTTGGCAATTTTACCTGCGATTCCTTCTTTCATAATTATTACTTTTTTTATTCCATTGACAATGGAAATCTTTATATTTTGGGCGTTTTAACAGGCTATACACTGTATCTTTTTTACCTGTCATTGCGAAGTAAATTTTTATTTGCTGTGGCAATCTCTTAATCGATTGGGAGATTACCACGTCGTTGCACTCCTCGTAATGACAACATATTTGTTAAGTAAAAAAGGATGTCGTTTCTATCCTTAACGCGACTTATTAGTTATTGAATTGTAATTTTGGCACCATTAAACAGTTTTCCTTCGGCAGAAACAATGTAAGCTTCGTCTGCACGTAAACCCGATAATACTTCTACTTGATCACCAAAAGTTCTACCTAAACGCAACCAACGTAATAACGCCGTATTACTTGCACTTACTGTGTACACACCAGATAATTGTCCGTTGGTAACAATAGCATCTGTTGGTATTAAAACCATAGACGATGTTGCTTTACGTTCTATAGGAAATTTCACTGTAGTAAACATGCCTGATAAAATATTAGCATCGGTTTTATCTAATTCTATTTTCACTAAATATTGTCCACCAGTATTTTTGGCAGAAGTACTTATTTCTACCACTTTTCCTTTAATGGTTTGGTTAATGGATTTTACCAAAACGTCTACCAAAACACCGTTTTTTATAGCAGAAATTTCTGTTTCAGGAACCATTGCCATCACTTCAAAATTTCCTGGTTTTTCCATACTTATTAATGGCACTCCAGGATTTGCCATATTACCAGCTTCTACATTTTTACTTGTTATCGTTCCGCTAAAAGGTGCAGTAATATTGCTATATGTAAATTGAGCATTTATTTCGTTTTTCATTTGGTTTGCAGACTCTAAACGCGCTTTAGCCATTTCAAAATTAGCAGTCATATCATCCATTTCTTTTTGTGATGCACTATTATCTGCAAATAAGTTTTTAAAACGATTATAATCTTTTTGTGCATTATTAAAAGCAGCTGTTGCTTCGGTAATATTTGCGTTTACTTGTGCTCTTTTAGCTTGTAAATCGGCATTATTAATAGATACCAATAATTGTCCTTTACGTACTTTATCACCAACATTTACATACACTTTATTCACATAACCCATCATTCTAGTACTTAAATCGGCACTGTTTGCAGCTTGAATTTTTCCACTAACTGCCAAAAACGGATTATTAGTATTAGCTTCTACCTGACTGGTTTTTACAGTAATTGCTGGTGTATTATCTACAACAGATGTTTTTTCTTTACTACCACAACTTGCTACTAATAGCGCTACAGAAAGTGTTAGAATGGTATATGTTTTTTTCATGGTTATTGTTTTTTATTTAAGACACTTAGACAAACTTAGTGTGAAACTATTTATACATTTAGACTCTAAAAACCAAAGCTGTTTCTTGGTTCTAATAATCTTATTTTTCTTTTATTCTTTAGTTAAAAATTGCAAGTATGCTTGCGCATAATTATATTCAAAAATGGTTTGATAATACTCTAATTCTTTCTGCGCATATTGGGTTTCTGCCATTAATAAATCGGATGTTTTTTCTAAACCCTCTTTAAATCTATTGGTTCTTATTCGTAAAGATTCTTCCGATTGCTCTAAGGCTAAAGTTGTTAATTTCAACTTATTTTCAGCATCTAAAAAAGCACGC
>Ga0209121_10001822_pt1 | contig 22206 bp, 22 predicted proteins | sample Cruoilmetagenom3_FD_187292 | JGI IMG/M metagenome (GOLD analysis project Ga0209121, IMG submission 187292) | Oil polluted marine microbial communities from Coal Oil Point, Santa Barbara, California, USA - Sample 3 (SPAdes) (version 2) | ecosystem: Environmental > Aquatic > Marine > Oil seeps ... | reverse complement strand
CTCGACACAGAAGCCGGCGTCCCAGGGTGTTGGATAGCCGCCAGGAGAGCACATACCGGCTGTACCAGTCTATTATGGCTACCAGGTACAGGAATCCCCTCGCCATGGGAATGTAAGTGATGTCCGTCGCCCAGACCTGGTTTGGCCGTGTTATCTTCATGCCACCCAGCAGGTACGGGTAAATCTTATGGTCCAACGCCGGCTTACTGGTCCTGGGGCGACGGTAGATGGCCTTGAGCCCCATTATCCGCATGAGTCTGCGGACACGTTTCCGGTTGACGCTGTAGTTCTGGCTCTTCAGCCACGCGGCTACTTTGCGTGACCCGTAGAACGGCGTGGCCAGGTATTGATGGTCAATTAGCTTCATAAGAATTAGATCCTCCTCAGAGATTCCTTTGGGCTGGTAGTACAGGCCAGAGCGGCTAATTCCCAGCAACCGGCACTGGCTCGCCACTGAGAGCGACGGATGTCGGCGGTCCACCACCTCATGCCGCCGCTCTACGCTCAGCGACCCAAGGCCCTCTCCAAGAAATCCCGCTCTACCTTGAGCTGGCCGATCTGCTGGTATAACTGGGCAATGAGGCTGGCGTCATCTTCCTTTTTATGGTTCTGGGCACCACCAAAAATGCCGGTTGCACCTTCCGTCAATGCCTTCTTCCAGGTATGTATCTGGCCAGGGTGGACCTCGAATCTATTGGCCAGTTCGGCTATCGTCTCTTCTCCCTTTAATGCTTCCAGGGCTACCCTGGCTTTAAAGGATGGGCTGTGTTTCCTTCGGTTCTGTTTCATGTCCTGCTCCTCCTGTTTTGTCTTTATTATTTTAGGGAGCAGCACCCACTCTTAACAACCTGTCCAAATTTCGGGGACCACCTCAATATACTGCCTCGTATTATAAGGAGGATCAAGATAAAGTATATCTGTGTCAAAATCCCTCACTAATTCGTTAGCATCTTTTTGAAAACAATAATGTTGTTTAGTTGATAATATGAAATGGGGTACTGTCAAGATTAAGGGCTTGAAGGCCCTTACGTCCCAATGTTTTAGATATGCCCCGTAAGTCCCCGAGATGTTGGAAACAGATGGTATTGCTTCTATCAGTGAGGTCTTTAATATACTCTTTTCCATCTCTGATATAAGGTCATTTTGCCGCCACCATTCTACAAGAGATAATACGCCATCGATTTTCTGGGCATTCTCGTTGGAGAAATACATTCGTTGGTACTTGCCATTTCTAGCATAATTTTCAAAAACGTATCCTTTAATACCGTCCGCATTGTTTAGAAAGTCAATGACGTTTTTTGCTCCCGTCTTGTTGTCATCGTAAGTTCCTTTTTCTCTTAGCCATCGTGCCAGTCTCAAAAACATGGGAATGGTGTTATTTTCTATGTACGTCCTTTGTAAAAGATAGGAGAAGCAGAGATTATCATTCGAAATAACATGGTAGCCGATTTTTTTAAAATGTTGAGCTACTCGCGTGGTACCTGAAAATATATCGAAAAAAACTCTTCCTCTGATGCCCAAGCCTTCAATAGTTCTAGCGATAAAGGGCATCAAGTTTTCCTTACTGCCAGTGAACCGCATAAAAGGCTAACCTCTCTCCTTCTAGGTATATCTGCTAGTTTTGAAACGTTTGGATTTCATTATCACGGCCCAGTCCCTTCGCATCATTAGGCTATTTGATCAAAATAACTACAGACTTGTGGCGAAATCTTAATCAATATTTTACTACTTTACGGTATCCAAGTATAGTTGTTGTATAGCTGAAAGGGTCGCTTTAATTAAGAACGGTGACCCTATCATTGGTTTACCTCTTGCAAGTACCTATATTGCAAACAAAATAGTGTTTTGTTTGCTTTTTGGGCAAGGTTACATAGACGCTTCTAGCAGAGAGCGGCAACTATTAATGTTAGATAAATTGGTCGAACCGAAAGAACTTGAACCTCCAACCTCAGCGTCCCGAACGCTGTGTTGCAAATTCTGGCCTTCCCCTTATTTAAGAGTTACTCGCCTCTGCCTCTTCGTGAATACGAAGGCGGCCTGGCTCCACAATCCAGAGCTGTCCGCGTGGATTATGGGAACGTAGGGAAATAGTGAACAGCGAGAACATCATGGCCTGCCTGCGTTAGGATTTCTTTAGCTCGTGGATCAACGTTTTCATCCAGTTTGAGCTTCATCAGGCATTTCCTACCTCTACCGGCAGCACTTTCTCGCGCGTCATCTCTGCAGCGTAAGCCAACGCTGCCTGGATGTCTTCTCGCTTAAGTCTTGGGTAGGCCTCCAGAACCTCTTCAATAGAATCGCCGTTAGCCAGGCAGCTTACAATAATCCATACCATGATCCGAGTTCCCTTGATGCAAGGCTTGCCATGACAGATATTTGGGTCAATAGAGATGCGTTCTTTCCAATTCTCCATTTAGTGACTCCCTTTATAGTTTACCAGATAATGGCTGCTAGTGACGAACTCAGGACGAAAGAATTCGAATCTCTAACTTCAGCGTCCCGAACGCTGTACGCTACTAGATCGTGCTATACCCTCTTGTTTAGAGCCATTATAAGTGCTTTAATTATTCAGATAAGCCTTATCTCTAAATCACTCCTCAAGGTCGCTGGGGCATTCATCGTCCCAAATATTCGATACCCGTTCAAAAAGTGCCAGCCGATTGGTCTTGTGCTAGAATGAGAATGCTAATTTAGGTTAAAACTTTGGGATCAAATTTGCTTTTGAGGGGGTGAGATGGCAACAGAGCAAGCGTTTTTGGAGCAGCTCGAAGGCTTTGAACGAGACATGAAATGGCTCAGCCAGCATTATGACAGGCTGAAGGAACAATATCCTGACCAATATGTAGCTGTGCTTGCTTATAGTGTTGTTGACCACGATAGCGATTTGAAATCCCTGGTCGCAAGGCTTAATGAGAAATACCACGCGGATAGTGGCAGAATTGCAATCAAATATGTGACCCCTAAAAAGGTAGAGCTGATTCTATGAGGATCGCAGGATACTGGGGAGAATTCGAGGCTCCTTATGTTTCTGCTGTCTTAATCTGCGAGGTTTTAGACCTCAGAAGGCCTGTGGAGTTCCTAATCGATACTGGGGCCTCGAGAACTACCATCTTAGACAGCGATGCAATAAGGCTTGGTATCGATTATGGGAAACTTCAAAGATTTGAGCCTGGCACAGCAGGTATAGGCGGGGTGGTTGACACCTTCATAATTCCGAGTGCAAGGCTCTTATTTCGCACTGAGCATGGTTTTCATAAAGAAGAGCTGAGAGAAATATTTGTCCTTAAACATGTTGCGGAGGAGGGGGAAATTGAAGAAAGGATACGAAGACTACCAAGCCTTTTAGGTAGAGACGTACTCAATAAGTATGGCTTGGTCTTATTAAAGAGCGATCGGCTTGTTGTTATCACAGATGAGTCCATTGGAGTGTAGCTAAGAAGAATTCTTAAGGGCAGATCTTAGGTACGCTCTAAAAATCGGGGCGAGAGGACTTGAACCTTCAACCTCAGCATCTCGAACGCTGCACGCCCTGCCCAAGCGACTCTGAGAAAAGCCTTCTCTGGAGAGCTGTAAGCAGAGCACTACATTCTACTGGTGATAGCGCTGATGATAACCTCTTGTTGCTGTTAGTGATAGGTATCGGAGCTGATGGCGGCGGGACGCTGCTTAACTCCAGTTTCATCAGCAAAGACAAAACCACGGGGCTTGCGGCGCCCAGGGACAACGTCGGTTCTTATAGCACAAAAACGAGGAACTTTCCCTTATTCCCGCTGTTTTAAGCTAGAATGGTCGCCCGTCTGCCCTTGAAGGGAAAAGGAGCGATTGATTACACAAGAATAACCCGTCCTATGTGCGACGTATGCAGAGCTTGAATAAATATTACTAGTCGAAGAAATCTCTTCTCCTTAGTCTAATCGGTAAGAGGATAGCTAAGAATACTACCACCGCTACAATTGGGCCAAAGATAACCCAGTTAACTTTTGACAAAGCTGTCCATGGTGGGGCTTTTTTGACCGTAAACGAACCAAGAAGACCGTCAACATCTACTGAGTAAGTGTCAGCTTCATCCCCCCGGGATGTGGTAAAAGTTACCGTTTGGCTAGCGCCGCCAGCCAGAGTTATCTTCCCTGCTCCTTCTATCACCCCATTTATCTTAATGCTTAGGGTACAGCTACCTGCTTCCTCACCGGTGTTAGTCACCAAAACGCTGATATTTACCGGCTCGCCAATATTAACCTCAACTGGGGCGACGCTTAGCGAACTAGTAGTAAAAGCAGCTGGTGTTGGTGGAGCAGCAATACCAATGATAGCAAAGGCGGTAAAGTGGCCCACAGAAGCAGTAATGGTACTAGTTACCGGATCAACCTCAGACGATAACACTGCCCACTCGCCAGAATCTTCATCGTAGTAAGCGAGAAACAAATCCTCTTCAGCTACCCCTGAAGGAATATCAGCCGGGTCATAGCTCCAAATTATGATAATTGGCGGGGCAAAGGTAGCCCCACCGGGTTCCAGGTTATAGGGTAACCCGATAATATTAGCCTCTGGAGGTGGCGGTGGCGGCGTCTCATCGACAATAAACTCTAGACTGGTAAGCAGGTCACCCTCTTCATCCAGGGCAGTAGTCCCCTCAGGAATAATAATGCTAAGCACCTCATCATCGGAGGTGAACTCTCCAGCGTGGGGCGAAAAGTGGGCTGTAACCACCTTATCGTTGAGAATCCTTACATCTGCGGGGTTCTCACTGCCAGTAACGTCTCCACTCCAGTTGCTGAATTGATAGCCAAGTGCTGGCACCGCCTCAAGGCTCACGCGTGTACCATACCCAATGTCAACGGGATAGGACTCAGGGACAGACCCATTTATCAGGACAATGCCACCGCCGCTTAGCGTGACATCGACGCTGACATCCTTCTCGGTCACCGAATCCGGCAACCCACCACCATTACTGCATCAGCCAGCCTCGACTGGCTTTGCTGTGAATAGTACTGCTGACGTCAGCAGCAGTACTAAGGCAACAATCAACCATAGCAAGGGGATTTTGAACAGTTTGCTTTTCATATCTTTTGTCTCCCTCCTAGTCTGAGCATTTCACTTTAGCTGGTATTGCTCTTCCCATTTGACCAGATCTTCTAAAGTGGTAGACTCCAACACTTCATCCATCGCTTTTTTCACCTCTACCCATACCTTACGGGTCACGCAGGAGTCAGCCCGGGAACAAAGCATCGCATTATCTACACATTCTACAGGCGCAGTCGACCCCTCCATGGTCTGCAGAATATCGCTGACTCTTGTCTGTGATGGTGGCTTAGTTAGTATGAACCCTCCTTTCGGCCCACGGATACTTCTAACAAGCCCAGCACTATTGAGCCGAGTAAATAACTGCTCCAGGTATTGGTCCGAGATTCCCTGCCTTTTAGAAATGTCTTTGAGCAGGGTAGGGCTATCTCTTGATTGGAGAGCTAAATCAAGCATTGCCCGTATAGCATAACGTCCTTTGGTCGAGAGTTTCATGACTTTATTCACCAAAACCTGTATACTGTTATCATGATAGTAATAAATATACGCAAGAAAAAGGAACTTGTCAAATGACACGTGAAGGATGTTATGCTTACTTATTTCTCTGGGTGGCTTTGAGGGTATCGTCGCCTTACAGCGATTTAACTTTGGCTTATTAGACTAGCAAGTGAGAAGAGCAATATGAAACTGCCTCCAGGTCAGATAAAATGGCGTCTTAGTTTGGCAGCCTTCATCTTAGGCACAATTCTTTGCAGCAGCTGTGGCCTATTCAATGACCACCCTGTCATTAGTAGTGTGCAGTCTCAGAAAGACTGGGTTGAACACTCGGGTAACAGTGAGATTGAGTGCGTTGCCTCCGACCCAGATGGGGATGAATTAACCTACCAATGGACAGCAACCGATGGGAAGATCTCTGGGCAAGGCCCTACGGTTATTTGGACGGCACCTAATACACCAGGCACCTATACGATTACCGTTAAGGTAACAGATGGTAGGGGTGGCGAGGCGACAATGCAGCAGACTATAGACGTAAGGGTCAATCATCCTCCGACTATTGAGAGTCTGGCCGCAAAACGACAGGTGGTTAAACAAGGTGAGTCCACTTCTATCAAATGTGTTGCCTCTGACCCAGATGGGGATGAATTAACCTACCAATGGACAGCAACCGATGGGAAGATCTCTGGGCAAGGCTCTGCTGTTGCTTGGACGGCACCTGATACACCAGATACCTATGCGATTACCATTAAGGTAACAGATGATAGGGGCGGCGAAGCGAGTGAGGAGTTAACCATCAGAGTGAGGAAATCTGGCTGAGGTTAAGTATATGGTGGCCTGGAAGGCCACAGGGAGAAAGTAAGTGATGTATAAGGGTGCTCCTTTTATGCCTCTTGCCTTATAGTAACCACTCCTCTTGGTCCGCTGACCACCTCTCCAATGACAGCCGCATCTTCTACGCCAGCCTGTCGCAACCTGTCTAATAGTAGTTTGGCTTTCCTGGAAGCCAGAGAAATCAGCAAACCTCCGGAAGTTTGAGCATCAAATAGTATATCCTGTATATGAGCGGGCACCTTATCAGCAATTATTACTGAAACGGAGTAGAACTCTCTATTCCGACGTGTACCACCAGGACAAAATCCTTGCTGGGCAAACTCTTCTACTCTCGGCAAGAGAGGGACCGAAGAAGGAGAGATATTGATGCCTACCTGGCTGTTCTGAGCTAGCTGACTAGTGTGACCGATAAGTCCAAAACCAGTAACATCAGTGCAGGCATGAACCCCTATTTCCTGCATCAGCTCTGAGGCTTTATCATTCAACGTTGCCATACACTTTGCTACCTTCGCTGCCGTCTCCTCGTCAGCCATCTTTGCTTTTACAGCAGTGCTGATGATACCGGTCCCCAGCGGCTTGGTAAGTATCAGTTTATCCCCTGCCTTAGCCCCGGAATTAGTTAATAACCGTTTGGGGTGTACAGTGCCGGTAACAGAAAGCCCGTATTTGAGTTCGGTATCCACTATGCTGTGCCCACCAACCAGTAGCACTCCTGCCTCAAGCATCTTATCCACCCCACCTCTGAGTATATCCTTCAAGACTGAAATATCCAGAGACTGTACCGGAAAGCAGACGACATTCATAGCCGTCAGTGGCTTGCCGCCCATAGCGTAGACGTCACTCAATGCGTTAGCAACAGCAATCTGACCAAAAGTGTAAGGGTCATCGACTATAGGCGTGAAGAAATCGATGGTCTGGATGATAGCCAGATCATCACTTAGCTTGTAGACACCCGCATCGTCTGGGCTGGCTAAGCCTCGGACCAGCTTGGGGTCAGACATTTGGGGCAGGTCGCATATGGCCTTGTTTAGGTCTCCCGGACCCATCTTGGAAGCTCAGCCAGCTCCGCGAACACTCTCGGTCAGACGAGGATCTTTCCTCTTATCCATATAGCTCCTCCACTGCAGAAACTGGAGATTAGTCTGCAGTGTCACCTCATATGTTAACTTTTTCCAGCCAAAAGCACAAAGCTGACGCCAGCTATCGGCCTTAGCGCCAAACCTTAGGCTGAGAACCAGTGCGCTAACTTTCAAACTTAGTCTGGATACTCTAAAATATCAAATAAACACATGAATAGTGAGTTTCGTTGCCTTCCCAGCGTGGATAAACTAATCTCCCAAGACCGGATTAGGCGGCTTAAGGAGACCTGCCCTCATGCGTTATTAGTGGAGTTGATTCGACAACATCTTCAACGAGAACGCTTATCTATCGCTGCTGGTAATCCCTGCCCCTCTATTGATGACTTAGTAGAATCTATTTGTGCTCAGGTACACGCCTTAGAAAACCCCAGCCTGCGTCCTGTAATTAATGCCACCGGAGTAATACTTCATACAAATCTAGGTCGTGCACCGCTCAGCAAGGAAGCAACAGCCGCCATGGATGCGGTCGCCAACGGCTACTGCAATCTAGAGTTCGACCTCGATAGTGGAAAGCGGGGTTCGCGTAACACTCACATTGAGCGGGTCCTGTGCCAGCTAACTGGGGCTGAGGCGGCGCTGGTGGTGAATAACAACGCCTCAGCGGTGTTACTGGCCCTCACTGCGTTGGCCAAAAGGAAAGAGGTGATTGTTTCTCGGGGCCAAGCAGTAGAGATTGGTGGTGGTTTTCGCATCCCTGACGTAATGCGCCAAAGCGGGGCTAAGCTGATTGAGATGGGAACTACCAATTGCACATATATTGCTGACTACGAAGGGGCTATTAGCCCGAGGACAGCAGCGATAATGCGTGTTCATTCCAGTAATTTCAAGCTAATGGGTTTCACCCACTTTGTCACCCTTGAGGAATTAGCAAGGCTTGGCAGCCGGTATGATGTCCCCATATTTGACGACCTTGGTAGCGGCTGCTTCTTAGACACCACGCAGTTCGGACTTGATGCGGAGCCAATGGTGCAACAAAGCATCAGCATCGGCGCCGGACTGGTCTTCTTCTCTGGTGACAAGCTCGTGGGTGGTCCTCAAGCTGGGATTATTGTCGGTAAGAAACAGTTCGTTAATAGTTTAAAGAAGCACCCGCTGGCACGAGCCGTGCGGATTGACAAAATAAGGCTTGCTGGTCTGGTAACTACTTTAGCTCACTACTTAAAGGATGAAGCAGTAAGCAAAATCCCGGTATGGCGTATGATTTCAATTCCACTGGAAGAAATTGACCAGCGAGCTAGACTCTGGACTCAGTCTCTGAGAGACTTGGCAAGAGTGGTTGAAGGGGAGACCATGATAGGGGGTGGCAGCCTGCCTGGTGGCACTTTGCCCACAAGACTGGTAGCCATTGGGGGAGCAGATAAGAGAAAACATCGAAACATAGCTGAAGTCTTAAACCAGAGGCTGCGCTGCCAGGAAATACCAGTCGTAGGTCGGATTAGCGACGATGTTTTGCTTCTCGATCCACGCTCTGTGCTGCCTGAAGAGGATAAGCTCGTGCTTAAGGCTCTTCAAAATGCAGCCGTTGGCCTAGAGCACCACTAACAGCGGTCAAAGTTACAACAGGAGCATATGATGTTCGTGATGGGTACTGCGGGGCACATAGACCATGGTAAGTCGGTACTGGTGCGCGCTCTAACTGGAATAGACCCTGACCGGTTGCGTGAAGAAAAGGAGCGGGGAATGACTATCGAGCTGGGCTTCGCCTGGCTAAAACTGCCCAGCGGGCGAGAGATGGGAATCGTTGATGTCCCAGGGCATGAACACTTTATCAAGAACATGCTGGCCGGGGTGGGTGCCATCGATTTAGCTTTACTTACCGTTGATGCCAGGGAAGGAGTGATGCCCCAAACCAGGGAACATCTAGCCATTCTGGACTTACTGGGAATAAAAAAGGGGATCGTGGTCATAACTAAAAAGGACCTCGTAGATGATAAATGGCTAAGCCTGGTAAAGACAGAGGTGGAGAAATTACTTGCCCCAACCATCTTATCCCAAGCTCCAGTTGTTGCCGTGTCGGCACTAACGGGAGAAGGCTTACCCAACTTAGTCTCTGCCATAGACAAGCTTTTGGGTTCTATTGAGCTGAGGAAGGATACAGCCCGGCCCAGGCTCCCGATAGACCGGGTTTTCACAATGGCTGGCTCTGGCACCATAGTCACGGGAACATTGATTGATGGCTCGCTCATGGTGGGACAAGAGGTGGAAATTGTCCCCTCTGGTCTGAGGTCGCGTATAAGGGGATTGCAGACACATAAAACTCACGTAGTTACTGCCACTCCCGGGAGCAGAGTTGGTGCCAACTTAGTCGGTATTGCCACATCTCAGGTACAGCGTGGGGACGTGCTCACCAATCCAGGCTGGCTGATGCCCACCACAATGTTAACTGTGCGGCTTCGCGCACTTCCACATCTTCACCGTCCCTTGCTACACAATACTACCGTCAACTTTCATACAGGGACCGCTCAAGCATTAGCCAAAGTCCGTTTGCTGGAAAAACAGGAACTCAAGCCCAGTGAGACTGGTTGGGCTCAGTTATCATTGAGTAAACCAGTAGCGCTAGTCAGGGGCGACCACTTCATCATCCGTTCATCAGAGGAGACTCTGGGAGGAGGTGAAATTCTCGAATCCCATGCTGGGCGCTATCGCCGCTTTCGCCCGGCCATTATTCAGAGTCTTAGAGTCAAGGAGCAAGGTACAACCGAAGAGGCCGTAATGGCGATATTGGAGACGCAACACTCGATGGACTTAGCACATCTTTCAGCTCAATGTGACCTACCTCTCACCGAAATTCAGCCAATGCTGGAATCTCTTACCCAGCAAGGAAAGGTGATAGGGATAGGCAAGGGTGAACATCGCCTCCTCCTGACTAGACTTGGCTGGCAGCGCTTGACCCAAAAAGTAGCCAGCACACTGCAAGAATATCACCAAATTTTTTCAACGCGTTTAGGTATGCCCAGGGCAGAACTGAGTAGCCGATTGAAAATGGGGGCACATCGTTCAGCAATTTTGCGAAAGCTTCTTGACGATGGTATTGTAGTTGAGGATGGTGTCGTTATTCGCTTGCCCAGCCATCGGGTTCAACTAACTCAGGCTCAGCAGGCAAAGATAGACGCCTTTTTGAAGTCGCTAAGCCACAACCCGTATGCTCCACCCAGTAACCTCATTCCTAAACCAGATTTGCTCAATTTGCTCATCTCACAGCATCAAGTGGTCAAGGTAAGCGATGACGTGGTTTTTTCTACTTCAGCCTATAATGAGATGGTTGAAAGACTTGTTTCCCATCTAAAAGCCAATGATAGAATAACTCTGGCCGAAGTGAGGGACATGTTTAAAACCAGCCGAAAGTATGCTTTGGCTCTCTTAGAACACCTGGACCAGGAAAAGATAACCCGCCGTGTCGGTGACGAACGAGTGCTCCGATAGGAAATTTAGTTCCGATGCTGGCGGGAGCGCATGGGTGTCGAACCCACCAGAGACATTTCCAATGCCTCCCGACGGATTTGAAGTCCGCGAAGCCCACCGGGACTCAGCCGCTCCCTAATCCTAAAATCAGCCATATCCCGTATAAGTCATGTATATGCTTTTAAGATAGCTGTGTAGATGTTGACCATTACTACTCAGCCTCATCTCTACATTCATTTACCTATATCCAGAGGACTACAGATTGACACGATTATACCACGTGACCTCTTGACGGGCTATTACACCAAGGCACTAGCGACTGCTCTATCAAAACCCTGCTATCCGATGAACTCATAACAAAGCAACATCACACAAAAGAGGAATCCATAGACGATAGGGCTGGCACCAGAGGCGTTGGGAGGAGCCCAAAAGAGTCACAAAACAAGTATAATCCAGCACGGGGAGATAAGGAATCGCTTGACAGGACGCTACATTCTGAGGCAAAGTAGGTAGAGCTGACTACCTAGGAGTACGTATCAATGAAAAAGGTTGCTATCCTTACTGACAGCACATGTTGCCTGCCGCAAGGGCTGGTGGAGAGGTATGATATTCGTCTAGTGCCCCTCGTGATAGTCTATGCAGGTAAAAGCTACCGCGACGGAATCGATATGAGTCCCAGCGAAGTCTACAGGATTATGCGAAGAAGAGAGAATCTGCCTACCGCCTCGACGCTATCAGCGGGGGATTTCCTAGATACCTACCGCCAGTTAAGCCAGAAAGCCGAAAGTATACTTTGTATCACCCTTACTAGTTTGCAAAGCAAAATCTTCGACGCAGCAATAGTAGCTAAGGAGATGGCTAAAGAGGCGGTCCCCGATACTGCTATCGAGGTGATTGACAGCCGAGCTGTAGCCGGTGCATTAGGGTTCATCGTCCTGGAAGCCGCTCGTATTGCCAGCCAGAATGGAGAACTAGCGCAGGCAATTGAGGCTGCGCGAGGCATGATGGGCAGGGTAAACTTCCTTGCCATGCTGGACACTCTCTTCTACCTTGCAAGAACCGGTCGCATTGGCAGGGCGGCAGCTTGGGCTGGGTCGCTATTAGACATGAAGCCTATTGTCGAGCATTCTCCTTCAATAGGAGAGACGACACCCCTGGCACGTCCAAGGACAAAGCCAAAGGCTATAAAGCACATGCTGGAGACAATGGCAGAGAGGGTAGGAGATTCCAGAGTGCATGTCATAGTGCACCATGCTGATGAGTTAGAAGAGGGAGAAAAGCTCAAGGCCGAGATTGGCTCAAGATTTAATTGTGCTGAACTTTATCTCACTGAGTTCACCCCTGCTATGGGAGTCCATGCTGGCCCCGGTCTTCTTGCTATTTCCTTTTACGCTGATTAAGATGTCGGCCGTCTGCAAGGAGTCGCCAATGAGAGAGGGTAACGCACGCTCAGAGTAAACATAACAAAAGAGTGTTTTGTTTATCAGCCTGATTCCCCCTGCCTCAATGGCTTACTCGACGTCGCATATAAAGCTTTGTGGCATATCAAGATATGTGACACTGCAATCCTTGCCTATCAAGCTCTCAGCCTCGGATATTGCCTCTTCCACCGAGGCAAATGGCTCGAACCCAAGCATTCTTGCGACTTCAAAGTCTGTGGCTCCCGCCAGGAAGACTTTGCTGACATACCTGAGACCATAGGCCCCCTGTCCCCACAGGATTAAGGGATGGACGCCATGGAAGGCATAACCATATCTGTACTTGTGAACGAACTCTGGTCGATGGGCGTATTCCTCAGCATAAAGTTCCCAGAGTTCAAAAGGGTCCCGAGTATGGGGGATAAGCTTCTCAAACATCTCGACATAAGAGGGGTACTTCACCGCATCGAATTGTTTCTGGCAGGGATGACAAACTATGATGATTCCTCCTTGCTTCACTAAAGGGATGTTCTGGAACAGGCCAAAGCTGTAAGACATCGCTAGATTTCTTACCAGAATAGGATTGATAATGGACAACATGGAATAAGGATCTCTGCTGTTGCCCAGACCGTAGACCACCACATCAGATTGGCCCTTCACATTCACCACGTGCTGTTGTTCCAATACTTCCAGGCCTTTAACATGAGTCTCTGGTGGGTGTCCGGCAACAACTTGGACCAACTCCTGTGGGATTGCGTTGTTCATTGTTCCTTCGACGATGAGAACGCGACGGCCGTTCTTTGCTAGTTCCTTTTCGATAACTTCACCCATTTCATTGAGCAATCTAAAGAAGGCTGAGCGTTTGGGGTCCATTGTGGACTTGCCAGTAGCCCTGGGAAAGGGACGATGATGATGGCGTATGCTTCTGTAGCTGCTCAAACCCACGACGACTGACTTCCAGCCGCCATTGAAAGGAGACCAAGGGTGGCTCACATATATGAGCTGGTCTGAATCGGTGACTAAGCGGTTTACCTCCACCTCTTGATTTCGTTTAGTCTCTCCCAAAAATATAAGGTTATCTTTATCTTCCGCATCGTGATTGAATAACTTGCTGGGACCAAATCTGTAAGCTAGCTCTTCTCCTATGATGGTCGATAGTTCCCGAGTAGTCCATTTCCGGTGCAGGCCTATAGCGCAAACCAGACGGATATTATAAGGGTCCACACCAAGTTTATCGAGCTCCTCCAGCAATACCTTAATCGCTACTTCCAGAAAATCAGGCATCTTTCGCTGGGGAACATGAGCGATAGGGTCATCAAAGGCAATGGTAACCTTGGATTTGGAGTCCACCAGCTTGGATAGAGGCTCATGAGCAATCGGCGACTTTAAGGCGTCACGGACCGCCTGGGCTGCATCATGGAGAGCCGGGAGCGGCTTGTTCGTTTGCCGTATGACCCTGGTTCTCTCCGGTAGCTCCGCCCGAATAGTACTATCTCCATACGGTATCCTGAAAACACTCGCTGCCATTGATACCTCGTCCTCCTTTCACTGGTTTCACTAGCTTATTACAGCCCATTGAGTGTAGCTTTGTCAACCTGACCTCCCGCATCTATAGTTCTTTGGGAGGCGCAAGTAGTCAGCCCCATTCCGTGTCAAATCGCTAGTTTTACAAATAGGGATTTTGAGGTTAAAATAAATATAATTAGGGCGGTTAGCTCAGCGGTGAGAGCGCTTGCTTCACACGCAAGAGGTCAGTGGTTCAAATCCACTACTGCCCACTATGAAAGGAGGGAAGGTAGATGGCATCTGATGGCAATGGTCGAGGCGGGTTACTTAGCGCAGGCGGGATTCTGAGCATAATAGTCGGAGCATTCGAGATAATTGTTGGGGGACTCATAGCCGCCTTAACGACGCTTAGCATACCATTCTGGCCCCAATGGTTTTCGCTCTTTCCAAGATTTGGAGATGGTTTCATTACACGCCCAAATCTAATGGTAGTGATTATCATAGGAGTTGTCCTCGCTGTATTAGGGATAGTAGCTATAGTTGGCGGCATCTCGGCTATAAAGAGAAAGAGTTTTGGTTTATCCCTGGCCGGGGCTATCTGTGCTCTCCTTCCCATCAATTTCCTGGGAATATTCGCGGTTATTTTTGTTTCCCTGGGAAGGGGAGAATTTGTGACAGCGGAATAGAAGCCGAAGTGGCGGAATGGAAGACGCGCTACGTTCAGGGCGTAGTGTCCGCAAGGGCGTGAGGGTTCAAATCCCTCCTTCGGCACTAACTGAATGGGCCCCCGAAAAGTACACTGAGCGAATCGAGGGACTTTTCGGGGTGTGTATGCGCCTGTAGCTCAGCAGGATAGAGCGCAGCCCTGCGGAGGCTGAGGTCGCGGGTTCAAATCCCGCCAGGCGTGCCATATTGAAGGGGTTTCCAAAAAGTCCCAGGCTTTTTGGGGGTGTGTATTGGGTGGTTAGCTCAGTGGTTAGAGCGCCTGTTTTACACACAGGAGGTCACTGGTTCAAGTCCAGTACCGCCCACTTTAAAGCCCATATAAAACCAAATCTCTACACCTCTGTAGCGTTTAACTGCCACCCTGAGCGCTAGCGAATGGTCTCCAGATTCTTCGCGGAGTTTACCCTGAGCGAGGTGAGATTCTTCGCTACGCTCAGAATGACAAGAGGCGGAGGGCTCATGACCAAAGTGACAGGTGGGTTGTTAAAAGTCCTCTATCTTTTTAGGGTTAAAAAAGGTAGGCGATAATTGCTATTATTCCCACCACAATGAGATAAATGCCCACCAAGTAATTGAGGATTCTGGGAAAGACCATTACTATGATGCCGAAAATCAGGCTAGCTATCCCTATAACCAGACCTACACTGCCATGTATGATAGGCATAAACTATCACCTCCTATTTCTTTAATGCTAAGCATTATATAACCAATGAACCTATGAATACTATAGGCCCCTGAGAAATTCAGGGCGAAGTCGGGAAAAATCTCTGGCCGTCAACATATCTTCTAGCTCCTCGAGCATCTTTTGTTTCTCACTGGGCAATCTTCCACGAACTGAAAAATAATTTGAGGCATGCATGGAGCTGAAGAAGCAATTACTGAAGCTGGATTTTTCCACAATGGTTCTCAATTCCTCGAGAGATTGGAAAGGGTCAATAGGTTGGTAATTCACCCCTTTACCTATACTCTTAAGCACCTCATCATCACCACTCTCTACCCCGGTGTAGAAGATACTCAGTTTAAGTTCTCTCAAGGTTTCTAGCTCCTGCTGACTTCGGCGCAAGATATCTTGTGGGGTAGCATAAGTGCCAATCCTATCTAGATGGGGAAACTTCTCATTGACATATTGGAGCACCTCCACCAACTTGCTGTAAGGATAAACCAAAGCATCGCCGTCTTGAAGAAAAATTCTTTTTTGATCCCACTGCTGGGCTATCATATACACTATGCTTGGAATGGAAGGTGAACCGATGCCATATTTCATATACAGGGATAAGGCATCGAGTTCCTGTTTAACCTCATCAAGCTCTCTTATCCTGAGTCTGGATCCGTAGTAGCTACAAAAGGCACAGGTGTTATTGGAGCAACCACTGGTCAGCGGCAAAAAGTAACTTCTCCGTTCGCTTGGTGGCCTGATGATCTCAGGCCTTTCAAACTTCTCACTTCGTTGAGGCATTTACTTATTTCTCCCGAATTAACGATTCCTCTGCCAGGTTATCCAAGACGAAGGCTACTGCGCCCAGGACACCGGAGTCATCGCCCAGCAGAGCCGGTCTGATTTCAACAGCGTTAGCTGGTGTTGCAAAGGCTCTTTCTTTAACTACTTCTATTGCCGGCCGGAGCAATAAGTCACCCATCTTTGCCACGCCTCCACCTATTAAGATTAGCTCTGGGTTGAAAATATTGACCAGGTTAACTAAGCCTATGCCAAAGTAGTATCCCAGGCGAGAGATAAGCTCCTTAGCCAATCCATCTCCTTGTTTAGCTGCCAGGAAAACAACCTTGGCATCAACTTTGCTCAAATCACCATCCACAAACTCAATAATAGATGTATTGGCACCTTTTGTAATTTGCTTTACCGCCTCCCGGGCTAAAGCACTACCTGAGGCTAGAGCTTCCCAACATCCTACGCTGCCACAATTGCAGCGTGGTCCACTCACGTCTATGACCATGTGCCCAATTTCGCCACCAGCGCCACAAGACCCAGTATACAACTTCCCATCAGCAATGATGCCTCCACCAATGCCGGTGCTCACAGTAATATAAATGAGATTAGCGACTTTCTTCTTTACTCCAAAACACCACTCTCCCAAGGCAGCCAGATTGGCATCGTTGCCCAGGTAAGCAGGGATACCAAACCGCTGTTCAACAGCGTCTCTCAAGGGCACCTCACGCCAGCCAGGAAGGTTGGGAGAAAAGATAACCCTGCCGTTATCACTGTCTACGATGCCAGCGGCAGCAATGCCTATACCCAAAAGCTGAGACAAATCAATTTCGCCTGAAGATATGGTTTTCTCAATAGTTGCCAATATGCTGTTTATCACAGCATCGGGTCCAGCTTGGGCCGGGGTGGAGCTATATCCTCGAGCAAGGATCTCCCCTTGGGCATTAGCAAGAGCTGTGGCAATCTTAGTGCCACCAAGGTCTACCCCTAAGATGAGCTTCCGCTCCTCGCTCTCTGGCATTACCAAGCTCTCGCTGTACGTTCCCTTATGCTACTGTTGCCAGCTTAGCTTGTCAAACCATAGCCTTGGGCAGTAAAATGGCAACTACAATGATCGGATTTGAACATATGAAGAAAATCTCCCGCATGTCGCCATCCAAAATAGTGCTTCTGGTAATCGATGGCGTGGGCGGCTTGCCTCACCCCAAAACAGGCAAGACAGAGCTGGAATCAGCCAAAAAAACCAATCTAAACCATATAGCTAAAGAATCGCTTTGCGGGCTCATCGACCTCATAAGCCCGGGAATTACGCCGGGGAGTGCACCGGGGCATCTAGCAATTTTCGGCTATGACCCTGTCGAGTACAACATCGGGCGGGGAATCATCGAGGCTTTAGGAATAGACTTGGAGCTACAACCAGAAGATGTTGCCGCCCGCGGTAACTTCTGCACCGTTGACAGCAAGGGAATCATTACTGACAGGAGGGCAGGGCGAATCTCCACAGAGAAAAACGCCGAGCTATGCCAGCTATTGAATAAGATCGATGTCAACGGCGCTGAGATATCCGTGGTACCAGTGAAAGAACACAGGTTTGTGCTCATCATTCGAGGCGAGGGCTTGTCACCTGAGCTAGCAGATTCTGACCCTCAACAAGTGGGGCTAGCTCCCAAGAAGATAGAAGCTCTGTTACCGCAGGCGCAGAGAACCGCAGGAATCGCCAATGAATTTGTGTCACAAGCGAAAGGGTTGCTTCGCTCCGCTCGCAATGACATTCCTTCCGCCAACATGGTGCTTATGCGTGGCTTTTCCCAGCGCCCTGACATCCCGTCTATTTCTGAAATCTATAAGCTAAAACCGGCAGCCATAGCTGTGTATCCTATGTATCGGGGCTTAGCCAGCCTAGTGGGGATGGAGGTGCTGCCAACGGGTAATAGTATAACTGACCAGCTAGAAAGCTTGCGCCAGCATTACGGAGATTATGATTTCTTCTTCGTCCATTTTAAGAGTACCGATTCCAGAGGGGAGGATGGCGATTTCGAGGCTAAAGTTCAGGCCATTGAGGAACTCGACAATGCCCTTCCCAGCCTGCTCAGCCTGAATCCAGACGTCCTGATTATCACGGGAGACCACTCTACTCCAGCGACCCTAGCCAGGCATAGCTGGCATCCAGTTCCTTTTATACTGAGGTCCAGATGGTGTCGTCCTGACAATGTCACTGAATTCTCGGAGCGAGCCTGCCTTGCCGGTGGTATGGGTCGCTTCCCTGCCATAGAAATCATGCCCCTGGCTATGGCTAACGCTTTGAAGCTAGATAAGTTTGGTGCCTAGCAGGGAGAAACACTAAGCACCAAATTCGAAATCCCAAACAATATCAAATAAACGAAATCCACAGGAGAATTTGTTTAGGATTTAGGGCTTAGATATTAGGATTTCCCAGCACAGAGGATTTAACGTTTCTCTTTGGGTTGAGCCGTTTCCGCTAAACCTGCTTGCTCTAGTTCTTCCATAAGGCGAGCAGCCCTGGGATAGCCGATGCGAAGACGCCGCTGCAAGAAAGAAGTAGAGATATGCTTATGCTCTTGCGCTAAGCGCTTTGCCTCTTCCAAAAGAGCATCTGGTGGGGGAGCTAGCCTTTGACTTGAGGCGATAGACTCAGCTACCTTATCAAAGTCAACAGAACTCACCTCCAACCTACGCTGGTTCCCCCAGAAATACACCAATCTCTCCATTTCAACATCGGAAATGAAGCTTCCTTGAAGTCGCTTGGGCTTGCTAGCTTCACTAGGCATGTAAAGCATGTCTCCCCTGCCTAGCAATTTCTCAGCGCCTACGGCGTCAAGGATAGTTCTGGAATCCACCTGGGAAGTGACTGCAAAGCTAATACGGGTAGGAAAGTTAGCTTTAATAAGCCCGGTAACCACATCCACCGAAGGGCGCTGAGTAGCTACAACGAGATGAATCCCTGTGGCACGAGCTAACTGAGCTAAGCGGCAAAGCGTATGTTCTACCTCATCAAAGGCTGCCATCATCAAATCAGCCAGCTCATCAATGACCAGCACCAAATATGGCAACCCTTCCCCAGGTGAACGGTCTTTGTTATAACCTTCAATGTTGCGCACCCCCTCTTGGGCAAACTGACGATAGCGATTATCCATCTCCTGATTAAGCCACCTTAGCGCCTTTATCGCTTTATCAGTATCCACAACCACAGGAGTAAGCAAATGAGGCATACCATTAAAAACAACTAACTCCACTCTTTTGGGGTCAATCATGATGAATCGAACATCATCAGGGCTATTGTGTAAAAGTAAGCCACAAATAATAGAATTAAGACAAACAGTCTTGCCACTGCCAGTAGCCCCGGCAATGAGCAAATGTGGCATCCTGGCTAAATCAGCCGCTATCGCCTCACCGCCAGCACCTTTACCTAAAGCGACAGCGACCTTCGACCTGGCTTTAATCTTCTGAAAGGCAGCAGTCTCTATCACATTGCGAAGGGCGACTGAGCCAAACACAGTGTTAGGAACTTCGACGCCCACCATTGATTTCCCGGGCACGGGAGCCTCGATTCTAATACTGGGCGCAGCTAAGGCTAAAGCTAAATCATTGGCCAAAGAAGTAATACGGTCTATTCTTACCCTGGTTCTCGATACCTCTTCCGATCGCGTTGCATAGCTGCCATTCCTTCCCCTCTCTCTTATTTCCTTATACTTTCTGTCCCAACCGGGCTCAACACCAAACTGTGTCACTGTAGGGCCTATGTTTACCTGCACAACTTTAGCTTCTACACCATAGCTAGTCAGAGCCTCCTCGATCAATCGAGCTCGTTGGTCAATATCCTCCTTATCCAATTTCACCTCAACCGGCATATCTAAGATGTCAATAGGTGGAAGCTGCCACCCACTGGCAGTGAGAATGGGCTCATGTTGAGATTGCCACGCTTTCGGCTCGTAGCTAACAGGCGGAGGAGGGGCTACCACAGGCTTCGCCTCCGTCTCAGCAACCGCCCTTGCTTCAGAAGGAGCAGCTTTGGGGGGAGTAGGTTGAGAAGGAATGACTTTGGGACGGGGTTGAGAAATCTTAGCGAGGAGACGCCGGCCACCTTTAAGGGCATGCCAAAACTTGCGAGGAGCGATAAAAACAATGCCTAGAAGAACAAGTCCAGCTACTCGGAGCCCTCCTATGATAATAGAAGCACCTATTATGCTTTGCCCAAAACTCCCTCCCAATGTAGCTTGGCTCAAAATGCCTCCCCCGGGAGTGAAAAGGGAAAGCACCCCCCATACGGCTAAAGCCAAGCTAATCCCACCAAGACACCAGTTCCACCTCTGCTTCACAGTAGAGAACTGCCCCCGCCATATCACCCAGATCAGCACGCCTAAAGCGATAGCTATTAGGATTAACCCCAGGCCAAATAATGTGAGCATGCTTTCCCATATCACAGCACCCCACAAATACAGCAAGCCTACTATTACGACGATTAATATAAGCCTTCGTACCACGGGTGAAGCAATGAAACCAAAGAATCGCTGGAAGAAGGAAGAGGAGGCCCTCTCACCCCTCCTCTTTATCTGGCGAGGGACGGCTGGTCGGCTTTCCCTTGCTTTTCGTCTTGCCTTAGACCTGCTTTTTGCTTTGGGCATATTGATAAATCTTAATATCCAAACTCTAAATCCCAAACAAATTCAAAACCGTTTTAATCCTTTGGATTTTGGTGATTTGATATTGTTTAGAATTTCGTATTTAGTGCTTAGTATTTCTCCATTGAGAGTTCCCCCTACTTCCACAGTCATGGGAATAATAATGGGGCGGCGGTGAGTCTGTTCATAGAAGAATTTGGCTAATAAGTTCTTTACTTTGTCCTCAATAAAACTTCGTTTACTCAAGCATTTCCTGTCATAATCTAGAGCAGCTGCTATAAAATCTTGACTTTTCTCAATTAACGCGTTCTTCTTAACATTGATAAAGCCATATGTCACGATGTTAGGCTTCTCCATTAACTTGCGGTTTTTGGTATCGACAGCAAGTGTTACTACTACGACTCCGTCCTGCGAAAGCAGTCTGCGGTCGTGCAGCACGTCACTATCCAAGTCACCCGTTATTAAGCCGCTTACGTAAATGTTGCCCCAAGGAACTTTGCCCACGACTTTCCCAGCTTCCTGCCCCAGCTCAAGTATATCCCCATCCTCAAGGATAAAAATGTTATTCTTTGGCATCCCCAGACTCTCAGCCAACTTAGCGTGCAAGCTCAAATGGCGATACTCACCATGAATGGGTATGAAGAATTTAGGCTTAACTAGATTAAGTAAAAGCTTTAACTCCTCTTGACTACCATGTCCATGGACGTGAACCTGAGCCAACTTCTCATAAACTACATAAGCGCCCTGCCGAAAAAGATTATCTATAGTCTTGTTAACCAGTGCCTCATTGCCAGGAACAGGAGTTGCTGACATTACCACTGTGTCACCGGGGACAATTTGAACCTGGGGATGACCTCGATTAGCCATGCGCACCAAGGCAGAGGTAGGTTCGCCTTGACTCCCCGTAGCTAGCAGGACTACTTGATTATGGGGCAAATGTTTAAGTTCCTCAAAACGGCCAAGAATGCCAGGAGGAGCAATAAGATAGCCTAACTTTGTTGCTATGCTCACTATATCTTTCATGCTACGCCCCGTGATGAACACGCGGCGACTATGTTTGGCAGCAGCATCGATTACTTGCTGAATCCGAGAGATAAGAGAGGCAAATGTAGTTACGATTACTCTTCCTGAGGCCTCCGACATAATATGATCCAAGGTATCGCTGACTATCCTTTCAGAAGGGGTATATCCCGGAAGTTCAGCATAGGTAGAGTCGGAAAGGAGAAGCAAAACCCCCTTCGTTCCCAATCGAGCTAGTCGATTGAGGTCGGTCGGCTCGCCAATCACTGGAGTATAATCGAGCTTAAAATCACCACTATGAACTATAACACCTACTGGGGTATGAATAATTAGCCCCACTGAATCAGGGATACTATGGCAAACAGGGAAAAACTCTATGACGAACCTACCCAGCGAAATCCTGCTCCCTGAGTGAACCGTATTTAGCTTTGCCTCGCTTTTCGCTCCACGTTGCTTAAGCTCAACAGAAATCAGTCCTTGAGTAAGCTTGGTGGCATAAATAGGGAGGTCAAGATGAGGTAAAACGTAAGGCAAGGCACCAATATGGTCCTCGTGCCCATGAG
>Ga0209121_10001821_pt1 | contig 22210 bp, 23 predicted proteins | sample Cruoilmetagenom3_FD_187292 | JGI IMG/M metagenome (GOLD analysis project Ga0209121, IMG submission 187292) | Oil polluted marine microbial communities from Coal Oil Point, Santa Barbara, California, USA - Sample 3 (SPAdes) (version 2) | ecosystem: Environmental > Aquatic > Marine > Oil seeps ... | reverse complement strand
GCAATGCTTGTCGCACGCGAACTGCCGCCCTATGGCGGGGATACTCTTTTTGCCAACATGTATATGGCATTTGATACCTTGTCAGAGGGTATGAAAACCATGTTGAGCGGGCTGAATGCGGTGAATACCACGGCCAAGGCAGACGCATCTGCCACGCGCGAAGACCGCCTGAAAACCGCCGCCAAGCTGGACAGCGACGCGGTTCTTTCAGCGGTGCATCCGGTGGTGCGTACCCACCCGGAAACCGGCAAAAAGATCCTTTATGTCAACATCGGCCATACCGCGCATTTCGAAGGTATGACCGAGGCCGAAAGCGCGCCGTTGCTGAATTTCCTGCATATTCACCAGACTCAGCCCGAATTTACCTGCCGGTTTACGTGGCGGCCCGGCTCGATTGCCTTTTGGGACAACCGGGCGTGCCATCACAACCCGGTCAATGATTATCACGGGTTCAAACGGGTCATGCACCGCATCACATTGCAGGGCGAGCGGCCACAATAAGCCTGCCCTGACGGTCGTCAGGTGGGTTTGTCCCGCGCTTTTTGTATGGCGCGATGTCTGTTCTGCGGCTCGGGGCACCCGGCCTCGACCGCCGTCAGCGGCTTGACCGGCGTCAGGTCGGCAAGATAGGCACGCGCCAGGGCCTGATACTCAGCCGTGCCGCGTATCTTCCACTTGTTTCCTTTTTCGCTGACCGCGCGCAGCACCTTTGGCGGTGCGCTGACACCTATAAAGCGCGGTGGGAGGGGCGCTCCACCCATGCAGAATCGCCCCGTGCCCGATATGGCCGTCTTCCTTGGCAACCGCGCCGCGACCGGGGAAGGTTTGGATGATATAGGTGTCCGGCTTTGAAGGCGTAGGCGCCCCGCTGGCCCGGTTGTGCCATTGTGGGGCAGATACGTCGCGCTGCGGCTGACTACAGACGCACCAGCTTTTCATAGCTTTCGGCGATATCCCGGGTCAGGGCCCCAACCTCGAAAGTGTAATCCCCAATCTGCCCCACCGGCGTCACCTCGGCGGCGGTGCCGGTTAGCCAGCATTGTTCGAACCCTTCCATCTCTTCCGGCATGATGTGGCGTTCATGCACCGGGATCTGGCGATCTCTCAACATGCCGATCACCGTTTGCCTTGTGATACCGTTCAGGAAACAGTCAGGATCAGGCGTATGAACCTCGCCATCCTTGACGAAGAAAATATTGGCGCCCGTCGCCTCGGCCACATAGCCGCGATAGTCGAACATCATTGCATCCGAACAGCCTTTGGCTTCGGCGGCGTGTTTGGACATGGTGCAGATCATATAAAGACCGGCGGCCTTGGCATGACAGGGGATGGTTTCCGGGCTGGGGCGTTTCCATTTGGAAATGTCCAGCTTGGCACCCTTCATCTTGGCATCGCCATAATAGGCGCCCCATTCCCATGCGGCGATTGCCATCCGCACCGGGTTAAGCGCCGATGCCACGCCCATATCTTCGCCCGCGCCGCGCCAGGCCACAGCACGCACATAGGCATCCGGCAGCCCGCTGGCGGCCAGAACCTCGGCCTTGGCGGCCTCAATTTCGTCCACCGTCCAGGGGATCTCAAAATCAATCATCTCGGCTGACCGGCGCAGACGTTCCGAATGCTCGCGGGATTTGAAGATTTTACCGTTATAGGCCCGCTCGCCCTCGAACACCGAACTGGCGTAATGCATCGCATGGGTCAGGATGTGCACGTTGGCCTCGCGCCAATCAATCAGCTTGCCATCCATCCAGATTTGACCGTCCCGATCATCATATCCCGACATGTTATGTCCTCCTGTGCGCTTTACGCTTTGCGTTTATTGCGCTGTTTATGGCCGTTGTGGACATAATATTGCGCTGAAACTGAGATTCGATAGCGCTTCACTCTTGGAATGTCAACAAGGCTGACGTATACTGGAAAAAATTTGAGGGGTAAGGGCCGCCATGTCGGATGGACGCACGGCGCAGGTGTTTGGGGGCGAAAGCCTGTTATTCCTGACGGATGAGCAATTGCGCCAAGGGATCGAGGCGATGTTTTTCGCCTATCGCGGCTTTACCGCAGACCCGGATCGCATCCTTGCGGAAATGGCCTATGGGCGGGCGCATCACCGGGCGATCCACTTTATCAACCGGGCGCCGGGCACCACGGTGAACAACCTGCTGGCCATTCTGGGCGTCACCAAACAATCGCTGAATCGGGTGCTGCGCACCCTGATTGCCGACGGGCTGGTCGAAAGCCGGGTGGGCAAGGTGGACAAGCGCGAACGCCACCTGTTTCTGACCGACAAGGGCAGCGAGCTGGAAGGCCGCCTGTCCGATGCCCAACGCGCCCGGCTGCGCGCGGCCTTCCGCGACGCTGGCCCCGAGGCGGTGGTCGGGTTTAAGCAGGTGCTTGAGGCGATGATGGATCCCAACATGCGCCGTGCTTATACCAAACTGCGGGATGGCACGACATGAGCGATCTGGACGCCCATCTGCTGATCGTCGATGATGACGAACGCATTCGTGACCTGTTGAAGAAATTCCTGATCCGCCATGGCTTTCTGGTGACGGCGGCGCGGGATGCGGCCCATGCCCGGCGGGTGCTGGCGGGGCTCGATTTCGACCTGATCGTGATGGATGTGATGATGCCGGGCGAAGATGGCGTCAGCCTGACGCGATCCTTGCGCGAAACCAAGGACACGCCGGTGTTGTTGCTGACCGCACGCGGCGAGACCGAGCATCGGATTGAGGGGTTGGAGGCGGGGGCGGATGATTATCTGGCCAAGCCGTTTGAGCCTAAGGAACTGTTATTGCGCATCAACGCCATCCTGCGGCGGATGCCCGAGACGCCGACCAAGGATACGGCGCCGAAGATATTGCATCTGGGGGGCATTCGTTATGACCTGGAACGCGGTGAGATGTGGCAGGGCGATGCGCTGGTACGGCTGACGGCGACTGAAAGCCAGTTGATGAAGATATTTTCTGCCTGCCCGAACGCGCCGGTGACCCGCGCCAAACTGGTCGAGGACCTGGGCCGTGATCGCGGTCAGGCGCAGGAACGCGCGGTGGATGTTCAGATCACCCGGTTGCGTCGCAAAATTGAACCGAACCCAAAGCAACCGCGCTATTTGCAAACGGTGCGGGGGGCGGGGTATATGTTAGCGCCGGATTAAGCGGTTTGGGTACCGCTGTGCGGCGGATTCTTGCTTCGATGACAGGTCCGGACCATCTGGGAATTGCGTTGACCGTGCATTTCAGGCGAAAACAGGCGGATTTCAAAAGCTGGAGGAAGAATAAGGCCATGGCCCAAACAGCTCTGATCACCCACGCTGACTGTCTCAACCATGTCACACCAAATGGCCATCCGGAAAAGGCGGCCCGGCTGGAACATGTGTTACATGCGCTGGAACCGCTGGACCTGAACCGCGTTACCGCGCCGCTTGCCGCCGAAGACGACATTTTGCGGATTCATCCGGCTAGCTATCTGGCTGACCTGCGGCGACACCTGCCGATTAACCGGATGTACCAAATTGATGGCGATACCTGGATGTCTCCGGGGTCACTTGGGGCGGCGTTTCGGGCCGCCGGGGCGATGGTCAAAGGCGTCGATATGGTGCTTGCCGGTGAGGCTCAAAACGCCTTTGCTGCGATTCGCCCGCCCGGGCATCACGCGGAAACCGATACGGCGATGGGGTTCTGTCTGTTTGGTAATGCCGCTTTGGGGGCCAAATATGCGCTGGACCATCATGGGTTGTCGCGTGTGGCGGTGGTGGATTTTGATGTGCATCATGGCAACGGCACGCAGGAATTGCTGTGGGATGATCCGCGCGCCCTGCTGATCACCAGCCAGCAGATGCCGCTTTGGCCCGGTTCGGGGCGGTCGGATGAAACCGGCGTCAGCGGCAATATCCTGAACCTGCCTTTGCCGCCCGACAGTGGCAGCGCCGAGATGCGCGCCGTCTGGCGCGATCAGGGCTTTGCCCAGTTGCGCAGTTTCCGGCCCGAGCTGATCATCATTTCCGCCGGGTTTGACGCGCATATGGATGACCCGTTGGCGCAGTTGAACTGGACCACCGAAGATTTTGGCTGGATCACGTCCGAGTTGTGCAAGCTGGCGGCAGAAATCTGCGACGGGCGCATAGTATCGACATTGGAAGGCGGCTATGATCTGAACGCGCTTAGCGCCGCCTGCCGGGCGCATGTGGAAGAATTGATAAAGGCCGCGACATGACAGACACGTCCCCCGATAAGCCCGTCAACAAGATGAGCTTTGAACAAGCGATGAAAGAGCTGGAGACCGTGGTTGACCAGCTGGAACGCGGCGATGTTGCGCTGGATGCGTCGATCACGTTGTATGAACGCGGCGCCGCGTTGAAAAAGCGCTGCGAGGATGAATTGAAGCGCGCCGAGGAAAAAGTGGCTACCATCACGCTGGACGGCGACGGCATCCCAACCGGAACCACACCTGTCGAAGGGCTTTGATGTTCAGACGACGGCTGGATGATGCCGCCACGCGGATTGCGGCGCATTTTGACATTGTTCTGGGGCGGTTCAGCGATATGCCAGTCACCCGGGGCATGGGGCATGCCACCACTGGCGGCAAACGTCTGCGCGGGTTTCTGGTGCTGGAAAGCGCGCGGTTGCACGGGATCGGGCCTGATACGGCGATCTGGCCCGCCACTGCGATTGAGGCGCTGCATGCCTATTCGCTGGTGCATGATGATCTACCCTGCATGGATGATGACGACCTGCGCCGGGGCCAGCCCACGGTGCACATCAAATGGGACGAAGGCACCGCTGTTCTGGTGGGCGACGCGCTGCACACGCTGGCGTTTGAGCTGGTGGCCGACCCCGCAAGTGGCCCGCCACAGGTACGCGCCGATCTGTCCCTGACGCTGGCACGCGCCAGTGGCGCGCAGGGCATGGTGCTGGGGCAGGCGCTGGATATCGCCGCCGAGACTGCCGTCGACCCGCTGACGCTGGACCAGATCACCGCATTGCAGGCGGGCAAGACGGGCGCGCTGATCGAATGGTCCGCCTGCGCGGGTGCGCGTCTGGTACAGGATGACACCACGGCATTGCGTGCTTATGCCCACGCACTGGGGCTGGCCTTTCAGATTGCCGATGACATTCTGGATGTCGAGGGCGACGCGGGCAAGGCCGGGAAACGCCTGCAAAAGGATGCAAGCGCAGGCAAGGCGACATTTGTGTCGCTGCTGGGGCTAGAGGGCGCGCGCCGCCGCGCCGCTGATCTTGTAAACCAGGCCTGCGATGCGCTGTCGCCATATGGCGCGCAGTCCGATACCTTGCGGCAGGCCGCGCATTTCGTTATCTCGCGCGATAACTAACCCTGCCTCAAAGAGGTGCAGATGCCAGATACGCCACAAACGCCGCTGTTAGATCAGGTCACCCGCCCGGCCGATATGAAACAGTTCAGCGACGCACAACTGACCCAACTGGCCCACGAGCTGCGCGCTGAAACCGTGTCTGCCGTGTCGGTCACCGGTGGCCATCTGGGCGCCGGCCTGGGCGTGGTCGAGTTGACCGTGGCGCTGCACGCGGTTTTTGACACGCCGCGCGATAAACTGATCTGGGATGTCAGCCATCAATGTTACCCGCATAAAATCCTGACCGGTCGGCGCGACCGCATCCGCACTCTGCGGATGAAGGACGGCCTTAGCGGGTTCACCAAACGCTCTGAATCGCCTTATGACCCGTTTGGTGCGGCGCATTCGTCGACCTCGATCAGTGCCGCACTGGGGTTTGCCGTGGCCCGCGACCTGGGCGGGGTCACCCCCGAAGGCCTGGGCGACGCCATCGCCGTGATCGGCGACGGCTCGATGAGTGCGGGCATGGCATTCGAGGCGATGAACAACGCCGGTCATTTGAAAAAGCGCCTGATCGTCATCCTGAACGACAATGAGATGAGCATCGCCCCCCCCGTCGGCGCGCTGTCATCCTATCTGTCGCGGCTTTACGCCGAAGAACCGTTTCAGGAACTGAAGGCCGCCGCCAAAGGGGCTGTGTCCCTGCTGCCCGAACCCTTCCGCGAAGGGGCAAAGCGCGCCAAGGACATGCTGAAAGGCATGGCTGTTGGCGGCACATTGTTCGAAGAACTTGGGTTCTCATATGTCGGCCCGATTGATGGCCACGATATGGACCAGCTGTTGCCGGTCCTGCGTACGGTCAAGGCGCGTGCCACCGGGCCAACCCTGATCCATGTGCTGACCAAAAAGGGCAAAGGCTATGCCCCGGCCGAGGCCGCTCGCGATCGCGGCCATGCCACCGCGACATTCGATGTGGTGACGGGCGAGCAGAAAAAAACGCCGTCAAACGCGCCCAGCTATACCAGCGTCTTTGGGACGACCCTGGCGAAACTGGCCGCTGCGGACGACAAGATTTGCGCCGTCACCGCCGCCATGCCCGATGGCACCGGCCTGAACCTGTTTGCCGAACGCTTTCCATCGCGCTGCTTTGATGTCGGTATCGCCGAACAGCACGGCGTGACGTTTTCGGCCGCCCTTGCGGCGGGTGGCATGAAACCGTTCTGCGCGATGTATTCGACCTTTCTGCAACGCGGTTACGACCAGGTGGTGCATGACGTGGCCATCCAGCGCCTGCCGGTACGCTTTGCCATCGACCGCGCCGGGCTGGTGGGAGCCGACGGTGCCACCCATGCGGGCAGCTTTGACATTGCCTTTCTCGCCAACCTGCCCGGCATGGTGGTGATGGCCGCCGCGGACGAGGCCGAGCTGGTGCATATGATCACCACCGCCGCCGCGCATGACGATGGCCCCATCGCATTCCGCTATCCGCGTGGCGAAGGCGTGGGCGTGGACATACCCGAACAGGGGCAGGTGCTGGACATCGGCAAAGGCCGGATGATCGCCCAAGGTGCGCGCGTCGCCCTGCTATCCTTTGGCACCCGGCTGGCAGAGGTCCGCAAAGCCGCCGAGTCGCTGGCGGCCAAGGGCATCACCCCCACAATCGCTGACGCCCGCTTTGCCAAACCGCTGGACCGCGACCTGATCCTGTCGCTGGCGGCGGATCACGAGGCACTGATCACCATCGAAGAGGGCGCGATCGGCGGTTTCGGCAGCCACGTGGCGCAATTGCTGGCAGATGAGGGCGTGTTTGATACCGGGTTGAAATACCGCTCAATGGTGTTCCCGGACACGTTCATCGACCAGTCCAGCCCCGAAGACATGTACGCAACGGCAGGCATGGATGCGGCGCAGATTGAGGTCAAGGTGCTGGACGTTCTGGGCGTGGCAACGATTGGGGAAAAGCGGGCCTGATCGGTTCAAAGCAACAAAGGTGCGCAGAATGCCTACCCTACGGGCGCGCGTCGCGCCTCATTCTGAGTTGACCAAAGCCCCCAACCCCTCACGATACCCCGGATACCGCAATTCTACGCCCAGTTCATCCTTGATCCGGTCATTTCGCACCCGCTTGTTCTCACCATAAAAACTGCGCGCCATTGGCGTCATTTCGGCCTCTTCAAAGGCCACAGTCGGCGGCACGGGTACCCCCAGTAACCCGGCGGCATGGGCAATCACCGCTTCGGGCGGGGCAGGGTCGTCATCACACAGGTTGTAAACCGCGCCCGGATTGGGCCGCGCCATAGATGCCGCCAGAACCTGCGCCACATCGTCAACATGGATACGGGAAAACACCTGGCCCCTCTTGATGATCCGCCGCGCCGTCCCGGCCCTTACCTTGGCAAATGGCCCTCGTCCCGGCCCGTAAATCCCCGCCAGCCGAAAGATATGCAGCGCCAACCCCGGGATCGCTGCCCACTCACCCTCGGCCTGAACCCGCCACCGCCCGCGCTGTGACGCCGGGGTCAGCGGCGTGGTTTCATCCACCCAGCCGCCGCCATGATCGCCGTAAACGGCGGTGGTCGACAAATAGCCAACCCAGTCCAGATGCGCCGCAGCCTCTGCGATCTGCGCCCGCAAAGCCGCCAAAACCGGATCTCCCGCCGCGTTTGGTGCAACCGATGTCAGCACATGCGTCGCTTCGCCCAACGCGGGCAGATCCCCCTCGCCTGGCCAGATAACCGCCTCGGCCCCGGTGGCACGGATCGCCTCGACTCCGTCCGCCTGCCGCGTGGTCCCGATAACCCGCCACCCCTGTGGCAACAGCACAGCCGCCAGCGCCTGCGCCGAATAGCCGTGCCCAATAGAAAGCAATGTCTTTGTCATCCCGCCAAAATGCCCGCCACTGGCCCCCGATACAAGGGCTGACACAAGGGGCCAGCCCAACCGCACTTGATTCGAATCCTCATTTGCGCCTTTCATGGGGCATGAGCGACGACACACCCAACCTCAAATCCGCCTACGCGTTAAAAACCCCGTGCGATTCCAAACGGCTTTATGCCGAATGGGCCGGGGATTATGATGACGGCTTTGCCGCGCGCGTGGATTACCAACTGCCCACCCACACGGCGCGTGCCTTTGTGCGAGCAGGCGGGCAGGGGCCGGTGCTGGATGTTGGCGCAGGCACCGGCCTGTGCGGCGCAGTGCTGGCCGGGCTGGGCGTTGGGCCAATTGATGCCACCGATATCAGCTGCGAAATGCTGGATCAGGCAATGCGCAAAGACATTTACCGCGACGCGATCGAGGCCGACCTCACCATGGGCATCCCCGTCCCCCCCGACAGCTATTCCGGCATCGTCTCGTCCGGCACCTTCACCACCGGTCATGTCGGCCCGGATGCCTTCGACGCCCTGCTTCGCGTGGCCCGCCCCGGCGCGCAATTCGCCCTGTCCATCAACGCCCAGCACTACCAGGCCGCCGGTTTCGCCGCCAAACTGACACAGCTTGAAAACGGCCAAATCACCGGCCTGTCGCTGCCACAGGTCCAAGTCTACGGCGATCTGGCCACAGGCCCGCACAAAGACGACACCGCCCTGATCGCCCTGTTCGAAAAAGCCTGAGCCTTCCCGGATTTTTCTTGTTCTAAATACTCAAATTCCGCCGATCAGCCGCAAACACAAACCTATCGACCCTTCCACACCGGATCCCGCTTCTCGGCAAAGGCCCGCGCCCCCTCCATCTGATCCTCGGACGCATACAACACATCCACAGACGGCAATTGCCGCCCCGTGATATGGTTCATCGCATCCTGAAACTTGCAATCTTCGGCGTCGCGCACAATCTCTTTGATCGCCGCATAAACCAGCGGTGGCCCGCTGGCCAACAGTCGCGCCAATTCCCACGCGCGGTCCATCAACCGATCAGCGGCCACAATCTCATTCACCAACCCCCAGCGATGCGCCTCTTCCACATCAAACCAGCGCCCAGTCAATAGCAACTCCATCGCGATGTGATAGGGAATGCGCTTGGGCAACTTGACACTGGCCGCATCCGCCACCGTGCCCGACCGGATTTCCGGCAAGGCAAAACTGGCATGATCGGCCGCCAAAATCATATCCGCACTCAGCGCCAGTTCCAGCCCGCCGCCGCAGGCAATGCCATTCACCGCCGCAATCACCGGCTTGTTCATGCCGCGCAGCTCCTGCAAGCCGCCAAAGCCGCCCACGCCATAATCGCCATCCACCGCGTCCCCATCCGCCGCCGCCTTCAAATCCCAGCCCGGGCAAAAGAACTTGTCACCGCCCCCGGTCAATATCGCTACGCGCAAATCCGGATCATCGCGGAAATCGCGAAACACCTCGCCCATCAGGCGCGACGTCTGCAAATCAATCGCATTCGCCTTGGGCCGGTCCAGCGTCACCAACAGGATCGTACCGTCTTTTTCTGTTTTCACAGGGTTCATATTCTCGCCTTTCGGATCAGCGCATCCACAGCAATCGCCCGATCAGGCGTGCAGATAAGCGGGTTAATTTCAACTTCGCTAACTGTGTCGGCATTGGCAATCACATAGGCCTGCACCGCCTTGATCACCTTCAGGATGGCCTGCATGTCCGCCGCAGGCTTTCCCCGATACCCAGCCAGCAAAGATGCGCATTTCAACAGTGTCAGAGCCTTTTTAACCTCCTCTGGACGACTTGGCACCAGCAGTGAAACCGTATCCTGTAAAATTTCGGCCAAAACCCCGCCCGCGCCAAGGGTCAAAACAAACCCATGCGCGGGATCGCGAGTGATCCCAATCAACAATTCCGCCACGCCGCCGGTCGCCATCTCTTCGGTCAGGAAACGATCCGTCCCAATCTCTGCCGCCACCCGCGCCACATCTTCCGCCGCCAGCCCCAACCGAACCGCCCCATGATCAGATTTATGCGCCAACCCAACGCCCTTCAGTGCCAACGGCGCGCGCAGCCCTGCCGCCATCCGGGCAGCGTCTTCGGGAGACTCTGCCAAGCAAAATTTTGGAACCAAAACCCCGTGCGCGGCCAGTGCGGCCTTGGCCTCATCCTCAGTCAGGGTCACATCCGGTGCAGCCAACCCCGGTAAAAGCACCGGATCAGGGTCTGGTGCCCGTATCCCAGCGGCGGCTTCAGCTGCCTCCAAAGCCTCACTTAGACCAAGAAACGGCACCACGCCGCCCTGCATCAACTGTCGAGCTGTATCTGGCGGCATCAATTCGGGTAAAGTCGCTACAACCGCAAAGGGTGCCCCGGTCTGCGCGTGAACCCCCAGTGCCGCTTGCGTTGCGCAGGTCCAATCTGCGGCATCGGTATGGGGATAATCCACAACACTGAATGTCATCGCAATGCCGTCCCCAGTCAGCCCGCCCCAGGCCTGGGTCATCGCCTGCACATCGCGCCAGATATAGGTGTGATAATCCAACGGATTGGCCAGCGCCACCATCGGCCCCAACGCGCCGCGCAAAGCTTCGCCCTGGCCAGGCGACAAAGCGGGGAATTCCAAATCCCGATCCATGGCAAGATCGGCGATCAAACTCGCCTCACCTCCTGAACAACTGATTGACGCGATTCGGTTCGATTTCAGCGGCCCGACACAGTGCAATAGTTTTAGGGTTTCCAAAAAACCCGGAAGGGTTTTCACCCGGGGAATTCCTAAGCGCGCCAGAAAGGCTTGGGCGCCCGCATCGCTGCCCGCCAAGGACGCAGTGTGTGACACTGTAGCATGGCGCGCCTGATCCGAGGCCCCCACCTTCAACGCTACCAGCGGAACATTCTTTTGATGCGATTTGTGGGCCAACGCTTCCCAGTCCCGCAAATCCGCGAAGCCTTCGACATGCAACCCAATGGCCGTCACTCTGGGATCCTCCAGAAGCGCCATGGCGATTTGCGCCTGATTGGTTTGCGCCATGTTTCCACACGTCACCATATAGGCGATGGGCAAGGCGCGACGCTGCATGGTCAGGTTGATGGCGATGTTTGATGACTGCGTCAGGATCGCCACACCACATAAAATGGGCTCTAACCCGTGCTGATCCGGCCAGATCGCTGTTTTGTCCAGCGCATTGACAAAACCATAACAATTTGGCCCCAGCACCGGCATCTCTCCGGCCGCTTGCACAAGACGCGCTTGCAAATCGGTGCCTTTATCATCCTCGGCTGCGGCTTCTGTAAATCCAGACGCAAAGCATACCGCGCCGCCGCCGCCGAGGTCGTGCAGCGCATTGACGGCATCAATTGTGGCATGACGATTGATACCGATAAAGGCGGCATCGATGGACCCTTGCCAATCTTCCAGCCGACGCAACGACGGCAGTCCTGCAATTTCCTTGCCGGACGGATGAACCGGAAAGATGTCACCCAGAAACCCGATCCGACGTGCGGCTTTAATGATGGATGCGCACCAAGGCCCACCCCCAACGACGGCGATGGTTCGCGGGTTCATCAAACGTGACAGGTCGCGCGTCATTCAGAGACCTGTGCCAGATTTTTCATGCCTCCGGCGGGGATATTTAGAGTCAGAAAAAGACACAGAATATTAACCTGGAAGGGCGAGGTTAGTTTCACGGAACAGGCGGGGACGCCGATGGCCGTGTCAGGAAAAGACCCGTTCAGGGGTTTTCTCAGGAGGGGGCGTTGGCATTCCGACCCCCCTCTTTTTCTGACTCTAAATATCCCCGCCGGAGGCTTCGCGCGCAAAGCGTGCGAATTTCTTACACGACGCGCCATCACGCCCCCAGTGCCCGCAGCAAGTCTCGACTGATTATGTGGCGTTGAATTTCACTGGTCCCGTCCCAAATCCGTTCCACTCGCGCATCGCGCCAGAACCGTTCCAGCGGATAATCATCCATCAGCCCCATGCCACCGTGTATCTGGATCGCTGCGTCGGTCACCCGCGCCAGCATTTCGCTGGCATAAAGCTTGGCAGACGCAATCTCGCGGTTCGCAGGCAGCCCTTTATCCAGACGGTCGGCAGCGGCCAGGGTCAGTAAATCAGCTGCGTCGATTTCTGTAATCATATCGGCGATCTGGAACGATACCCCCTGGAATTTGCCGATCTGCTGGCCAAACTGTTCCCGCGTCGCCGCGTAATCCAGCGCATAGTCGAACACCCGCCGCGCCCGGCCCACCGACATGGTCGCCACGGTGATGCGGGTGGCATAAAGCCAGGTGTTCATCACCGCAAACCCGCCATCGACCTCGCCCAGCACCTGCGCATCCGGCAGGCGGCAGTCGTCAAATTCCAGGATCATATTCTTGTAACCACGATGGCTGATCGATTTATACCCATCCCGAATGGTGAACCCCGGCGTACCCCGGTCCACCAAAAATGCGGTGATCCGCTTTTTCGGGCCTTTCGGAGTCTGATCTTCGCCCGTCGCGATAAACACAATGATGAAATCCGCATGATCCGCACCGGATATGAAATGCTTGGTCCCGTTCACCACCCAATCACCGCCATCTCGCCGCGCCGCGCATTTCATGCCGCGCACATCCGACCCGGCCCCCGGCTCGGTCATCGCCAGCGCATCCATCCGCTCGCCCCGCACCGCAGGCATCAGATAACGGTCCACCTGTTCGCCTTCACACGCCATCAGGATATTCTGCGGCCGCCCGAAAAAGTGGTTCAGCGCCATCGACCCGCGCCCCAATTCACGCTCGACCAACGCAAATTCGGTGTGGTTCAGCCCGGCGCACCCAACGCTTTCGGGAAAGTTGCAGGCATAAAACCCCAATTCAATTGTCTTACGCTTGATCTCTTCGGCGATCTCGGACGGAACCTCGCCGGTGCGTTCCACCAGATCCTCATGCGGGTATATCTCTTTCTCCACAAAGGATCGCACCGTGTCGGCGATCATCTGCTGTTCGTCCGTCAGCCCGTAAATCATGTATTATTCCGATATTCAGTGTTTGCTTCAGGTGGCGTAGTCAGACCCTTCGTGATCCAGTATCGCCTTCAGCTCGGCCAGATGGCGCGTGTCCTGTTCGGGGTATTCTTCCAGTTCGCGCGCAGTCTTTTCGGCGACTTCGTCCGACAGCACCCGCAGCGGCTGACCGGTTTGCAGGGCGCGGATATAGGTCTCGGCGGCGCGTTCAAAGAAATAAAGCCTGTTAAAGGTTTCGGCCACCGTATCGCCAATCACCATCACCCCGTGATTGCCCATGATCATTACCTTCTTTTTGGGGTCATTCAGCAGCGCGGCACAACGCTCGCCTTCGCCCTCAAACGCCAACCCGCCATAGCCATCATCAATCACGTAGCGGTTGAAAAAGATCGCCGAGTTCTGGTCGATTGGCGGCAGTCGGCTATCCGCCAGTGACGCCAGAACCGTGGCGTGGATCGAATGCACATGCATCGCGCAACGCGCATGCGGGCAGTGCCGGTGGATACCGCCATGCAGCCCCCAGGCGGTGGGGTCCGGCGCATCCGGGCCGCTTAGCGTATCGGGATCGTTGGCGTCGATTTCCAGCAGGTCGCTGGCCTTGATCCGCGAAAAATGCACCTGATTGCGGTTCATCAGAAACCGCGTGCCATCATCGTTGATCGCCATCGAGAAATGGTTCGAGACTGCCTCGTGCAGGTTCAGCCGGGCGGTCCAGCGAAACGCCGCCGCCAGATCGACGCGGTCTTGCCAGTGATCCATGTTCGGGCGCAATTCTGTTCCACTCATGTTGTCATCTCCCATGCTGGGCGAATCCTGCCCGCGCGCGCGCGTTCTGACCAACGAAAAATTCACGCCCTTTACAGTAGTTCAGCTTATGGCACAGTAATGCCCATGCAAAACAACCTTCCCCCCCTCGGCTGGCTGCGCGCGTTCGAGGCCGCCGCCCGCCATCTGAGCTTCACCGGCGCGGCGCGAGATCTGAACATGACGCAAAGCGCGGTCAGCCAGCAGATCAAATCGCTTGAACAGCATCTGGGCCGCCCGCTGTTCCACCGCCGCCCCCGGGTGCTGGAGCTGACGGAAACCGGCATCACCTATCTGCCCGTAGTGCGCGACGCTTTCCGCACCCTCGTGCAGGGCACCCGCGCTGTCACCGGCGGGGCAGGGAACGCGGTTCAGGTGCAGGCCAATCTGACCTTCGCTGTTCACTGGCTGGCTCCGCGTCTGCCGCGATTCCGCGCCGCCCACCCGGATGTTCTGCTGAATTTGTCGACCGAGATATGGGAGCCGCGCGAAATGGCCGAAGGCGTGGATATCGAAATCCGCTATTCGCTGCGCCCGTCAGACACGGTGCGCGCCGAATTACTGCGCAGCGATCACTATTATCCGGTCTGCGCGCCGGGCTATTTGGTGACGCTGGATACGCTGCCCACTCAGCCGTTGTATGACTGCACCAACCTGCTGTGCAACTGGGCCGCCTGGGCCGAAGATCAGGGTCTGATATGGCCCGATCCGCAAATCACCTATAGCTCTACCTTTACCCTGTCGCTGGCGATTGTCCTGACGGGGGGCGGCCTGTGTCTGGCGCATGACGTGATCGCCAAGGGCCTGATCGACAGCGGCCAGTTGACCGCGCCCTTCCCCCACCGCGCCCGCATGTCCGAGGCTTATTACCTGATCCTGTCGCCCCAGGCCGAACAATCGCCAGGGGCCGTGGCCTTTGCCAATTGGTTGCGGGCGGAAATGGCGGCGGATCAAAGCGGGCGGCTGGGCACCCAGGCATAGCCGTTTTCGCACAATATATACGCCTCACGCAGCCCGTGCGGTTTGTCGGTTGGTTCCTGCAAGATCATCGCGCCCAAGCCTCTGGCCTTTTCAACGGCCCTGTCCGGGTCACTGTCATAAAGACGAATCTCAATCCCCGCGCCACGCGGGGGCGATTCCGGCAACAGCCCCAGCAACGGGTTGGCATGATAGGTGGCGTCACTATGCAGCTGAAACACCTGATCGCCATAGGTGACAATCGCAAAATCCGCCGTCACCTGATGTGCCTCAATCCCAAAAACAGACCCTAAAAAGGCGCATTCCCCCGGCACGTCCCGCACCAACAGGTTTAACCCGATCCCTTTCAGAGAGCGCCCGAATGCATCTGCCTTGATTGTCTCGTATTCCATGGCGTCAGACTGGCCCAACCCCGTCCCACTGGCAAGCACCGCCTGCACCGGGCCAAAACCCGCGCAGCGGGGGTTGCACACGGCGCGGCGATGATGACAATTGGAACATGGAACAAACATCCTTCCCCAGCTGGCCCGACACCGCCCCGCAATTGATCAACGTCGCCGCAGGCCGCGCGCCCGCCGATATGGTGATCCGTGGCGGCATATGGGTGAACGTGCACAGCCGCGAGACCCTGCCCAATCACGACATCGCCATTGTCGCCGGGCGCATCGCCTATGTCGGCCCCGATGCCAGCTATTGCACCGGGCCGGACACGCAGATTATCGAGGCAAACGGCCGCTATATGGTTCCGGGCCTGTGCGACGCGCATATGCATATTGAATCCGGCATGCTGACCCCGGCGGAATTTGCCCGCGCGGTGATCCCGCATGGCACCACGTCGATGTTCACCGACCCGCATGAAATCGCCAACGTCCTTGGCCTGCCCGGCGTGCGCATGATGCATGACGAAGCGCTGATGCAGCCCGTCAACATCTTTACCCAGATGCCGTCCTGTGCGCCCTCGGCGCCGGGTCTGGAAACCACCGGCGTTGAACTGACCCCCGAAGACGTGGCCACGGCGATGGCCTGGCCCGGTATCATTGGGTTGGGCGAGATGATGAACTTTCCCGGCGTCGCCAACGCCGACCCCAAGATGCTGGCCGAGATCGCCGCGACGCAACGGGCCGGTAAAACCGTCGGCGGGCACTACGCTTCGCCTGATTTAGGGCCTGATTTTGCCGCCTATGTCGCAGGCGGCCCGGCGGATGACCACGAAGGCACCTGCGAGGCCGACGCCATTGCCCGTGTCCGTCAGGGGATGCGGTCGATGATGCGGCTGGGCAGCGCCTGGTATGATGTGCAAAGCCAGATCACGGCGATCACCGAAAAGGGGCTGGATTCGCGGAACTTTATCCTGTGCACCGATGATTGCCATTCCGGCACGCTGGTGAACGACGGCCACATGAACCGCGTGGTGCGCCATGCCATCGCCTGTGGCTGTGACCCGCTGGTGGCCTTGCAAATGGCCACCATCAACACCGCCACGCATTTTGGGTTGGAACGTGAAATAGGGTCTATCACGCCGGGGCGACGCGCTGATGTGATCCTGTCACCAGATCTGACCACCCTGCCAATCGACATGGTTGTCGCCCGTGGCAAAATCATCGCCGAACACGGCGAATGTTTGGTCGATTGTCCACATTACGCCTGGCCCGACAGCGTCCGCCATACCGTGCATCTGGGCCATACCCTTGCCGCGCAGGATTTCGAAATCACCGCCCCCCAGGGCGCTAATACCGCGCGCGCCAATGTGATCGGCGTGGTCGAAAACCAGGCCCCGACAAAGGCATTGCAAGCCGATCTGCCAGTGCGCGACGGTCTGGTCGAGGGCCAGGACGGTGTCTGCCAGATCGCGCTGGTGGAACGCCACCGGGCGACGGGTGGTGTGGTGAACGGCTTTGTGTCGGGCTTCGGATATACCGGTAACATGGCGATGGCATCGACCGTGGCGCATGACAGCCACCACATGATCGTAGTGGGCACGGATCGCGCCCAGATGGCGCTGGCGGCCAACCGTCTGGCCGAGGTCGGCGGTGGCATCACTGTCTGGCGGGACGGCACAGAACTGGCGCTGGTCGAGCTGCCGATTGCCGGGCTGATGTCGGACGATCCCGCCATTGATGTTGCCGCTAAGGCCGAACAGATGATGCAGGCGATGCGTGATTGCGGCTGTTCCCTGAACAACGCCTATATGCAGCATTCCCTGCTGGCACTGGTGGTGATCCCTGAAATCCGAATTTCTGATCTCGGCCTTGTCGATGTGCGAAAATTCGAAAGAATTGACTTGCTAGAGCCGAATACATGACAGATATCCGCACCCCCGATCCGATGGCCCCGGAAGCGTTCACCGATGCCAGCGCCGCCGTCGCAAAGCTGGAACAATTGTTTGACCAGGCCGTCGATTTTCTTAGCCAGCAGTTCCGCGCGGCGATGCAACACGGCGCCCCGGCCTATCGCTGCCGCGCCTATTACCCGGAAATCCGCCTGACAACGACCAGTTACGCCCAGGTCGATAGCCGCCTGGCCTTTGGCCATGTCGCCGCCCCCGGCACCCATGCAACCACGGTCACCCGGCCAGACCTGTTCCGCCATTACCTGACGCAACAGATCGCCCTGCTGATCCGCAACCACGGCCAGCCGGTCACCATCGGCCCGTCAACCACCCCGATCCCGCTGCATTTTGCGGTGGCTAACAACCCGGACTTGTCCGTGCCGCAGGAAGGTGCAGCAGACTTCACCCTGCGCGATGTGTTTGATGTGCCTGACCTTAGCACCACCAACGATGATATCGTCAACGGTACCTATAAATCCGAAAACAGCACCGGCCCTCTGGCCCTTTTCACCGCTCAGCGTATCGATTATTCTCTGGCCCGGCTTTCACACTATACCGCCACTGATCCGGCGCATTTTCAGAACCACGTTCTGTTCACCAACTACCAGTTCTACGTGTCCGAATTCGAAACTTACGCTCGCGACCAGCTGGCCAATCCCGATAGCGGCTATTCCAGCTTTGTCAGCACCGGAAATATCGAAATCACCGACCCGGCCACAGCCATCACCGCGCCGTCAAAGCTGCCGCAAATGCCCACCTATCACCTGAAACGCCCCGACGGGTCAGGCATTACGCTGGTTAATATCGGCGTCGGCCCGTCCAATGCCAAAACGGCCACCGACCATATCGCCGTGCTGCGCCCGCATGCCTGGCTGATGGTTGGCCATTGCGCCGGCTTGCGCAACACTCAGGCGCTGGGCGATTTCGTGCTGGCGCATGCCTATCTGCGCGAAGACCACGTGCTGGATGATGACCTGCCGGTCTGGACGCCGATTCCCGCGCTGGCCGAAATTCAGATCGCGCTGGAAGAAGCCGTGGCCGAGATCACCGAGGTCGAAGGGTTCGACCTGAAGCGCATCATGCGCACCGGCACCGTCGCCACCATCGACAATCGCAACTGGGAATTGCGCGACCAATCCGGCCCGGTGCAGCGCCTGTCACAATCGCGCGCCATCGCGCTGGACATGGAAAGCGCGACCATCGCCGCCAACGGCTATCGCTTTCGGGTGCCCTATGGCACGTTGCTTTGCGTTTCTGACAAACCCCTACATGGCGAGCTGAAACTGCCCGGCATGGCCTCGGATTTCTATACAACCCAGGTTAGTCGGCACCTCAAGATCGGAATCCACGCCATGGAAACCTTGCGTGGCATGCCGCTGGAACGTCTTCACAGCCGGAAATTGCGGTCATTTGACGAAACCGCCTTCCTCTGACGCAAGAATCGGGCAAAAACGCCTGTTTTTTAGCTTGTGTTTGCCCACTATTCGTTGTGTTCCTACACTACATACCGTTAAACTCTCGTGATGAGGCCCAATACTCGGGCAGACCAAGGAGACCAAGAAATGGCAAAACCTATGACCAAGACCCAACTCGTTGCCGCTCTGGCCGAAGAAATGGGCACCGATAAGAAATCCGCAAGCGGCGCGCTGGATTCGATCATTAACCTGATCACCCGCGAAGTTTCGGGTGGCGGTGCCGTGACCCTGCCGGGCGTTGGCAAGATCTACTGCCGCGAACGCCCTGAGCGTATGGTGCGTAACCCTGCCACCGGCGAGCAGTTCATGAAAGAGGCCGACAAGGTGGTCAAGATGACTATCGCCAAGGCCCTTAAGGACAGTGTGAACGGCTGATCTTGCGTTGCTCCGCGAATTAGGAAAGGGTCGCCCCACGGGGCGGCCCTTTTCCATTGGCGCACTTGGATTTGCAACCGCTTCCGCCCACCACACGCTCTTCAAGCCCTTGCGGGCTTTCCTCGCGTTTGGCTTGAAAAAGGAACGGATGCCATGACCGACCTAAACCTGCTGCTGATCCTTGGTGCCGCCCTTGTTGGGGCAGCCAGCCCGGGGCCTTCGACACTGGCCATCGCAGGCACCGCCATGCAACAGGGCCGTGGCCCGGGGCTGGCGCTGGCTTCCGGGGTGATAACGGGGTCGTTCTTCTGGTCGGCCGCTGCCGCCTTCGGGCTTGGTGCGGTAATGCTGGCCAATGCATGGGCCTTTGAGTTGATCCGCTATCTCGGTGCGGGCTATTTGATGTATTTGGCCATCCGCTCGGCCCGTTCAGCGTTGCGTCCGGGTACACCGGCCCCCCTTAGCCTGAAAAGCCCAACCCTGTCGGCTGCCTATGGCAAGGGTTTGGCATTGCACCTGACCAACCCCAAGGCCGTGCTGTTTTTTGGGTCGCTCTATTCCATTGGCCTGCCACCGGGCACAGCCCCTAGCGACTTGATCATCGTCATCCTGGCTGTCGGCATACAAAGCTTCCTGATCTTCCACGGCTATGCGCTGTTATTCTCTAATCCGACCCTAACCCAAGGCTATCTGCGCCTGCGCCGCCCATTCGAGGCGCTGTTGGCGGCGGCCTTTGCCACCGCCGGTTGGCACATCCTGACCGCCCGACTGACCTGACCACAACCCTAATCCCGGCCCCAATGAGGACGACAACATGGACATGCGCGCAATCATCATGGGGCTAATATTCGCCCTGATGTGGTCCTCGGCATTCTCCTCAGCGCGAATCATCGTCGCTGACGCTTCGCCACTGTTCTCGCTGGCGCTGCGGTTCCTGATCTCGGGCATCCTGGGCGTGATCATCGCCCGCGCCATGGGCCAAAGCTGGCGCCTAACCCGGCTCCAATGGTACGCCACCATCCTGTTTGGCGTTTGTCAGAACGCGCTCTATCTCGGCCTGAATTTCGTCGCTATGCAAACGATTCAGGCGTCTCTAGCCGCCATAATTGCTTCGACCATGCCGCTTCTGGTGGCACTGGCCAGTTGGTTGCTGCTGGGTGAACGCCTGAAACCCCAGGGTATACTGGGCCTGATCGCCGGGTTTGTCGGCGCCGGCATCATCATGGGAACCCGCATCGGGGCAGGGGTCGACCTGACAGGAGTCATGCTGTGCGGCATCGGTGTGCTGGCACTGACCTTCGCGACGTTGGCCGTGCGCGGCGCCACTTCGGGTGGCAATTTCATGATGATCGTAGGTTTGCAAATGCTGGTCGGCTCAGCGCTCTTGTTCATCGCCGCCCCATTTTTTGAGACCATCCGCATCAGCCCAACCTGGCCCTTGGTCGCCGCCTTCGCCTATACCACCCTGGTGCCCGGCCTCGCTGCCACCCTCATCTGGTTCCTGCTGCTTGACCGCATCGGTCCAATCCGCGCCGCCACCTTCCACTTTCTCACCCCGGTCTTCGGCGTCGCCATCGCCGCCGTGCTGCTGGGCGAACCCATAGGCGCCTGGGACGGAATTGGCGTCCTCATAGTGACCTTTGGTATCCTCTCCGTCCAACTCTCCCGCCGCCCAGCCCCCGCCAAATAGCGCCCATTCCCTGCTTTTTCTTGTTGATAAATACTCAAAACCGTACCACTGACCGCAAAGCACAGGGATCACAGCCGCGCGACCGGCTACAGTAATTCCTTTGCTTTCCCCACCCAGGCCCCATTTATTGTACAACGACACCACACGAGGGATTCCCATGACCCGATATAGCAAAAATCCTGACGCCCTCGCCGCCCTCAGCCGCGAGGAACGCCGCGTCACCCAGCAAAGCGGCACCGAACGCCCCGGCACCGGCAAACTGCTGAACAACAAACAACCCGGCCTCTATGTCGATATCGTCTCGGGCGAACCCCTGTTCGCCTCATCAGACAAGTTCGACTCCGGTTGCGGCTGGCCCAGCTTCACCAAACCGATCGAACCAACCCACGTCACCGAAATCACCGACAAATCCCTCGGCATGATCCGCACAGAGGTCCGCTCCACCCATGGCGACAGCCACCTCGGCCACGTCTTCCCCGACGGCCCCACCGACCGCGGCGGCTTGCGCTACTGCATCAACTCCGCCTCGCTACGCTTCATTGCCCGCGACGACATGGCCTCCCAAGGCTACGCCGACTACCTGCCACAGATTGAGGACATCTTATGACCGAACGTGCCGTATTTGCCGGGGGCTGCTTTTGGGGCATGCAAGACCTGATCCGCAACCGCCCTGGCGTTGAACAAACCCGCGTCGGCTATACCGGCGGCGACGTGCCCAACGCCACCTACCGCAACCATGGCACCCATGCCGAGGCCATCGAAATCCTGTTCGACCCCAGCGTAACCAGCTACCGCACCCTGCTGGAACTGTTCTTCCAAATCCATGACCCGACAACCATCAACCGCCAGGGCAATGACCGCGGCCTCAGCTACCGCTCGGCGATCTATTATGTCGACGAGGCCCAGAAAATCACCGCATTAGACACAATCGCCGATGTCGAGGCGTCCGGCCTCTGGCCCGGCAAAGTCGCGACCGAGGTCGAACCCGTGGGCGATTTCTGGCAAGCCGAACCGGAACACCAAGACTACCTCGAACGCATCCCAAACGGCTACACCTGCCACTTCCTGCGCCCCGACTGGGTCCTGCCAAAATGCGACACGCTCTAAAGTCGGGACTTATAGACTTAGCTAAACCGCCAGATGATCGCTTCGAGCCCCTCCACGACATTGGCAGGATGCTCGGAAATGTCTGCTGTGCGTCAAAAGACGAAAGAAACCGCAGAGCGGTCTTTATGAGAAGCTGCCAATTAGGACAAGGCACAGAGACGCAGGGTCCGCCTGCGAGGGGAGCTTTCTGGGGACATTCGGAAGGAAGTGGAGTAATTGGTAGTCGGCTCAATCCTTGAACGCTTTGCCTAGG
>Ga0209121_10001820_pt1 | contig 22232 bp, 8 predicted proteins | sample Cruoilmetagenom3_FD_187292 | JGI IMG/M metagenome (GOLD analysis project Ga0209121, IMG submission 187292) | Oil polluted marine microbial communities from Coal Oil Point, Santa Barbara, California, USA - Sample 3 (SPAdes) (version 2) | ecosystem: Environmental > Aquatic > Marine > Oil seeps ... | reverse complement strand
GATGCAATTGTTGAAGGTCGATTCCGCCGTGTAGGTCGCTGCGCGATCCGTGGCGAATTCGACCAGTGCGAACCAATCGTCATTCGTGGTCAGCGCTCCACCGACATCGCGCTGGCCAAATGCGATCACTTGCAGCGGGCCAGGCGCGCCAACTTGCTGGGTGATGAGCAGGCCGCCTGCGCCCACAGTAATCCCGCCATAGATGCCATTTGCCCCGGTGTTCTGCGTCAACACCAATTCGCCCGCGCTTATCTCCACCCGGTCGGCGGCAATGAAATTACTGGGCGTGGAAGCGCCGCCATCGTCCAGCAGCGCGTCGGCGACGGTCTGGCTGGTCGGATCGGCGGCGATCTGCGCGATTAGTGCGGCATCTGCAGCGACAATGCGGTTCGCAGCGATTTGCAACAGGCCGGACAGAGCGCCATTGTCATCCACACTCACGCTGCCCGTGGACAAGGTGATCTGGACCTGCTGCGCTGCCGTGATGGCCAGAACATCGCCTGTTCCCGCCGAGCGCAGCGCCAATGCGCCGAGGATATCGAGCGAGCCTTCGACCAGCAAATCCACCCGCGAGAAGCCGAAATCACTGGTGCCGACAAAGGCGAGATCATTGACGATACCATCGATATCATTGCCGATGACATCGGGCAGGCTGATGCTGAGCGTATCGCTGCTGATACCATCCGCCTCTGCCTGAAGCAGCGAATAACCTGCGCCCGGCGTAGTGCCGCCGAGCACGGCCTGCTCGCCAGTATTGGTGGAAACAAGCGCGACGTTTCCTCCGCCAAACAGCGTATCGGCGCCGACCGCAATGTCGGCAGAAGTGTAGGTCGATTCAAGCGCTACGATCGAGCGAATCGTCCCGTCATCACCGTCCAGTGATATGGTCCCGCCTGCCAGCACATCAAATGTGGCGCTGAGATCATCCGGCCCAATTCCACCGATGATCGCGCCGCCATTGGCATAAGTCATCGCGATATCGCCTGTGACATCGGCATCGAGCGAAGTGAGAGCGGTGATCTGCCCACCATCGCTGGCGCTGACCTGTGCCTCTGGCCCCGCATTGGTGCCTTGCGCGCTGATGGCGATGGTCTGCGTGTCGACCAGTCCGCTGACGCTGGTCAGCAGCACTTGCCCCGGCGTCCCGTCGGCGGTGCCCAATGCATCTGTATTGAGCGTGAGATCGGTGATTGCGGCAAGGCCCAGATCGACATTGAGCTCAGTCGTGCCCGATGTGGCCGTCCCACCGGTATCGCCTTGCGCGTTGGAATTAAGGTCAAGCGCGGCGAGGGTGAGCGAACCGCTTCCAGTAGTGACGAGGAACGCGTCTCCCGCCACAGCATCGCCGCCCGGATTTGCTCCGCCGCCGCGCGCGTTTGATCGTATCGCCAGCGTCGCGCCATCGGCGATCGTATCGGCCAGATCAGCCCCGGCATTACCGCTATTTGCCGATCCGCCGCCATTGCCCGTGCCGCCCGTCGCATCGGAAGCGAGCAGCGAATTCGCGCCAAGATCGAGCAGGGCGTTATTCGCGGTGAGCAGCACGTCGCCTGCGCTGGCCGATCCGCCAAGTGTTGATCCGGAAGAGCCGCCGCTCGCCGTGCTGCTTGCGTTGAGGGACGCATTTAGTGTGCTGTTGGTGACATTTATGCTGACCGCGCCCGAAGTTGCGTCGGCTCCGCTCACGCCGGTAGCGGCTCCTGCTTCGGAGCCGCCCGTTGCCGCGCTGCGGAGCTGCACTTGCGAAGCGGTGAGCGACCCGCTGTTCGCCAATGTGAGATTGACCGCGCCGCTGGTTGCTGCGCCCGGAGTGCCGTTATCGACTTCGCTGTCACCGCCAGTCGCAACGCTCTCGAGCGTGGTGGAGGTGCCGAGCGTCACGGCCGAGTTGTCGTCGATAAGCAGGCTGGCGGTTCCGCCCGTCGCCGCGCCGCCTGTCGAGCCTGCCGCTGTGCCTGCCCCGCCGGTGGCTGACGCAGAGGCACTTGATTGTCCTGCAACGATCAGTTGGCTGCCATCTCCGTTGACGAGCGCCTGCGCCGTCCCACCTGCGCCGCTGCCACCTATGGCGTCGGGACCAGTGCCTCCACGCCCATCGGCGGAGAGCAGGAAGCGGTCTATATTGGAAACTGCGCCGCCGAGTGTGGCGAAGGATACATCACCGCCTTGACCATCCCCGGCTTGCTGTCCGGCAGACAGCGCATCGCCGCCAAAACCGGCGGCGTTGATATTGAGCACCGAATTTGGCGCATCGAGCAGGCCGGAACTGTTGTTCACCTGAACATCGCCGCCAAACCCTGAACCGCCCGTGCCTCCGGTGGAATTGCCGCCCGTGCCGGTGGCGAGCAGGCCCGTGGTGCCTGCAATGATGAGATCGCCGCCCTGAATGTCGAGCGCAATGTTCGCTCCGGTGGCATTGCCGCCATCGCCGATCAGCCCATCACCGCCCAGCGATGAACCGCTGGCGGCGTAGCGCCCCAGATCGATCTGGCTGCCCGCAGCCGCAAGCATTCCCAGATCGGCACCGATTGCCGTGCCGCCCGTGGCTCCGTCGCCGCCGCTGATCTGCGCGCTTTGCTCAAGCAGATCGGTGATCGCAATAATTCCGCCATTTTGCGCGGTAGCGAGATTCAGGCCGCCAATTGCGTTGCCGCCCGCGCCGTCGGTCGAGTTTCCGCCCGACACCGTGCCGAGCTGATTCAAAGAATTGACGAAGCTGATCCCGGCATTGGCTCCATCGGCGCTGACAATGGAGTCTCCGCCCGAAGCAAGGCCACCTGCGCCGTCAATCGAATTGCCGCCGGTTGCAGAGTTACCAAGGGTCGATCCCCCGGCTCCCGCAACAGCGATCTGCCCGTTCGCTCCGGCCTGCAGGAGAATATCACCCGACAGCGCATCGCCGCCCGCGCCTGCACTTGTGACACTGCCGCCCAAAGCATCCGTCGCCATGGTCAGTGTGTCGCCAACCGAAAGGCTGCCATCGGTCACGACGATATCAGCAAAGCCGCCCAGCGCATCGCCGCCGTTCTGGCCGCCAAAACCTTGCGCAGAGCTGTCGAGAACAAGCTGCCCGCCAATTGAAATACTCGTATTGGCCAGGGCCACTGATGTGGTGCCGCCAACTGCCTGACCGGCATCGCCGCCACCCGTTACGGTTCCGCCAGTGCCGCTCGCATCAAGTGTGACATCGCCTGTAATGCTGAGCGAACCCGCATCGAAGGCGCTGAGCTGCACATTGCCACCTGCGCCGCTGGACCCGGTGCCGGTCAACAAATCGGCTAGGCTTACGGCTCCCTGCGCCTGTGCCAAAACATTGCCCGCGATATTTACAGTGCCGCCATCAGAGGCAACTCCGATCAATATGTCGCCGCCATTGGCATCGCTGAGCAAGATATCATCCGAGCTGAAGATCCCGGGCGTTGTCGCGCCTGCATCGATCGTCAAATTGCCTTGAGTGCTGAGCGCTCCGCCAAGGGTCGAGAGGAACTGCACCGATCCGCCGTTCATGGCGCCATTGCCAGCATAATCGTCCAGCTGGTCCGTCCGCGCATAGGCTTCCATCCGGACATCGCCGGTCAGGTCGATAGTTCCGCCTTCGGACAAGATTTGCGCCTGTCCGCCAGTGCCCGAACCGATGGTGTTGGAATTGAAATTGAGGCCAGGGAGCGCGCTTGCCGCAACCATGGTCTGGCCGGTGACAGAAACCAGCCCGTCAAAATCAGCGCGCACCGATGCGAAGCCGCCGACCGCGTCTTCCTCGGACGTCACTTCCGTATCCAGGCCGAAATTGCGCGCGGAAACGAACAGATCACCGCCAACGGTTACCTGTTGACCAAGTCCGGCATTGACCACCGCTTGCTGCCGTCCGACCAGCGACAGATCGCCAGCAAAACTGGAGGATACAAAGGTGGCGTCGAGATTGGTCTGGTGCGAGGATATCGCCAGCAGATTGCTCGTCGCGGTGACGCCGCTCAGCAGGATGTCGCCTTGCGTGCCGGGTGTGAAGCTGCGCCCGGCAAAGAAACTGTCGGCGCCTTGTCGGTTGTCATCCCCGTCCACCGTGCGACCGGCGACATCGAAATTGGCCGACAGGATGATGTCGCCATTGACTACGCCAGCCGAAACCGCCGGATCGAACCCGAGATTGCCGCCAAACAGCATTGAGACGCCAGCGCCGCTGAAACCAGCTGCCGTGACGCCGTAAATCACATGCTCGTCACCTGCGCCCGTGCTCGACGGGCCGCCCGAACTGCCCGAGTGGTCGATTGTCAAACCGGCCGGCGCACCGCCGAAGATGATGATATCGAACAATCCGCTTGCATGGGTCATTTGCACGCTGGTCGACGCGACATAGGCGATCGAGCCATTGTAATAGGCATCGCCCGCCATGGTGATTTGTGGCGACGCGACGATCATGAAGCTGTCTTCGGGCGTGCCAGTGAAGGTCGCGCCCGTCTGAAGGTCAATCGATCCGGTTGAGCCGATTAGCGACAACGGTCCTGTGCCATTGGCAAAATCGGTGAAGCTGGCGATGTCGACATCCTGCGAGGTCAGCATCAATTGCGGCACTTCAAAGCGCCCGGTCGGCCCTACGATGATGCCGGACGGCGAATAGAAGGCGACAAACCCGCCCGGTGCAAAGGGAAGGCCGTTGCCATCGGTCAGAAAGGCCTGCACCAGCCCGTCAAATTGTGCAGGATTGTTGCCGGGGCCGGGAATGATCCGGTTGAGCACGGCAAAGGTCGTTGCGTTCGCATCGCCAAGGAAAATACCCGTATTGCCATCGGGCAGGAAGATTTCCGCCTGTCCGGTGACCGGATTGATATTGGGGTTCCAGTCGATCACCGCATCGGTTCCGGTCACGGTCACGCGCGTTTCGCCCGGCGTCAGATCATCGATCGTGACGGTGCCCTGCACAACCGTCGGGCTGGCCTGAAAGCCCTGCGCCTGTGCGCTCTGTGCGGTGAGGCTCGCTCCGGCGAGCAGGGCAGTGATAGCGCAGCCGCGCAGCAGCGTAGGCTTGGCGAAGGGGCGTATGGTCATGAGGACCTCCAGGGCAGCAGCCGGGCAGTCAGAGTGAAGAGGACGCGGACATCACCGCGTTGTCCGGTGGAATCGAGCCGGTTGAGCGGTACGGCGACGGTCAGATCGCCTTGGATATTGGCTCCGCGCACAAACCGCACGCCGCCGCCAGCGGACCACAGATGGTCGGTCGGATCGGCGAGGCCGGGGTCCTTGTTGTCGCTCCACGCGGCATCGGTGAAGATATACGGCTGAATGGCCAGATCATCATTGCCCTGCGGCACTAGCGATCCGTAGCGCAGCTCCAGGCTGGTGCCGATCCCGCTATCGCCAATGATGGCGCTGGGATCATAACCGCGTCCGATGGCATAATTGCCACCAGCAAATTCCTCGAATGCGGGCAGGGCAGAGCCGCTCACCTGCGCTTCAAGATCGAAGGCGATGGCAAGCAGCGGGACAGGGCGATACTCGGTCGAGACTTCGCCGCGCACATATAGCGGCGTCGGATCCTGCGCGATGCGCGCGGGGCCGATATTGCCGCCGATGAGGCAGCCAGCGATGTTGCCGCGGCAATCGTCGCTCGCGCCGAACACGCCCAGCCCTTGCCGAACTTCCGCCGTCGCGGCCAAGCGATAGCGCGGCTCGTAAGGTGAATAGCCATCGCGCCGAGCGATGGAATCGGCATCGACATGCAGGAAAGTGCCGCGCACAAAGGCCGTGCGGCCACGGTCTCTGGTGAAGGGATTGCCGTTCACCGTCACATCCTGATCGACATAATCGAACCCGGCTGCTCCCCAGAACGAATTTTCCTGCGTCCGCAGAAAGGGATAGCTCGCTTTGACAGCAGCGAAGAGCGTTTCGGATTTGATATCAAAGCCGGGCAGCGCGTCAGGTTCGGTCCAGCCATAGGTCAGCTGGGCGGAGGCAACGAGACCATCGGAGCCAAGCCGCATGTCATGGCCGAATTGCAGCGTCCTCTGCTCTTCGAAATCCACTGTAGTGAAGGCGGACAGGCTCGTGCGGTCGCCATTGCCGGTGAGATTGTAAACTTCGCCGCGCACCAATGCGCCATAGCGGCCCAGCGCACGGCTGCCCCAGTTCTGCACGTTCACATCGAGTGCGCCGCGCTGGCGCAGCACGGCAATCTCGCCAATCAGATCGCCCGGCTCTCCCGTGGTGGCAGGGCGCAGCGACAGGCGCACATTCATTCCCGGCACATCATTGGCGAGCAGCAAATACCGCTCGGCCTGGTTCACATTGAAGACGTCCTGCCCAACCAGCCGTTCAAGATAGCCTTCCAGAAGCTCCTCTGCGCCCTGGGTGTCGCCCCGCGCCCGGATTGCCACCAGACGCCCAAGCACCACGCGCATTTCAGCGCGGCCATCGCCAAGGCTCTGCGGCGGGATTTCAACAGCTGCGAGATAGCCTGCCGCTTCCAGCAGGGCGGCGGCGCGGTCGCGAATATCGCATAGCGCGCGGATCGGCAGCTCGCGGCCCAGATAGCCTTCGTGCGCCTGATTGAGAGCGACTTCAGCAGCGCGCTCGGCCCCGGTATAATCGACACCGTTGAGCGTGACGGTGAGTTCAGCGTAGTCGGGATTGTCGAGCGCGCAGGGTGAGCGCTGCATCTGTCCGTCGACTGTCAAAGTGGAGCGGTCACGCGGGTCGGCCAGAACCTGCGGCTGGGTCAGCTCATCACGCGTGGGCGGGCTGACATCCTGCGCCAGCGCCGCGCATGGCAGCGCAACACTGGCAAGGACACTGGCTCCGCCAAGCATGCGCACCGCGAATGGCGATCCGCCGAGTGAATATTCACCCGTGCGTGATTCCAGTCGTAATTGCCCCTTTACATTCATTCGGTCGCCTCCTCCCGCCCCAAATGAGGCGAACCGCCTGTGATGGCAGATTATGCTCTTGTAATATTGTTGTGTCCACGCCGCCCGGCACGGTTGCGCGCAGTTTATTCTACCCCGATTGTTTGCGCGGCGGCATTGATGCGTTCTGCCGCATCGGGATGGGCGGCCAATCCGTTGTCGCGCGCACGCCGCGCATCTCCTGTCCGGCCAAGCTGGCTGTAGCTACGCATCAGCATGATCCAGTCTTCCGCGCTGCCGCCTTCGCTCTCCAACCGGGCGGCGAGGCGGGCGGTCATGCCTTCGGCCATGTCCTGCTGCGCATCCGGCGCGAGCGAGGCGGCGGCCGCCATTTGCTCCTGCGTCGGGCCGGGGCGCGCATCCGTCAAACCGGCGGGGAGAATATCGCGCGCGCCTGCTGCGCTGGCGATGCGGTCTTCCACCGCAATGTCGTTGATAGCGCCAACTTGCGTGATGGTGCGGACCAGATCGTTCTCCCATGGCGCACCGGGCGGCGTGTCTGCGAGCAAGGCCAGCCAATCGCCAATCGCGCCCTCATGATCGCCTGTAAGGTCGCGCGCTACGCCAAGGAAATAGCGCGCCCGCGGGTCGCCCGCATCAAGTTCGACGGCGCGGTGGAAGGCCTGCTCTGCCGCATCGGGCATGGGATCATCCGCACTCGCCATAACGCGTGCTTCGCCGAGCGAAGACCACAGCACGCCGCTTTCGGGATCGGCTTCGACCGCTTTGGCATAAGCTTCTGCCGCCGCGGCAAAGCGGTTGCTGGTGAAAAGCGCAGCTCCCAGCTCCTGCCAGCCGACTGGATCTTCAGGATCGGCCTGCGCCTGCGCCTCAAGCGCCTCCAGTGACGGAGGTAAACTCATGCCATCCGCTTCGGCATCGGGCGCGCTGTCCGCTTCGCCGCGCGCGTCCATCATGCGATAACCGACAATCCCCGCGACCAGCGCCACACCCGCCAGCGCCGCAATGCCGCCCTTGCCAATTCCAGCCATGTTGAAAGACCCCGCTGCTTACCTTGCCAGATTAGCGTGCTACCGCCACACCGCAAGCGCCGTCAGTGCATTGCAATCGCTTTTCGTTAAGGCATAGTGCGGCAGAGGGAGGCCTCTGGAGAGGTTTTGGGGGGATTAATGGGGCAGACGCCGGACAAGGTTCAGGTTGCAATCGTCGGCTCCGGTCCGGCGGGTCTTAGCGCGGCTGCCCATGCGGCCGCGCTGGGGATGAGCCATGTGCTGATCGAAAAGACCGATCACCTCTCCGACACCATCTTCAAATACCAGAAGGGCAAGCACGTGATGGCGACGCCCAGCAATCTGGTGCTGCGCAGCGATCTGGATTTCGACGCGGGCAAGCGCGAAGCCATTCTTGATACTTGGGACCGCCAGATCGAAGAAGGCAAGATCAACGTCCTTTACCGCGCGGAAGTCACCGCGATCACTGGCGAGCCGGGCGATTTCACTCTGGAGATCAAGGGGCAAGAGGCGGTGCGGGCGGAGCGCGTAGTGCTCGCCATCGGGACGCAGGGCAATCCGAACATGCTGCGCGTCCCCGGCGCGGAACTTCCGCATATCCAGTATCAGCTTGATGATCCCGGCGAGTATTTTGACGAGCATATCACCGTTGTCGGATCGGGCGATGCGGGGATCGAAAACGCGCTTGGCCTTGCTGCCGATGCGGCGCAGGCGAACACCGTCACTATTCTCAACCGCCGTGACAGCTTTGCCCGCGCCAAGGGTGCCAATGTCAAACTGCTGGAAGAGGCGGAGGCCGATGGCCGCATCATCGTGCGCCGCGAGACCAGTCCTACCGAAGTGCGCGCGGGTGAACTGGTGCTCGACACTCGAGACGGGGAGGAGGTGATCCGCTGCGACCGCATTATCGCGCGCACCGGCTCCAAACCGCCGCGAGATTTTGTGGCTGCCATCGGAGTGGATTTCACCAGCGAGGAGCGCGATGCCTTCCCGGCGCTGACGCAGACGTTCGAAACGACCAAAAACGGTGTGCATGTGATAGGCGCGCTGGCGGGCTATCCGCTGATCAAGCACTGCATGAACCAAGGCTATGACGTGATCGAATTCCTCGCCGGGAATATTGATCTCAAGCCTGCCGACCAGCCGATCCTCGAAGAGAAATTCGCTGGGTTGCCGGGCCGCCGCTCGGTCGAGGAATGGCTTCAGGTCTTTGGTGAAAATGTCGTTATCTTCGAAGAACTATCGCCGCTGCAATTGCGCGAGCTGATGCTCGATAGCGCGGTGCATTATTTCCAGCCGGGTGAGGTGGTTTTTACTCGCAGCGATCCGGGTTCATCCATGTTTGCCATCGCCGAAGGATCGGTGGTGGTGGAGGTCAATCCGGACGATCCATCGATCAGGGTGCCGATCGAGGAAGGCTCGATCTTTGGCGAAGTCGGGCTGATTTCGGGCCGCCGCCGTGGCGCGACGATCCGCGCTGCCGAACCGCTCGTCACCATCGAACTGTCGCGCACCGCTGCGCTCAAACTGATCGCCACCGTTCCCAGCGCGGGCCGCGCCGTCAATCGCATCAGCGTGGAGCGGCAATTCCTGCAAATGTTTGGCTCAGGCCTGACGCGAGATGACGTTGCCGAGATTATCGAGGCAGGCGAAGTGCTGGATGTGCGCGCGGGCGAAGTTGTGGTGACCGAGGGCGCGGACGACAAGGACATCTTCATCATCCGGCGCGGTTCCATGATCGTGGAAAAGAGCATCGGCGGCCACCCGGTGTTTATCTCCTACCTGCCCGCAGGCTCCTATTTCGGGGAAATGGCGGTGATTGACGGGTCGGCGCGCACCGCCACCGTAAAGGCCGCGATCAAGAGCGAGGTCGTGCGTTTTCCCGGCGAAATGTTCCTCCGCCTGCTCGACGCCAAGCCCGAATTGAAGGGCCGCGCGCTGGAGGACATGAAAGGACGGCGCGAGGTCAACGCCTTCGTCGAAGCGCGCAAGGAAAGCTTTGGCAGCGCGGCGGACATGTATTCCGAAACCGCAGCCTTCCTTGTCGACAACGGCATTGGCGAAGCGACCGATGTGCTGCTGATCGACGAGACATTGTGCGTCGGCTGCGATAATTGCGAAAAGGCCTGTGCGGACAGCCATGACGGCCTCTCCCGGCTCGACCGGGAGGCGGGGCGCAGCTACGCGCATCTTCACGTGCCGACATCGTGCCGCCATTGCGAACACCCGCACTGCATGGCCGATTGTCCGCCCAATGCCATCAAGCGCGGACCGGATGGCGAAGTCTTCATCGACGAAACCTGCATCGGCTGCGGCAATTGCCAGCGCAATTGCCCTTACGGTGTGATCCGCATGGATGCCGTGCCGCCCAAGAAGCCGAATCTGTTTAGCTGGCTGCTGTTCGGCGCAGGGCCGGGGCCGGGCGAGGCGAGTTTCGGCTGGCGCAAGAAACACGCCGATCCGGAACGGCCCAAGCAGGCGATCAAATGCGATATGTGCGCCGGTATCAAGGGCGGTCCTGCCTGCGTGCGCGCCTGCCCCACGGGCGCAGCGATCCGCGTGGCACCGGACAAGTTTCTCACCGTCACCAAGCTCACCGAAGAGGTGGAGTGATGGCGAGCTTGCCCGAAGATCGCCCTGAGAACCGGTTTGCGCATGATGAAGCGCGCCGCGATTCCGACCATGTCAGCTTCCTCAAACACCGCCGCTGGCGCTGGGCCAAGATCGCCACGGTCTTGAGCATTGTCGCCATCGCCAGCTATCTGCTGGTCGATGTCACGCCGCGCCACAATGGCGGCAGTTGGTATGGCTATACGCTGGGGACAGTGGGCGCTGCGCTAATTGTGTGGCTGAGCCTGCTCGGCATCCGCAAACGCAATATGAGCGAGGGTCGCTGGAGCCTGAAGGCGTGGACCTCCGCGCATGTTTATCTGGGCTTGGCGCTGGTGGTGGTTGCCACTTTGCACACCGGCTTTCAGCTGGGTTGGAATGTTCATACGCTGGCCTGGGCGCTGATGTTGCTGGTGGTGATTTCGGGCATTTACGGCATCGCGGTCTATGCGACGCTGCCCAAGGAAATCAGTAGCAACCGGCGGCAAATGACCAAGCACGAGATGCTTGAGGCTCTCGCCGCAATCGACCGCCAGTTGGAAAGCGCCGCGCAGCCGCTGGCGCGCGATGAGGCCGATCTGGTGATCGCCGCGCTGGAGCAGGACCCGTTCGATTTCGGTCTCTGGACCCGCCTGACGGGCAATTACCGGCGCTGCTGGACCGGTGATGCGCTGGCGGAGATTGAAGAGGACGATAGTGACCCCGCTGTCCAGAAGGTTCTCTCACTGCTGCGCAAGCGCCGCGCGCAACTTGAACAGATCCGCCGCCAGATGCGCCTGCGGGCGATGCTCGACATCTGGCTCTATGTGCATGTACCTGTCACTATCGCGCTGCTTGCTGCGCTGACCGCGCATATCATTTCCGTGTTCTATTATTGGTGAGGGGGCTGCGATGAATATTCTGATACGCAGCGTGGACTTCACCTCTGGCGGGCGCGAAATCGTGCGCGAACGCGAGGTCGCAGCGGATACGCTCACCATCGGCCGCGCGAGCGAGAACAGCATCCACCTGCCCGATCTCGCGGTCGAGCAGCAGCATATTTTCATCACGCAGGGCATGGAGGGCACGCTGGAAGCGCGCGCCGCAGGGACGCTCGGCTTTGCTTATGACGGGGTGAATACAGACCATGCGGTGATTGATCCGGCCAAGGGCGGCGAAATCGGGCTTGGCTCCTATCGCCTGCAATTTGCGCGCGAGGACGACGGCCGCGTGGTCATCACCCAGCGCAAGGCAGAGGCGGAAACCGGTGAGGCGCGAGACCGGCTGGCGGGCTTTGGCCTGTCGGGCGCTCTTCCCGGCAAGCGCGTGATGGCTTGGGCAGGCGCGCTCGCGGTTCTCATCGCTTTCCTTGCGGTGCCGATCTTCACTCACTTGACCCGTCCTGTTGACGGTGAGCCCGGCGATGGACCGGGCGCGGTGATGATGGATGCAAGCTGGTCGACCGGACCGCTATCGAGCGTCCACCACGGCCTCGAAGACAGCTGCGAATCCTGTCATGTTGAACCATTCGTGGCTGTGCGCGATGAAACCTGCGTGACCTGTCACGAAGGGCTGGGCGACCACGCAGAGCCGCGCCGACTGGTCGCGGGAATGCCAGAGTTTTCCGGCGGCGAAGCGGTGCTGTGGGACATCGCGCAAGCCTTCAACAAGCCGGGGCCGGGCGCCTGCACCGATTGCCATACGGAGCATGAAGGGGCGGGCCGGATGGAGCCGACCTCAGAGCAATTCTGCGCTGATTGCCATGATACGCTGGATGCCCGCCTGACCGATACGGCGCTTGGCAATGCGCGCGATTTCGGGACGCTCCACCCGCAATTCCAGGCGCTGGTGCGCCCAGCGCGGGGAGCGGAAGAGGACCGTGTTGAAATTTCCGCGAACCAGAGCGATTTCAACGGGCTGAAGTTTCCGCACGACATGCATCTCTCCACCACCAATGGCGTGGCGCGCATGGCGACGCGGCTGGGCGGCGAAGTGCTCGACTGTGCTTCTTGCCACACGCCCACGGCTGACGGCGTGCGCTTTATGCCGGTTGATATGGAGAGCAGCTGTGAGAGCTGTCACAGTCTGGTCTACGATCAGGTCGGAAGCACATTCCGCTCACTCAGCCACGGCGATCTCGATCAAGTCGAGGCCGATTTGCGCGCTGCCGACCGCGCCCCGCGCCGCCCCGTTGCAAGCGGTCGCCTCCGGCCCGGTCAATATGCGCAAGGCGGCATCTATTACGGCAATTTCAGCCGCGTTTCGGTGCCCAACTTGGGCAATGCACTGTCCGATGGCGGGTTGTGCGGCGAATGCCATTACCGCGATACTTCGGCCAGCGGCGCGCTCGCGGTGCATCCGGTGACGCAGCGTGAGCGGTATTTCCAGCACGGCTGGTTCGATCACGATGCGCACACCCAGGAAACCTGCGTCAGCTGCCATGCGGCCGACACGTCCGATGCAGCGAGCGACCTGTTGCTGCCGGATCTGGAAAGCTGCCGCGATTGCCATTTGGGCGAGACCGCGCTGGAGGCGGACGTTCCTTCCAGCTGCGCGATGTGCCATTCATACCACCCTCGTGACGGAGCCGCCGCTGCTCCGCCGCAGGTCGCGGCGCGCAGGCGTGAAGACGGCGGATGAGGGCAGGGCTGTTTCAAAGGCCCGTAACAGGGGAAACGCGATGCTGATCGCGCAAATGACCGACATTCATATCGGCTTTGAGCCTGACGCTCGGCCCGAGGAACTCAACCGCCAGCGCTTTCGTGAGACGCTGGACCGGCTGCTCGAACAGCCCAACACGCCAGACCTGCTGCTGCTGACTGGTGACATCACGGATCGGGGCGACCGCGACAGCTTTGAAAAGACCGCAGACCTGTTAGCCGCCTGTCCTTTCCCGGTGAAGGCGCTGGTCGGCAATCACGATACGCGTGAGGAATTGCTACACGCTTTTCCCGGGACCGAGACGGACGCAGACGGCTTTGTCCAATCCGCCTTCGTGCAGGATGGCTTGCTGGTCGTGCTGCTCGATACACTCGAACCGGGACGCCATGGCGGAGCGTTCTGCGAAAAGCGGCGTGATTGGCTTGTAGGCGTGCTGGATGCTCATGCGGGTACGCCAACGGTGATCTTCATGCACCATCCGCCAATCGTGTCAGGCATCGCGTGGATGGACCCGGACCCGTCCGAACAGTGGATTGCCAATTTCGCCGCTGCGCTGGAAGGCCGCGCCGAGCAAGTGCGGGCGATCCATTGCGGCCATTTGCACCGGCAATTGAACGCGCGCTTTTGCGGCATTCCGGTTTCGGTCACGCCGTCTGTCGCGCCGCTGGTGTCGATGGATTTACGTGCCATCAGCGGCGAAACGGCAGATAGCCGCGCGCTCATCACCACCGAACCGCCCACCTATGCGCTGCATCGCTGGGACGGGACGAACCTTGTGAGCCATTATGAACGCGTGAGCGATTGGGAAGTGCTCGCCAATTACGGCCCGCATCTGCAACCCATGATCCGCGAAATGGAGCGTGAAAAAGGGACGGGTTAGCAGCCTCTCACTGCCCCGGCCTCCGCCGTCCCGCAACCGGGCCTGCACCGGGTTGCCAAACATCCATGTCCGGCTCGTCAGAAACGCGCCAAGGCACTCCCGCTCCGGTCAGGAAGAGGTTTTCCATTTCGCTGCGGTTGAAGGGTCGCGATCCTAGCCGCCCGAACACCGCCATTTGCCCGCCCGTCTCGTCCACCGCGCGATCGCGGTCGAGGCCCTTGCTGAGCGAGATCGCGGGCGAGTTTGTGCGCGCCCATGCGACCAATTCAGGCACAGGCGCAGGGCTGAAGCCGTAGAAATTGCGCTGACTGGCCGGGCTGGTGAGTTGCAGCACTTTCATCCCGTTCACTCCGTCCGCGACATAGGCGAACAGGCTGGCATTGGTGCTGGCGACAATCACGTCCTCGACATCGTTCATCGTGCCTCCCAGCGTCTCCATCCGGTAGATGCTTGGCGCGAGCGGCCGGGTGACATCGACAATGCCCAGCCCTTCATGCTTGGCTGCGACGTAGAGATAGGTGCGCGCGATATACATGCGCTGGGCGTTGGCCATGCGCACCGTGCCTTCGGGCCGCGCGATGGGATTGGCGAGCTGCGTCACGTCAAACAGCTTCACGCCCTCAGCATCGGTCACCCAAAGGTAACGGAATTGCAGCGCCGTGGCGCGCGCATCGGTCAGCGGACGCACGGCGGCAAGTTGCGGATCGGCGGGATCTGCGAGGTCGACAACCACCAGCCCGACATCCGCAGTGATATAGGCCACCGCGCCGGCAAGAGTGATATGCCGCGCACCGGTCAATACGCCATCGGGGTTCCACGCCTCGCTGCCATCAATGTAGGTCAGTCGGTCGAGATTGTTGTTGCGAAGCTCACCATCGGCCAACGTATCAACATTGACGAGGATGAGCCCCTCCACCGCATCGGTGACGGCGGCGTAGGAGTAGATCGGCAGGAAGGCCTGTTCCTGATTCATCGCGCGCAATTCTTCGGTGTTGCGCGTCGGCGCGATCGGCTGGTTGGTTGCGAGCGCCATGCAGGTGGCATTTTCGCTGCTCACATGCGTGTCATGTCCCAGCGGGCTGAACGGTGCGGTGATGATCCGTTCCGAAAAGCCTTTGTTGGCGATGCTGGCGATGTCGTAAACGCGAAAGCCCCCGCTGCCCTCCGCCACGAACATATATTCGCCGCGCATTTGCAGGCAGCCGACGCGGTCGTCTGTGCCTTCATGGACATTGGCGAATTCTTCCAATGCGCGGGTCTCGCCCGACAAATCCTCATCGAAGATATCGCCGCGCGCCCAGTTGATCAGTTCGCGGCCATTATCCTCTACGTGCATCCTGTAATAATCGGGATAGGCGTAGCGGTGGAGATAGCTGCCGAGCACGGCCTGCGGTTCTTCCCATTCGGTCACGCGCACGGCCTCGAACCCGCCTTCCAGACCGGTCCATGCATTGACCCCGACGAAGTTCACGAAATTGGTGCCGAGCAGAAGCAATTGCGACATGATCGCATTGTTGTCTTCGGCCTCGGACAGGTGGCAATCGGAACATTGCTTGGTTTCGGTCAGTCGCACGGTGTGCGGGAAATGCGGCGCGAAGGCCTGACTGGAGAAGCCCGCAGCGCTGATCGGCGGCTGCTGCACATAGATGCGCTCTCGGTTGATATTGGTGCTGCTCAGCACCAGCGCGCTGGTCGAGCGAACAGGCGCGATCTGATTGCCCTTGGTCGTCTGGTGAATGCCCAACTGGAACATCTGATCACGCGCAACCTGCGGGTTGTAGGTGGCGAAATTGCGGGTCGTCTCACCTTCATAGCGGTGGCTTTCAGCCTGCCAATTGGCCTCGATCGGGAGGTGACAGCCGCCGCATGAGGTGGTCCATGACAGGTGGCAGGTGAAGCACGCCAATTCCTCTTCGCCGTGCGCGCGGTCTTCCAGCGCGATGCCGGGGCCAAATTCAAAGCGGCCTGTTTCCGCCCCGTCCGTACTCATCAGCTTGGAGCGTGCCGAAAGCGCGTTGAAAGCGGGGTGAGCGGGGTCGACACTGTCGCGCACAAGGCTGACTTCCCATTCGAGCGAGGGATCGACGATGGAGCGCTGGATCAGCGTGCGCCGACCGCTATCATCCTCGGTCCATTCGAAGCGGCGCTGGCCATCGGGATTGCGCAACAGAGCAAGGTCATGCCCCTGCGGCGGCGCAGCGGGGCCGGAAGTGCGCAGAGTGGGATATTCGTCAGCCGTGCCGTGGCAATCCTTGCAGCCGATCTCAACCGCATTGGCGACTTCGCCATAGATCAAGCCATTGCCGTGGCTGTCCTGCGCATAGTGACAATCTGCGCATTGCATGCCCTGTTCGGCATGAATGCTCATCAAGTGCACTGCCTCGCCCGGATTGGTGCCGGGCTGGACGAATTGCTCTTCTCCGTCGCGGCGGAAGCGCTGGCGCCAGCGGTCTTCATGCTGCGCGGCCTCTTCGGGTGTGTCGGTGTCCTCGGGAGGGCGGATTATGTCGCCATCTTCATCGACAAGATTGCCTTCGCGGTCGCGCCGGAAGATGCCGCGGAAGGTCCAGCCGTGGCCGTGGTAATCGGCAAACTGAGTATCCTGAAGCTCTGAATTGAGATCATAGACATTGCGCAGGAAATCCAGATCGCTCCACAGCCCGCGCGGGGCTGCGCCTTCGGGATTTCGGTCGAGCACTTCGCGCACTTCCTCCGCTGTGGGATAGCGCTGCGTCAGGAAGAACTCCTCATATTCCTCGTCGCTCATACCTTCGGGGCGCGGCGCGGTGTTTTCCGGCCCCGGCCACATAAAGGGCGCATCGCTCTCGTAATCCCACATGGTGTAACCGAGGTAGGAATTGAGGAAGATGTTGGGCTGATGCATGTGGCAATTCATGCATTGCGCGGTGGGAATGGCGCGGGTGAAGACATGGCGCAGCGGATGCCCGCGCTCGCGATTATCGGGCGGGTCGAGCGAGAGCGTGCCGCCTTGGTTTTCATGCGCATCATCGGGGCCGATCAGATCGCCGTGGCCCGGTTCCTCGCTATGCTCATCACCATGTTCGTCGCCATGATCGCCGGAATACTCGTCATGCAAGCGATTGGTCAGTGCAGCGATTGTCGGATCGGAAGTGATGGTCTGCCCGTCGCGGCCATATTGCGCGTAGATGGATGAGTGGCGCGGTTCGCGATCATTGGCGTAGACCACATGGCACGATGCGCAGCCCGAATGGCGATAATCGCCCGGCTGATCATTCGTGCCCATAAACCATGTGAAAGGATCATTGAGCCTTGTCTTGTGGATGTTGAGTACTGGAATGGCAGCGCGCAGGCCAGTTCCGGGACCACGATTGGACTGGCGCAGATCGGGCCGTCCCGGCTCGTCCAGCCGCTGGATCTGGCCGGTCGGATTGGGCAGGCCGATTTCGGGGAATTGCGTGTTGATGACCCGTCCGCCGCGCTCGAACACGCGGAAGATATCGCCCGGCGGCACAACATGCCAGGTCGGCAGCGGATAGAGCGTGGCGAGCGCGCCGCGCGCGGCCTGTTCATCGGTCACCGTTCCGTGCGGTTCACCCGGACTTTGCACCACGGCGGCCTCGCCTGCGCGTGTATAAGCCTCTCCCAGCACGTAATTCTTGTAGGGTAATATCCCGTTATTATACGCCGCGCCGCCCCACAGCATTGCGCCCGACGCCATCAAGGATCGCTCCGCAGCTTCGATCACCGGCATGTGGCATGATCCGCAGGCTTCGCGCGCCACGCGGTAGTCCGACGGGTTCACGAAGCGCACGAAGATCGGGTCTTCGCGGTTGAGCAGTGAATAGCTGCGTTCCGGATTGGCGGAACTGGGATAATGCCAGCTGCCCGGATAAGTCGGCAACACATGCGCGGCTTCGCGCGCGGCAACATATTCGGGATGCTCGAAACCGAATTCCGGCTCGCCATAAATCTCCGCATTGCCGCCGTGGCAATCGGTGCAGCCGAGCACGACCGCGTCTGAGACATGCATGGTCGGCGCATCTGTTTGCACATGGCACGAATTGCACCCGGCGGATTTTTCGTCGGCTTGCAACTGCGTCTGATTTTGCGGAGCTGGCGGGGCGATCACTCCGGCGGCGACGTAGTCGCGCACGATTGCGGTCTCGCCCTCTTCGGCGAGCAGCGATCCGGCGCTGAGCAAGGCAGCGCAGCCTGCAAACAGCGCGGTGACCAGAGTCGTTGGAGAGAAGCGTCGCATCAGTAGCTCAATGTCACATTAGCAAGGACGGAGTAATAGACATTGTCGCCGCCCCGGTTGTCGAACAGGTCCTGAAATCCCTCACCGGCCACCAAGGCAGCGGCAGACAGGCGGAACACCAGATTTTGATTGGCCCTTGGCCGCCAGATTGCGGCTGTCGAGACATCGAAGCCGATGTCTGTAGGGATGGAGCCTTCGACGCGCAGCGTTTCCAGCACGGTAGTGTCCTCGAACCACAAATGATTGGCATTGCCCGACACGCGCAGTTCAGGCGTCAGGTCGAAATCAGCGCCAAGGCCGGTCAGGATCAGGCCGGGATTGTTGAAATTGCTCTGCCCTTGCTCCTTGGAACTGCGCAGCGAATTAAGCAGGCCATTGCGGCCATTCAGGCTGACCGCGCGCCCACCACCGGCGAAAGGGATGGTCTGGCGCATCCAGTATGAAGTGTCGGCCCCGGCGAAAATCGGGTTCTCGAAAATCGCGTCATAGCCCGCTTCGACATTGTTGAACGGATCGGAATCGCCGCTTGCGAACAGGCCGGACAGGCGAAAACGCGCCCAGTCGCGGTCATAGCTCAGTTCAGCGGCGCCGAAGAAAGCGCGTATATCGGCAGGCTCGCTGGTGAAGATCGAATTGCGGTCCTCGCCAAAGGCTCCGTAGAGGCTGGCACTCACATTGATCCGCCCGATGCGGCCATCGGCATTGTAGCCGACATAGAGCACATCATAGTCGCGCCCGCGCAGATCGCCGAGCAGGGCAGGGCGCACAGGGAACCCGTTGTCGTCAATCTCCACATCGCCGCCTTCGCGGTTCATATTGTAGACCAGTGTGAACTGGCTGGTGAGCGCGGGGATCAGGAAATCCTGGCGATAGGCGTTGGCGGCGAAGACAAAATCGCTGCGCGGTGTCTGCACGACCGAATTGAGGCCCGAATTGGTATCCTTCTCCAGCCGCCAGAACGCGCCGAGATTGTATTGGAAGCGATTGTTGTCGCGTGTTCCGAAGAAGCGCAGACCAAGCTGGTTGTCCTGAAACAGAAAGCCGCGAAAATCGGCCTGAAATGGCTGGATGCCGATGCGGAAACTGTCGAAATCATACCGCTCAGACGTGTTGCGGATGTGATAGTCAAAGAACGCTTCCTGCACGCCAAGGAAGTGATCGGTGCGATTTGAAGCGCGGCTCGGCTCGACCAGCAGCACGCGCCGCTCGGGCACATCGACATGATTGATGTTGTAAGCCAGCGTCAGGCGGTATTCGACATCGGGCGGCTTGTAGGCGGTGGACCCCTTGATAAGCGCGGCGCCAATCAGGAATGTCTGGCTGAAGACGGGCGAGAAATCATTGCCGAATACGTCCAGCCGGTCCGGATCGGACGTAGTCTGCACACCAACGGGGATGGGGAAGGTGCGCGGCTCGATCACCGTGTCGCTGATGGCGTTGACGACGAAGAACCAGTCATTGCCTTCCAGTCCCAGAAAGCGCGGCGTCCAACATTCATCCGAGCCATAGGGGTAGGCGACGCTATCGGGATTGTAGGCGCGGCCTTCTTCAGCGGCGCGGGCGCGTTCTTCCTCTTCCGCGGCTGCGCGAAGTCCGCCGCGATATTCGCGTTCCTCGTCGGAATTGATGCAGATCGGGCGGTCGCCCTTGTATGTGTTCTGGCGATAGGGATCGAAGGGGTCTTCAGTCACCAGGCCAAGGTTCTGGATCAGTCGCCAGCGATCAGGGATCGGGATGGCATCGGTCGGGAAGGCCTGCGGTGGCGGCGCGCGCACCGCGCCGGGATTGTCCTGCGTAACCGGGTCGGGCAGTTCGCCGGTAAATCCGGGACGGCGGCGGCCATCGATGATTTCGGGATCGACCGGTTCGGCGGGATCGACTTGCGTGCCCAATCCCCCGTCAGGACGTTCGCCATCGGGGCGCTCTTGCGGCTGTTCTTGTTCCTGCGGCAGTGCATCCTGCTGCCCCTCCTGCATTGGGGCCGCTTGCAGCGTAAGGAGAAGGGCAAGCGCACCACTCATCGCCTACAGCCCCTGACAGACATTTTGCTCGGATGTGTCGAGAAACGGCGCGAAGGGGCAATTGATATAGCGCAGCCGCACGCCGCGTCCGTTCACATCAACCACGATCCTGTCCGCGCGAATGCTCGGGTCGGCATTGCTGATGCCGCCAACCCGCAAGCCTGCATTGTTAAGGCCGAGGAAGCTGACCATGTCATCCTGATCGATCCCGTCGCCCGATACGCCGATCCCGCCGATAAGCTCGCCGCCGCGATAGATCGGCACGCTGCCGGGGAAAATCTGGATGCCATTGGCAAGGCGCGGCGCTCCTGACGGAGAATTGGGTATGAGCGTGCAGCCAACGGGCGTATCCGCGCTGCCGCCATTGCTGGCGATAAAGGCGACATGTGCGCCGATGTCGGGTGCCACAAGATCGGTCTGCAGGCCCACGGCAAACGGGCTGAAACTGCTTGATGCCAAGACTGAGAGTGGGCCGGGCAGCTGGCCGACTTCACCATCAGGGAAGTAGGGCCGTGAGAGATTGCCGCCCGAGCGATCAGCAAAGGCAAATGCGCCGGTCAGCGCATTCGGATCACCGAGGAAAGCACGCACTCTTGTGACGTAATCCGCACCTGAGAGGCCTCCCGGCGGAGCAGGAACGGCCTGCAATTGCGCAGCGGCAACCGAATTGGAGAAGAACGCAGCAGTGCGCGCTTTCTGCAAGCTCACATCGACGCCGAAGAGCGGGCCATCGGGCGAACGCACCACGCCGAGCACTTCGCCATGCGTATCGACGAGACTAATCGAGGCCTGCATCCGGCTGTCGAGCGGTCGGCGGATCTGCGCGCGGGCGCGGCTCAATACGGCAAAGGCTTCTTCAAGCACCGCTTGCACTTCGGCAGCGGTCAGCGGCTGCGCAACGCTTGCGCCGTCGGTTCCGGCGCGGATCGGGAAGCGCGCATTACCTGCGCCATCGGTCAGCACAAAGGCATCGGGATTGGTGAATTCGGCGGGCGTTGCGGCGCGAATGCCAGAGGCTTCGGTGCCATAGGCCGTGCCTGCGACCAGCGCGCCGGTGGTATAGCCGCTGACTGCCAGCAGATTGCCCGCAGTGCCGTTGATCGCGGCGAAATTGCTCGCTCCCGCAGCGATCTGCGCTTCGGTCACATCGGTGAAACGCAAGGCTGTGCCGTCGACAAAGATGCGGTTGGCGCGGATATCGGTCGGGGCCATAAAGCCCTGCGCGCCCGCCAGCGCAATTCCCTCCTCATCGTCATTGTCTGTGTCGACGATGTTCGGGTCAAAACCGTAATCGCCATCTCCCATCACGCCGATGCCGCCCACGACGACGCCGTTCTTGTACAGCGGGATGCCGCCCGGATCGGCGGCAAGGCCGAGTGGCGAGCGTTTGGGGCCAATCAGCCCGTCACTCGCCCGCGCGACAAGGTCCGAACAGGGCAATTGGCTGAACTGCACGCCGAACAGCGGCCCGCTTTCCAGCCCGACTGTGGTGGGCGCGGGCGGGAAATGTTCCTGCACGATCATGCTTGCCGTCCGGGTGGTGAAGGCGTTGCCTCCGCTTGACAGATAGGCCCCGGTCAGCGCCTTGGCGATGGCGGCAGCTTGCGCGGGAACAGCCACGCCTTGCAGCCCCACTTCGCCTCCCATCGCCGCGATACCGCCGATCTGCTGACGCGAGAGCACGGCGTTCGGATTGGCACCATTCATGGCGAAGACCGCCAGCACATTGCCGACCCTGTCGGTCACCGCGATCATCGAGGGGAGACCCCGCGTCTGCGCCTCGCTCACCGCCTGCGCAATGATCGTCTGCACGTCGATGACGGTGAGCGATTCCTGTGCGGGCGGAGCATAAAGCTGGCCTGAGGGCGGCGGTGTGGGCGTGGGAGTGGGCGTAGGCACCACAGCGTTGCCGCTGCCGTTCTGCCCGCCGTCAGAGCCGCCACCACCGCAACTGGCCAGCACCAGCGCGCTTGC
>Ga0209121_10001818_pt1 | contig 22244 bp, 22 predicted proteins | sample Cruoilmetagenom3_FD_187292 | JGI IMG/M metagenome (GOLD analysis project Ga0209121, IMG submission 187292) | Oil polluted marine microbial communities from Coal Oil Point, Santa Barbara, California, USA - Sample 3 (SPAdes) (version 2) | ecosystem: Environmental > Aquatic > Marine > Oil seeps ... | reverse complement strand
CACACGCTATTTTGTTCTAAATATATAAGACATAAGTCTATATAATATACTTAGAAACTTTTTAAAGATCTGAGTTCATAAGAACTCATAAAAGATATAAAAGAGAATACCTCTCTATGAGCACTTATGTGTTTATTGAATAATTTATTGTTAAAAGAGCAGGTTCTAACTTACTAACTATATTATACTATAGGATAGTAAAAATATCAATGTAAAGATATATGGGTTTAGTTCTCTTCTTAATGAGTAACAACTATTAAGATACCCATATTATACTATAAGGTAGTATCTTGTTCAATCTCCTACCCTTTAGATGTTAAAAACGATATAATCCAAAAGTAACTGATCAATTAGAGATATGGAGAAAGAACATGAATTAGAAATACAAGTAAGTTCAACTACATTAGGGTATGAAGGAAAAGGAGGGACTTTAAACATAGCCTTAGCTTTAATAGAAGGAGCTATATCCAAGGAAGCATATACATACTTAGTTAAGAACAATGCTGAAAAATTTCAAGATGAAACTAAAAAAGAGATTCCCAATGCACAATTTGGTGTTTCTGTTTTAGCATCTGCAGTTAACGCTAAAATGATGGGAGACCTAATTAAGTCGGTAGATTACCCATATGCTGTTCAATGGGGATTAGATTTTTTAAAAGAAAAGAGACAAAAGGGAAAAGAAGAAGGATATAAGGGGAAAGATGCAGTATTTGCTTTAGGTGCAGAATTAGGGTATGCAATGTTACAAGCAGGGGCAGGAAGAGGGCAGGTAGATAGAACTGTAAAGGTAGCAAAAGTAGCCGATTTAGATCCAGTTAGAATTAGGACTTGTATTGAAACGGTAGGGATAGAAGATGAGATTAAGAAGATTAAGAAGGTGAATACTAAATTATCTAAAGAGAAGAAGAATGTAATATGGGTTATAGAACCAAACAAAAAGATTGGAGAAAACACATTATCTAGCTTCCTTCAAATGTATGAAAATGTTGTTAAAGAGTATCCAGAGCTTAGTTTTGGTATAGATTTAGATATGGGAGGATTATCTGAAGAGAAGAGCCTACTTTCTGTATTAGATAGAATGGATAAAAAGAGAATACTCCCTCTATTTATATCTCTAAGTGGCCAGGGCTATATAGATGGGAATGTAAGAACGCACCTTCCTTTAGGAGAGGATAGGGAGGAGAATCGTAAGCTGGGGGAATGGATGGACACTATGCAACAAAGGGGAAACCCTGTTCCTGGATTAGTCATAGAGACTTCTCCTGCACAAGATGAGGTATTAAGGGATTATTCAAAGTTTCTAAAAGATCTTAAAAAGGGATTATAAAAAAAGGGAGGTTTCCCTCCCCTACTTTACAGTTATTTGTATCTATACATCTTAAATATTTTAGATGTTTGTAACTTCTTGTTTTCAATAGATATATTGAATATATCCTTTATCATCATATATACATCCTTAATATTTACAGAGGTAGAATCAGATCTGTTTTTGTTTAAAAAGAATGGTACTACAGAGACATCATATCCTACCTTACCTATCTCATTTAATATCTCAGAGTCTATAGCGAACCTATCGACCTTTAATGTAGGTAATATTCTCTTAATCAAATCTCTTTTGAAGAGCTTTAAACCACAACCTACATCTGTAATATTTTTAGGAAGTCTTAAAAGGATCTTATTTACAACGATTAAACCGTAGGAGAATACTTTTCTAGCAATAGTCATCTCTACATTAGAATCTCTATGTAACTTAGAAGGTATTACAGCTACTACATCTTCTTTTTTAATCTCTTTAATAGCGTATCCTAAAGATCTTATTTGGATATCTGTATCAGCATCAATAAATCCAATTATATCTCCAGAAGCTTTCTTCATACCGTATCTCACAGCGTAACCCTTACCTCTGTTTTCCTTGTATCCTAGTACAGTGGTTTTTTTAAGACCGTTTTCCTTAATGTAGCTATCAAGGATATCTTTAGTATTATCAACATACCCATCTATTACGAAGATGAGCTCAAAATCAGGATTGATTCTAGAAAGATATCCATACAATCTTTCTAATTGATCTAATACCTCTCTTTGTTTTTTGTATGTTGGTAAAACCAAGGATATTTTCATTTAAATAGTAAAAAGATATAAAATATGAAAGCACTTAATAATTTTGCCCCAAAGGGGCAATCTCTTACGATTAGGCAAGAGACTGCTCGGCCTTTAGACGCTTAACTGTAGATAACAGAACCATTCCAGTTGTGAATGTAATCAAAGCTGTAATGTAGAATATATTGGTATCTTCAAAACCAGTTGGTATAGGTTCGTGATCATATGGGTTATATGGACCATATGGATTACCATCTGCAAGTACAGTAGAAACATTTACAAGGAATGTAGTTGATACAGTTAAAGCAATAGCAATAAACTTTTTCATATAAAGGGCTAGTTAAATTAAATGCAGTACATTATACTACACCCCAGCCCTATATGTCTATATTATAGGTTATAGCCTCTTAAATATAATTCTAGTGTTTTAGCTTGATTAAAAGCCTCCGTTGCATTGAATACCCCTATATACCTATAATGCCAACTCTCAAATTTATACCCTGTAATACTCTCATAGCCCTTTGGATACGACATCATAAATCCATACTTATATGCATTCTCTGCTAACCACTTTCCCGCTTTGGTATTAGCAAAGGAATCTCCCAAAGCATCTCCTATTTCATTGGTACTAAAGTCTAGTGTTGTTCCTAGTTGGTGTTGACTATGTCCTGGTCTTGCAGAGAAGGTATCTACATACTCTACATCATTGTTGTTTTTGTTTAACCAGTAGTTATATGTATCTACCTGTGTTTGATATGATCTATATGCTGAAACAATACTTAAATCTATTCCATTATCTTTTGAATCATTTATCATCTTCTTTAAATCCTCTATTATGACCTTTCTAAGGGAGTAGTTTTCTCCTCTTCTAATCCCTGAGGTGCTCGCTAATACTAAATCTTTAGGAGCATATGTACTTGGAAGTTTGTACTGTTTGTTTACGAGTACTAGTAAATCATCTCCACTTCGTGTTGTTTCAAATATTTCATCTGGATATTCCCACCAGTTACTACTTTCTGTTACTACTTCTTCTTTTTGAGTACTCTCTGTTTCTGTTATAGGGATTTCCTCAATATCTGTTGTATCAACAATGCTTTTCTCTACCCATTCTTTTTCTTTAGTAACTTCCTTTTTAGTTGTATCTTTGTTTATCATATAATCGGCTGTTTTAAATGGAAGGAAAAAAGTTAGCAACAGAAGGGGCATATATATGAGTATTTTCCATTTCATATGGGTATTTTACAATATTTTGATTAATACAACTAATTGACCCTGTTTGCATACCTAAATATTCTGGTAGGGGAATTAAAATATTTACAGGTGTAAAGAATTAGGTCTGCACTGTAATCAGAGATATATGTATTTTCTTCCTTCGCGTATATTTCATATATATACTCTCTTTGATTCCAGTAAATGCTAATTTTATCTCCGATATCAGTTTTTGGTAAATTGTAGAATGATATTTTGGTTCTAAGTTGGGTACTCCAACTTGTATATCCGAATCTATGTGCAGCCAATATTATTGGGAGGGAGTCTTTCTCTGGAGTTCCATAATCGTTTACAATCCAGGTTCCTTTTAGTAGGGCTTTTTTATAATCTTTTGTATCTCCTATGGGGGAATTAACACCTATTTTAGGTATTAATATAAAGTATCCTTTAGGTAGGTCTGGATTTAATGGTGGGACAGTATCTTTAGGATCTGGTTCTTTCTCTTCTATTACTTCCTGAGGCTCTACTACACGTGTTACTATCTTTTCTTCATCTTTCTCTACAGCTTTTGGACTTATTCTATACCAAATGTATGGAGATGTAGGGATAGCTATTAGTATTAACGTAATTAGAATGAAAAGAAAACCAAGGGTTTGATATATATTAAGAAGCTTTTTTATCTTTTCTTTCTTTCCCATATGTTAATAGATTATCACATAATTAATAATTAGAGAAAAGGACTCCTTAATAGGATATAAGTAGATATTTGATAGTGATAATAATACAAGTGGTAGATATCAGTTATTAGGTCAGGAAATATATCTTAGGTTGTGTGAGAATATATTAAGATAATTTTTAACTGTTTAAATATGAATGATAAAAGGGATATAGAGAAATTAAGAGTACTAGTAGAGAGCCAATTTAAGGTGATTAATAGCAAATTAAGCAGTTATGATAGAAACCTTTTGAAAATATTAAAGAGATTAGAGCAAGAAATAAATCCAGCTGTCTACCATGAGATTTGTAAAGAGCAAGATATAAAGGTTACATCATATATGGATGAGTGAGATTAAAGTACTGTCATCGTTGCTACTTTATCTTTATTTCCTAAATTCATTACTTTTACTCCACTTGTTTGTCTCCCTAGAGTTGGTATTGCTTTCATATTGGATCTAATTACTTTTGCTTTTTCAGAGATTACTACAATCTCAACATCCTTGTCTCCAAGAACTCTTGCAGCAGATACCTTACCGGTTTTTTTAGTTGCTCTAAATGTGAATATACCTACTCCTCCACGATTTTGAGTTGTATACTCTTTTAGGTTTGTCATCTTTCCGTATCCATACTCAGATAGAGTAAATAGCTTCGTTTCCTCATCCCTTATTACTCCCATTCCTACTACATAGTCATCATCTGTTTTGAACTTAATACCTCTTACACCTTTTGTATTTCTACCTAAAGCTCTGGCATCTTTTTCGTTAAATCTAATAGATTTACCTTCTCCTGTAACAAGAATAATTTCATCATTTCCAGTTGTTGGTCTAACCCAGGTTAGTTCATCATTTTTTTCTAAACTAATTGCTATTAATCCGTTTGCTCTTATCTTTTCAAATTCACTTAATTTGGTCTTTTTAACATTTCCTCCTTTAGTAACCATTAGGAAATATTTAAAGGGCTTTTTACTTAGTGCTGAATTTTTATCTTGTCCCTCTTGGATTTCTTCTGAACCCATTACTTTACCCTTAGGGTCTCTTGTTAATATTGAAGTAATTACTTCATCTTGATCAACCTGAACTAGGTTAATTAGTGGTATACCTCTTGCAGTTCTCCCGTACTCTGGTATTTCAAATATCCTAGTACTAAATACTCTACCCTTGTTTGTAAACAGTAGTAGTTCATCATGGGTATTGCAAAGTATTAAATGCTCAATGAAATCACCATCTTTAGTGTTTCCACCAGAGATTCCTTTCCCACCACGTTTTTGAATTTGATATGTTGAGGGTGGTAACCTCTTTATATATCCAGAGTGTGTAATGGTTACTAATGTCTCTTCTTGGGCTATTAAATCCTCCTCTGATATTTCATCTACTTTTCCTTTTCTTACTTTTGTTTTTCTATCATCTGCATACTTCTCTTTAATATCTATTAAGTCTGTAGTGATTATCTCTAATATTTTCTCTTGACTATTTAAAACTAGGTTGTACTCTTCGATATCCTTTTTTGTTTGTTTGTAATCATTTTGAAGTTTTACTCTCTCTAATGCTGCTAATCTTCGAAGTTGCATATCTAAGATTGCTTGAGCTTGGACTTCTGTAAATTTGAATTTGTCCATTAAGTTTGTTTTAGCAGTGTCTTGAGTTTTAGATGCTCTAATGGTAGCGATAACTTCATCGAGTACGTCTAGTGCTTTTAGTAAGCCTTCTAAAATATGTGCATGGTATCTTGCCTGTGCCAAGTCAAATTCATATCTCCTTATAGTGACAGTCATTCTAAAAGAGAGAAAGAGTTCTAACATTCTCTTTAGAGAAAGTGTAATTGGTTCTTGCTCTACTAATGCAATCATATTTGCATTAAAGGCTTTTTGCATCTCTGTAAACTTATACAGTTTGTTTAAAACTGTTTTAGGTTGTGCATCTCTTTTTAGGACAATAACTACACGAATTCCATCTTTGTTTGATTCATCTCTAATATCAGAGATACCTATAATTTTTTTGTCTCTTACTAAATCAGCAATTTTTTCAATCATAGAAGCCTTGTTAACTTGGTAAGGGACCTCAGTTATCACTATTTGATATTTACCACCTTTTCCTTCTACTATGGATGCTTGTGCTCTTTGTAATATTCTTCCTCTTCCTGTTGCATATGCGTTTAGTATTTCATTCCTATCATATATTGTTCCTCCTGTTGGGAAATCTGGACCAGGCACAATCTCTATTAATTCTTCGGGAGATATTTTAGATTTAAAATCTGGATATATTACTTCTTTCTTCTCTTCTAATCTTTTGTTAATCTTTTCAACATCTTCTTTGTAATCTAGGGAGTTTTGATTGATGTAATTCTCAATGTATTCCTCTGGTTTAGAGTTTAAAGTTTGAGGTACAACTTCAGACTTTTCTCTAATTTTTCTAAGTTCATTGTAAATTGCTTTTCCTTCCCATTGATTTTCCCTCTTTATCATCTCAATTAGAGCATCTATTAGCTCTCCTAGATTATGAGGAGGTATTTGTGTTGCCATTCCTACTGCAATACCTTGGCTTCCATTAGCTAAAAGGTTTGGAAATAGGGCTGGTAAGACAGTTGGTTCTAGTCGAGTACCATCATAGTTGGAAACATATGTAACAGTTCCTTTGTTTAAATCTTTAAGTAATTCTGGAGTAATCTTTCCCATTCTAGCCTCTGTGTATCTCATAGCTGCTGCGGGGTCTCCATCTATGGAGCCGAAGTTTCCTTGTCCTTGAACTAGAATATATCTAGTTGAAAACTCTTGGGCCATTTTAACTAATGTTGGATATACTACACTCTCTCCATGTGGGTGATAGTTACCAGAGGTGTCTCCAGCTATTTTTGCACATTTTCTGAAATGAGATGATGGACTTAGACTTAAGTCGTTCATTGCTACTAATATTCTTCTTTGCGAGGGTTTAAGACCATCTTTTACCTCTGGTAGTGCTCTAGAGACAATAACGGACATAGAGTAATCAATGTAGTTTGATTTCATTTCATCAACAATAGAGCGAGGAGTTATCTCCCCCGCTTTAAAGGTGAGATCGAAATCTAACTCATTATCGTCTTGTAAGACTCCTTCTCCAGGTTCATTATTTTGGACCTGGACTTCTTCTGTTGCTTCTTTTATTATTTTTTTCTCTTTGTCAGACATAGTTTTCAAGTATACTTTTTAGAATGAATTCTTTTTAATATTATCCTTAATTTCCTGTGCTTTTTCTTCTTCTGTTAATTCTTGTTCTCCTTCTGGTTGTGGAGCTGAGAATTTCTGATCCTCTTCTAATTCGGACAATCTCTTTTGTGCTAGCTCCTCTGCAGCCTTTTTAAACTCTGGAGTCTCTTGCATTTCTTCTTGTATCGGTCTAAATATATTCATATTAAATATATTAAAAAATTAAATATCTAGATTAGCTCTTTTAGCATACTTTTGTATAAAGCGTCTTCTAGGAGGAACTTCTGTTCCCATTAACATATCAAAAGTCTTCTCTGTTTCTTGAGCATCTTCTATTCTAACCTGTTTTAGTGCTCTAGTTTGAGGATCCATAGTGGTATCCCAAAGCTGTTCTGGATTCATCTCTCCTAACCCTTTAAATCTATTAGTAGTTGGATTCTTACCAGCTTCTTTAGCCTTTGCAACGAACTTATCTTTCTCTGCATCATTTAAGAAGTAATATTTCTTTTTTCCAATCTCTACCTTATGAAGAGGTGGTTGGGCAACATATATGTACCCACCCTCTATCAAAGGTTTAAAGAATCTGTATAGTAGGGTTAATACTAATGTTGTGATATGTAAACCATCTACATCTGCATCACTCATTATTATTACTTTATGATATCTTAGTTTACTTACATCTAGAGTAGAGCCTATCCCAACTCCAAGTGCAGTAGTAATATCTTTAAATTCATTGTTTCCTAATACTCTATCTACCCTATATTTATGTGTATTAATTATCTTACCTCTTAAAGGTAATACGGCCTGAGTATGTCTGTCTCTTCCCTGTTTGGCACTTCCTCCAGCGGAGTCTCCCTCTACAACATATAGTTCACAATCTTCTGGTTTGTTACTAATACAATCGGCTAGTTTCCCCGGTAGTGTTGTACTATCTAGAGCACTTTTTCTAATTACAGCATCCCTTGCTGCTTTTGCAGCAGCTTTTGCTTTGTATGAAAGTATTGCTTTTTCAATTATAGACTTTGCTTCTTTAGGATGTTCATCAAAGTAAGTTAGTAAACCATCTCTTAATACTTTTGCTACTATTCCTTTGACCTCTGGGTTATTCAACTTTATCTTTGTTTGACCTTCAAATTGAGGGTCTCTAACTTTAACAGATATAACTGCAGTGAGTCCCTCTCTAACATCATCTCCATTTAGGGTGCCACTTACACCCTTTAGCATTTCTGAGTTTTGTGCGTATGTATTAACAGCACTAGTTAGGGCTGTTCTAAAACCTGAGAGATGTGTACCACCCTCTGGGTTAATAATGTTGTTTGTATAGCACAAGACATTCTCATCCATACCGTGGGTATATTGTATTGCAGCTTCTACTAATACTGTGTCTTGCTCCTTTTTAATGTAGAAAGGGTCATCATTTATCAGTTTCTCATCTATATTCATAAACAGAACATACGATTTGATACCATCTTCAAAGTAGAGGTTAAACATTTTAGGAGGTTTGCCTTTCTCTACTCTTTCATCTTTGACTGAAATCTTTAGACCAGCTGTAAGGTATGCATGCTGTCGACACTTTTTTACTATCTCCTTAAAATCAAAATTGATATCAGGAAATATCTCTCTATCTGGGAAGAATCTATGTTCAGTACCAGTCTCATTTTTAACAGTTCCTACCTTTTTAACAGGTGCTTGAGGAATACCTCTTTTGTATTCCTGTTCATATATTGAGTTATCTCTTTTTACTTTTGTAATCATCCACTCCGAAAGAGCATTTGTACATTTCATACCTACTCCATGAAGTCCTCCAGAGACTTTGTATGCACCCTCTTCAAACTTACCACCTGCATGCAGGTTAGTCATTACTGTTTCTAATGTTGATACTTTTGTCTGTTTATGTATCTCTATTGGAATACCTCTCCCATTGTCTGCAATTGATACAGAGCCATCCTGATGTAGGGTTACCCAAATCCTATCACAGTAATCTGCAATAGCTTCGTCTACAGAGTTATCTAATATCTCTGTGAATATATGGTGTAATCCAGTTCTGTCTGTTGACCCTATATACATTGCGGGTCTTTTTCTAACTGCTTCTAATCCCTGTAAAACTTGAATATTCGAAGCCTGGTAGTCACTCTTCTTTTTCGGCATTACCTATCAATTTTAAATTAGTACATTAAGTGTATATTTTAAAAGCACAGTTCCTATTTTACATATTATGGGGCGAAATGTTAAGAGTCAAAATTCCTTGTTAAATCAAGGAAAAGATTCTCTAAGAGTAATCTCCTATTCCCATTAGCCTCTACTGCTTGCCTAGATTTAATGATATATGAAATCTGTTTATCTATACGCTCTATATTATCTCTTTTTTTGATATTTTTCTCAAGTTTTTTCTGGAAAGAAAGCTCTAATTTTTTCAAAAATATAAATGTTTTTTCCCTATCTTTTGCAACATCCTCGATATATGAGAAGGCCTCAACCATATCCATATTTAAGATATCTAATACATCATCCTTATCCTCTTTCTCCCTTATATTTTTTGTATATATTTTTAGAGAGCGAGAGAGGACGGTAGGGAGGAGATTTCTTTCATTACTAGTAGTAAAAATATATATACTATTTTCATTACTCTCTTCTAAAGTTTTCAGAAAAGAGTTCTGGGCTTGTACTGTTAATTTTTCGGCATCAAAAATAACGGCGATTTGTTTTAGTTCTTGAAAGGGAGAAAAAATCATATCCTTTTGGAGATTTTTAACATCATCAATTCCAATACTTGTTAAGTTTGTTCCCTCTAATATATGTAAATCAGGATTAGAAATATCAAAAATATTTTCTTCAATCTCTCTTTTCCAGGCACTTTCTAGAAGGGATAAAATACTCTCCTTTATATTTCTCTCGTTATTTCCTACAATTATGTATGTCATTGTGATAGATTCTATCATATATGTCTTTAACTTTATTAATTATCGAAAATGGCTATTAAGATAGAAGAGATTGTTGATAGTGGGATGTGGGATACTTTTGTTAAAAAGAGTCCTAACTCTGATTTTATACAATCTTGGAATTGGAGTATGTTCCAGGAAAAGGGTTTGGGGAGGAAAACTTTCAGGTTAGGGTTTTGGAAAGAGGAGAAGTTGGTTGCACTTTCTGCCTGTTATGAGATTAACCAAAGCTTAGGTAAATATATTTACTGTATGAGGGGTCCTATTCTTTCAGCGTTAGATTCAGATTTATACAATGAGGTGTTAAAATCTTTAAAGGAGTTTTTCAAAACAAAGGGATATGTTTTTTTAAAGATTGACCCAGCCATTGAGAAAAAGGAAGGACTCTTTTCAAGACCTCTGCAGTTAGGTTTTCAGAGGTGCCTAAACTATGTACAACCAGAGACACCGTGGTATACAAAATTGGTTGGAAATACACAAGATGAATTAATGGCTTGGTGCAAAGAGAACGGAATGGGTAAAAACTATCCAACATATATTCGGAAAGCAAGGAGGATGGGAATAACGGTGAGGTTTAGTAAGCAACCTTGCGATTGGGAAATGTTTACAGAGTATCTTTCTAAAAGTGCTAACAAGAAAGAATTTGTAATACAAGATAGCAAGTACTATTTAAAGCAGTTAAAGTATTTAGGAAAAGATAATGAAGTTAGATTAGCTATTGCTGAAAGTAAACAGGGTCCTATCGCTATGTTAATTCTTTCCTTTTATGCTAATACTGTGTCTTGCCTTTACAGTACTCAGACTGGTCTCCTACCCAAAGCTAGAGGTTCTATGTTACTGCGATGGGAGTGTATGCTACAGGGACAAAAAGAGGGTTTTAAATATTTCAATTCGTGGGATGTATTACCTGATGAAAAGTATACCCCTAAAAGTTCTAGGTATGGATACTCTAATTTTAAGAGGGGTTTTGGTGGCTATTTAGTTAGATATGAAAGAACTATGGATTATCCCTTTAGCAAATTTAAATATATGGGAGTGAGAGTGTTAGACCTTTATCGTAAGCTAAGATATTATCGAGATAGATAACTACTGTGCATTAAAAACTTGGTTATAGGTCTAGGAACCAATCTATACTACTGCTATTATGTATAGTAATTTAATATTTACTTACTATTTGTGGCTCAAGAAACATTACTCAGTTATCTACAAAAAAAAGGTGTAATTAGTGATGCTGATGCAACACGAGTACAGGTTGAGAGAGCTCGTTCACCTAGAAATGAGGAAACCATTATTCGTGAGATGGGGCTTGCTGACAATGTAGCGATTGCAAAGGCAAAATCTGAGATTTTTAATATTCCATATATAGATCTTAATAAGCTCTCTATATCAGATAGTATTGTTTCAGAGGTTCCAATTGATAATCTTAAAAAATATAAGGTTGTTCCTTTTGAAAGAGATGAGAGCAGTGTTAAGTTAGCTATGCTTGACCCATTTGATGTTCAAGCTACTCAAGCATTAGAAAGAAGATATCCCCCTAATACAAAATTAATTGTGTATATTTCTACTGAGGAAGGAATCAATATGATTTTGGATAGGAGGGTTGGGGATGTTATGAGTAGTGAGGTTACTCAGGCCTTAGAGGATGTTGATGTGCCAGTGCAAGAGATTAGTGAAGATCCTAATCTAATTGATAGTATAGATTTAAAGAATGCCCCTGTTGCTAGAATTGTTAACTCTATTATGCAGTATGCTGTTATTTCAAAAACTTCAGATATCCATATAGAGCCTATGGAGACAAGATTGAGGGTAAGATTTAGAATTAACGGTATTATGATGGAAAGACTATCTTTACCAAAGACTTTGGGTCCAGCTACCTCCTCTCGTGTTAAAATCATGTCTAATTTAAAGATAGATGAGAAAAGACTTCCTCAGGATGGTAGGTTCCAGATAAAGGTTGGGAAGATTAAAGTAGATATTCGTGTGTCTGTTATGCCAACAATACATGGTGAAAAGGTTGTTATGAGGTTGCTAGAATCTGATACCTCAGGGATTACCTTAGAAACTACAGGTATTAGAGGGAGTGCATACAAAATATATTTAGATGCTTTGAGTGTTACTAATGGAATAATACTGGTTACAGGTCCTACAGGTAGTGGTAAAACTAGAACATTAGCATCTTCCCTTATCAAAATTAACGACCCTAAGGTAAATATCATATCTTTAGAAAACCCAGTAGAAATACGTGTGCCTGGTGTTTCTCAAATACAAATTAATCCTGATATAGGTTTAACTTTCTCTAACGGATTAAGATCTGTGCTTAGGCAAGACCCAGATATCGTAATGGTAGGTGAGATTAGAGACCAAGAGACTGCAGAGCTTGCTGTGCAGGCATCTCTGACGGGTCACTTAGTTTTGTCTACCTTACACACCAATAGTGCTCCTGCCGCTATTCCCAGACTTTTAGATATGGGTATTGAGCCGTATCTACTAGCTTCAACTTTGCGTTTAATAGCTGCTCAAAGACTCCCTCGGAGGATTTGTAAACACTGTATTCAAGCATTCCCCGCTCCACCAGGAGCTGTTAAGACATTAACCTCTTCTCTTTCTGGTATTAAGAATTTTAATTTGACTCAGTATTTGAACAGAGTAATTATGGCTAAAAAACAGAAGGGAGAGGATGCATCCGCTGTTTTAAGACCTCCTGAAGTTGGCCCCGATGGTAATCAAATAATATATCTTTACAAGGGTGCAGGTTGTGATAGATGTGGAGGTTCTGGTTACTCTGGTCGTGTTGGTATTTTTGAGGTATTGGATGTTTCTGAAAAAATTAGTAGAATGGTTATGGAGGATGTTAGTGCTCAGGATATTGAACATCAGGCTTTGGATGATGGAATGCTTTCTATGATTCAAGATGGATACCTAAAAGCCCTTGAGGGCATTACAAGTATCGAAGAGGTACTCAGGGTGTCAAAGGAATAAATTTAATGTATAATTATTGACAATGGATAACAACACTGCCCAAAATAGTCCAATCCAATATCCGGATTTAGGACAAAATGTTTCTAATCCTAGTACTATAGGTGATGTGAACAGTTCAAGTATTTCTAATACTCAACCCCCTACTCCTATAAATTTAAATACTCCACCTGTTTCAAATCCTATACCACAAGATATACCTACAGCTCAACCTCAGATTCAACCAGACACACAGGCACAACAGACAAACCCTTTGCAAGATTCAGTTGCTTCTACTCAGGTGGCACCTGAGCCTTCTGTTGATTTAAAAAATATTCAAGAAGCATTACCTATTAATGATCCAAATGATGATAGGAAGTTAAAGGGGGTCGTTGAAAATGAATTAAAAGACATTATTCCTGGAGAGAAAAGACCTAAAGCTTTAAAGAGGGAGCCTAAAAAGAACAATTTAGCTCAACCAATAGATGATGCTCAGTCTCCGGTGGAGGTTCCTCTTATGTCGAGTGGAACTGAAAAGATTGATGAATTACTTAGATATGCTATACAGCATAACGCTTCTGACTTGCATCTCACAGTTGGGTATCCACCTATTGTTAGAATAGATGGTCAATTAAGAGAGATTAGTGAGAGTGTTTTGACTCCAGAGCAGACAGAGGCACTCATATTACCTATTCTTTCAGATGAGAAGAAAGAGCTTTTAGAAGTTAATAGAGAGGTAGATTTAGCATATTTCCATGAGGGAGAATACTCTGCAAGGTTTAGGATAAATGCATACTATACTATGAAGAGTATAGCTGCAGCTTTCAGATTGATTCCAGCAAAGATTAGGACAATAGATGAGCTATATCTGCCTAAAATATATCATAGATTTGCTCAATTGCAGCAAGGTTTTATACTAGTTACTGGTCCTACTGGTCATGGGAAAAGTACTACGCTTGCAGCTATTTTAGAAGAAATTAATAGAAACAGGTTTGTTCACATTGTTACAATTGAGGACCCTATTGAGTATGTATTTGATGGAAAGAAATCTCTAATTGATCAAAGGGAGATGAATGATGATACTCACTCATGGCCAACTGCACTTAGAAGTGCACTTAGACAGGATCCAGATGTAATACTGGTTGGAGAAATGAGAGATTATGAAACTATTGCTTCCGCTATAACATTAGCTGAAACAGGTCATTTAGTGTTCGCTACTTTACATACTAACAATGCAGCTCAAACAGTAGATAGAATAATTGATGTATTTCCTGAAAATCAACAGGCTCAAATTAGACTTCAGCTTTCAAATATTTTAGAAGCTGTTGTTGCTCAGAGGTTGATACCTTTGGATAAAGGAGGTAGAAGAGCTGTGTGTGAGATTATGATTGCTAATCCAGCTGTTAAAAATATGATTAGAGAGTCAAAGACTCACCAGGTAGACAATGTTATTAGAACTAGTGCTGATATTGGTATGGTTACCTTAGAAAAGTCTCTAGTAGACCTTGTAAGAGAGGGTGTTATATCGGTTCAGAAAGCTCAGGAGTATGCAGTATTTCCTGAGGAAGTATTAAGATTACTTAAGAGTTAAAAATGGCAAAATACAAATATTCAGCGAGAGATAATAAAGGGAAGGTAATAGAGGGGAAACTAGAAGCTAGGGATCCTCAGGCTTTGGCAGAGATTCTTCAGGATAGAGGTTTAATAGTGGTTAGTATTAAAGAGCAGCTATCTATTGATTTAGAGGAAATGGGACAGATAAACATAGGAGGGATTCCTATGAAGGAGAAGGTTATCTTTATGAGACAGCTTGCTACTATGGTTGGGGCTGGTTTACCTATTACAAGAGGTTTACAGATTATGGAACAGCAGGTATCAAATCCTATGTTTAGGAGAGTTATTACTCAAGTTAAAACTTCTGTTGAATCTGGTAAGACTTTAGCTGATTCTTTTAGAGAATCTGATGAGGTGTTTGATGATGTAACTATCAACCTTATTGAAGCTGGTGAATCCAGTGGTAATTTAGATGTAATTTTAAATAAATTAGCTATTGAGCTAGAAGAGAGTAAAAAGCTAGGAGATAAATTGAGAGGTGCCTTAACCTACCCTATTATCCTTTTAGTGATTATTATTGGTGTAATGGGGTTAATGATGTTTGTGCTTGTACCCTCTATGACAGATATATATAGTGAGTTTGATGCAGAGCTACCAGCTATTACTCAATTTATGATGGGGATGAGCAACTTTTTTATTGGTTACTGGTGGGTTGTATTAGTTCTTGTTTTGTCCTTAGTGATTGGTTACAAGGTATGGGTTGATACTCCCAAAGGAAAGAGGACTAGGGATAAGATATTGTTAAAGATTCCAATAATGGGTGTAATAATTAGTAAGATGCAGATTGCTCAGTTTACTAGGCTTTTGAGTTTACTTATGACTGGTGGTTTACCAATTATTAAAGCTTTAGAATTAACAGCACTATCTTTAAGCAATGAGATGTTTAAAGAGGTGATACTTCAATCTAGAGATGATGTAGAAAAGGGTGGTTCTTTGGCACTTCCTATTGCACGAAGTGAGTATTATCCCCTTATCGTTAGTAGTATGATAGCTGTTGGAGAAGAAACTGGAGAGTTAGATACTGTTTTAGAAAGGGTTGCACAGTATTACAAAGATGAGGTTGATACTGCTACTGAGAGTGTGTCTTCTCTTTTGGAGCCTATATTTCTTATTGTAATGGGTCTTGTTATTGCTTTTATTTCTTTAGCAATATATATGCCTATGTTCCAACTTTCAGAGGTAATGGGAATGGTAGTTGACATAGTGACTCTTATGGTGTAATTTTTTATATATAAATTAAATTAATTATATTTGTATGGGAATGAATAAGAAATATTCAGGTTTCACCCTAGTAGAGATGCTTATCGTAATGGGTATTATAATTATCCTTATGGGGGTAGGTATAGCTGCAGGTAGATTTGCAATTCAAAGAGCAAATGATGTAGCACATCAGAATGCTGCAGATCAATTATTTACAGCAGTACAATCGTATCTTACCGATGAGAGGGAGTATCCTGTTGTATCAAGTTGGGCTATATCAATGGGGCAAAGTGCTGCCTGTACACCCACAAGTACTTCTCCATGTCTTGATCAATATTTGACTTCTGGAGAATTTAGGGGAGGTACTGACTCTACTTACTACTATTGGACTGATGGTTCTTCCGCTCTAGTATGTGTCTCAAAGGGAGGTCTTGACGATGCTGATCTAAGGGGTTATTACTGTACAGGAAATGCATTTGGTGCAACTGGGGCTCCAAGCATATCAACTAAAGATGTAATAGCAGGAGATTTAACCGAGGCGGATTTTTTGTTTAAGCAGGATTGGATTAATGACAATGATGCTTTTGATCCAGCAGAATCATTAGTTGCAACTTCATAAGGGAAAGAGAGATTTAGTATTTTGATTTTAAACCCCCTCCCTTGAGGGGGTTTCTCTTTTAGAGAAAATATATATAATGGGTATATGTATATATATTTTACATTTATTACATTTATACTAGGATTAGTATTAGCTAGTTTCTTAAATGCTTTATTGTATAGGATAGATAATGGATATAAATATCCAGATATCTTTATTAAAGGATCTCACTGTGAGAAATGTGGGAAGCTATTAAAAACTTATGAGTTAATACCTGTACTCTCATATTTCATATTTAAAGGTAAATGCTCTGTGTGTGGGTATAGGGTTCCTTTGTACTATCCTGTATCTGAATTTTTCTTAGGTATTGGTTTAGCAAGTATATACTACTATTCCCTATCCCCTATTCTCTACTTTGTATTAATATCTCTTTTTATATTTTCTTACTTTGATAGAATATACAAAGGAGTTCCTAGGATATTGGTTAATGTATTTTTAGGTATATTGGGTATGTATTTTGTAATGGTTACCCTATTAACTGATACTGTACCCAAGAATGCTATTTTAATCTCTCTGGGTATAATTCTATTTATATTTCTTCTTACAAAGATATTAAAAAAACCCTTTGGCTTTGGAGATATACTTGTTCTAGTAGGATTGGGATTGGTATTAAATACTCCTCTTTACATTCTATATATCTATATCTTTATTTTTTTTTCAACAGGGTATGCCCTATTAAGAATACTTCTTAAAAAAGCAACTTTGAAATCTGCTATTCCCCTACTCCCTTTCATATATATATCTTTTTCAATATTACTTTTGATTGGTGAATATTTAATAGAGAATTGGAAAATATTGGATATATTCATACATCTAAATACTTGAGTACTTCTTAAATATCTGCTAGATTATAACTAATAGTTATACTGTACTGTCTATGAGAAAGAACAACAAAAAATATTTAGGATTTACACTCGTAGAGATGCTTATTGTTATGGCTATTGTCATTATCTTAGGGGCTTTTGGTACTGGTGGGTTTATTGGATTTAGAGAAACAATGACAGCTAGAGAGAATGTACAAACAATTATGCAGGATATTCAAAGAGCTAGGAATATGGCTATGAACGTAGAAAAAGAGAAAGATGATCCTTGGTTATATGGGATAGTAATGAATTTTGATGACATCAGAAATGGAAGATATTATACGTACAAATGGGAGTCTGAGTTTAGCACTTATGGGAATTTAATAACTACATCAAAGTTCCCAAGGTATGACCCGAATAAACCTATTGGTTCATCACTTCTTGATTGTCAAACTCCATGTAGTCCAGACGTTTGTAACCATCCGTGGGCTCCTCCAGGGAAATGTGATGAGAGAACGACCGAGTGTGAACAAAGTTGTATGAATAATATTACATATGGTGACTGTAATTGTGGACCTGTTGATACTAATTTCAAAAATGCTCAGCTTCCTTATAATTACAAAACTGATGTCTATACTCCAGGTCAGACTTCATTAGAGGAGATTAAGGGAAGCAATTTTTTGGGGCTTGTAGATGTTGATTATCAATCAAGAGTAGATGCTCCCCACTTTTCCTCAACTAGTGCCTGGATTGTTTTTGAGGCTGTTACCGGTAGAGTGTTTCTATACAAATATAATGGGACTTTGATTAATGTAGATGATACTGGAGAACCTGTAGAAACGACCCAAATACGACCAGTTCGTATTGTCTTAACAAGGAGGTTTAGTTCTAAGTTTGATGTTATTGCTATTGATCCTATATCTGGTGTTCCTGTGCACAGGGTGTATGACCAAAGAAATCCAGATTGCCCCCTTGATAGTTATACTAACCAGTGTTTTAATTTGCTAATCCCTTATCATAATCCTCCCTATGAACGAATCTACGGTAACTACATAAGCCATACAGCAGAAGATGAAATTAAATCATATAGAGATTTGTATTAATTATGAATAAAAAAAATATAAATAAAATTAGAAGATATAAAGGATTAGGTTTCGCAGAAGCCCTAATAGCATTAATGATTTCTGGTGTAGTAGCTGTTGTTTTAATGAGTATATCTGCTAATGCTTTACAAGAATTACATACTCTTGATTTAGAGGATGAACTAGCACAAAGAGCTATTTCAACCGCAGTACTTGTACAAAATTTCGCAACAGAAGCATCTAAGGGAGATCCAGAAGACAATATTTTTTACAATGATCTCCAAACAAATCAATGCTACGGTTTTGATGTACAAGGTGGAGAGACAGTAGCTATAAGTACTGACTCTGTATGTATGTTCCAAAACAATTGGTTTTATATTAAAGTAAAAGGCACTTATGATACTACACCAATTGGTTCCATATCAGATGATGATGGGGGGTATGATGATGGGGGGTATGATGATGGGGGGTATGATGATGGAATGGGGCCTTGGGAGTCAGTTCCAATTGGGAGCGATGAAATAGGAAATTGTCCTAGGAGTGGAGATACAAGAATACTTTCTCCAGATGATAATGATTTCTTTAGACTCTTTTGTATTGCATATGCTAAGACATCAGACAAAAAGAAAATTATTATAAAAGTATTTACTGGGGTTGGAAATATGTCTGGAGAAGCTACAACAGATGCAGATATTAAAGATTATGAATATTATTCAGTAATATCCTTATGAGAAAAAATATACAAAAATACAAGGGTTTTAGTTTTATAGAATTACTTCTAACTCTTATGATTCTTATGGTAGTAATGCTTTTAGTTGCAACAACTTTAACTACTATTAGTAGAGTATCTGTAACTACAAGTAACAAGAATTTAGCTAGAAATGATATTAACTACATTATGGATACCTTTCAAAGAACTATCTCTAATGCAAATATTGATGAGATCTACCTATTTGATTCATCTCAATCAACTGTGGAGTTTGTAAGTGGACAAATATCTTTAAATGATAGTACAAATGGGGGTCAATATGAAGTTGAGCAAGCTCTTGGTGAATATGGAAACGAGATACAGGTTAAACTGTATGGATATGACTATTGGGTATGTTTAGGGTTCTTTAGAGATGTGAATAATTATGGCTATCTTTTTAGAACATATAATAGGAAGGATAACCTAAGAGAGGATCATTCTAAATGTTTTGATGAGGATGCAGTCATTACCCTCTTACATTCGTATAGTATCAATATCGATGAATTTGATATACAGTATGTAGATATGGGAGAGAGCATAAATAGTATGTTTCTTATTAATGCAACAGTAGAACCCCTTATGTGGCCAGTTTCAGATACTTTCCCTGTTAACAAATATGTATCAAGACAGAGTGTCATTTCAACTGAAGCTTTGACAGTCTATTAATAAATTATTAATTTATATATATGAAAAATTGGATATCAAAAAGATATTCTGGGCAAGCCATAGCAATAATTATGGTTATGCTGGTTGTTGCAACTATAATAGGATTTTCTGTTTACTCAAGAATGCAAGTAAATAGGCAGGTACAGGTTGATACTAAGGAATCTACTAGAGCCTTGACTCAAGCTGATACCATTCTTTCAGTATTTACAACTAATGATTTAGCAACAGTCCAGGCTTTATTATCCCACTATTCTTCCCAGGAATGTTTTAGTACAGAAGAGGGATGCATATATTCTGGCTTTAGTAAAATCGAAGAACTCTTTTCTGTCTTTGGTCTAGAATATATGGTACCTCTCTTACGAGTCAAAGATTGGTGTTCAGGTGAGGCTGATTCAACATTAGAAGAGACAAGTGGTATTAATCTATCTTTATCATATGCAACTGCACAGGATGCTATAGCCTACTCGGTAGGAGATGTTTTTGCACTTAACACTAGGAATATTTCTGGAGCTTTAACTGATTGTAAAGTAACCTTAGAATTAACAGGTGGAGAGGCATCATTTGCAGAGGCATTTACTACGAAGAAGGTATATATGGATCAATTAACAGGGGAGGTTTCTCCCTATCAATTAGAAGATATGCAGTTAGGTTGTATTGGAGATTGTTGGACAACAGAGGTATTGCAACCTGAAAGTTCCGTTTTCTATGCTCTTGATGATGCAACAAGTGATCCTTTAGATAGGGAAATTATTGTTAATATGGGAGAGACAAGGGGAGTATATCCTCTCTATGAATATAGAATACTTCCCTTGAAGGGGATAATAAATATAGCCATAGCTAATACTACTCCTGAGTGTGGAAACTATTTTGATAATTACAAGATAGTATCATCAGTTACATGTGGGGATAATACAAGAACAAAGATGGTAATAATACCATCACCAAACAATAGTGGATACTCTCCCCTATTCGATTACACAATATACAACGCAACTGGAGTATTAGAGCCAGATTAATTTTAAAAACATTTAAATATGGAAGATACAAAAAAAATACTAGTTATTGAAGATGAAACACCTCTTTTGGATTCATATGCAGAGCTTGTACAAAATGCTGGGTATATTGCTTTAAAGGCACGTGATGGCTATCAAGGTTTAGATACCTTAGCGAATAATTTAGATCAAATAGATTTGGTTCTACTTGATTTAATGATGCCAGGTGTAGATGGTTTAGAGGTACTAAAAACTGTACGTAACAATGAAGAGAAATATGGCAAGATGCCAATAGTGATTCTTACTAATATGACTAGTGAGTCAGTAGTTAAAGAGGCATTTGATATAGGTGCTACATCATATCTAGTAAAGACAGATTTGGATTATGAAGGTTTAGTAAAAGAATTGAATAAATTCTTTGGATAAACTGCCTAAATTTAGTATTAAAAAAGTGAAAAAAATTGCTATAAAGAGAGATATATTTATTAAAATAGGCCTTATTCTTCTATCCTTATTTTTACTTTTCCTATTTATTTGGTTAGGATTTTCATTTTATTCAATGCAAGGAGGGAATGAATATCTTATCCCAATAATTAACCTTGAAGAAGAATTGGATAGAAAGGTGGCATATGAATCACTAAATAGAGAGGGTAATTATTTGGAGTATAGATATAAGATAGTAACATATCAAATAGCATTCGAGGAAGATAAGTATGTTTTGTATGCCTATGCATATGATTTTTTAGATTCTTATGAAGATATTGAGGATGCAAAATTTGTTTACGAACTTGATAAAGATAAGGGGAAATTTGATTTTGAAACCCTTGAATGGGGTCAGCCTTTCTATATTACATTACGATATCGTGTAGATAAAGATTTCAACTATTTTATTGATTATTCTGTTTCCTTACTAAAAAAGTTTATTTCAGGAGAATTATCAATGGATAGCAAGGGGGAATTTACAATAAAAAGGGATATGAATAATTGGGAGATTGAGGTATTAGAGCCTGTAATCTTAGAATGAGATTATTGAATAATAATAAATTTTTGTATAAAAATAGAATGAAAAAAACAGGGAGATTTCTTACTATTATATCTATGTTTGTTTTGCTTCCTTTATTCTTCTTGATAATATCATCCTCAATAATAGAGGCTGCTTGTTGGTGTAATGGTACTACTCGGGTATGTGATGCTACTGATACCTGTAAAACATATCAATATAATCCAAGAGAAATAGATTGTATAGAATGCACTAGTAGCAATGGATGGGATTATTGTGTAGAAGGTAGAGATGGTGGGGCAACTGGATGGATATATGAATGTTGTAAAAATGAATATACGTATGACTATAACTCTCCTTACTGTACTGGTGATGATGATGATCCT
>Ga0209121_10001817_pt1 | contig 22247 bp, 17 predicted proteins | sample Cruoilmetagenom3_FD_187292 | JGI IMG/M metagenome (GOLD analysis project Ga0209121, IMG submission 187292) | Oil polluted marine microbial communities from Coal Oil Point, Santa Barbara, California, USA - Sample 3 (SPAdes) (version 2) | ecosystem: Environmental > Aquatic > Marine > Oil seeps ... | reverse complement strand
ACCAACGGATACTAAAATATCACAATTTTTACGGAATTCCCGTAAAACTTCAATATTATCTGTATTACAACATCCACCTTCAATTAAACCAATATCACATCTTTCAGAAAATTGTTTTATATCGGTTAATGGAGATTTATTAATTTCAACAACTTCCAATAAATCTAAAATACCCAAATCTACATCTAATAAAGACATATGGCATCCAAAACAACCGGCTAACGAAGTTGTAGCTACTCGTTTCTTTCCAGTAATATTAGTTGTTTTTTCTTTTTTAAGATCAATTAATGAAACATTTCTACCTTCATTTATAAAATCAAATTGTCGATCTCCAAATGGTTTACTAAACGATTTGCCTTTAACCAAAATTGAGCCTGTAGGACAAATATGCATTGCATATTCAGCTTCAGCTTCAGAAAGTTTGGTTTCTTGTTCATAATCAACAGAAACAACAGTGTCGTTACCACGATTTGTTAAATTAAAGACTTTGTAGCCATCATTTGTTTTTATTTCTTCAATACAACGTTTACATTTAATACATCTATTTTGATTTACAACAATTCTTTCAGGACGTGCATCAACTCTACGATCTACGAATAAATGAGGAAATCGTGTGTGGCTTATACCTGTTTCATATCCTAAATTTTGCATTTCACAGTCACCACTTTTTTCACAAGAAGGACAGAAGTGGTTTCCTTCAACAAACATCATTTCTAAAATTGCCTTACGAGTGTCTAGTAGTTCTGGAGTATTTACTTCGAAGTCCATGCCCTCTTCAACTGTTAATGTACAGCCAGCCATTGAACGGCCATTACTTTTAACGGTGCAAACTCTACAACTACCAATTGGATTTAGATGTTTGAAGTAACACAGTGTTGGTATGAAAATACCGTTTTGTTTTGCAGCTTCAATTAGGTTTTGACCTTTTTCAGCTGTACAATCTCTTCCGTCTATTTTAAATGATACATTTTTCATGTTTATTCTGTTTCAATCTACAATTGTGTGTCTTTAATAATACTGTCAAATTCAGAAACTGCTGTTTCCATGTCGAATTCAACATTTTGAAGTTCGCTTTCAGGAGCAATTTTTAAATCGAAATAGCTTTTGAATTTATCTAATGAATAGATAAGAGAATTTGGAGAAGATTTTCCTAAACCACAACGGCTTGACATTTTTATAATATTTCCCCATTTTTTAATATCTTCAACTTCTTTAGTTGAAGCTAATCCTCTTTGCATTTTCTTTACTTTTTCATTTAAAATGAAATTTCCGGCTCTACAAGGTGTACAAACACCACAAGATTCCTCTTTAAAGAACTCCATAAAATTTCTTAAAATGTGAAGAATATCACGAGTACGGTTAAATACCATAAATGAACCACCGCATAAAATATCTTCCATACAAATTTTACGATCAAATTCTTCTGGGCTAATTGGTTCGCCAGAAGGACCACTAACTTGTACATAATAAGGTGCAGTTGCCTGGCTCATATGAATACCAAGTAATTCTCTTATTTTTGTTCCGTATTCAATTTCGTAAATACCAGGTTTTGCAACATCACCAGAAATACTGATTAGCTTAGTTCCTGGAGTTTGCTCAGTTCCCATACTCAAATAAAAGTCTTCTCCTAATTCAATAATACGTGAAGCATAGGCTAAAGATTCTACATTGTTAACAACCGTTGGTTTGTTTTTATAACCGTGTTTTGTTGCAGACCACATACGTACAGGTGGTTCACCACGACGACCGTGCATAGATTCAATTAACGCTGAAGCTGCACCACAAACATATGAACCAGCACCTAATTGAATGCTAAGATCAAAATCGAAACCTTCAACACCTTGAATATTTTTCCCTAAGAAATTTTTATTATAAAATTCTTGAATTAAATCTTCTAATTCTTGTTTAAAGAATTGGTATTCGGCACGTAAATAAATAATACCTTCTTTAGCTCCAGTTGCATAACCAGCTAAAGCCATCCCTTCAAATACCAAACCTGGCAAATGTTGAAAAATAGCACGATCTTTAAAAGTTCCTGGTTCACCTTCATCGGCATTACAAATGATGTATTTGGTATCGTCTTCATTTTTTCTACAAGATTGCCATTTGTAACCTACATCGAAAAATGCACCACCAAGACCTTTTAATTTAGACTTGTAAACTTTATCAATAACTTGTTGAGGTGTGTATTTTATTCCTTCTTTTATACTCTTTCCAAGTTCGTAATCTCTAAAAATAATAGTTTTATCTTTTGGCGTGTATTGAATTTTACTAATTGTTTTACTAGAAAAATCTTTTACATCATCACCATTTTTAATTCTTTCAATGATTATTTTAACTTTTTTAGGCGTTAAATTTGTAAAAGGTTGAAAATTTATAAGTGCTGCAGGTTCTTGGTCACTCATTCCAATACAAGAAGTTTCAAAAAGTGTGAACTGGTCATCACCATATTCTTCAAAATTACAGCCAGTTTCTTTTTCTAAAGCGGCTTTAACAGCATCAAAACCTTTCATATCAGAAATAATACTATTATTTAAATAAATCGTATTTTTTCCTGTTGGTTCTTTATGAAAGAAATGATAAAATGAAATTACACTTTCTACTTCTACACCAGATACATTTAGTTTCTTAGATATTTCTGAAACTGATTCGTCCGAAATATGACCATACTTATGTTGATAATCCCAAAGTTGGTTTAAAAGATGCGTTCTATCCATAAGATTTTATTTGTTTTTTATTGTAATTAAAGTTACGAAGAAATAATGGTAGAAATTTGGCTCTTAATTTAAATTTTATATAATTATTAAGTATTAAATGTTTTTAAGTAGCTTCTTTTAAATATTTAATAAAAAAGCGAAAACTTTTTATACATAGTATAAAATATTCCATTTTTTTGTGAAGTTTATTTATGAAATTCGTAAAATAAGTATGACATAAATCACATTTTATTAAAAACACAATAGTTGAACGTCTAATTATTGCGTTTTTAATAAAAAAAAGATTAATATTTATTATTTAAAATGATTCTAAATACTTAATATTGAGTGTCTTTAATTAATTTATCATAACTATATACAGCCTCTTCCATATCGAATTCAACGTTTTCAAAAGTATCTGACTCAATGGTTTTTAGTTTGAAATAATCTTCAAATTTATCAATTGCCATTGCAAAAGAATTTACCGAGAATTGTCCCAATCCACATTTGCTAGAAAGTTTCATAATATTATTTAACTCTTTAATTTGAGATAAATCATTGTTGGTACAAATACCTTTCTTCATTTTTTTAATTTTGTCGAATAAAATCTGATTTCCAGCACGGCAAGGAGTACAAGACCCACAAGATTCAGTTTTAAAGAATTTTGTATAATTTTCAAGTATTTGAATAATACTTCTAAATTTACTAAAAACCATTACCGATCCTCCACAAATTAAATCTTCCTTGCAAATTTTTCTATTAAATTCTTTAGGACTGATACATTCGCCTGATGGACCACTAACTTGTACAAAATATGGAGCAGTAGCTTGACTCATTTTCATATGAAGCAACTCTTTTATGGTAGTACCCCATTCAATTTCATAAATTCCAGGTTTACCGACATCACCAGAAACACTTAAAATTTTAGTACCCTTACTCATTTCTGTACCTATATTTGACATAAACTCAGTTCCTAATTCTAAAATACGTGCTGCCATTGCAAATGTTTCAACATTATTAACTACAGTCGATTCTCCCAAATACCCAAATTCAGTAGGAAATTGTTTTCGAATTCTAGGTTCACCTCGTTTGCCTTCTAAAGACTCGATTAACGCCGTTTCAGCACCACAAACATAGGCACCAGCACCTAGCTGAATGTGAATATCAAAGTTGAAATTTTGAATTCCTAAAATATGATTTCCTAATAAATTGTTACTGTAAAAATTCTGAATTGCTTTCTCTATTTTATGTACTAAATATTTGTATTCTGCTCTTAAATAAATATATCCTTCCTTAGCTCCAGTAGCATAGGCTCCAATAATCATTCCTTCTAAAACTAAACCAGGTAATCTTTCAAGAAGTGATTTATCTTTAAATGTTCCAGGTTCTCCTTCATCTGCGTTGCAAATAATAACTTTATGCTCGCTATTTTTTTCTTTACAAAGTTTCCATTTTTGAGCCGTTGGGAAAAATGCGCCTCCTCTTCCAGCTAAATTTGAGTCGGAAATAACTTTTAGTGTTTCATCAGGGCAATAAAAGTTTAATTTTTTTAACGATTTTCCCTGCTCATAATTTCTAAAGAAGATTGTTTTATTTTCGGATGGTGTGTATTGAATTTTACTTGTTGGATTATCGCACAAGTTTTTAATTGTTTCACCATTTTTTATTTTTTGAATAATTTTTTTAACCCTTTCAGGCGTTAAATTTGTGAATGGATAAAAATCAATTAAAGCAGCAGGCTCTTGATCACTTAATCCAATACAAGATGTTTCGAAAAGTGAAAAAAGAGTGTTTTGATTGTAGTTTCCGAACGTACATCCTGTTTCTTTTTCAAAAGCAGTTTTAACCTCATTAAATCCTTTGTATTCAGAAATAATGCTGTTGTTGAGGTAAATGATGTGTTTGCCGGTAGGTTGTCTGTGAAAAAAGTGATAAAAAGAGATCACTCCTTCAATTTCAATTTTTGAAACCTTTAATCTCTGGGCAATTTCAGCAATAGCTTCATTGGAAATGAAACCATCCCTATTTTGAAACTCCCAAAGGCGGTTTAATAGCCTTGACCGTTTCATATATATAAAAATTAGATTTATTTAAATTTACGATTTAAGTTATTGTAAATCAATAGTTAAAATAGAATTGCAGATAAATTATTTTAAATTGATTTTATTGAAAAATTTTCAGTGTTTCAATTTTTAGAAATTTATTCTTAATTTTTTCTAACAAATTTTTAGGAATAATTCAAAAAAAATAAAAAATAGTTATTTTAGGTAACAAGTATTTTATTTTTAAAAATCGTTAATTACTTGTTAATATTTGCTTTTTTTAATTGGATAATTTAGTCCTTTTTTATGGTATTTTTGTTTACTTACAATCACAATCTTACTTTACAATGAAAGAAATAATTATTTTGATAGCAATTTTTGCTTCAGGAGCGATTTTTGCTCAAAACTTTCAATTACATAATGATTTTGAGAGAGGTCATGTAACCACAACATTTGAAATGTTTAAAATAGATAAATTGGGAAACACCTTTACTTTTATCGATTTTGATTATGATGCGAAATCAGGAACGAGTTTAGCTTATTATGAAATTGCCCGTGTTTTTCAAACAGAAAAAATGCCAATAGGTTTACATGTAGAATACAATGCGGGTCATGGTACATTTGATGCATCAACATTTCAAGGAGGTTTTACGATTAATCAAGCTTGGATTATAGGAGCTAATTATTCAAAAGGAAATGCAACTTTTGGTTTTTCAACATATGCTGGTTATAAAGCCTTTAAAGACGCTGGTGAAGGTAATTTTCAAGTAACAGGAACTTGGTATTGGAATATTGTACCAGATAAATTAACTTTTTCAGGTTTTGCTGATTTATGGACGGAAAAAGGTTTGTCTGAAAACACCGTATTTTTATCTGAACCACAACTATGGTTTCATTTAAATAAGAGTTTTTCAATAGGAGGAGAGCTTGAAATTTCATCAAATTTTGGTGTAAATGATGATGCTATTAAAGGAAGACCAACATTAGGAATAAAGTGGAATATATAAATACAAAATTATGCTAGATAAATTTTTTAAAATATCAGAAAATAAATCAACTTTAAAAACGGAGATTATTGCAGGTATTACCACGTTTATGACCATGGTTTATATTTTAGCTGTTAATCCTGAAATTTTAAGCGCTACAGGAATGGATAAGGATGCAGTTTTTACTGCAACAGCTTTATCGGCTGTAATAGCAACTATAGTTATGGCTTTAGTAGCGAAATTACCATTTGCCTTAGCTCCAGGAATGGGCTTAAATGCGTTTTTTGCTTTTACAGTGGTGCTCGGTATGGGTTACTCATGGGAATTCGCCTTAACAGCCGTTTTTTTAGAAGGAATCATATTTATTCTTTTAACAATTTTCAATATTCGTGAATTAATTGTGAATTCGATTCCTTTAAATTTAAAACATGCAGTATCGGTAGGTATTGGTCTTTTTATTGCATTTATTGGTTTAAAAGGAACAGGTTTAATTGTAGACAATCCGGCAACATTGGTAAGTTTAGGAGATATGAAGAATCCAGCTGTTTTAGTAGGTTTAGCAGGCGTTATTATTATAGGGGTATTACTTTCAAAAAAAATAAAAGGAGCTATATTAATTGGGATCTTAGCTTCAACAATAATTGGTTTATTTGTTGGGGTAACTATGGTTCCAGATAATTTTAGTTTGGTAAGTTTACCACCTTCAATTGAACCTATATTTTTTAAATTCGATTTCTCTCAAGTATTCACATTTGATATGCTCATTGTATTATTTACATTTTTATTTGTTGATATGTTTGATACCGTTGGAACTTTGGTAGGGGTTTCTTCAAAATCTGATATGTTAGATAAAGATGGAAAAGTACCAAGAGTAAAACAAGCGCTATTTGCCGATTCTATCGGAACTTTTGTTGGTGCAATTTTAGGAACTTCAACAGTTACAACTTATGTTGAAAGTGCAGCAGGTGTGGCAGAAGGAGGAAAGACAGGTATGACAGCATTAACAGTTGCTGGTATGTTTGCCTTATCGCTATTCTTTGCGCCTTTATTTATGATAATTCCTGCAGCAGCTACCGCTCCCGCTTTAATAATTGTTGGTTTATTTATGATTTCACCAATTATGAAAATTGATTTAACCGATTTTACAGAAGCAATTCCAGCATTTTTCACCATAATTATGATGCCTCTAACGTATAGTATTGCGGAGGGAATTGTATTTGGTATGTTGTCTTTTGTACTTTTAAAATTACTTACTGGGCGAATAAAAGAAATTAAACCAATTATGTATGTAATTGCAATATTGTTTATAATTAAGTTCTTTGTTTAAAGTTATAAATCCATATTTGAACTTTACAGTTTGAGCTAAAAAAGAGGTTGACTAAAATTTCACTTTTTAGACAGCCTTTTTTATCTAGAATTTTTTGTAAAGTTTTAAGCCTTTTTATCTTTTGGCAATACAAGGTTTAAAATAACACCAACTACTGAAGCCAAACCTATTCCTGCCAATGAAAAGTTTTCATAACCAATTTGTGCGCCACCAATACCAACAGTTAATATAATAGAAACAATAACTTGATTTCGAGTAACCGAAAAATCAGTTTTAGCATCAATCAACGTTTTTATACCAATACTTGCTATCATTCCGAAAAGTAATAGCATAATACCACCTAATACAGCTTGAGGAATGGTTTTCAAAATTGCGCTAACTTTTCCTATTACTGAAAATATAATAGCAGTTACAGCGGCAATTCTTAACACTCTTGGGTCAGTAATTTTTGTTAAGGCAACAGCACCCGTTACTTCTGAGTAGGTAGTATTTGGAGGTCCACCTAAAAAACCGGCAAATGCAGTTGCAACACCATCACCAAGTAGCGTTCTGTGTAATCCAGGATCTTTCACGAACTTTTTATCCGCAACTCCGCCAATGGCATACATATCACCAATATGTTCAATTATTGGAGCAACAGCCACAGGAATCATATAAATTATAGCACCCCAATTAAACTCGGGAGTAATAAACTTTGGCATTGCAAACCAACTGGCTTCACTTACCGAAGTGAAATCTACCAAGCCTGCTATTACTGAAATGATATACCCAACTACAATTCCAATAAAAATGGGAATTAGTTTCAACATACCTTTTCCAAAAATAACAATGACAATCGCAGTAATTAATACAGCTAATGCAATAAGCCAATTTGTTTTAGCCATATCTACACCAACCGAAGCTAATGACAAACCAATAATCATAATTACAGGACCCACAACTACTGCTGGAAATATTTTTTCAATAACTTTTAATCCCCACATTTTTACTATTGCTGAAACAATTCCGTAAACTAATCCTACAGCAATTAAGCCCGCTAAGGTACCTGGATAACCATAAATTTTTGTTGCTGCTACAATTGGAGCAATGAAAGCAAAACTACTTCCTAAAAAAACTGGCACTTTTCCTTTTGTTATTACATGAAAAATAAGCGTTCCAAAACCAGCTGTAAATAGAGCTATTGCAGGATCAATATCAATTAATAATGGTACTAAAACTGTTGCGCCAAATGCAACAAATAAAAATTGGATTCCTACAATAATACGTTTAGTCGGATTCATAAGTTTGGTTTTGGTTAAAATTTTAAAAATCCATTAAAATTAAGCATTATTGTAAAGCAAACTTATTTCAAGTATCTTGTTTTAAACTAATTGATTAAATTTAGAATTGTTCTACATAATAACCAGCTGTGTATTTTTCAAGGTCTTAAAATACACAACTGATTAACTAGTTAAATGTTGAAATTAATTTTAGCAATAATATTTCTTCCCATATTGTAAATTCCGTCTGGTTTTAAACGAGATAAATGAGAGATGTATGATTTGTTCATTAAATTGTTGACATTTAAATTAAAATCGAAACTCAATTTGTTAAGATTCAGTGTCCCACCAAATCCAATATTTACAATGTTATAGGAATTACTTACTTCTTCAAAAGCACTTAAATTAGATTGTTTAAAAGTACTTTCTAGTGTTGCTGCCGCAAAACTATTGGTAATTTTATTTTTGTTATTAAACTCAAATCTAAGCGTATTGGTAAGTTTGTGAGCAGGTATAAGCGGTAAATAATCACCATTATTTTGTTTTCCAATAACCATTTCAAAATTACTGTTTAAATGCAACCAATCTAGCGGATGTGGATGTAAATGCAAACCAAATTCACCACCATATAATTTCGCATTGTCTTGTGTATAACTGTAAACTTGAAAATCATCCTCAATTTCACCAGTAGGAGCGATGAATATATAATCGTTTATATGATTGTAGAATCCGTTGGCAACGAGTTCAAAATGATCAGTTTTGTATTCAAGAGAAATATCCGATTGAAAATTTTGTTCTTGTTTCAATTCATTATTTCCAAGCTCAAATCTATTCGATCCATGATGAACTCCATTTGAAGTTAATTCGGCTAAATTAGGCGCTTTAAAACCTGAAGCAATGTTTATTCTAGTTGTAATATTATCAAATAAAAGCGTTTTGTATCCTAATGAAGCTGAAATATTATGAAATGATTTGTCGATGGCTTTAAAAATATGGACTTCATCTTCATGAGGAACTTCATGATAGGAAGTTGAAATATTCCTATTGTCAAATCGAATACCACCTTGAATACTGTTTATATCTGATTGGTACATAGCTGTTACAAATACACCAATATCATTTATAGTAGCATCTGGAATAAGAATTTCTTCGCCAAAATTTTTATTTTTTTGGTACATTCCTTGAGTTCCAATAACAGTCTCAATATTTTTCATTTTTGGCAAATGCCATTTAACATCATAGCTATAGGTATCTAACTTTAATTGTAAAGCTGCTTCCATCATTTCATCTTCATCGTGCTCATCTTCTTCATGTTCATCTTCTTCATGTTCATCCTCATCGTCGTGATGTTCGTCTTCATCTTCATGCTCATGTTCATCATGGTGATCTTCAAACTCATTTCTCAAATTTTCAGTATATCCAAAAACAGTAGAAATTTTTGAATTATTTAAGAAAAAAGTATTGTTAAAGCTCAACATTTTAGTTGATAAATCTTGATAAGGGAGCATTTTTGTTTTAGAAGTAGATTGTTCTCCAATTTCTTCTGGAATACCAATGATGCTTTTATTGTATAAAAATCGTACTATACTTGAAATATTTTCATTGTTATAACCAATTGCAGCATTAAAACTGGTTTCATTAAATCGCGTATTTGTTACACGCTTATCATTTGCTGTTTCATAATCGCTATGTGTATTGTGCGACCCATTTGCTAAAAATTTCCATTTATTAAATGATTTTTTTGCACTGATAGTTGTATTTCTTCCTTCTGTATTTGAATAAAATGTTTGTCCGCCCGATAAATCGAAACTATTAATTGGCGCAAATTTTACAGGATTAAAATACAAAACGCCACCTAAAGCATCTGACCCGTACAGAAGTGATGCGGGCCCTTTTATAACCTCCATACTTTCTATACTTGAAGCATCTACACCTAAACCATGTTCATCTCCAAATTGCTGATTTTCTAGTCGTAAACCCTGACTATAAACCAATACTCTGTTACCGCGTAAACCTCTAATTACAGGTTTTCCAATCCCAGTTCCCGTTGAAATTGTTGACACACCTGGAATAGTGCTAATGCTTTCACTTAAAGTAACGATTCCTTTATTTTGTAATTGTGTAATGGTCGCTTTTTCAACTTTCATTACATTTTCACTTTGAAGTTTGTTAAATGGAGTTGAAATAATAACTTCATCCATTTTAAAAACACTTTCAGTTAGTATAAAATTTAGGACTGTTTCCTTTTCTTGAAGTGAAATTACTTTATGTTGAGTGTCATAACCTAAATAGGAAATGATTAATTTAATTGGCTGGTTTGGTAAATTATTGAATTCATAAAACCCTTCTTCGTTAGTTGAAGTTCCTTTATATAAATCTTGAATATAAACTTCAACATTGGCTAAAGGTTCGTTTTGTGTATTAGTTATAGTGCCCGATAATTGTTGACCTATAACATTTATTGAAATTCCTAAGAATAGGAATACTAAATATTTTTGCATTATGTATTTTATTTATTGTTAAAACTGATTGAAAACTGTTAAAACAATAAAGTAGGAGGTGCTCTTGAAGATTTGTTAAAATACTGAAAAGAAGATAATTGTGCTTCAGAATGAAAAATAACATTGTTTGCTATGTTACTTTCTAAAAAAACAACATCTGAAGAAAAATCTATTGAATTTTGATTTATTCTAAAATGAAAAACTGAACAATCAAGTTCGTGCTCATCTATATGAATATCATTTACGTTGCATATATGTTCGTGTTTTTCAAACGAATGTATAAACTGTACTGCAAATGGTAGCAGCACAGCCAATAGTAATACACTTGAAATGATATGTTTTATATTTCTTTTAATTGCTAATGATTTTTAGCAAAAATAAATAAATTAATCTTTCACACCTAATTTACCTAAAATAATGCCCATTAAACACCATTTTGTAATGCCTGATTGTAATAAGTTGGCACCAACAAAGGCTGTAAACCATAACCAGTTTATATTTACTTTTACGGCTAAAATTATACTAATTAGTATAAAAAAACCTGCAACAATATGTATAATTCTATTTTTCATTCTTTAATTTTTTTAGTTAATATATTTTTCTATATCTAACACAATTGCTTTAATTGGATTAGAGTTGGATTTTTCAGCGTTGAATGCTTTAACTTCTTTAAAAATGGCTTCAATTTTGTCTTCAGTTGTAAAAGAGAAGTATAATTTTGAATTGTAGGAATCTCTTTGGGCGGAAAACCAATTGTCTTGAATATTTTTTGAGGCAAAGAATTTTTGTCCTTGAATGTCAGAAGTACTATACACTAATATTTCTGCCTTCTTAAAAAGCTTACAAACCTCTTTTTCAAATTCTGATACACTTGTTATTAATAGTAGTTTCATTTTATTTGTTGTTTTGTCATTGAGCGGAGTCGAAGTGACATTTAAAATACATTTAGACGGTATTTCGACTCCACTCAATGACCGCCTAATATTCTTATTTCTTATCCTCGTGTTTATGTTTTTCAGTCATATAATACACTAATGGAACTACTAATAATGTTAGAACAGTAGCTGTTATTGTACCACCCATTAATGAAATTGCCAACCCTTGAAAAATTGGATCAAACAAGATTACAAATGCTCCAATAACAACGGTTCCTGCAGTTAATAAAATTGGAGTGGTTCTAACAGCTCCAGCTTCAATTACTGCTTGTTTTAAAGGAATACCTTCTTCTAAACGCAGCTCAATGAAGTCAATTAGTAGTACTGAGTTTCTAACCATTATTCCTGCTAAGGCAATAACTCCAATCATTGAAGTTGCTGTAAAGAATGCTCCTAGAATCCAGTGTCCCAACATTATCCCAACCATAGAAAGCGGTATTGCAACCAACATTACCAATGGCGCTTTAAAGTTTTGGAACCAACCAACAATTAGTAAGTAAATTACAAATATGGCTATGGCAAATGCAGCTCCTAAATCTCTAAATACTTCAAAAGTAATTTGCCATTCTCCATCCCATTTTACAGTATAATCATCTTCGTGTTCTGGTTGTTGGTTAAATTCTTCGTTTAATTTATAACCATTTGGAACTTCAATTTCATCTAAACGATCACTCATATTTAAAATTCCATAAACTGGACTTTCTAATTTACCTGCCATATCTGCAACTACATAAACAACACGTTTTTGGTTTTTACGATAAATGGCTTTATCTCTAATTTTTTCTTCAACCTTAATTAAATCTCCAATAGGAATTGCAACACCCATTTGAGAAATTATTTTCACTTGTTTTATATCGTTTATTGAAGACTTTTCTTTTTCGTCTAAAGCCAATACCAAACCAACTTGCTCATTTGCAGTTTCTTTATACAATGTTGAAATTGGTTGTTCAGAAAGTGCCATTTTTAAGGTAGCTACAATTTGTTGTGGTGCTACACCGTTTAACATTGCTTTTTCTTTGTCTATAACAAAATTGTATTCTGTTTGATCCGCTTCAATCATATCATCAACATCTACAATGTCACTTGTTGTTGTAACAATTTCTCTCAATTGTTTTGCGATTTTAATTTGCTCGTTGTAATCTGGTCCATAAACTTCCGCAACAATAGTTGATAAAACTGGAGGTCCTGGTGGAACTTCAACCAACTTAACATTTGCATTAAATCGTTTTCCAATTTTTTGAATATCAGCTCTTAGTTTTTTAGCGACATCGTGACTTTGTTCTGAGCGTTCAGATTTAGCTATTAAATTTACTTGAATATCGGCCATATTAGAACCTCCACGTAAATCATAATGGCGCACCAAACCATTAAATGTAATTGGAGCAGAAGTTCCTACAAAACTTTGGTAATTATCAACTTCTGGTCGTTGAGATAAATAATTAGCAATTTCACGCGTAACAGCAGAAGTCTTCTCTAAAGTGGTACCTTCTGGCATATCAACCACCACTTGAAATTCATTTTTATTATCAAAAGGCAACATTTTTACTGCCACACCTTTTGTGTAAAATAATGCCAATGATGCCAATAAAAGCAAAGAGGTAAATCCTAAAAATGCCCAACGTTTCTTTTTATTTTCTAATAATGGTTTTTCAAACTTGTTGTAAATTTTAAAGATAAGTGTAGTTTCTAACCCTTTCTCATCTTTTTCTTCTTGTGTTTCTTTTTCTCTTAAAATATAGTAACCTAAATACGGTGTAATTGTTAAAGCTACAAATAAAGAAATAATCATTGCAATTGAAGCTCCAATTGGCATCGGACTCATATAAGGTCCCATTAAACCAGATACAAATGCCATTGGTAATACAGATGCAATTACCGTAAATGTTGCTAATATTGTAGGGTTACCAACTTCATTAATGGCATATAAAGCAGCTTGTTTAAAAGGCAAGCGTTTCATTTTAAAATGTCTGTGCATATTTTCAGCAATAATAATGGAGTCATCCACCACAATACCGGTAACAAAAACCAAAGCAAACAATGTAATTCTATTCAGCGTATAATCTAGCATATAATAGCTAAACAATGTCATTGCAAACGTAATTGGAACTGATAGAAAAACGACCAATCCACCACGCCAACCCATTGCTAACATTACAACAATTGTTACCGCTAATATAGAACCTATTAAGTGCATTAATAATTCCGAAACTTTATGGAATGCTGTTTCTCCGTAGTTTCTGGTTACTGTCATATGAACCTCATCAGGTAATAAATCTTGTTTTAAGTGTTCTACTTTTCCTAAGATTTTTTCTGAAATTTTCATAGCATCTGCACCTTTTCTTTTCCCTATTGAAATGGTAACCGCAGGATATTCTGAAGAATAATTTTCTGAATTTTCATTAGCTTTTCCATAACCAAAAGACACATATTCTTTTGGAATTTCTGGTCCATCTGAAATGGTTGCAATTTGTTTTAAATAAACAGGCATATTTTGTTGCACACCTACAACTAGATTCTCAACATCTTCAACATTCGATAAAAAGTTTCCTGTATTTACTAAATATTCAGTATTATTACTATCAAAACTACCCGATGTTAATTGTTGGTTATTTGCTTGAATTTTTTGAGTAATACTTAACATATCCAAACCACTTTCTGCCATTTTATCTTTGTCCAAAACAACCCGAACCTGTCTGTTTCTTCCTCCAATTTTTTTGGTAATAGCAACATCATTAATTTTTTCAATTTCACTAGTTAACTCGTTAGCTACTTGTTTTAATTGATAATCGTCGTAGGTTTCGCTCCACAATGTTAATGCTAACATTGGGACATCATCAATGGCTCTTGTTTTAACTAAAGGAATAGATATACCTTGTGGCATTTGATCCATATGCTTCATAATTTCATTATAAAGCTTTACAAACGATCGTTCTATATCTTCACCTACATAAAATTGTACAATTAACATTGCTTGTTCGTTCATAGAAGTTGAATACACGTACTCAATTCCTTTAATGTTCGAAACAATTTTTTCTAAAGGTTTAATAACTCTAGATTCAACCTCCGTAGGGCTTGCACCAGGATAACTAACAAAAATGTCAGCAATCGGCACATCTATTTGAGGTTCTTCTTCTCTTGGAATCAAAAATGAACTATAAACACCAATGACCATAAACATAATCATTAACAAAATAGTTAATTTTGAATTCATAAATACTTTGGCAATATTACCAGCTAATCCGTCTTTCATAACTATTGAATGTTAAGTTTTGATCCGTTAACTATTTTACTTTCAGATGTTAATACAAATGTATCATTAGTAGATAAACCTGATAAAATTTCGGTTTTATCTTCAAATTCTTTTCCTAAACGCAGCCAACGTAGTAATGCTGTGTTAGACTGACTTACCACATAAACGCCTCTTAATTCTCCACGCTCAACAATAGCGGAAGTAGGAATTAATATTGGTGTATTTTCTTCTGAAATTTTTTCTATTGGAAATTGGACAGAAGCAAACATTCCAGATAATAAATTAGCATCCGTTTCTTCCAACACTACTTTTACTAAATATTGCCCGCCTGTATTTTTTGTTGAAGTACTCACTTCAGTAACGTTTCCTTTTAAAGTTTGATTGGTCGATTTAATTAAAACTTCTACAGAAGCTCCATTTTTTATTGAAGTAATTTCAGATTCTGGAACCATAGCAATTACTTGAAATTGCCCTGGATTTTCAATGCTAATTAAAGGCATTCCTGGGTTTGCCATATCTCCTGCATTTATAAATTTTCCAGTAATAACACCGCTAAACGGAGCAGTTATGTTTGAATATGACAATTGTGCATTTACTTGATTTTTCATATGGTTAGCAGCTTCTAAACGCGCCTTAGCCATTTCGTAATTAGCAGTCATATCGTCCATTTCTTTTTGCGAAGCACTATTACTTTCAAACAAAGCTTTAAAACGGTTGTAATCTTTTTCTGCATTGTTAAATGCAGCAGTTGCTTCTGTTATTGAAGCACCTACTTGTGCTTTTTGAGCCGAAATATCTGCACTATTAACACTTAATAAAAGTTGTCCTTTAGAAACTTTATCCCCAACATTAACGTATACTTTATTTACATACCCCATATTTCGGGTACTTAAATTTGCATTTTGAGAAGCTTCAACTTTTCCACTAGCGGTAATAAATGCTCCAACTTCAGAAGAAGGCGTGCTCACTTTAACGTTTACAGGGACTCTATTATCTGCTACTTTCTCTTTATCGTTTCCACAACTTGTTACTATTGTTAAAGTGACTATTGTTAGTATTTTAAATATATTTTTCATCATTGTAATTTTTTATAAGTGGTGTTTTTAGTTAGTTTATTTTGTTAAGAAATTTACATACGCTTTTGTAAAATTGTAATTGAAAACTGTTTGTAAATATTCTAGTTGTTTTTGTAAGTATTTAGCTTCAGAGATTAATACATCTGATGTTTTTTCTAAACCTTGTTCGTATCTATTCGTTCTAATTCTTAACGCTTCTTTAGATTGTTCAACAGCTAAATTTGTTAAATTCATACTATTTTCTGCATCTTTTAATTGTCGTTTTGCTTTGTTAAACTCTAACTGACTTTTACTTTTATATTGATCTAAACTTATTTCAGCCTTGTCTAATTCTGCTTTACTTTTTTGAATTTTACCAATTCGTTTATATCCTTCAAAAATGCTCCAAGATAATTGTGCACCTACTAAATAACCGTTTGCATTTGCATTAAAAATTTTATCATCGTACAATTCGTAACTTCCAAAAGCATTTAAACTCGGTAAATAAGACATTTTATTGGCTTTATGCATATTTGTATAAGCTTCTGTACTTTTTTCCATAGCTTCAATATCTGCTCTATTTTCTGAAAGTTGTTGATCGTAAATAGCTAAGTTTAATTCTGCTGCTAAGTCTGTTGATGGTTTTAACGTTGCTTCGTTTGTTTCACCAACTAAAAACAATAAATAATCAGAAGCGTTTTTAACGCTACTTTTTGCAGTTAATAATTGATTTTCCACTTCAGTAACATGCACATCAACCGAAAGAATATCAGCTTTCTGTAAATAACCTTGTTTAAAACTATTTCCTGCTATTTTTTTATTTTCTAATGCTGCCTCTTTCGCTTTTTCTAACACTTCAACAGCCTTGTAGGCAACTTGTAATTGCATATAGGCTTTTGTAACTTCTAATTTTATGGCATCAATTGTTCTAAAAGATTGCAATTCTAAAGCGCTCATTTTTGCTTTTGCTGCCTTTCGCATAATAATACCATCAGCATTAAAAATTGGCTGTTGTATTTCAATTTTAGTGGTAAAGTTTTGAATGTCATCAGGATTGTTTAAAAGTGCTGGATTAAAATCTGCTTGTGTTAAAATTTCCTGATTCAATTTTGAACCAAATGTCATTAAAGGATTGTTGGTTGATATACCCGAATATGAAATTGAAATATTAGGTAGAAAAATTGAATTTGTTTGATTGTAATCTGCCTTTGATGCATTAAAATCTTGCTCAGCTATTTTTACCGAGTAATTATTTTCAACTTTGTTTAAAAGGTCGTTTAAGGTTATCTTTTCTTCTTGAGCAAATAAAGTTAAATTGCTAAAAATGAAAATTATAAGTAGAAAAATATTTTTTGCTTGCATTGCTTCAGTTATTAGTTTTGGCAAATTTAAGCGAGGTATAAACGGCGAACCGTAATATAGATTACAGACTTATGTAACAAGTATCACAGATAAAAAAATAAAAGTGTTTTTTAGGAGAGAACTAATGTTTGCCAGATAAAAAACTGGCAAGTAACCTTGTACTTGGATATTGTTCTAAAATAATTTTAATAAAAACAGTTAGGGGTATTGCCATAATTAAACCTGGAATTCCCCAGATAAAGCCCCAAAGCATTAACATAACTAAAATAGTAATGATATTTATAGAGAATGATTTTCCCATAAAAATTGGTTCTAAAATACCACCAAATAACACTTGAACCCCTGTAATTGTTATGATAAAAAAGAGTAAAAAACTAGAAGGTTCTAATTGAACAAAAGCAAACAAAGACAATACAATAACACAAATAAAAGAACCGACCATTTGAACAAAATTAATGGCGAAAGCAAATAAACCCCAGAATATTGGAAAGTTTATATCGAAAAATACACAAGCCAATCCAGTTCCAATACCCGTTAATAAGCTTACAAATATTTTTACTTTGGTGAATTTTATCAATTCATTTTCAATTTTTATAAATGTTTTAACTGAAGAGAATTTTTGTTTGAGAATTGTGGTGTTTAATAGTTTTTCGAAGTTTATTGATTCTGCTAACCAAAGAACCACAAAAAAAGCTGTCATTAAAGTCATGGTAAGTGTTTTTCGAACAAAATCAATGGTATTTCCAAAGTTGTTTGAAATAAAATCGCCTTGTATGAATGTTGAAAGTACGTTTTTGCCATCATCAAGATATTCAATTCCAAAGAAATCACTTATTGCAATGATTAAACCAGCTATTTTTAATTCTACATTTGCTAAAAACTGACTATCAGCAGCTAAGATTTCTCTACTTGATAATTTTATCAATCCGCCACCAATTTTAAATAATGCTGTAAAAATTAATAGTACAACAAAGATACTCAGGTATTTTGGCACTTTTCTTCTGTTAAACCACCGCATTAATGGTAAAAATAACAACGCAATAAACATGGAGGCAATAAGTGGAATAAAAATAAAAGACAGCAATTTTAATACATAAAACACAATTGGAATTACAATTATAAGTAATAATATGTTTGTGGTTTTAGGGTCTTTCATAATCAATGTAAAAGTACTGACAATATTTCTTAATTAAATGAGAGTTTTGTTAAATAATATTTAAAGATTTTATCTCTTTTTACGCATCTTCATATTCAATGCTTCAACACCTAATGAAAAAGCAATTGCAAAATACAAATATCCTTTTGGTATTGCACCAACGGGTTTATTAAATACTTCTAAATGAGATAAATGAGCTCCTTCAGTAATTAACATAAATCCAATTAAAATTAAAAATGAAAGTGCTAACATTTGAATTGTAGGGTGTTTATTAACAAAATTACCAACTGGAGTTGCAAAAATCATCATAATTACTATCGAAATAACAACTGCTATAATCATTATTATTAACGCTCCAGGAATACCATTTGTCATCCCAACAGCGGTTAAAACTGAATCGAAAGAGAAGACAATATCTATCATAACAATTTGGAAAATAACACTTACAAATGAACTTTTAACAACACTTTTTATTGATTTTTTTTCCAACTCTTCATCTGAACCTTCTACTTTATGATGAATTTCTTTGGTGCTTTTATACAATAAAAAGATTCCTCCTAATATTAAAATAACACTTTGCCCGGTAATTCCACCTTTAAGCCAAGATAAATCGAAGTTGAAGAATGCTGATTTCATTGAAATTAACCAAGTAACTCCTAGTAATAATAAAATTCTAAAAACGAGTGCCAATAAAAGTCCTAATCTAGTGGCTTTTTTTATTTTGTCTTTAGGTAATTTTCCAGCAGTTATTGAAATAAAAATAATGTTATCAATTCCTAAAATAATTTCTAAAAAAGTTAAAGTAAGTAGCGCAACCCAAGCGTCAGCATGTAAAAATATTTCCATGGCTAATTGTTAATTTTTATTAATGTTCCTTTTTGTATAAAATTAGAATACCCGATTACAGCTTCAAAATCGTAAGAATTTTTATCAATATTAGTAATTTTTACGTGAATTGGGTCTTCATCTATCGCCGTTTTTGGATTAATCATTTTTAAGGTATAATTAAAATTGTTTTTCCAAGAAATGCTTAATGTATCAATCCTACTTTCATATTTTTCAATTTGAATAGAATCTTGTCTAATAATAATTGTTTTTTCATACCCTTTTCCTTCCGGAATTTCGAAAGTTCCAGATTTAAACCTGTCAGGGTTTTGAGGTTCATCTTTACAGCTTATAAGAATTGTAAATAAAACGAGTATTAGGGCAATTTTTTTCATGCTAAAAATTTTATATTCCGGTATAATTGCTAGGTGTAATGGCTTTTAGTTCAGTTTTAATATTATTTGAAACATCTAAGCTGTCAATGAAATCAGCCATCGATTTTTGAGTTATTTTTTCATTGGTTCTCGTTAAGCCTTTCAGAGCTTCATACGGATTAGGGTATGCTTCTCTTCTTAAAATTGTTTGAATTGCTTCTGCAACAACCGCCCAGTGATTTTCTAAATCTTCAGCAAATTTATCTTTGTTAATTAATATTTTATTTAACCCTTTTAACGTAGAAGTAAAGCCAATAATTGTATGCGCAAAAGGAACTCCAACATTTCTTAAAACGGTACTGTCGGTTAAATCACGTTGTAAACGAGAAATTGGTAATTTGGCAGATAAATGCTCGAAAAGAGCATTTGCAATTCCTAAGTTCCCTTCTGAATTTTCAAAATCAATCGGATTTACTTTATGTGGCATTGCAGACGAGCCAACTTCACCTTTTTTAATTTTTTGTTTGAAATAATCCATAGAAATATAAGTCCAAATATCTCTATTTAAGTCAATTAAAATGGTATTAATTCTTTTTTGCGCATCAAAAATACCAGCAATATGGTCGTAATGTTCAATTTGGGTAGTTGGGAAGGAGTGATGAAGTCCTAACACTTTTTCAACAAAATGAGTTCCAAAAGCTTTCCAATCAATGTTAGGGTAAGCTACTTTATGTGCATTAAAATTACCAGTTGCACCACCAAATTTAGCTGCATAAGGAATGTTTTGTAATTGTTTTACTTGTTGCTCAATTCGTTCTATAAAAACAAAAATTTCTTTTCCAAGACGTGTTGGTGAAGCTGGCTGTCCGTGAGTTCGTGCTAACATTGGCACATCGTCCCAAGCTACAGCTAACTGTCTTAATTTTTCTAAAAGTGTTGCTAATTCTGGATAATAAACAATGTCGAAAGCATCATTTATAGACAACGGAACAGAAGTGTTATTTATATCTTGTGATGTTAATCCAAAGTGAATAAATTCTTTATATTTTTCAAGTTTTAGAATATCAAATTTTTCTTTTATAAAATATTCAACTGCCTTAACATCGTGGTTGGTAATAACTTCAATATCTTTAATTCTTTGAGCATCTTCCGTAGAAAATTCAGTATAAATAGCTCTTAAACTGTCGAATAAATTTATATCAATGTCATTTAATTGAGGAAGTGGAATTTCACATAAAGCTATGAAATATTCAATTTCTACTTTAACTCTATATTTTATGAGTGCTTGTTCCGAAAAAAATGGAGCTAAACTCTCAACTTTACTTCTGTATCTTCCGTCAACTGGAGATATTGCATTTAAACTTGTTAATGACATCTTTAAGATTTAATTGAAAAATGTAAAATTAATGAAATAAAGCTAAAAAGCATTGTTTTATTTCTTGTTTATAAGTGCCAATGTAATCTTTCCTCTAGATTTATAAGCTGCACTTTCTTGCATCATATTTTGTTCAATAATTAGTTTTAATTCTTTGTGTACCCAATCGCTATTTTTTCCGAAAATATAAAGACTATTCATTGTGTAAGCCTTGGTTGCAACTTTAAAATCACTTATCATCCAGTCAAATCCCGCTTCAATGATTAATTCAATATGGGTTTTAGTTAACTCATTTTTTATTGAATTTGGTGTTTTTTTGTTATAGGCAATTGCAAGTAAATTACATAATTTTGAAACTGGTCTAGCAGCGCTATCAAATTTTACACGGCCAATGTTTTGGGTAAAATAATCGAGACGTGGAACTAACCAATCTAAATTTTTAATGCAAACAAATTCTAAAACCCAAGCAGCTTTAATTGAAGTTTTATTTTCAACTTCAAACACAATTTCGAGTAAATAAGGAAATAAACTTGGATCGTTTATTACCAAATCAGCAACACGTTGGCGATTAACTCTAAGCGCAGTTCCTAAATTTTCAAGTTCTCTAACTAAAAGTCTATTTTTCAAAACAAAAATAATAATATCTACTATGTATAAAACTATACATTTTAATATGATTAAGATTACTTTTTTTGATAAAAGTATTTTTTTATGATTACTAAACTTAGAGAGAAACAAGTTAACCCAAAACTTATGGTATAGTTTTCTACCTTATGTTCAGTATTGATTTATTTACTAATTTATTTCATTTTTAACTTAAATGATTTTAAACTAGGCTTAATTGTATCAATTATAATTCCGGTAGCTGTTACTTTACCATTATCATTTTTAATGGCTAATTATCATAAAAAAAATTGATAAACAACGAGAGGAATTAAAAAGAATGAATTTTTTAAATAAAAACTTATTTAACGTGAGTTCGATTTAAGTAAAAATATAACTTTGTAAATATCAGCTAAATACGTCATTACGATGGAGGAACGACTGAAGTAATCTGTTCAATTAAAGTGAGATTGCTGCATTTTACTTGAAAAAAGCAAAATT